>Ga0315330_10000052_pt1 | contig 54604 bp, 59 predicted proteins | sample M140m34915metaG_FD_203453 | JGI IMG/M metagenome (GOLD analysis project Ga0315330, IMG submission 203453) | Ammonia-oxidizing marine archaeal communities from Monterey Bay, California, United States - M1 40m 34915 | ecosystem: Environmental > Aquatic > Marine > Intertidal zone | place: USA...
TTGCACTTCTATTTCTTTCTGACCTAGTTCAACTTGTTGTCTATTGTCAGGATTAGATTTATCTAACTTATCTAATTCTTGTTGTGATTTTGAAATATCGTCTCTAGCATCTTTAAATTTTGATTCTGGATTTTTCTCTGGTGTTACTGCCTCACTCATTTTTAAATCATATGTTTTGTGAGAACCAGCATGTGCCGATGATCCAGGTTTTCTTTTTCTCAATACAGATGTTGCCATGTGAGAAACAAAGTTAATGCCATATTGACTTAGTTGTAATAACACGTCTGATGATTGTTTTTCTAAAAACTTTTTCAAGTCATTAATCTTTGAAGGTGTCATTGTTTTGATAGAAGCCCAAGACCTTTTTAATTGATCCAATCTTTGTTTTGAAACTGCCTCGTCTAGCACTTCTTCTTGCATTCCTTTTATATCAGGAGACCCATCTTTTTTCCATTTAACGTTTGCCCTTAAAGTGTCTTTCGTTACAGATATATTTCTGTTACCTTGTGATTTTAATTCTTTTGCTCTTTTATCAGCATCTGGTTGTGTTTTAAAAGGAGATGCATATCTTTTGCCATCCTGTTTAGATGTCCATCTTGCAACATAAACGGTTTGACTTTCGTTTACACTCTCCATTATTTCTTGCCAACTTGTTCTATATTTTGTCATGGTTACTTTCCCAAATTTCTAGTTTTAATTTTTGTTTTCCTCTTATTACTCTATGATACACACCCTTTTTAATATGCATCGGTTTATTTAATTCTATAAGTTGAGGCATTTCATTATCCATTTGTAAATACCATTCATCACCTTCTAAAGCAACTACCTTTCGGTCTGCTCTATCTCTATGCCAAACCATTTCCATTTCTGAATTATCGGCAGTATTGTCAATAGTTCTTATAAAATGGTTTTCTTCAATCACTATATCATCATATGGTTTACTCATAACTTACCAGAAAAAACTTCCACCACCAGATAAACCTAACTGTTTAGCATATCTTGGTGTGTTACATGCCCAATATGCAGCCGTTGTTCTATCTTTTTGTGTAGAACATTGGTGTCTAGCAGCAAAACTTTTTCTTGCCTCAGGATCATTCATCTTAACTGATAATCCTGATGTATCACCCCATGTGACCTTTTTAACTTTATCTCCATCTTTTACATAGACATAAAACTTTTTAGGTCCGCCTCGTTTTGGTTTACCTATTGGAGGATTTTTCTCATCCTCTTCATCAAGCATTGGACAATCTAAAGCAACTTCATTGCCTTCAAATAATCCAAAGGTTCCAATATCTGTATTTAAAAACTCTTTGTCTTCAACAGATAATTCAATTTTTTCTTTTTCAACTTTTTCTCTAAGTCTGTTATAAAACTCAAAGAATGCTGATGAATTATGTCTAAAAATGTTCTCACAAATAGGAACATTCATTTGTAAATGATAATCTATTGCCTCATTTACATTAGCATATTCTTTAAAACTTCTTAATTTCATATCATCTCCACCTACATCTATTTTCATTTCTGATTTAGACTTTTTGTATTTACTTTCAAAGTCTTCTTCAGGCATTGTTTTCAAATCACCTTTAACGTCTTTGACTTTTGTTGTGTAACTGTTTTCACTAGTATCCACAACTTTGTTAAACATCTTATTATATACTTCGTCTAACTTAGTTTGCCAATCTTCGCCGTATCTTTCTTTATATTTATCTATTGTTTCACTGTCACTTATCCATTCTTCAATATCTTTTAAATCAACTTTTTTATCAGCATTAACGTTGATTAAGTTGTTTTTAGGTTCACTTGGTTTGTATGATCCACCTTGAAATTTAGGGTCATAATTTTTTTGACCTGGGGTTATAGATGAAGTGTATTTTGCATAATCATGGCCTATTTCATAACTTTCAGGCAATCCAGTATCTACAAATTCATCACCTCTTTTTTGTGGTTCTTTTTCAGTTTTAAGTTCACCATACATTTGTTTGAATTTCTTTGTATGAACACTTGGTTTAGTTTTAGCAACTTTATCTGCTGGCGATTGTTTGTAAGCACTTTTATCATCATCAGATTTTTTGCCTTGTTTTTCTAAATGTCTGTCGTGTGACTTCTTCTCTTTGTCTGATAAACCAGCAACATATTTTTTAGGTTGATCTGTCTCTTTGTCGTATTTTAATTTTCTTGCCGACTCGTCTAATTCTCTAGGATAAACAGGCGATTCAATGATATTAAATAACCATGACTTATGCAATTTATTATCAACATCTTCAAGTGTTACATAGTTTGTTCCTCGTCTTACGATAACTCCTGTAACTTTATTTTCAACATCATCAACAATGTCTCCTACATCATATAAATGCTCTGTTAAATACTTGTCTCTTATAATCATATTTTCTAACTCCTCTTTTGTAGAAGCAGTTATAAATGGTTTAAACTTTAATGTTCCTTCTTCTATTTCTGGATCGTTTGAAGCAGCCAATCTCATGCCTTGTCTTAATCTTTTTAGTAAACTTTCAGCGTCACTGAAAGTAGATGGCAATCCTTTTTTAAATGCCTCTAAATCATTTGATTTAGCAGCTGCTCTCATTTTACTTGCTGACATTCCTGTAGCGCCGTCAGCATCTGGATCTCTTTCTCCAGCAGAAACTATATTAATGTTATCAAAGTTATAATAACCATGTCTGCTTTTTACACCATTATACTTTTTAATAGTGGTGTCGAATTCTCTTACTCTATCTGAACCAACAACCATTGATAATTCTGTAGCACCTTTATTATAAAGATCAGTGACTATATCAAATACTCTATTTGAACCACTTACTATTATGTTTGAAGCATATCTAGGAAACATTTGTTTCATAACTTTTGACTTCTCTCTAAATGATAATGGGTTCTTATCTGAGTCTTCCGATCTACTTAAAAATATAAAGTGATTGTCTGCTCTAACTGTAAATAATTTTTGTAATAATTTTCCATGTCCTATTGTAGGTGGATTAAATCGGCCAAAGGTAAACGCTATATGTCTACCTTTGGCTTCTTTAATCTTAGATAACGATTTAAGTTCATCTGGTGTTATTTTACCATCCGACATAATTTCTTCCAAAGTTTTAAAGAATTTGAGATAATGATACTTTTCTAACATCTTATAAATCACGTTTTTAGGAAGTCGGTTTTTTACTCCAAATTTTCTTACTTCGTCTGGTGACATATCTGCTAAGAAAGCATCTTTACGATCTGTAACAGTTTTAGCACCAATATCAACTAATGTGTTAATGGAATCTTTAATCTCAGCTAACTTTTTAGAAACTAATCCTTCTAGGTTTTCTATATCGTCTTTACCTAGTTCTTTTAGTTCTTCATAATCAATCATGTCTCTTGCCAATTCACCCTTAACAACATCTATTTCAGATACTCGTTTCTGAAAATCCGCCATATATTTTTCAGGTTCAAACTTGCCTGGTTCTGGTTTTTTGATCCATTTGTTCTTATCGATATCAAAAATACCATCTGCCATCTTATTTGCCTTATCAAATATAGCAGGATCTATGATAGAAAAATAGTTTATAGGATGTTCACTGCCTGGTATTGTTTTACCATTTATTTCATATTGATGTTCTTTTATTTTTTCATGTATCTTTTCCTGTTCTTCTTTTGAACCAGGTATATCAAATAAAATATTAACATCAAGGTCAGCGTCACCTCTATATTGTTTTGTTAGTATTGATCCAATAAGACCATACTTAACTATTTTTCCAAATTTTTCAAATGACTTAATTCCGTCTAATACTTGTTTTTTAACTGAAGCTTTTAACTCTGGATTAGATGTATCTGGATTATCAAATACTGCCTTTGCATACGTTTTTCTTGGTATGTCTATAATAGACTCGTTAAATTGTTTAAAGCTTTTCATTTTCTATTTCTCTAATAATTTTTTTACTAATGTTTTCTGGTGTATCACCCTCTGCTTTAATACTTATAAAACCAGGTTTATTTCTAAAGTATTCTACAACAGGACCAGTTTCTTCTTTGTATAGTTTAATTCTATCGTTGATAACTTCTTCGGTATCATCAACTCTACCTCTTGCAAGTAATCGTTTCATTACTTCTTCTTTACTTACATCTAAAAACACAGCAACATCATGTCCGATATTTTCTCGTTCCATTTCTCTTACTTGTTTCATATATCTAGGCCATCCGTCTAATACATATCCGTCTGGACTTTCTGCAATTCTGTCTTTAATAAGTTTTAAAACCATTTCACTAGGTGCAAACTTACCTTTTGTAATTAAATCTTTAATTTGTTTTCCTATTTCTGTATTTTTCTCAACTTCTTTTCTTAACATACCACCTGGATATATGTGAGGTATGCCATATCTATCCATCAAATACTTAGTGTATGTTGATTTACCTGAACCAGGACCACCTAACATAACTATTCGTCTTTGTTGTGCCTCTTTAATATATGTTCTAAATGTTTTCATTATCCTTTTATCCAGTTCTTAGAAATATTAAAGTTAGCAGTTGAAAATTCTAATCTATCAACTAGTTTTACAGCGTTACCCATTCTATCTACGGCAACATATCCTTCTGGATTTGTAACTTCAAACCCATTATCTTTTTGTAAAAATGTTCCCATACTTTTTATTTGATTCATTTTGTTTATTAAGAAATCTTTTACTCTTTGTAATGTGACATAACTAGCAATGGCAAAATATATACCGACTTCATTTTTTTCCATAAATCTTAGTCCTTCATTTTTTATTGCTTCAAATTTATCTTTTGCATTTTGTGTTTTTCTTGCCGCTATTTCTTTGTCTAAAACACTGATGTAATATGTTCTAAATTGTGATACTAACTTACTTACATTTTCTATTGATTTTCCTCTTCTAATAAAGTCATTGAAAAATATTTTAAGTCTAGCACCAACAGAATATAAATTTTGTTGTTTACTTAATAAGTTTAATATTGGTTTGCCTTTACTTACAGAACCAAATGCCATTCTTAACATAGCATCATATCTTTCACTTTCAGCAGTTGTAAACGTAGCAACACCTGAAGCGTCTTTATATCCTGCGTCATCAAAAAATACAGATGATGTTTTTCTAAATGAACTTATGTTCACACCAAAGTTTGCTTTTAAGTCTGCCATTTTTCTACCAGTATATGTTGTATGAAATATGATACCCATTTTAGCAGAGGCAATTCTTTTACCTATTGCACTTTCTGTAGGCACAGCATATGTGATTGTATTAGGTGTAAAAGTTAAAACACTTTCACCTCTTATGTTGGCACTTTTTAATTCGTTGTTAGTGTATAAAAAGTCACCTTGAACAACACCTTTGATTCCTAATTTCTTTAATTCTACTAATGCGACTTGTAATTTTTCAGCAAGTCCACCTGTGTGATTTCTTCTAATATCAGCAGATGTATAATTTATTTTGGGAGTTACGTTGAATACTGATTTTGATCCAACAAAGAATTTGCCGTTTTCAGGATTGATTCCACAGATCACAGCAGGAGCACCGTCCCATTTTACTGAAACGTTTAATCCTCTACTTGACGATCCTATAAGCATATCTCTTAATGATTTAAGAAATGTAATGGCATTAACACCACCTTCATATCCATCATTAATGATAGAATCTTCTAAATGTTCTAAGTGAGTATTTTTAGCCTCACTTAAATATTGTTTAAAACTTTGCATGTTTCTCCCACGTTATCCATATAATATATTATATCAAATTTAGTGCTATTTGTCAAGCACTATTCCATCAACAAATACAATCTTTTTATTACTATTTATAACTAATATACTTTAGCGAATGGTCCAAAGTTATATATTTGCCCTTTCTTTTGTGCAAAATAATAACATAATGTCAGAAACCTTGTAAGGTTATTTCCTTTATTTTTACCCTCTGCCTTGTTAGATTTTAGTTTTGCTAGAATCCATACAAAATCTACCATCTGTTGCATTGAAGCATTTTTTCCATGTAGTCCTTCATGTTTATATGAGTCTGCTAAATTACTAACAAAGTCTTCTAATCGTTCTTCTTTTAATTCTGATTTATTAAACATACTATTAATAAATTTTATTTTTTCTTTCCATTCAGTTTCATACGCTTTAGTCCATTTCTCTGGTAAAAGATTTCCTTGTGGCATCTGTACATCTTCAGATACTAATTTACCTTTTACTTTTTTATTAATATGATCTACTAACCATTCTTTTAATTTATCTTTAGGTACTTTACCTAAAAACGCAGATGCCTTTCCATCAGGTAAAAATTCATAAGTGATATTTCCTATACCTGCACCAGTATTTGATTTAAATCCTAGTTTAAATCCTCCTCTATCACCATCTTTTACATAGACCTGGGAAGTTTTTGATTCAAATGCATGTGTTTTTTTATTGTAAGTACAATCAATCTCTATTCTATCAAATGCAACATCAGGTAGTTTTTGATCTTTAAATTTTGCTTGTAGATTAAACTCCTGATAATATATATTTTTACCATCTGATTTCTTTAAAGATATACCAACTATATCTTTTTTATTATATGCCATTTTTAATATAGCGTTAATTTCTCTTATTGCTTCATCTGGATTCTCAGCATATTTACTCTTGTCACCTTTACTAAATTCTTTTGCTATATCATCAAATTTTTCTACATACTCTTTTTGAATCTTAGCAGATTTTACCAACCAAATATCAGCAGGGTTCCAAGAATCTTTTTTAGAAAATAAGTTCATTTCTTTTACAACTAGGTCACTAATATATTCCATAAAAGAACCTTTTCCATCATATAGGTAAACCTGATAACTTGAATTAGGAAACTTACCTAAACCTGATATTTCGTTAAACTGTAACGTAAAGTGGGACCACCAGTCATCAAGTTTTTTTAAGTCTGGAAATATTTTTTTTATTGGAGATTTTTTATCTTCAAACATTTCAGAGAATGTTTTCCAAGTTTTGGTATCATCCCCTAATACTGCTTTGATTATTGCTAAAGTTATTTGTTCTTGTTGTTGTGTTGATATTTTAACACTTTTGGAACTGAATACAGTTTTTTCTATTTCAGTCCACCCTATCTTTTGAAATTTTGGTGAACGAGACTTTGGTTCTTTAACTTCAAATTGATGATTTTTTAACCAATCTTGTAATTTTCTAAATTTACCTTGTTTAACAAGCTGTTTAAACTGATCAAAGGTACTATTTTTAGAAATGTCAATGACATAATAATTGCCATCTTTTACTTTTACTCTACCTTTATCTGCTACAATTCTAGCAACTACTTCGCTACCGTATTGTCCGACTTTTTCATATGTGAATGTTGACATACATATATTTATGCACGACTTCGGCCTCTAGTTCTTGGCGGGGAGTTGTATTTACTTTTACCATTGTCTAATAGTTTTTCACTACTATTTCTTAAATCAAAAAATGGTGGAAACCCAAACGCTCCAAATGTCTTATTTTGATTTTGAAATTTGACAATCTCTTTTATATCTTCTTCAAAAAAAGACTCTTTGAAAACAAGTTTACTAGGCATTTCTACGGCACGCCAGATAATCTTACCTTTTAATTTTACCATTTGTGCCTTATAATATATTGATGGTTTCTTTTTTATCATACTTTAAATCCTGAAAATTTATCGTAAGGGTCAACAGGTTGAGGACCAGATGGTGTATCTATCTTCTCCTGTGACTCTTGGTTACTATCTACTATTTGTTGAGCATTGTTTTCTACATCATACAATCTCATTTTTGATCTATCAACACCAATGATAAAGGCACGATTAATAGCAGGATCATTGTAACGATTTTTCAATTGTTTAACTTTCATTTGTCCTAGTTCTTCAAGTTCTTCATTTGAGATTAGGGCAAACATAAAGTCAGCAGTTGCAGGTAGACCAAAACTTTCTGATGTATCTTCTAGTCCTACATCACTTGACATAAAACCAGTTCTAGTTGTTTGTGTAGCAGACACGATAGGAACACTGTATTGAACAGCAAGTCCTCTAAGTTCTTCAGCAATAGATTTAATCATTGTATATGAATTAATATTACCACCTTTAAATCTTGCACTTGTACATATATTCAAATAATCTATGAATACAATATCTGGTTTAAAAGATTTCTTTAAAGACAGTTCATCGAATAATGATTTGAAATGTCCACTATGAGCAGACGCAGTTGGATATTCTTTGATGATTAATTGACCATTTATCTTAGATTGCATTTTGTTGATCTTATTCTCATATAGGTCTCTTGGCATTTGATATAGATCATCAATAGTCACATCTAGTAGGTTAGCGTCAATCCTCTCGGCTATTCTCTCCTCTGCCATCTCCAGAGTGATGTATAAGACGTTTCTGCCTTGTGCCAACATTGAAGAAGCAACATGACACATAAACAACGATTTACCAACACCTGTTCCTGCAAGAGCAACATTTAAAGTTTTAGGTGGTAATCCACCTTTTGTAATACGATTGAAATAGTTTAAATCAAATCTTAGACGTTCTTCAACTTTGTGATAATAATCAAATCTAACATCTGGTTGTTTTAGATAATCATGGCCAATATGCTGATCAAAAGAAACAGCAAGAGCCTCACTAAGGATGCTCGGTATCGCCTCGGGAGTGTGTTTTTTATCTTTGCCATCTATAATCCTTATTCCTGATAATACAGCATTATATACAGCACGATCTTTACAAAATTTTTCAGTTGTATCGATCAACCACTTTGAGTCAACTTCTTCGTAAGTCAAAGTATTCAATAATGATTTTGCTTGATTATGTTCTTCTTCGGTAATTGTTTTTAAGTTTGATAACTCGATACCGATCGCCTCTTTAGTAGGAAGATTATTATATTTTCCTATAAAGGTATTTATGATATTAAACAAAGTAATTTCAACTCTATCTTTAAAATATTCTTCTTTTAAAAAAGGAACTGCCTTTCTGGCAAATTCTTCATTATGAATAAGATTAGTTAAAATTGTTTGTTCAAATTTACTTGTTGAGTTGTAGCTTTCCATTTTTTAATTGTTCCTCTATTTCATCGACTAATATATCACCGATCAACGTTCTAAATTCCTGAGATTCGGTATCAACATCTTTAGGATTTTTCTTAACAGTATATTCAAACTTTAATGGTAACTTGTCTTGTTGATTTGCTTCAGAAGCAAACATAACCTTACCATAAGTGTAAATAACACCTTCATATTTTCCTTCGCTGATTTTGATACACGAATAATCGTCAACGTCACGTTGAGCATAATGATATTTTTTCTTAGTCTTGTCCATATAGAAACTCTTTTTTAGCTACTTCATCAATCTGCTTAAGAATGTCTTTAGTAAAAAACTTTTCGGGTTCGTTATTAATTGTCTTAGCATATTGTTTTGTACCATCTGGTAACTCAATTCTTGTTGAAACAGATTTAAATATTTCATGTTTCAATGCAAGATCAAGCAACCCATAATACTTATCAAGGCCATCTTTATATGTTAATCTAACATCTATTAAAGCATTTTCTTTTGTTAACCTTGACTTGTAATTCTTACAGTGAATAATATTACCCACAATTTCTTTGCCATCTTTCTCTTTACGTTTTGAAAGATAAACAATATTAGAAGCAGCATACTTTAAACCAGAACCACCACCCATTTCTTTTTGTGGAAACATTGAACCAATAACATCATAAGTATGGTTTGTCATAATCATAGGAACTTTTGCTTTACCTAATTTCAATGTTAATACTCTAAATGCGGCCTTGACAATTTGTGATCTTGTCATGTCTCTAGTTTCTTTACCTTCTGCTGTGTCTTCCATTTCTTTTGTTGTAGATAGCATACCTAAACTATCTAATACAAACATTAAAGGTTTTCTTTTAGAAGCATCCTGTTCTAAATATTTGTCAACAACCTTTATTGATTGATGTCTAAATTCTTGTACTGTTGCAACTGGCACAACTACCATTCTTTTACTATCAATACCTCTTGCCTCAACTAATTCTTTTGTTAACGCACTTTCTGATTCAAAGTAAATTACACCTGCGTCTTTGTTCTTATCTAAAAATGCTTTTACTATTCCTAATGCAAAGAAAGTTTTACCTGTTGCAGCTTCACCAGCAATCGCTGTAATCTTATTTGATGGCATACCACCATATATAGAACCTGATAATAAAGCATTTAAAGCATGGGATCCTGTATCAATAAAACTATCTACATCACCTGCCTCAATACCCTCACTAATAAGTGTAGCGTATTCATTACCTGTTTCTTTTATTATATCTTTTAAAAAATCACTCATCTTGTTCTCCTATTATAACAAACCATTTTATACTATTAGTATAACACATTTTCTTTACTTTGTCAATATCCTTTGGGTTAAAATTATATCGTTCAAAGGGTTTACAGTTCTTGTATATTATTAATGTCAACTGGTTCACCTTCCCATTCAAATCTAAATTTAGGGTCTTTTGGTACCCATTCTTTAGGTGCCTCTTCTAAGTCTTCATTTGAAACTGTTGCCCAAATGTTATCATAAAATTCATCTGCTTCAACTCTACCTAAAGGACCAAATATCTTACCATCGACTCTATTTAATCTTTTTTGCAATAGTTCTCTATTGTATTCTAAAAGTCTTTGGTAATCCCAATATTCTTTTTTATCTTCGTAATCTATTTTTGTTATTGACATGATCATATTTATTAAAACAAGGTTGCCTTTCTACTGTGTCTAAAGTAATCTATTTTTTCTTTTGAAAAACACCAAACGTTTTCAATAAAAATACGATTCATAAATTCTGCTTTTGCTTCTTCACTTTCAAATAGTTTATCTGATTTAGGTCTTTGCATTATTCTCATACCGATTTGTCCTACAAAGTGTTCTTTTAAACTATCAACTAATTCATCACAACTAAAATATCTCTTACCTTTAATTGTTGGATCCATAATGTTTACAAACATATGTTTTGATCTCTCAAAACTTTTTTGTGCAACTGGTAAATAAAAGTCATCACGCCATTTAGCATATTCATCAAATTTAAACCATGATTGATTTTCTTCTTTTTCACCACCTTCATTATATCTTTCAGTTGAGAAATAAGGTGGACTTGTAAAGGCACAATCAATATCTTTTATTTCATCCCATGGCAAATCTTCAGCACCGCAATTATAGATAGTAACTTTTTTTTGTTTATCTTCAGGTAAAAAACTATTATAAATTTCTATCTGTTTCATGTATAGTTTATAAGTGTTAGGATTAGGATCGCAACCGATATATTCTTCAGCGTCACTAGTAAAGAAACCAGCAAGTCTATCACCCCAACCACAACTAGTATCTAATACTCTTTTTGCGTCTGTCATTTGATATATTGCTTTTGCAACATTAGGTTTAAATTGTGTTGCAATATAAGTTCCTAATCTAAATGCACTCATGTAACTTGCTTCATGCAATGCACCACCTCTTAGTTCTTGTTTGCCATCTATCATAGCAGGTTTCATACCATTGATACCACGCCATATAGGACCTAAACATCGCCATATATCTTTTGCTGTGCCGTTGTACCACACATCTAATGGTGCTTTAAATCCATAACTTGAACAATTTAATCTTAAATCTTGGTGAAAATAATTTGAAACATCATTGTAAATAGATGGTGCACCAATAACACCTAGACCATGATCTTTAAAATTATATTTTAAATCATCATATTTTTCTTTAACGTTTTTTTCTAGTTGTTCTAATGGTTTAACATATTCCCAAACATCTTGTTTTTGTAAACTCTTAAATGATTGTCTCATTATGTCATATGAGATTTGTTTTAAAGGATATACAGGCCTAACAACAGAAATATATTCTGCTAGGTCTTCTCTAAATTTCTCTTTGCCAATAGTGTTTGTTATACGCTCAAACGTAAGTTGATCCATTATAGGCAACTTGTTTTCATTTGCGTATTTTTTCAAATAATTCATACTATATTATAACACATTATTTAAATTTGTCAAGTTGATTGCCCCATGCATCCCAACCAGGTTTTTGTGTTCTAGCAAACATTTCAATATAAGGTCCCTCTAGTAAGTTCTCTATATGGTTGTACATTATATCTGGTTTTCTGCTATGTTCTCTACGTTGTTCTACGACTAGTTGTGGTACAGACTTACTTAGTCTTTTAGGTTTACCCTTTGTTGCAAGTAAACACATTTCAGGATTGCCTCTAGTCCAATATCCTAATCCTGTAAAGAAACCAGGTTTAGTTTTATTTGTCTTTGCCCATGTAAATGCAACAGTTTTATATTTAAATCCCCATGCGTTTATTACTTCAAATGCTTTATCTAATAAAGGATCAATGACCCACATTAATAAAACTGAATCATCATTTGCAATCTTATTTACTGGCAAATCTTTTATGTCCTGTAAAGACATAACGTTATAATGATTTTCAGGACTTCTATCTTTGCCCTTGTCAGAATAAGTTTTAAACGACCATGGTGGGTCGGCATATATTACGTTATACTTTTTATCGATATCCATATTGTCAATATTATAATTAAAAATGTTTTAGTATCTATTCTTGTCATTGCAAGTCTTTCACCCCAATGAAAAAATAACCAGATACTCATATAAAATAGCATCAATAGTATTATGGCATTTGTCATCCGAAAAATGCCTCCAGAGTTGCCTCATGTTCAAGTTTCCAGTTGATAGCATTTAAGATAAACTTCAATGGATCGGAAAATGTTTTTTCAAATTGAACATCATAGTCAACATACTTATGTAAATTAAATTCTTTTGGTATCTTAGTTGAAAATGCAATCACAGTATCTTTAACAGGATTAGGTAACTTCAACATTAAGAATTTTATTTTTTCACCATCTTTAATTAATGGATATTTAGATTCTAATTTATGAGTTCTTAGATAATGATTATATATTAAAGAACCTTTTACATGTATTGGTGTGCCTTTTATATACAGATTTGAAGAATCTATATACTTGTCAATATTATTACATGATCTAGGAAAGGCAATGTCTTCAGGTTTTAATTTAAAGAAATCTTTTTTAAAGTCTGCAACAAACTTAATCAAATCATCTTGCGTTGAGTTCATAATAATTTTAATTGCGTCTTTAATTTTACCTCGGCAAACCTCTGGAGTTGATGACTTAACTGCCTCAACACCCATAATCTTTAACTTAGGTGATTCAAATCTAATACCTTCTTCATCAAATACGTTCATCATGTAACGTTTTTTAGCAACCCATATACCTTTGTTTGCAATTGCCTCTCGTTTCATAATCATTTTTTGATCATACGCATTAATATATTCGGCAAGTTTTTCATAACTCTTATCAATTACTTTTTGTATTTTATCTTCAGCGGCCTTGTTAATAAAATCTACAACTTGATCAATTGATTTATCTTTACAAACTTTTTCAACTAACTTATCTAGTTTTAAGTAGATAGAATCTGTATCAGATGCCACAACATAGTTTACATTGGTTGTTTGTAATATCTTATTCATAAATGCATTTACATCACGTTCTACCCAACGAATTGCCAACTGACCACCAAGTGTGATTGCTTCTGCCTGTTTAACATCAAAGTATCTAAAGTATTGATTACCAATGGCACCATAAGCAGAGTTTAAAGAAATCTTTTTTGCCATTTGAATATTATTACATCTTGCAATCTCATTTGAATAGATAGGATCCTTTGTCTTTTGAAATTCTTTTTTTGCTTCGATCATTTTCTTTTTATAAACAACACGATCGGTATACATTTTTTCCATTAGTTCAGGCAAGAAACCTTGTTTATCTTTTTTAAACATGGCACCGTTTGGTGCAATAGTAACATCTTTATCTTTTGCAAATTTAAGATTTAGTTTTTCTGCTAAAAAGTTTTCTACACCTACCGCTCTAGGTTCTACACCAGCAAACATTTCAGGACTAATATTATATTCCATAATCAAGTGTGGATATAGTGAGTTCAAATCAAACGAACAAATCCATTCATGCAATCCTGGTTGTGGGTCTTTTACATACGCACCTTCATATTGAGTTGACTTCTCATGGTCTTCTCTTGGTGGTATTACTATATTCTTTTTTCTTAGATGATTATAGATTAATGTATCCCAACATCTTACTTGCGAATACACATCGTTATAATTTACTTTGTAATCGTATGCCATAGTTAAACACAACTCAATCAAACGCATTTTGTCTTCTAGTTTATCAACAAGTTCAACGTCTTGGATATTATATTCTACAAACTTTTGATAATCTTTTGTATAAAACTCTTTAAATGTATCGTAAGGATTTTCTAATTTCTGTTCGCCTAGTTCTACTTTACCAATGTAATCTAGTTTATAAGACTCTTGCCTTACATAGGTAAATTTTCTATACAGTTCAAAGTAATCTAATATAGAAACACCTAATATATTCCAATACTGTTTATTGTTTTGACCCATTTGAACACGATCAGCATTAACATAATTCCAAGGTGACATTTTGTTAATAGTATCATTGTCAAAAAGGTATCTCATTCTATTCATCAAATATGGCATGTCAAAAAATCTAACATTCCAACCAGTCAATATATCAGGATGATTTTTACACCAGAATTTTAGAAACTCTAATAGAAGATGTTTTTCATTTTGACATTTGATATAAGTTACATTTGATTTTTTAGCAATGAAATCACCAGTTCCCCATGTAAGAATTTGTTTGTTACTATGGTTCTTAACTGTTATACAAATAATAGTTTCTTTTGCAGTATCAGGATCGGGAAAACCGTTTTCACACTCGGTCTCTATATCAAGTGTAAATATTTTAATATAATCTTTATTCCATCTTATGTCGTCTTTATATTCGTCAGCAATATATTGATATTGATAACGATTCATTCCATAGATTTTGTATTCCGGAATAGATTTATACTCGTCATAGAAATGTTTTGCCTTTGAAATAGAATCAAATCTTTTAGGTGCCAATTGTATATTGTCTAGTGACTTATATGCCGTTTGTGTTTTGCTAGGCATAAACAAAGTTGGTCGATAATTGATTCTACTTAGATACGACTCTCCGTTGGCAACGCCTCTTATAAGAAGTTTACCTTTGTGTTCTAAAACACTTGTATAGAAAGAGCTCGCTAGATTCATATTATATTATAACACAGAAATGTAAAAAAGTCAACTAGGTAATAATTGATTTTTTAGGTGTAACAATCGCACCAGTATTTTTTTGATATGCTTCGATTATGTTTTCTGTTGGATTTGAATCACAAACAATATTTACTTTTTTGATCTTTACTATTTCATCTTTTGAATATGGCAAGTAAGAATGAAATCCTATTTGCATAGGTTGTCCTGGTTGCCCTTGCATTGGAATCAATACATAAGGTTTCTTTATGTGTTCGTATAAATCTGTTTCTTCTTCAAACGTTCCTATCACGTCCTCACCTGTTGTGAGTCTATATAATTTAATCATAATATCCTTTATTCAGTTGTTTCGTCTTTATTTATTTTCTTACCGATGTTATATTTCGCCTGTAAGTTCCATTCGCTCTTCTCTTTAAAAGCAATTATCTTTATTTGAGATAATGGTGCTTTGTTTTCTGCTTCATTAGGTTTAACGATAGAGATCAAATTCCAATCTTGTAATAAGATTGATATTGTGTTTCTTCTTTGTATATCGTTTTCAGCTAGTGTTGCTTGTTTGCCGTCTAAAGCAAATAACTCTTTGAAATGAACTATGTAATACTTTCCTTGTTTGTGTAGTATATGACAACTTTGAAATAAAGTTTTATCTTTACGACTTGCCACACCTATTCTGGAAAGTGTCTCTCTTACTTTTAGAAAATCATCGGGTTGTTTAAGGGTAACCTCTAACATACTGTCAGGCGACCATTTAAGTCCTTCACTCATTTTCTTCTCCCACCCTTATCAAGTTTTTCTTTGATAAGTTTCAATTGTTTATTATCAAGTATGTCTAAGGCCTGTTTAGCTTTGATGTTACTATAACCATAATATTCTTTTACATACTCTAAGTTTTTAGATTTAGAGGTAGATATCCACTTACCACCAAATCTTTTTCTCTTACGAATACTATTTAGTAAAAAATGAAATTGCAACCTTTTAGGAAGGCCGTGTCTTTGATTCATTTCATTTGCCATCATTATTGTATCAACGTGTTGTGATAAACAACGATTAATAATAAATGGAGCAAACTTCTTTTCCCATACTATATCATCACCATCAAGTAAGTTTATCTTAGACCAATTGATGGCATTTAAGTAATCACCTAATTTATATTCAATCATTATTAATGTTTTTCGTGTTTTTTATGTCCTTTGTGTGAACCCATATAGTAATCGCCTGGTTCATAATCCCAAACTTTACCATGATGACCTCTCACGTCAGCCCAAAACATTCTACATCTTACGATGAGTTTTCTCAAAAATGTTCTTCGTGCCATTATACTATTCCACTCCAATCTTCGTCTTCTTTTGTTTTTCTTTTGAAAGAACCTTTACCTTTCTTAGGTTTTACAACTCTTTGCTTGTATTTAGTTTGTCTCAATTCACAAGCGAATGGATTATGTTTTTTCTTGGTAGTCATTTTGAGTTTTATTTGAACTTACATTCAGCCATAATTTGGGTTAAACATGCGACCATATTGATCTCATGGTCTGCCACAAAAGCAGATTTGTATTGATAGTCAGCAATTGTTAATACAGCAGCTGGTACCGATTGTGGATGAAGTGACTTATAAAGAATATCATAGATAGCCGTAAATAAAGAAGACGGATCCTGATCTAAGTTTTGAATAACCCATTTTCTCATATCGGTAAATCGTTTTTCTTTTAACAACTTCACTAACTCTTTATTGTTAATTTCAGACAATGATACAAGTATGCCACTATCAATCTTACCTCTTACAGAATATCTTTGTAATTCATTGATCGTTCTTCTAAAGTCTGGATAGTGTCTTTGTATCAACTCGGCAAGTACCTTTTTATCATACTCGATACTTTCATCGTCAAGTATATTACCAAGTCTTTTAAGCAATGCCTGTGCTGTTTTTACTTTTTGACCATTTGTAATACGAAAATCAATAACTGTGCAACGACTATGTAACGCAGGTATGATTTTGTTTTTAAAGTTACAAGTAAAAATAAATCTACAATTCTTATGAAACGATTCCATAAAGTTTCTTAATGCAGGTTGAACTGAGTCAGGATTCATATAATCTGCCTCATCAACTATAACAACTTTATGATTTTTTGTATCGTCTAAAGATACTGTGGATGCAAAGTTTTTAATTGTCGTTCTTAATGTATCAATATGTCTACCTTCATCTGAACCATTGATTATGATATAATCACAACCTAATTCTTCACATAAGGCACGAGCAACTGTTGTCTTGCCCGTACCTGCTGTGCCTGAAAGGAGAAGATTTGGAATCTCGTTTTGATTTAAGAACTTTGAAAAAGTATTTTTTAAGTCTTCACTTAATATACAATCTTCAATACGCTTTGGTCGATATTTTTCGACCCATAAAAAGTCACTCATAATATAATATATTCCTCAATTTATTTAACCCAATTGTATATTGGATTTTTACTCATTGTATCATAAATGTTAGGATTAGTCAATAATGTGTGGCGATATTGTGTCCACTTAATACCAACTCCCCATCCTAAACGGTTTATAATTTCTTGTTTAGAAAGACTTCCTTCTTCTTTTATCCAAGAAGTCATTTCTTTTAATTTTTCACTTTTTTTAACAAGTGGTAATTTGTTATATAACTCATTTATATAATTACTCATTTGTTCTATTTCATTTTTAAAGACTAATTCAGTTTTAATATATTGTAAACTTTCTTTTGCCAATTTATTTCTTTGATCTTCATTATCTAAATAAAAATTTAATTTATCTATTAACTCATTATCATTTTTTATAAATGCACCTTCATTCCAAAGTTCTCTATAATAATCAGCATCATACATTAAATACGGAACACCATTCATCATTCCGTCTGTTGTTGCAACAGACCATCCACCATAAGTTTGTTTAGGAGAATATCCTATATAACATTCTTGTAATTTCTTATAGTAAAAATCTTTGTCTCCACTATCAGTAATAATATAATCCCTATCTGGTTTACTTGATAGAGGAACCCATACTTTAAAATCTTGTCTTTGTTTATATAACTTATCACAAACCTGTAGAAATTCTTTATAGTGTTTATAAGTATCAGGTCTATGATTAAATACAATAATTTTTTCTTTTACTTTTTTTACAGTGTTAATAATATCTTTTTTATCCACACCTAAATGTTGTACTGTTAAGATTTTATCTAATCTTTTTATTGTATCATCACTAAAAGTTTCTTTTGCTTCTTCTAAAACAAGATTCTTTTGAGATTGAGTATTTAAATAACATCTATCCATTTCTAATAGGCCTACAATGTTTTTTCTAAAACTATTCATAGGCCAGTTAGCAACTTTTTTCAAATCAAACCAATGGCAATATCCAAAGAATTTTGGAATATGTTGTGTTACATTATACAAAACATTTTTTAATTCACAGGTATGTTCTGGAAGATGTGACATTACCAAATCAAAATCAAGGTCTTTTGAACATAAAGACTTAATTGCCTTTGTATCAAAATGAACTCTCATTGTAGGAGGATGAGTCGGCAAATCTAAATACAATTGACTTACATTATCAAATTGTAAAGATGGAACTTCCTTAGGTAATATCAAATAAAACCACAAGTCGTCTCGTATAGAGTTTAAAAGAGATATTTGCTTTTTAATAACTTGTATGTAACTATCTTTTTCTAAGTCTTTACCAAATGTAATATTTGGATATACTAAAATTCTGATAGTTTTTTTGGGTTTTATTTGTTCTTCAACAAATAAACTCATCTATTTAAAATACACTATCTGCTTCTAAAGCAATCCAATATTGAACTTTTACTTGTTTGTTTATGAAATGTGCGATCTTAGCCTTAGACAATGCAACATCATATTCACCAGGAATAATTTTCATATTCTCTGCCTTGATGTAAGCAGTAAAATCAACATCTGTTTCACCAACTGTAATTGATGTTTCGTTAGAGTTATTATTTTTCTTATCTAACGCAACTAATTTGATTTTACCTTTTTCACCTATAAATGCAATATCAGGTAGACTTAGATTAGTATATAATCTTTTTACAGATTCATAATCACTATTTTTTAAAGTGAAAGAAACTGTTTGATCTGGCATGTTAATTTCTTTTTGTGGTGTAACCAAAGTTGATTTATCAGCAAATGCATATCTAGCTGATAAAGAAGTACCTTCATCATTTATTTTTAGATTAGCAGCACCGTTAAATTTAAGAACTGGTTTTTTGAATGAGTCGATTGCTCTTAGAAATTCTGGCAAATCATATACACCAAATTCTTGTTCGAACTCTTCCTCAACATCTGCCTTTGCCATGATGTTTTTCATAGTTGACATTGTTGAAATACTTTTACCTGGTTTGAAAAGTATATTGTTATTAATATCTGAAAAGTTTTTTAAGATACTAACTGTGTTATCACTTATTTTCATTATTTATTTTCTCCTTCATTATTTAATAATAGTACAATGTAATGAATTGCCTTAAGCAAGTCTTTACGATTTTTACCATTTTTTTTGCCATAACGACTAAGATATTTTATAGCGTTACCTAAACAAAAATCACTTTTAATTCCAATAGACTTTAATAAATCTAATGTCTGAATACCCTCTTTACCAGAGGAGTAATGTTGACCGTATGTTGATTTAATATAGTCTTGGACTTCTTTTAAAATTTTATCTTCACTGAATTTCATAATATTATTATATCACATTTTTTTAATTTGTCAATGGGTGACAAATCGCCACCCACATAATTATTCACCTTTATAGGCGTCTAATGTTTTTTGAAATTTACCAGCATGAGATTTTTCTGCTTTTGCAAGTGTCTCAAACCAGTCTGCAATTTCATCAAAACCTTCTTCTCTAGCAGTTCTAGCCATACCTGGATACATATCAGTGTATTCGTGTATTTCACCTTTGATTGCTGATTGAAGATTTTGCTCTGTGTTACCCATCGGTTCTCCTGTTGCAGGATCGCCAACTTCTTCAAGGTATTCTAAATGACCATGAGCATGGCCAGTTTCACCTTCAGCAGTTGATCTGAATACAGAAGCAACCTCATTCGCACCTTCAATATCTGCCTTTTGTGCAAAGTAAAGGTATCTTCTATTTGCCTCACTTTCGCCTTGAAAAGCAGCTCTTAAATTTTGTGCTGTTTTTGTATCTTTTAAATCACTCATAATATATTTCTCCTATTATGTAAATTGTTTGTTATTATACACTAAAATTTTAATTTTGTCAATAACTCAACATCATCTTTGTATATTGAAAGAATCCTATCTTTATGTTTGTTTAATAACTCTAATACTTTAGGATCCTTAAATGTTTTATTCATTTTTTTCAAAGGATTAAAGTTATATTTTTCTCTAATAGATTCAAAGTCTTCATTTATATTTTCTACTCTTAAAATTTTATCGTATTTGATATTTTTTAAATCCATCAACCAAGTTTGTGACTTAGTGTGTTCTTCTCTTTTTTCGTTACTTTCATTATCTAATATAATTAAAACTTGTAGTAGTTTGTTTTCATCTGTTTCATCGGAATTTATAACATGAAGCCATCTATTTAATTTTCTATATCTAGGATAATATTTTGAATTAAGAATCTTGTCAATAAAAAAGGAAGAAAATCTTGCAAAAGGATCTCTAACAACTGTAAACTTATAATATTCTTCTAAGTTAATATTTAAACTTTCAATTGATTTGTTTAATTCTGGTGATATGTATATCTTATGTGGAGCAAATGTCTGTTCAAAATTTACATGAAGATCAGCAGTAATCTCATAAACTAATTCTAAATTATCAGTATCATATTTTATCTCTTTTGATTCAGGAAAATTTTTAAATAAATTGTCTCTTATTGAAAGTTTTATACTACTACAACAATTTTTAGGAATTACATTGTAAATCCATTTTTCTTTTGAGTTAATAACATATGATCGTCCTTGTGTCATAATATATTATTTAGAGCGGCCAAATGGCCGCCCTATCTAGGTTTTTATTTAATGTTAATGGTTTTTAGTTTTTTAGCATCTGGAATAATTTTCTCCATTGATACTTTTAACAGGCCGTCTTTTAACTCGGCACCTTTAACTTCAACATCATCAGCAATAGTGAACGATCTTTTAAAGTATCTTTTTGAAATACCTTTATGAATCATTGCCTGATCTTTTGGTTTATCAACACCTACTGAATCGTCAACAACAGATTTAACTTTTGATTCGATAGTTAATATATTGTTCTCACTAGTGATTTCAATATCTTTTTTATTGAAACCTGCAAGAGCGATCTCAATATCGAATTGATGAGTACCTGTCTTAACTAGATTGTATGGTGGATAATTAACTGTAGGGTGATCAAACATAGATTCGAAATGATCGAACATGTCGTCAAATCCTACTGATAATGGTCTTAATTGATTGAAAATAGATAGTGCTTTTGTATTGGTCATATAACCTCCTTTTGTTAAGCAAAGTTTATTTTCTGAACCCTATAAGGCGTTCATATATTATATAATAACTATTTATATAATTTCAAGCGCCAGTTTCGTTTTTTCACGGAGTTAAACTGGCAAACATCACCGATTTCAAAGGTGCCTAAACACCTTTTCCTACACCTCTACAAGGACTTATGAACCGCCTTGTAGTAATAATATATATACAAAACACAAACGGCGTAGAAATTCTTTAAATTTTTCTTACTTTGACACCCTTAACCATACGATATCCTAGCATTTCATCGTTTTGGTGTTGTTTTTTTCTTAAAACTTTAGCACGTTCTTTTGCTTTTACACGTTTTTTTTCAGATGGTTTTTGAAAATACTGTTTATCTCTTAGTGTATTTACTATACCTTCCTTTTGAACTTTACGTTTTAGAACTCTTAGAGCCTTCTCTAAGTTTCCGCCTCTTACTTCAACATTTATACTCAACTTATTCTCCTATTATTTGTTTGTTTTTAATGAGTTAGGATGAAACACTGGTTTGTTGTCTCCACCTAAATCAAAATCGTGGTATGTATTTGGTTTATGATTATCATAATCTGGCATATCTGTTTTGCCACCAATACCTTTTTTAATTTCTTCATTTGTAAAAGCAGGTTTACCACTTCTATCTAAGCAACCCATATTATAAGCAGCACCAGGAGTAAGTTTCTGTATCTTACCACCTTTTTCTAAAAACTTTTTCATTTTTTCGTCACGCTCTTCCTGTGTCATTTTAGGTTTAGCGTTTAATTCATAGTCGTACTTTCCCATTTAAAACTCCTCAGCAATTCCTAATATTTCAGCGAAAGCAAATACAATTGCAACGCCCATTAATAGTTTATCTTCGGTTAAAAATAACCCATAACATCCACCAAGTCTTAACATACTCTTGGTCATTGATATGTAAAAATGTTTATCTCTATTGTCCTTCATATTTATTCCTTTGTTATAGTGTAATTAAAACCTGTGGAGCGTTGAACTCCACAGGTGGACTTACACTATGAATGATAGATTTTTGGTTACTGATTAGACAGTTATGTCTTCTTCACCATCCTCACTATCGTTGGTATCTTGTAATATAGCAGCGTCTTCAGCCTTCTTTTGATCATCCATGATCTGTTCAGCAGTAACGCCACTATCAACTTTTGAATATAAATCAACAAATGATTTTTTAGTATCATCGTTAAATCTATTTGTACATACTGAAATAGCCTTCATCTTATTTCTAAAGATACCATATGCCTCAGCAATATGCACTAATCGTCTAGTTGATATAATTTCATCAACACCACCATCGGTATATGTTTTTCTAATAACATCTGCCCAAGTAACTAAGTTATGAGCAAACTTGTCATCAGATTTACCAAATGATTTTAGTTTGTTTGATACAATTTTTTCTTCTATTTTAGCAGAAGGATATTGTTGTTCAAATGTAACTGGAAACCTTTCAAGGAATGCCTCGTTAAGAACATTAGTACCGATGAATTTACCATCATCACTACCTTGACCTTTAGTGTTAGCAGTTGCAATCACATTGAAACCAAGTTTAGGTTTGATAAACTTGTTAATCTTTTTAACATAGACACCAGAACCTTCTAAGATTGGTTGTAAACACATAATCTTATTTGAAGCAAGGTCGATCTCATCAAGTAAAAGAACAGCACCTCTTTCCATTGCCTCAATAACAGGACCGTTTTGCCAAACAGTTGCACCGTCTCTTAGTCTGTATCCGCCAAGTAAATCATCCTCATCAGTTTCAATAGTAATATTGACTCTGATCATTTCACGTTTTGCCTCAGCACATGCCTGAGTTACAGCAAGTGTTTTACCATTACCAGATAATCCTGTAATGAATACTGGATAAAACTTTTTAGATTTGATAATGTTTTTTACATCACCAAAGTTACCAAAGGTAACAAAGTCATTATCTTTTTGAGGAACTACATTGTCTGTTAGGGAGCTAACAATGTAAGCAGCCTTAGTATCAGGTTTAGATTCAACCTTTTTACTCTTTACATGATGTTCCATAGAACCTTGACATGTTGGTTCAGCATATTCTTCAATACTACCATCAACAGGTAACTTATATAACTGTTTACCAACTTTGAATTCAGGTTTTTTAACTAACCATTGTGGTGCATACTTGCAACCAAAATGAGCATTAGCATCTTTTAATTCTGAAATTGTCAATTCTACTTTTTTGTATTTCTTAAAAGCATAATTAACAAATTCTTTTTGTTTTTTATTTAAGTCAACTTTTTTCATAGTGTTTTTTCCTTTTTTTTTATTTGTTTATAGTACTATCCTATCATAAAATCGTATGAAAGTCAAGCACTTATTTTATATTGATTTACTTAATAAATAGTGTGACATATTTGCAACACTCATGTTTTTTAAGCGATTCTCTTTATAAAATTCTGTAATAAGATTCGACTCGTCAATCTTTTTTTCATACCAGACATAAACATTTTTTTCAATGTTCTCTTATCAGTTGTCTCAACATTAGACATATCAGTATTTACAACTTTAGTATCTGCCTTAACATAAAAATAAACATCATAAGCAGTTGTATAGTCTGGCACAAATTTATCTTTAGTAAACATCCTTTTAAATGTTTCTGTTTGTTTATAGTTAAGACTTATTGGCAGGTTCCATTGTAACTCTCTAAACTTATCTGCCAAAAAGAAACCAACAGTTTGTAAATCATATTTTTTCTTTAAGTAACCAATCAAAGTATTTGTTAAACATTCTTTGTCTCTACTATAATCAGATACAGGAACATATTTGTTATGCAATTTAAGATAAGTTTTACCATACATACCATCACCATTGCCTCTAAGTGAATTAGAAGCACCGTCTGTTAATGTAACAAGAGCAAGTTTTTCTACTTTATAATCATTCTTAAACTTTTTAATGATTGTATCCATAGCAATCAACGACTCGTTTAAAGGAGTTGATGATAGGTAATATTCATGTGGAATACTTGGAACTCTCTCATGGTTATAATATGATCTGTATCCAGAAAAATACTTAGCAGATCGGTGTAACAATTCACATACTCTAGTAAAATCAACTTTACTTTGATTGTGTGAGAATAACTGTACTAATCTTGTAGTTTGATCTGCCTGTAAAGTTGTATTAGTAATTTTAAAAGGATTACTATTATCTGTTTTATCAGGATTCATAAATGAATATACTGAAAAAGGTATGTTGATCTTTTTACAAAACATAACTAAGTTTAGCAATTGTTCAACAGTTGGCAATAAGTTTTTTGCCATAGAACCAGACCAATCAAGTAATAAAATCATACCATGATTTTTTTGATTAGGAACAGTAGTAATTTTTTTGAAAATATCTTCAGCAAATTTATAAGTATGTAATTTTAAAGGATCAACAATACCTGTTTTATCTTGTGAAGCACGAGCATATAACTTAGCATTTTTTTTCATTTCAAATTCTTTAACTAGATAATTTACAACTGAACTAGATTCTTTCATAAATTTTTTAGTTTCTTCCTTTGCATTAGTTAATAATGCCTTGTCATAAGAATCTAACTTAGAGTCATGTATGTAATGATCTCTAATATACTTAGAATAAGGAATGATAATATTTTTAAGATTAACGGATGGAAGAGTTGAATATACTCTATCCTCTTGTTTATCATCAGACATATCCTTTCTAGCATTATCGTATGCCTCATTAGTCAATGATCTAATTTCTAAATCACCGCCAGCACCATTTGAAAATGATTGATCTTTTTCTTTTTTAACTTCTTCATCACTTTCACCTTCTTGTTTTTCTACCCACTGATCTAATTTTTGATCAGCAGACATAGAGTCTTGTTCGGTTTCAGTTTCTTCATCTTTAGATTTTTCTTTTGATATTTCAAACGACTTAGTTAATTCAGGTTGTTTTTTCAATTCTTCTTTACAGTGACCTAAGATTTCTTCAGCAAGTTTTAAAACTTCATCAAATGATTTACAGTTATCAACTGCCTCAACGAATTTGTTTTCTTTAGATGTAAATTTAATATCTAAATTTTTAGAAGATTTAAACCATAGATTGATTTTATCAATTAATGTATAATCTTTGTTAATATCTTTGTCTTTAGTACCGAAGAAGTTATCAGCATATAACTTTTTAAAACCTTCAATATAATCAACAGTTAAACCTGGATATTTACTTTGAATAAGTTTATCAATTCTAGCATCTTCAATAACATTAACAAATGATCTAAATTCTTTTGATCTATCAGACATAGATTTCCATGATTCAGATGGTGTATGTAAAGCATGAGATACCTCATGGCCGATCAACATATCATAAACATGTTTTGATTTGTGTTCTTCTTTAAATATTGGGATAGTTAATATTCTATTCGCAACATCAAATGAAGCAGTTTGTGTAGCATTTTCTTGTACTTCAATATTTTCAGTAGCAAGTAGTTTAGCAAGTGTACTTTTATTTTCAATAGTGTTTTTCATATTCATAGTATTTGTTTTCATATTCAGTAAGTATATAGGAAAACAATCAAAAAGTCAATAGACCTATAGCTTTTTTTTGCTTTTATTTTTGTTGATTTTACTAGGTTTTTTAAGGGTGTGCCAATTTGCACAGGAGAACAAAAAGAGAACACTTGATTTTTTACTTGGTTCCGATGAATATTGGTTCGAATTTTCTACCTGAAATGTCAGGTCTTTCGAATCGCCCTATGTATTTCTGTGATTGTTTTTTCTCTGTTTCTACACCTTCTAGTGTAGATTGTGTTGAAGCACCTTGTTGTGTTGATAGAGATAACCACCATATTTCCATATCTTCAAATCCCTCATCAACCATTAGATCGTGTGTATCTTCTTCAAATGTTTTGTATTGCTTTGTGTTTGCAACGTTTAAAGCAAGTTTTTTGCCTTTCTTTAATCCTGTGTATGCATTTTTAATAGTCTGTCTTAAAAATCCTTCTTTCCACAAATCACTATTACTGAATTTAATACTTGATTGTTCTGGTTCATCACCATATGCTTCCCAACCAAAGTATGGTGGACTAGTAAATACAAAGTCTAATGAATTTTGCATTGGTACATATGTTTCACTACCTTGTCTTAATAGTTTATATGATTTATGAGGATGACCATATGCGTCTCGTATTTGTTCTAAACCCTTATAAGTAGGAATGCATGGATCAGTTCCTATATAATTTACACCAGCTGCGATTGCACCTAATAAACGACCACCATAACCCATACTTGGATCCCATACTGTTCCTGCTTCAGTGCCTTCTAATGGCGAATCTTTATCAACAAATATATCATATAAAGTTGCAGCCGCTGTTGGTCTAAAATTAGAAACCATTTGAGTACCACTATATCTTCTTAACATTGATCTCATGTCTGAGTCTGTTATTTCGTGTGGTTTCTTTTGTTTAAAGAATGTTCCTGTAAGTATTTTGTTTATGCCTTTTTTAAGATGTTCTTCGTCATTCCATACTTCCATAGGTGTTTTCATTTTACCACACTGAATACCCCAGGAGTGTGTCATATAAGACCATGCAAGATTTAAACCATGTGTTGATTGACCTATAACTCTATGTTGTCTATCCAATATAGTGTCTCTTTTAAATGCCAATAATTGATTATACTTATCGTCTCTCCACTTCTTATCTGTTGGATAATAAGGAAAACCTTTATCTTTTATTGTATCGTGTGTTTGCTGTAAAATATCACTCATAATATAATAATATCATAAACTAACTATTTTGTCAATAGTCTGTCTATTTACCCACATTCCAAAACAATGATCCTTTCTTAGCATATTTTTTCATTACTGGCCATGCTTTTGCGTCATATGTTGGTACTGACGGAAAGGGTGGTTGATCTTCTTCTTTTACTTCTTGCGTAAACTTATAATCTGACATATAAAGATTAGCACGACCTATTTCTTTTTGTTTCATTTTGTGACCAACTGAAACCACATTTACTTCTTTGTCTGGAAATGCCATTTGCAATCCTCTTGTTAGTGTTCCACTTGATCCTACTGACCATACTTCACTAACTTCTATATTATAATCTTTTTCTATTGTTGACGCAATATCTCTTATGTCTTCAAATACCCTTTGATCTTCTAATCCTAATGGTAATATTCTTCTCTTTATAGGGTCTTCGTAAAAATAATCTCTTGCTCTTTTTTTAGTAACTGACAACATACCATTTGGCACCCAACGAATGTCAGCACCATATTCTAGTGCCTGTTTCTGATACGGATGCAAGTTATCTAATGATCTTTTTGCCATAAAGAATATTGCCTTTTTGCCATAATGTTTTGCTTGTAAAGTTAATGATAACTGAGCATAACCATTTGCTGGGCAACCACCATAAACAAATTCTTCGGCGCCTTTAGCAACTTCTTCTCTAATAAGTCTATCAACAAAACGTCTTTTAGAACCACCTTCTAATAGATCGTCTCTTACTACATGAAAACCATCATGTTCTTCAATAACTAATTTAGGAAATTTATACGGTTCCACTTGCCATTGCCTTTCTAACTTTTTCTAATCTTTTTATTTCTTTGTTTCTTCTTGCTATTGCTCTGTCTAATTTAAACTTAGTAACTTTTTCTGTAAAAACTGATCCATGCATATGATCTAATTCATGTTGATAACATCTACTAACTAAACCATCAAATGTTTCTTCAACTGTTTCTAGTTTTTCATTTAGATATTTTACTTTTATTAATCTAGGTCTTTCTATATCTAAGAATAGAAATGGAAAAGTTAAGCATCCTTCTTTGTATCTAACTGTTTCTTTACTAAACTCAACAACTTCAGGATTAATACAAGTCCACTTTTTACCTTTTGATATATCTGCATGACCACCCATAACAAACATACGATATGGTTTACCAACTTGATTTGCTGATAGGCCTATGCCACCATAGTTCTTCATAGTCTGAAAAAGATTATCAACAAATTCTTTTAGTTCTATTTTTTCTTCTTTTTTAAATGTCTCTATATCAAAGAGTGCAACACTTGAAAGCACTCTTGGATCAGTTGGTGGTATCAATTCATATTTCATAATTACTCCATGGTTGAGAAGTTATTGACCTTGCTAAACTTCATTATATTTGTAAATTTATCAAATAGTATATCTCCTTTGTGTGATATAATAAATGCATTTTGATTTGTTAGTTCTTTTAGTATTCTAAAAAAATCATCTGTTCCTTGACCATCTAAACTAGAATCAAATATCTCATCTAATATTAATAGATTGGTATTTGTACTGTTTTTCATTCTGGCAATCTCACGCCAAGTAAATAAAAGTGCCAAGTCTATTCTTAGTTTTTCACCTTCACTAAAACTATTATATGCAAAGGCGTCTCTAAATCTACTTTTGATTGTCTCTTTAAATTCTTCATCTAAGTGAAAGTTAACAAAGAAGTCCATTGCTCTTAGATACTTATTGATAAGACCATTCATTATAGGTATATACTTTTTAATAATGTTTGCCTTAACTCCTGTATCATTTAATATTTCTCTGGCAATATCAATGTATTTTTTCTTCTCTACGATTTCATCTTTTTCAATATTTACTTGTTCTAAATCTATTCTAAGTTGTTCTATTTGTTCAGCAACATTGCTTGTTGAATCTGTTTCACCATTTAGTTTTGCAATTTCCACATCTAATCTATTTGAGTGTCTATTGATTTCTGAAATAGACGTATTGATTTTAGCAACAGATAGATTTAACTTATTAAGTCTTTTTTCTATTTCTTTGTATTCAGTTATTCTCTCATCTGTTTTATTGATCTCTTTTTCTAAATCTTGTAGGCCTGTTTCTAAGTCTGATATTTTCTGTGCCTCTTCATTTATCTTTTTTAATTTAAAATTTTTATCTATTGGTTGTGTACATGTGTTGCATGTATCATTGTTTTGAAAAAAGTCTAAAGTTCTTTTGTGATTTGATAAATTTGTTTCAATCTTTGCTTCTAGTTTTGCCAGTTCATTTGATTTTTGAGTATGTTTCTCACCACCCCATATTTCAGATTTTGTTGATATAATTTTTTCATTGAGTAACTGTAATTTCTGGTTATACTCATAGTTACTAACTTCATTTTCTTTTAACTGTTTCTTTTTATCTTCTATAACTGTATTGTCTTTTGATTGTATTTCTTCAAAGTGTTTTTTCTGTAGGTTATATTTTTCATTTAACAAATCAAATCTATGTTTAACTTCAACAACACTCTTGCCTAGTTCATTTTGTTTCTGTCTTATTAAATAATCCATATGAGTAAAGACTCTTATGTCTAATATTTCTTCAACAACTTCACGTCTATACTGATCTCTCATTTTCATAAATGGTTCATAAGAAGAAGAACCAAGTATTACTGTTTGGCAAAAAGCACGATAGTTACATTTTAATATATTTTCTTCTAAAGACTTTTGATAATCTACAGCAGAAGCATCTTGGTCTACTAAATCACCATTACAATAAATCTCAAACTTGTTTGGTTTGATACATCTAATAACTTTATATTGTCTTCTATTAACAATAAACTCTATTTCTATTTCACAATCACCACCATTAATACTATTAACAAGTTGATCTTTTTTAATATTTCTGTATGGCCTATTAAATAAAACATAACATAAGGCGTCTAACAAAGTTGACTTACCAGAACCGTTGGCACCTATAATCAAAGTTGATTTTGATTTCTCTAAATCTACTTCAATAAAATTATTACCTGTTGATAGGAAGTTTTTCCATCTTATCTTTTGAAATTGTATCATCTATCGTTTGCCTCTACATAAAAAGATTTTAAATATTCTTTTAGTTTTTGTTTATCAACATCTGTTTCAAGTTGATCTACATAGTTATTTAAAAAAGTAATGGTGTCTTCGCCCATATCCAGTGCCTCATCTTTAACACTTGCTTTAATATCGGAAAAGTCTTCTAGTATTGTTAAATCATGTATTTGTATTTCTTTATATAATCTATTAACAAGTCTATCAAATTGTTCCTCATCTGTCTTATTAAGTATAATAAGTTTAACAAAGTGTTTGTGATATGGTTTTAAATCAAAATTATCATAGTTATTTTTTTTATCATCATAGATTATTTTGTTATGAATAGTTAATGGATTGCTTACTCTTGTTATTTCTCTTGTTTCTGTATCAAATATATTAAATGCCTTTTGATCTTTATAATCTGACCATGTCATTTCATATTGAGCACCATTGTAATATATTTGTCCATCATCTGTATGTTTATGAAAGTGTCCAGAGATAACTTTATCAAATCTTTTAAAATCTGATTTGTTTAAACCATGATCATTAATCACGCCATTTTGCATTTCAACACCTTTGATTTCTAAATGTCCCATTACAATTTCTGCCTTAGCAGTTTCTATCATCTTCATAGACTCTTCTCTTGTATCATCACATATCCAAGGCATAAACAATATACTAGTGCCATCAAAATCTACAACTGATGGTCTTGTGTATATCCAAGGTTCGTGTTTTTTATCAAATGAAGTATAAAGATTTTCAATTGCATTTACTTCGTTAGTGTTCTTATAATAAGTATCATGGTTACCTATTATAACATGCGTATCAATTTGTTCTTCATATAGTCTATCCCAAAACTGTTTTCTAAAAACAGAAGCAGTATTAAAGTTGATAAACTTTCTTCTATCAACTACGTCACCTAAATGAACAAGTGTTTTAATCTTATGTTCTTGTAGGTATGGGAAAAAGATTTCATTGTAAAATCTTAATTGATATTCTCTAAACGCTTCACTATCGTTTCTGACACCAAAATGCGTGTCATTTAGCATTGCAATTTTCATAATTAAATTTCTTCTAAATTAATATCGGCAGTTTTTCTTTTTCTCTTTCTGATTTTGATTTCTTTTGGTTTAGGTTGTTCTTCAGTAGGTCTATTCTTTCTTAGAAACTCTAAAAACTGATTTTTGTATTCAGAATTAGTATCACCTGGTAGAGTATCATATTCATCAATACCTGCTTGTTCAATCATTTTGTATTTGATATTTGCCTGTTTTTTCTCTTTCTGTATTCTTCTAATAAAAGCGTAATAGATTATTTGTGTAAAATAAGCAAATGGGTTATTTGATTTCTTTGGATTGAAATTACTAAGATATTGTAAACAGTTCTCTATACCATCGGATATCATATCGTCTCTAAAAGTATAGTTAATGAAATTAGGTCTATACGATAAATGATTAGCAATTTTTAAAAAACATTCACCAATATAATTAGTTACAGGTGGATGTTTTCTTTTTGACTTATCTGCCTTATCGCATTTATCTTTATATTCGATCATTGCCTGTAGAAATAATTTATTATCTACATAATGTTCTGGTTTTTTTTTCGTTCTAGTCATATTATATATTATATACTATTTTGTGTATTTGTCAATAAGCTAACTCTTTTTCAAACTCTTTCTCTGTTATCATTTCCATTTCAACAGCATCAGCGCCATCTTCATAGAGTATATCAACATCACAGATTATCTGGTCATAAGAGAGATATCCATAGTACATTTCTTCTTCCTTATTATTTCTTGTTACTGTTAATTTATAAAATTCTTCCATAGGTACTTGACATATATGGGATTTGGTGTTATAATACTGGTGTCCAGTTTTGCCAGAGAATGCTTTAAAGCTAGTGTATCTTCTTGCTTGGCATTAGATCATCAGAATTATCATGTAATTTATCTATTGTCTTTTGTAGTTCTTCTTTAGCATCCAGGCTTTTATATTCTTCCTCAGATAGATTCCTTTCAACATAATCAGGTAATGGTTGCTTTTTAGAATTAACAGTATCTATTAGTTTTTTATACCTTACAGAAAACGGCGCCGTGGCATTTGCAATAGTAACAATTTTATCTTTTGGAATAGATATAATTTTGTCATCAGTAAAACCAACCCATTTAACTAACGCAATATAATCAGACACTCCTACTTCCGTCATATGAGGAATGTATTTAATTAACATTGGTTCTAACAATCTAACTAGATTAGATTTTGATGTAAGTTGTTTCTCTGGAATAACACAGCACAGTTCTTCACCTGTAACTAGTCTTAATATTTTAACTTGAAGAGGCTTTGTTTTTTGAATTTCTTTTGCCATATAACTATTTATCTAAACCTATATTGTGAATTTCATAGGTAAAGTCTTCCCTACTGTAAATATTTATCCGCTCTCTAAAATGGTTCAGCGTAAAGTTCTCTTTGTCTTTAAACTTTAGATCATCAGCAATATCGTAAAGTGTGGCACTATCTTTGTTATCACCTTTTCTTAAACCTCTACCGATACTTTGTAATATTCTTATAGGGCTTTTACTAGGGCTACTAAAAACAATGTTGTGTAAATTACGAATATTGATACCAGTGCTGAAGGTCCCGAAAGAAGCGACAATAATTGCGTTATCCGACTTTTCTGTGATTGCTCTAATTTTTTCTCTATCATCTGTTTCTGTTCCACCATAAACGAAAAATATTTTTCGATTTGGATCTGCTTTTTCTTTTATTAAATTATATAAAATCTCGCCATGTTTTTCAACTAACTGAAACAAACATAAAGTATTCCCATTTAGTCCCAAGGTTAAATTTCGTATGTATTTATTACGAGAGGAACTTTGAGCAATAAATTCTAATTCTTCATGGTATTTTACACCGTGAACTTTTTTGCAATCTTCTTCTTTATGTTTTAGAATTAGTGCGACAATTTTAAGATTTGATAATTGTTTTCTATCTATCAATTCTTTTGTTGATACAACTTTGTTTACATGACCAAACAATCCTTGCAATACAAGTTTGTGAGTTTTACTATCATCTAAAGTTCCTGTCATACCTATTCTGTATTTACAATCAGTTAATTTAGTCATTATCTTTGTTAATGAAACTGCCTTGAACAAGTGTGCTTCATCACCTATTACAGCACCAAATCCATTAAAGAAACTTTTAGGTAATTTGTATAGAGATTGCCAAGTTGATATGACAACTCTCTTATCATCTTCAATATCATAACCGTGATATTTTCTACTAATATTATTTTCTACATCATAACCATAATCTTTAAAGTCTTTGTATAGTTGTTCAACAAGTGATGTAGTTGGAACTATGATTAAGACTTTGTTGTTTATCGAATTCAAATAATGTCTTGTAAGCATATATGCAATTAAAGACTTACCCGATGCCGTAGGAGAGAGTATAAGACCTCTTTCTTTCTCTAATGCAAATTTAAACGCTTCTAGTTGATAATCTCTTGGTTTAATAGATATGCCATACTCCTCAATTAACTCTTGTATGGCGACGGCTGAGACAGGCCTATGCGTAAGAATCTCGTTAAGTTCAGTTACCTTTATATTTTTTTCTGAGCACCAGTGTTTAAGATATGGAAACAACCCAACATAGAGACGTCCTGTGGCATATGAATATAATCTAATCTTGCCATCCCAAACTCTATTTCTAAACTGTGGAGAGAATTTTGCACCTGGAACATCAAACGAAAAATACTGTGAAAGTTCTCTACGAATATCAGCATCAGCATCTACTCTCAAATACACATCATCTATTTTATCAACTAATATTTCTGCCATTAGATAACACCAGATGTAAACTTTTTCCAATCGATTGCGTTTTTTATTTGAAATGTTCTATTTGTAATAATACGAATTGTCTTATCTAAGTAATCAACCACACTTTGAATATAAGTTACTTTTGCTTCTAACTTATTTAATTCTTCGTCTGCCTTTATATACTTGTCAACGTCTTGTTTTAATATTTTTAGATTAAAAGGTTTTAATTGATACACAGACGGATCAGATTTGCCTGTATAATATTCCCACTTATCTCTTGTCTCTCTTGCCAACTCTTGTTCGGCCTTTTTTAATAGATTAATGTATTGATTGTGAAATTTTGAATATTTGTTATGAAGTGCTGGTGTTTTAAGCGACTCAATGTCTAATTCAATATCGTTTATTTTTAAATCTTTTTCAGCCATTAGCTGAAGCTCGTCAAATGTCATAATATACTCCTATAATATAAAATATTTATAATGTTTCTAATTCGTATATGCCGTATTGAAATGTAGCATCACACGACAAATAGTCCACATCAGTTGCCTGGGTTGTGTAGTTTAATCCACTCAAAGATGTAGGAAATAAATCTGTAAATTTTGCCCTTACAGTAGGATTGTTTTTACTAGTAGTAAAAGTTAATTCAGCATCAGAATACAAAAATGCTATATCTTGTATAGGTTTTGAAACTTTACCAACCTCAGTACTATATCCAGCATCAGCACTAGTAGGAAATAAATCAGCATTACTTTTTGCATAATTTCTGAACTGTGCGTGTTCTTTAGGAAAACCTTTACCAGTTATCCAGTCTTGTAGTTGTCTATAATTTTCATATTTTTCATCAACCATAAAAGTCAAATTTAGATCAGCAAAAACAACCTTATCACCAGGAATAGGAATATCCTTTAAAGATGTTGATTGTTCAGGTGGTGTTATTGATATACCTGGCAAGTTTACCGATGTACAAAAAAAGTTAAGCAATGGCATTTTAACAATTGAAAACTTAAATTGTATAGGACTTGCAAAGTCGTAAGTCGATGGCTGTCTAGCAAATGCGTTTAGTTTTGTCATACTACTATTTATCTGTTTCTTTATCTACTTCTTGCCACTCTTTTTCAACAGATTTCTTTTCAAGTTCTTTTTCAGATTCAGTTAATATGATTTCTTTTTGTTGTACTTTTTCTATTTTTTCTTCTAATTCTTCTAATATATTAGGTTCTGGATTTAAGTATTTCAATCCATGTGCAACTAACGTAAGAAAGGCACCTACTACGAGTATGCCTAGAAGTTCTTTAAATGGTGTTTTCATACTTTTATTTATAAGACCAAAAAAAAGGGCGACTTTTTACGGCCGCCCTCTTTTAAATGTTGTAATAACAACTTTATGTATGATTACATAATGTTTGCAACTTGAACACGTCTGTAATATCTATTTGCGTTAGCAGCACCTAGACCATCAGCAGTAATGTTTGAACTTGCAGAAGCACCAGCAAATGGGTTAGCAACAAGACCGTATCTTGTCTTAAAACCGATTTTAGGTTGGAACGTGTCCTGACCTACGGCTCTTACCATTTGTAGAGGTACATATGGGCAATAGAAGATACCAGCATCGTATGGTGAAGTACCTTTGTAACCCACAACGTAGAATTGTTTACCAGATTGGTTTGCACTGTATGGATCAATGTAAACTTTATATTTACCATTTAATACACCAGCGAAAGTGTTTCCAGTATCATCAACGTTTAAGTTGTTGTTAAGAGCAGGAGTGTAATCTAAAACACCAGCCATTTGAAGTGCAGAAGCAACATCAGATGAGCAAATGATTATATTACCTTTTCCTCTTCTTGTTCTTTGAGCGATTGCGTTAGCGTCTCTTTCTAATTGGAACATAAGACCTTTGAATCTCTCAACTGACCATCTACCGTTTGAGTCAGTATCTAAATCGAAGATACCTTCATTAGTAGTGTTAACAGCGTTACCAGCGTTATCAGAAGCACCTTTTTCAGCAGTAATGTAAACTGATCTTACTACTTCTCTGTTGATTTCAGCTAAGATTTCAGCAGATAAGATGTTTGATAATTCTGTTTCAGCATCTAAACCATGGATTGCTTTTAAGTCTTGAGCAAGTTCCATTGTGTATTCTGCTTTTAACGCTCTGCTTTTAGCAGTTACAGTTGATTTCTCAATTGAGAAAGCCATTTCAGCAAAAGAGTTACCAGCGGCATCTCCTAAAGCTTCAGCAGCAGCTGTAGTCATACCAGTACCTTTTGTGTAAGTTCCTGGTGCTGAGTCGTTAAGAACAGACGGGTTAGATCCGTCGTGGTCTGTTGATGAGAATCCATCTACTGATGAACCGGCTTTGTTTCTGCCAGAAAAATCAGAATCAGCTTCGTCAAAAAGAGCTTCACCGCCAGATTGACTGTTGTATCTGCTTCTCATAGCAAATATCAAACCAGTTGGTCCTGACATAGGTTGAACACCTGCGATATCGTAAGCGATAAGGTTAGGCATTGCTCTTCTTACTAAACTAATTAAGATAGGATTCCAATTTTGAATAGAAGAACCAGTAGCGTTAGTAGGTGCAGCCTCTGATAAGAAAGCAGCGTCTTCTCTTAACGACTTCTCTTGGTTTTCTAAGATAACTGAAGTTACGGCTCTTTTGTAACTGTCCTTCACTTCTGGAAGATCAGGATGGTCCAAAACGGGCTGCCACTTCTGTTGTATTGATTCAGATAAAAACATTTTTCTATCTCTCCTTTTTAGTTAATTAACTAAACCCTTACTTTTTGTAAGGATTCTTTCCTTGTTTACTAATAGCAGCAGTGTAGGCAGCCATTGATTCAGATAAATCAACAGTCTGATTGTTTTCTGCTACGACATTAGATTCAGTATCTTTCACTTTTGCTTTAGGGTAGTATGAGTTTTTTAATGTCTCAACACTTTTTCTAAAACTACCAGCGTCTTTATACTCAATACTTTCTGCTAAACCTTTAAGTTTTTCAGATTCAGTTTCTGCTAAATCAGAAGCAACATCACTAATGATGTCTTCTCTAGCAAATTCATTTATTTTCTGATTTAACTCAACGTTCTTTTCAATTGATTCATTAAGTTTATCTTTTAATGAATTAATTTCAGCAGATTGATTCTCTAATACATCATACTTCTCTTGCGGTACGTTGATGTAATGAGTTTCAAATAGGTTTTTAAGTCCACCGATAAATTCCTCAGTAATTTCATTTCTAAGTCCTTTTTCGATAGCCAGTTCGTTGTCTTTCATCCAAGATTCAACAACGTAATTTAGATAAGCATCTACTTTGTCAACGATTTCTTCTTTGACTTCGTCTTTTTTCTTTTCGACTTTTTTATCATAGTCTGCTTCTAATTTTTCGATTTCATCTACAAGTTTTGCTTTAACAGCAGATTCGAAAATAGTTGCAGCTTTTTGTTTGAACTCTTCCGAAAGGCCTTCACCATCAGTTAGAGCAGCTACATCTTCTTTCATATCCATGTCTTTTACTTTGTCCTGTGCAGTTTCTTTTTTAACTTCTTTTTCATCTGCTTCGTCCATTTCTTTTTCCATAGACTCTACTTGTTTTTTAACTTCAGATTCAGAGCAACCGTATTTCTCAGCAGCTTCTTTATATGAACAACTTGAGTCTTTCATATATTCTTTAGCAGCCTGAATTACTTTTTTCTCATCTTCTTCTTTGATTTCATCTTTTTTCTTTTCGTCTTCTTCTTTTTTTTCTTTATCTTCTTCAGATTCTGAAACTTCTTTTTTCTTTTCGTCTTCTTCTTTTTTCTCTTTTTCTTCTTCTTCTTTTACATCTTTTTTCTCGTCAGCAGATTCGTCTTTTTTAGCGATTGCCTTTTGTAAAGCGTCAGGAAGTTTTTTCTGAGCAGGAGATAATTCTTCTTTTTTCTCCTCTTTTTCTTCTTTTTTAACGTCTTCTTTGTCTTTAGTTTCAGCTTCTGTTTCTTTAACTTCTTCTTTGCCTTCGTGTTTTTTCTCTTTGTCTTCAGACTCGTAAGAAGTTTCTTTTTTGATTTCAGCATCCGCTTGTGCTTGAAGTGACTTCATAGCATCAGCAGCACCTGCACTTTTTTGTTGTGCGTCACCTGATACAGGTTTAACGCCTTGTGCAAAATCTGGTTTAGCATCTGTTGGTGAAGTAATTGCTTTTGTCATTACTTGTTGAACAGTTGCAGCTAATGATTTAGGTGCTTCAGCTGGAGCGGCATGTTTTTTAGGTAGATCAGCTTGAGCATTGATCTCTTTTTTACCGTTTTCCATTGGTTTTATCTCCTCTATTTTAACTTTATATTATTGCAATAATAGACTCACTCTAATTGAATGAGTCAGTTATTATTTATAAAATTACAGTTTTTTAAGAAATGATTCAAATACTTGAGCATTTTTATCTGCTCTTAATATTCTCTCTCTACTCTCTGCCTGTAATTTTAATTTTTTAATCTCTTGCTCTTTCAATATTCCATTATTCCATACCCATTCTTTTCCTTCCATAATGCCTTCTACGAAAGCGTCTGGAGCGCTGGGGTCTGCAACTATATCAGCTGCTGTAGCAAGATAAAAATCGTCATTGACAACATTCATTCCATTAGATGATTTTAATGTTCCCATTCCACGAGATGAAACTCCTAGTTTTGCACCCTCATCAATTAAAGACTTCACAATTTTTCCATATGGGGTATCTAAGACTTTCGCCTCTCCTATAAAGTTATTTCCTTCTGGAGTTAAAGATTTGATCATGTGCGATACTCTTTCTAGGTTGACAGTGGGACCGTCAGGATGACCTAGTTCGCCAAATGCTCTACTTTTGTCGATAAACTCTCTTGTATATCGAGCGATTTCTTTTTGAAGAGTCTCTCTAGGATAAACTCTACCGTTTTTATTTTTGATGTCCGCTTGCATGAAGACACCCTTTATAGAGTAATTTTTTTTGCCGTTACCTGATTCTTCAATAATGTACTCGGCGTTTTCTATTTCTTCGGTAATAAGTTTCATGTATCCTATCTCTCTTTTCTCTTAATACTATTTATACATTTTTTATCTTTAAAATGCAAAAAAAGTACATTTTATGGTGTTCCTTTAGCGTTTTGAGCATCATAAAAAGTTTTAGATACTTCGCCACGATTTTTAGTTTCACCAAGTTTTCTTGTACTAATATAAACTTCTTCCGCTGTTCCTGACACTGGTTTTATATACGTTTTTACACCACCAGAAATAGTTATATTTGCACCTCTAGTTGATCCAGGATAAGTATCTGATTCTGTAGCAGTATCATCGTATTCCCAAGGACCAGAAACTGATCCTGATGATCCTGAAGAAGAGCTTGACATACTAAAAGCTGAAGCTAGATTCCATTCTTTAATTTTTGCTAATCCACCATTAATATTTCCATTAGTACCGTTAAAACTAAAGAATTTTGTTCCAGTATTGTTAAAAGTCATAAATTGAAGAGGAACTTCACCATTAGAATTTGTAGTTTCATCAGTTTCAAAGGTAGCAGTTGCAGGTTGTATTGCAGTTGTGGGATCATAAGCAGTTGACAATGCCCATTCTGTTATTGTTGCTTTAGTACCAATTGTTGATGTATTATAAGTTGTAAATAACTTTGTACCATCATTATTAAATTGCATACCAGTGATTGTGGTGGGTAGATAAAAACTTCCGTCTGTATTTGTAACAGTTGTAACATCAAAAGGAGTATTTAAAGTATATTTGTATATGTACCCATACCTACTAGCAAACATCTTTGTACCATCTTGGTTAAATAGAATTGCTGAAAATTGATCATACTGATCCCCTACTACTAAAGATCCACCTGATGTTACAGTGCTGGTAATATCGTAAGCAACACTTAAAGTGTATTGATAAATTCTACTTCTCTGATTTTGATTCATTGCATCAAAAAGAACAAAAAGTTTTGTTCCGTCATTATTAAATCTCACATCCATGTTACCTCTGGACCATTCTCCAACTTCAATATAATCATTAACTGAAACTGAAGCAGTCGATACATCAAAGGGTGTTGACAATGTGTATTGAAAGAGGTCTTTATCTGCACCATATCCTTGATCAGTTCCTAATGTGTACATTTTTGTTCCATCAGGATTAAAAAGTAAAGCATTAAAAGTACGTTGAGTAGTACCAGGATTTAAATTTGAACCTGCAATAGTAAAACTATCGCTATCATTATAATAAGCTACAGCAGGTGGTACTCCCGATCCAGGAACTCTTGTGAACGCCATTCTATCTCCTTAAAATGGTTAGTGTTTCTTTATCAAAATAATTCATTAAGTCATCTACTTTAACATTGAATTTTTTAGCAGCAGTATTAACATTTTTTTCAAAGTTTGAAATAACGTCACCACTTTTATCAGCGGCTTTAAACACCATATCTACTGCTTGTTTCAATCTAGGATTCAATTTGTTATATTGCCTAGTTCTCTTATAGTCATTTGATTCAGTTATAATATCATCTTTAAATTTACTGAACGTCTTAACCATCTGTTGATCCTTCTATATTACCTCCACTAAAAACATTTGCTTCTGGAGCATCAACACCTTGTTGTCCTGTAAACATTGATCTACCGACTTCTTGTTTTTGGGCATCGATTGCTGATCCGATCTTATCTGATACAGCAGCTGCAAAGTCTTTTTGTGCTTGTATGTTATCGTTATCTACGACTGAATTTACAAATTTTTTAATATCATCTTTACTCATAATTATTCTCCTTTATTATCCTGTGGCACTTCTTGTTGTGGTTGTTCTGGTGCCTCAGATTTAATTTGTTGATCTATTTCTGCTTGTTCTAGTTCGTTTTGTTTTAATATCTTAGTTCTAATATATTCATGTGAAAAATATTTACCAACATATTGTTCTACATCTCTAACTAGATTTAATCTAGCAGCTAACATTTCTGAATTTTTTAGTTCAGCAAAATATCCATCTTGTAAGAAATTGTATGTAATGTTACCTTGTAACACATCCCATTCTTCAGGTGCAATAACACCTTTTAGAACTAATTGTGTTTTTAATAAATCATGGAATAACATACAGAATTTTTTTCTTAGTCTGCCAATGAATTTAGTAAACTTAACTTCATCTCTACTAATTTCAGCAGCTCTTCCTAAATTGAATCCTGATCCACTTTCTAATCTACTAATTGGAACATTTAATGATCTATATAATTTCTTTTGGAAATATTCTATATCTTCTATTTGTCCTAAGTTTTGACCACCAGGTAATGTAGTAATTTCAGTTCCTCTACCACCTTCTCTACGAGGTAACCAAAAATCTTCTAACATACTCATCTGATTTCTATCATCTCTGATTTCACCAGTAGAAGCATCATAGACCATTTTATTTCTATATCTTGCCATAACATCTCTTAGATATTGTTCGGCCTTGATTTTAGGTAAGTTACCTACATCGATATAAAATATTCTTCTTTCAGGTGCTCTTGCAATTCTGTAAATAACAACAGCGTCTTCAATCATTCTTAATTGATTAACTGGTTTAATTGCTTTATGTAAATAAGATAAAACTTGATTGTGTGATTGATCTACTAATCCAGATGGACAATATGCAATGGCATCTGTGGCAATTCTCAATCCACCTGCGTTAGATGTTGAAGTTGGATGTATTCCTTTTTCGTTAAAGATATAATACTCTTGGAACTTATTTTCAAATGCAAATGAACTTGGAACACCATCTGTTCTTTGTTTTCTTACTTCTCTTATTTTTTTGATCTTTCTAGGATCAATATATCTTAATTCTGTTATACCCAATCTTGGAGAATCTTTGTCTATAATTTTATGAAAGTAAACTCTTCCATCAACATACCATCTTCTAAAGATGTCATGCCCTTTAATATCAAAGTTTAAAAGATTTAAAACATCTTTAAATGATTCTCTTATTTTCTTTTTGATTGCGTCTGTATATTCAACTTTTGATAAATCAAGTTGAACTGATTGTTGATTCTCATTAGATACAATTGACTCTGATACTATATCCTCAACAGCACTATCACATTCAGGATGTAGAGCAACTTCTCTGTATCTTCTTATTAAATCTAATTCGTTTCTTGTACCTTGTTCAAATCCGCCATAAGACGCAAAAAAACCTCCAGCAGGAACAACTTGTGTGCCATCGTCTGCTTGAGGTGGTACTATATTTTGTCTTGGATCAGTTTCTTTACTACCTAATCGTTCTATTTTGAATCCAAATAATTCAGCCATTTAATACTCCTTTTTAACATTATATATACTTTTATTTATAAGGGCGCTAAAAGCGCCCCCATAATCACTTAATCTGTATTAAGTTGTAGTATTTGTTTCAAAATATTGATATCTATGAGTTGCTGTGAACTCCTCGATAGCATTGTTTTGATCATATCCCAATCCAATATCATCTATTGCTGTTGGGAACATACCTCTAAACGTGTATGACTTAATAACATTTCCACTTCTATCTAATTGATCAATGAAAGCGTCAACTTGGTAATCAGATGGATTTGTTAATCCTTCGTTATCTGACATGTTGTTGATACCATTCATCCATCTTTCGTAAGCGTTTCTTACTAAGAAATCACTATCGTTTAGAATTGTAGTAGTCCATGTAGCAAATGTTCTTTCACCTGCAACATATAACTCTCTTCCTCTAAATGGAACAGCAATTTCTCCAATAGTCATTCCTGGCAAACTAGTTGAAGTACAAAGGTAAGACATAGTCTCCGTCTCAGCACCGATAGCTGCAAATCCAGGAAATGGTAGAGTAACTCTAAACTGATTAGGACGAGCTCCGCCACCTTTTAATCTAGCTTTAAAATCATTAATACTTGGCATAATTATCCTCCTAAGCTCCTACCACTTCTTCGAAAGCAACGCCTGTTCTAGTCGCAACGAAAGTTAGTGTTATAAAGTTGATTGATCTAGCTGGTTTGACATAAATGTCTGCTCTAAACTCATTTCTATCAATTACATCTCCTGTGTTATTTGTTTCGTCACAAACAACCAAGAAGTCTGTAATTCCTCTTCGACCTTGTACGTCTCTTAGGAATGGTTCAGCGATGTTTCTAAATTGTGCTCTAGTAAACTCATCGTTAAACTCAAATAATTGAAATTTAGAAGCAGTTGAGATTGCCTTCTCTAATACGATAAACAATCTTCTTACATTGATTCTGTCAAATGCACTAGCTTTTGATAGTCCTGTTTTATCTCCAAACAATACTGTTCCTTGTCCTGGGAATGAAACAACGGGATTTATTCTTGCTCTGTATAACTGATCTCTTTCAATTTTATTAGGATTGAAAGCAAGTTTTACAGCGCCTCTAATATTTCCTCTGTTTAATCCTGCAGGAGAGAACCATGAATCTGCCACTAGATCAGTTCTAGCACATAATCCAGCAATGTCTCCGTTTAATGGAACATATCTGAATACATCATTGTATTTGTCGTAAGTGTATTTGTAACCACTATCGAAAACTACATAAGATGATGATCTGATATTATTAAAGAATGAAACAATATTTGAAGTTGCTGTGTTAGTGTTAGTAACATTGACAACATCACTTCTTTCTGGAGAAGCAAAAACCATAGCGTCTTTTCTTTCTTCAGCAACTGTGATTAAGTTATCAATATGAGCAGATGAACAAGGACCAGCGATGATTAAATTTACATCAACTGATTCTGTATCTTGGAACTTCTCATAAGCAGTTTTCATTTGTCCGATAGTAGCAGTTGTGCCATCAGCACCGTTAGTCAAACTAATATCTGATAATGTTGTTACACTTGTGAAAGTTGTATTTAAAACAGCAGAACCCCAATTAGTACCACTAGCGTGATGATCCATCCAATAGATATATTCTGATCTAGCGAATATTACATCTCTATAATAGTTAGTATCTCCTTGTGGAGTTTTTGCGTCTGAAGCAACTGAAACAGCATCATACACTTCTAGTATTGAACCTAATGCACCTGAAATATCTCCATCTTCGTCTATAACTACGATGTGAATTTCATCATTTGATCCATTTCTCTCTGAAGCATACGCTGATGTTCCTGGAGCAGCACTTACTAGGTCATAGTATCTCCATCTTCTTCTTACTGAAGCGCCGTTAGCAACTACTGTGTGTAATCCGCCAACGCCTGATGGATGTCTAACGATTGTAATATCATTTGTTGAAATAGAAGTTACTCTGTATTCGTAACCACCGTCTTCACCAAAATTAACTATATCGCCTACATTAAATCCTGTAGCGTCTGCTAATGTTATTGTAGTGTCAGCAACAGCTAAGTCTGAACTTGCCACTGTTGTTTTAGCAAGTTCTTCATATACTGAAGCACTTGGACACATTGAAATTTTTAGACCATTACCCCATGCACCACCAGTTCTTGCAGCCCAAAGTCCTACTGAACCTTGACCATCTTGGAAGTTTGTTTGGTAATCATCTGTGTTTTTTACTAGTAAACCACCTGTCTCAGCAGTTGCGTTTAATAGACCAGTATTTGTTGCTCGTACAATTCTAAGATTATTTGAGTAACTTAGGAAACTAGCAGCACTAAAAAAGTGCTCAAAGTTATCCGAGTTAGGTTTTCCAAATGTTGCTACTAGTTGCTTCTCTGAAGTAATAGTAACGATTTCATCAACGGGACCCTTTGTGAAATCACCTGCGTAAGCACCAATAGATGTTGCTACTGCCGGTATAACATTTGTCAAATCTTTTTCTTTTACAAGAACACCTGGTGAAACTTGAAATGCCATATGTTGTTCTCCTTATTAGCTAATAAAGTATCATTAATTCTCACTTCTATTTATGTAAATGAGATTTTAGAGAAGATCACCTTTTCGTATGTTAACAGGAGTCCAAACTTCTCCTTGATCATCGACTATTGATTCCATATCATTAATTCCGTCATTCATAAATCCGAATGGTGCCATATCTTGTTCTATTGCGTTTGCCTGATCTTCATACATTCTTGCTCTAACGTCTTGGTCTGTAAGTTCTTTGAAATATCTTTGATTTGATATCCATGCAAATATAACTAAACACATAACTAAATCATCTGTGTTACCTTCTTCAGCCTGAAAACTATGACCCTTTCTAATAAATGTTGAAAGTTCCTCAATAATATTAAAATCATTAACAAGTAACTTGTCTGCTTCAATCAAAGATTTTAAGTTTGTGCATCCAACTCTCTTTACTTGTTTTGTCATTTTAACACCCATTTGAGAACCTTTTTTAGAAAATCCACCACCTAGTATTTGTCCTGCACGGCCTTTCATCATACACATCATTAAGTTGTCATACTCTAATTCAAATTGTAATGCGTCTGCCACTTGATGTCCTATATCGTTCACTTCAACACAAACATATGCTTTGTTATATTGTCTTGCAACTTTTTCAATTGTGTGAGGAAATAAAATAGGTTTAATTTCATTGTCTCTAAATTTTGCAACCATTCTATATGGCATTTTTGAAACATCCATAACTACAAACGCTGAATAGTCTTTCATAGTTCCTCTTGCAACGTCAACAGTTATAACATAGTCTTTACCTTTTTGTGGTCTTTCATACATATCTAATCCACCACTTGATATAATCGGTGAACTATGAGATAGTGTTCTTAACTTAGACGGATTTAATAACGTATCAATTGATCCAACAAACTCACAATCAAACTCTTGTGAAAACTGTGCCTCACTTGTATTTCTTATAGTTTGTTCTTTCCATTTTTCATCTCTTCCAGGAACCTCTGACCAATGAACATCAATAGGAATATAATCATTGTTTTTATTTACAGCATCATTCCATAGTTTATAAAACATATTCATTCCATGAGGAGTAGATACAATCATCATTTTAGATTTTTTACCAGATGATATTGTAGGATAAACTGAACTAAAAAACTGATCTGCTATATTGGCAGGTATAAACGCAAACTCATCAAGGAAGATTATGTTAAATGAACCACCTCGAATTGCACTTGAGGAAGTTGAGGCGGCCATAATCTTTGAATTATTTTCTAATTCTAAAGAACCTTTATTCCAGTTTAATACACCTTGTTGAAGAAACTTAGGTAAGTTTTCATATGCAAGTTGTAATCTTCCTAATAAGTCTCTAGCAGTTGAACTTTTGTTGGCAAGTATGGCAACATTAAAGTTATCATTAAAGATAACTTGATGTAATAAGTATGCAATGATAGTTGTTGATTTACCAGACTGCCTAGGTAACTTACATATTGTAAATCTATTATTATGAAATGTATCAACCATTCTTTCTTGGAACTTGTACAATTCAAAAGGAACTAAACCTTCATCAATACTTACAATACGAATATAATTAGAAATAAAATATATAGGATCTTCCATGCACTTTGCAAGTTCTCTAACCTCATGCTCAGAGTATTCTATAGGAGTATTTGCCTTATGTAAATTTGGGTTTCCTAAATATTGGTGATCGTTATTTGACATCTTTTGTTTCCGTAAAATCTTTATCTTCTTCAGCAGTCACATTTTTATTTTTATTCTTTAATAACTTATGAAGTTCCGAACTAGAACCTACGAAAAGCGCCTGTTTGATGTTTGTATTGTTTGTGTTTTTTGGAACTTCTTTAAGACTCTTTAGTTTACCTTGTAAGTCTTGTAACTTATCAACTGTATCAGCAACTTGTTTAATTAAATTTCCAGCAACTTCGTATGCTCTAGGATGTTGACTTTGATTTGCAATATCAAGTATGCCTTGTATTGCGTCTTGGCCTCGTTCTATAAGATTGTAATAGTTCTCTCTACTATATTTGTAGTCATTATCAACATCACCCTTTTCCTTATCTTCAACTCTAGGAACTGGCGGAGTGTATTCTTGTTTAACTACAGCCTTTGTAACTGGTTTATCGTTAGAGATACCAAGTGCTTCATTTATTTTTTCATCTATACTCATAATATTTCCTTAATCTATTTATCTGTGCCGTCGCCAGGATCAAAATTCTTACTGTCACTAAAGTTTTGTATAGTTGTTGTAAATCCAAAATCATCATCAGCATTTGCCGATGTAGGATTAGGAACAGTAATAATTCTTTCCTCTCTAGTGCTTGATGTATCTGTGTCTGTATATAAATCGACAATAGTTTTTTTGATAACTTTACCACCTTCATTTACAGGACCAAATAGATATGTCTTAGCAGTAAATGACATTGTCCAGTTGATTGCTCTTCTTTGTGTGTATGAACCATCGTAGGTATCATCATAAGTTACATTGTTTAATACAATAGGTACATCTCTTTTAATATTCATACTTCTAATTAGATTAACTGTAATAGTATAATCAGGTGCAAAGTATGGCATAATCTGTTCAACGATTTGTAAACCACCTTCAGCAGTTGCTGTAAAGGCATAAAGATTAAAACTTATATTATATGGTACAGGATTATAAACAACATTTACTGTATCATTTGTTGAACCTGGTGTTCTTATTGAAGATAATTTATTTAACTTTCTAGCTGAGTCATAGTTAATACCTGTAATCTCAAATCCCATTCTAGGTAATGTTACAGCAAACTCTCTATCTTCTAAATTAGGTTGTTGTTCTAATCTTGTTAAAAACTTTTCTTTAGGTGCATATGATAATGGCACTTTTATTTTTTGAATAACTTTATTATCACTATCTGTTCTATGAATATGAATATTATTAAATATTGTTCCAAAAGCAACAACAGTGTTTCTTAGTGTTTCATGGTAGAAATATGGACTATTAAACATTATAAAAATCCTTCTGGATCCTTAGGATCCCCAAATGGGTTAAGTTCGCTAAAGTCTATTATATCATCTGTTGTAGTTTCAGTTCCAAAACCAGCGTCTGCCTCAAATGTTTCATTGTCAGCATATTGTCTTGTTTGTTCTTCATACTGATACTCATCACTAATAATGTGGTGACTTTCACTAGCAGATGATGTTTCTAAAACTAATGCACCTGAATTATCTTCTAATAAAGTTTTCCATTGTAAAATATCTAGTGAGTATTTTGTTTCTGCCTGATCCATAACAGCATTACCAGTTCGTATTCTTTCACCAGAATATTCAAATCTAGTACATCTTAATTTATAGATAGGTAGATTTCCTAATTGAAAGAATGGTTGTTGATCTTCAACAAACTGTATTTCAAAAAATGAATTCATTAAAGGAAAGAATATTAAATCACCTTCGTTAGGTCTTCCTTCAGTTATCTGTGTTGCAGGATTATCAACTTGCCATTGCCATCTTCTCTTTGCAACAACAAACGTTGTATCTTCTCTTATCTCTAATCCAAACTTACTAATTAATTCTTGTTCGCCTTGGAAACCTTCAGTTGTTTCCATATACATTTCAACTAAGTATGAATGATCAAAACGACTTAAAACATCTTCACCTAAAACTAAATCATGGTTAACTAGTTTTCTCGGCAGATAATATACATCGTGGCCAAATATCTTTAAAGACTCTACGATTATATCTTCGTGTAAGTTTTGTTCAGACTCGGAACCAATACCCATTCCGTGCTGAAAGTAATGATTAACAGCCACTTTATCTCTCCTCTATTATCCCACCATGTATGTTACAGGTGATTCGAATGTGCCTCTTATTTGTTCTTCAAGTGTTTGTATCTCTTGGTTTGCCTGTTGATAGATTTCTAATCCGTTAAGTGTAACACCACCTATCATTTGAACTCCACCAAATTTAGACAAATTAGTTCCCCATTGTCTTTTAAATAAAGATGTTACATATCTCTTTAAATACATATCGTTAAACACATCTGTATTTTCAGAGGGGTCTAATCTTCTATAACACTCGATAACAAGATATTCGCCTACTTGAATATCGGTTTTCCAATCCATTGCAATGTACAATCTATTGTTGTGCATATTAAAGTCAATTGGTTTTTCACCCACTAATAAATGATCTAGTAAATCTAAATGTTTCATTACCATATCATAGTGAATGATAGATGTTGAAGAAAAATCATATAAGTCATTTAATCTTAATTGATATCTAACATCAAACATATTTTGATTTCCTCTACTTGATAGAGGGAATAATCTAGTTACAGCTAATACCGTTTCAGGAACTATAATATAGTTGTTTGCCTGTTTATATGTTGAAGTTACTGATCCTTTAGTTGCAGTAATAGTCGAGTCACCATCTGGTGATAAAATTCTGTCTTTGTCTGCTTGTGTTACTTGATATTTAAGATATACTCTTTCAACACCATCGTAATGATACTGAGCAAAATATTGTAATGCCTCATCCAATCTATCTTCTAGTTGGTCATCGTCAACATTTATCTCAATAACAGGCTTACCTAGTGTTCTTAAAGCATACTGTTTTAGTTGTTCTCTACTTGCTGGTTCTGCCATAAAATGTCCTTTTTATACTATTTATATGACAAAATATCTATATTATTCGTATTTGTAGTTAAATGTTTGAAGTTCCCATTTAAACAACTTTTTTATTCTTTCTTTCATTTCTTTTTGTGTGTACCACTCATCTAATACAATATCTGATTTTCCCTTATGTAAATGGGGCAATCCTGTGTATGGTATACCTATTTTCTTACAGATAAACTCCATCTCTTGGTCCATATTCTCAAATTTTGCAACATGATTTGCTAATATTTTTGCACCTTGTGTGTACATGTGTCTATCAGTAGGTTTAGATGGATGATAAACATATCTTTGAAATGACATATCTTTGAACCATTTGTGTTGTTCTATTTCAGTATATTGGTGATGATACAAATAATGCGATATACATTTTCTATATGGATTTCTTTCAAAACAAAATACAAAATAATCTTTTAACTTATCTTGCATTAGATTATATTCTTTGCCTTTTCTTAATGCTGTTGTTAATGCAACATGTGGATTTTTTGCTATTCTATTATCGTTGATACCTGGAAAATTTAAACTTGTCATTTGACCAGCAAAATCTATTTCAGGATCAATATGATCAGCAAAGTATTGCTGAACCGAAGCACTGGCAGTCTTACGGCATCTTAAAAATATAAACTTCTTTGAGTGACTTATAATCATAATAATTTTATATTGAACTCCTTTTTTATTTCATCTGTTGGATTACTTATAACAAAGCTTCTATATTTTGAGACATCGTCAAACCATGATATTGATGAATGTTGTTCGTTATGAGAACAGTTATAAATTGCAGCTGGAAAGTTCACATCTAATATCTTAGCATTATTTTTAACAGAAAAATATTTTAATGTTTTTTCATGTGTTCCTATAATAAACTTTAAATAATATTCTTTAGAGCAATTAAATATATCAGATTGAGTTATATCATCTTTATTTAAACCTTCAAAATGTAACTCATCTAAAAGATATTCTAAGTTCATAATGTTTGATGTGCCACAAATTAAATTAAAAGTATCAAATAAACTTATTCTTTTTAAATCAAGTAAAAAATATGATTTGTATATTCCCATTAAATCATAGTTTTGATTTTCATTAATATACTTAGCAAGATTACAAGAAATAAAATCATCAGCATCAACAAACATAACATACTCTTTTTCTTTTGATTTGTTTAAACTTAAATGATATAATGCCCTTACATATTTTGATCCACGATCAAATCTTATTGCTTTCATACCAGTTCTTACATGATTTTTTCCTGCAGTTGGTGGTGGTGGGAAATCTACCTCAATAAATTCTACATTAAATATATTTTTATCATCTTCAAAGTTATCTAATATTTTATTTGCAACAATTAAAACTTTAAAATTTTTATCTGTTTGATTACATACAGAATATAAAGTATTTTTTAACAACTGCCATGTCGTTTTATATGAATAACAATTATCAGGATGTTTAACACATATTACAAAGTTTATCATTGTAAAGTGTTCCTTATATCATTTAAAAGTTTATCAAAAATATTTGCCATTTCATTATCAACAACTATTTCATCTTTTGAACTATCGTAATCTTTTATTTTCATTATATAATCATCTATTCTATAAACAGTTTCATCGTAATGAAAAATAAAATTATCAATATCAATATTTACTTTATATCCGTCTTTTAAAAGTCTTCTTGTTAAATCAACATCTTCATTATCATTATGCTTATCATAGAAAAGCAAATCTTCATTCCATTTATGTTTTATAATTAAATCTTTTTTAATGCATAAAAATCCACCGGTATAGAATAAATCATCCTCATCATAATCATAATCAACTAAATGATTTTCTTTATTTTCATTGTAAATACACCTATCCCAATATCTACCACCGTTAGGTAATAATATTTTAGTGTTAAAAACATCAAAATGATTTTTATACTCATTAAATTTTCTTCTAAACTCAACAGGTGGTAATATTAAATCATCATCACATTGTATAATCCACTTACCTTTAGCATGTGAATTACCTATATTTCTTAACTTGGAAATATTGCCAGAGTGTGCTATATCTTTTTCTTCTATAAGTTTTATATGTGTATTAAAATCTTTAAATTGTTCTACGTCACCAACAAGAATAATCTCATCCTCACCAATACTAAAATTTGAAAGAATTGAAGTTAAACATATTTTTGTTTTTAATACATCATTTGCATTTGTAATTACAACATAACTAATATTTGGCCCTCTAATTCTATTTGGGTCTGCCCTTTTAAGTCTATCTAATATCGATAAATTTTTTCTTCTATTTTCTTTATGAGTTTCTTTTGCCATATTGAAGTTTAATATGTACCTAAAAATATCGTCATTTTCACTAATCTTATTCCATTCTTTATATTTCTTTTTTCCATTCAGTCCAATATTATGTCTAAATCTATATTTTATTTCAGGATGTGAAAAGGTTTCGTCTGGATTATCTGTAATTAATCTAAGTTTATCACACAAATTTCTATAAACAAGCTTGTTTATACTGTCTATATCTGAGTGATTTAGAACATTACCTAAAATATATCCATCGTATGGTTCCCCTACTTTGATTATTTCATTAACTGTATAAGCATGTTTAAATTTTTCTAAGAATGTTTTTAAAAGACTATGCTTGGCATTAAATATAAGTATGCCACTTTCGATATGTTTTGTTTTAATTGAGTTTTCTCTTTGACACGCTAAAAATCTACCTTGTAAAATATTTAAAGGAAAACCTTCCCAATCATCACTTCGAAATATACAATCACCATCTAACCATATAATATAATCATCATCTTTAGATTTATTTTCTAACGCATGTTGAATTACAAATGCTTTATGACTAAATCGTATAGTCATTTTTTTTATATATTCTATATGATTTGATTTTTTATTATACTCATTGATCCAATCACTATGATTAGTAATAGCGTCATCATATTTTATCCACTCTATGCATGAGAGGTTTGCATATTCTTCAGGTGGATCCATACCTTGCAAATATATTTTTGCTTTTATATTAGGGTTGTTGCCTTTTTTGTAACAATGAACTATAAAGGTTTCTAGCCAACTACTTCCATAAAGATGGTATCCGTTTGCATTGAAAGATGTTACAAAAACTAAATTATCAGGTATCATAATATAATAATTTATACTTACGATAATTCCGCTATTTTAGTATCTAATGTAGTAATGTGTGTATTTAAACGTGTTTTATCTTCAGCACTTAAAGAAGAAAACTTAGTATCATTTGATTTAATTCTATTAAGTCTTTCCTTTTTTCTTAAAAATTTCTGTTTCTTAACAAAATCAGATTTACTTGATTCAGAAACTTTAGTTGTTGTTGAAATAACTTTGTTTAATCTATCTATAGCTGCCATTTTTATTTTCCTATTTTGTTTTCTAATTCTTCAACCTTTTTAGTTAATTCTTGTATTGCCTTAACTAATATAGGTATTAATTTGCCTGGACTTGCTTCAAGTCTATCAGGATTTTCTTTTAATACTATATTTAAATGATCTTCTATATTATATTTTTGTTGTAACGAATCTAAATCCTGTGCAATAAATCCAACATCTTTTTGATTAGACATTGATTCGTCTCGTCTATTCCAATCAAAAGTTACAGGTCTTAATTCATCAACAAAACATAACCCTACAGATAAATCACAAATATTTGTTTTATCTCTTTGATCTGAGAGTGATGAGATAGATGTTACATTAGCTCTTAGTGATGTGATGGAGCTGTTACCTAAAGTTATTTGATTAGAAACTGTTTTTGAAGATGGAGCTGCATCATATCCTATAATAGTATTATTACATCCAGTAAAACAACCAGATCCAACATTCAAATTAAAATTCTGATCCAAAATTTTAGTTCCAACAATAGTATTATAACAAGAGTTACACATGTATGATCCAGACTCACCACCAATAATTATATTACAAAGTAAATTTCCTGTATTACAATTTCCACTTTTATTTCCTATAAACATGGAAAGATGATGTATTCCATTGTTAAGTCTATATCCTGCATATGCTCCAAGAGTAATTACTCCTTTTCCACATGAACAACTTCCAGCTCCATATCCTATATGAACATGGGATTCTTGCCGATTATTAAAAGATGATGAAATTTGGGTTGTTCTGCAACCAGCACAAGCACCGATAGCAACTGCGCCGTTATTCTTATTGAGATACCCTGCTCTCCATCCAATAAAAGTATTATCAAATATACAGTGAGTGCCAGCGGTGTTTGGCCCCTCACAAGTATACATTCCAACATTATTTCCCACAAATGTGTTTCGATAAAAATGCATACAACTAGTACCGAGATTTAAGGCGGAACTAAGTCCCATAACAACGTTATCACATATACAAGTGTCTGAGTATGAACAACAGAATACGTTATGTCCTAAAAGAATGTTTGAATCTCCACGAGTGAGACTACATGCAACATTAGTACCAATAGCAATATTGCATTTAGCATCACAGGAACCATTTGTGGAAGGTGTCATACATTGTAAAGTGTTTATTCCGACGGCAATGTTAGTTCCTTGAATACCACCATACTCATCATTTATTCCAGACCTTGAATAACTTGCAAGAGCATTATCTCCTATTGCTATAGTTGATCTATAATAAGTGGTACCCCATTCAGTAAATGTGTAGTCGTCAACTAAAGCATCTGATAAGTCGTTTAATGAGGATGCACCAATTCCAGTAAATCCAGATCCGTTATGAACTTGAACTGTATTTGTAGATGTGTTATATCTCATTGCACCAATAGAAGTAGTTTCACATCCACCAGTTGGAGCACAACAACTTGAAGCACAACAACTTGAAGCACAACAACTTGAACAACTATCCGTTAAAGGTAGTTTTAAAAAGTCACCTTGTACAGATAAGTTACCAGAAATATTTAAAGTTCCAT
>Ga0315330_10000053_pt1 | contig 54521 bp, 52 predicted proteins | sample M140m34915metaG_FD_203453 | JGI IMG/M metagenome (GOLD analysis project Ga0315330, IMG submission 203453) | Ammonia-oxidizing marine archaeal communities from Monterey Bay, California, United States - M1 40m 34915 | ecosystem: Environmental > Aquatic > Marine > Intertidal zone | place: USA...
AATATTGTAATTGGAAGCCATGATAAAAAACTACAAATTGAAGCAAACAAATGGAGACCAGTACAAGTATTTAATCTAAGTATAACTCCTCCACACATAATTGAAGAAACGCATCAAAGATTTTCAGAGTATTATCACCAAGATGGAGGGCCATGGAAAAGAAGTATGATGCCACGGACAATAATGGTATTCATTAACGATGAAGAGGGTTTAACATTTGAAGAAAGGAGTACAGCAGCAAAAGAAGAAGCTAGAAATGCATTGTCAATATATTGGAATGCACTAGAAGGCACAATAGATCCTAATAAACTCGAAAAGGCTACCGACAATGCAGTTATCGGCAATGTTGAGCAAGTTGTAAAACAAATATTAGATAGGTTCGATAAGGACGATAGGTTGATGTGTTGGTTTGATTTCTTTAACCATGACAATGAGCGAGTGAAAAGGAATATGAACGCTTTTATGAATAAAGTTGTTCCAATGATAAATGAGGTGAAATGATATGACTGAAGAATTTAACAATAGGCCGTCTAGTGTATCTCCTGGTAGACCTGGTTCAGAAATATATCCTACAACGCCACTTGGAGAAAAATTCTCAGGGATAGCAACGGGGAGAGATGTAGAATGGGAACCATTAGTTGATTTTAGAAGAATGGATGTGTCAGAAAACACCATTCATGGAGCTATTGCATGGGCACATGGAGATGAGATAGTACATTCTTTCGGAGGGAATGTTTTGGTATATGGAAGATCTATGATGAAACCATTGATGATGAAAACTTTTGCTGATGCTTTAGAGGATGAAAAAATTACATGGGAACAGAAGGCCATAGCATGTTCTTCACACAATGGAGATACAGAGCATGTTGCTGCTGCTCAGTCCCTACTAAGTGAGTCAGAATGGGGATTGATGCAATGCCCATTGGATGTTCCTTTGATACAATTTGGTAGACAAGTAAGAAGGCCCAGGAGGTGGTTTCATACTTGCTCTGGAGAACACTCTGCCATGCTTAGAGGAATGCGTAGAATGGGGATGAGTAGAGCAGGATACACATTACCTAGTTCAGAGTGGTTTCCAGTGTTCTTAGATGTATTAAGAAGATTGATGAATAAACCGAATTGGGAACCAGTTAGAGTTGCAAAAGATGGATGTGGTTTGCCAACAGTATCGAATACAGTAGATGAATTAGCAGTAATGTTTGCTGGTCTAGCATCAGAAAGGGATGATGATTGGATATGGGAAGCAATGAATAAAAGTCCCGATTTAATTGGAGGTTTTAATAGGCTAGATTCAACGTGCATAAAGGCGGGAAAAGGTACTCTAATAGCTAAAGAGGGTGCTGATGGATTACTTGGTTTATCGATAATTCACCCTGAATGGCCAAAAGGACTTGGTATTGTAATCAAGATAGCACATGGTTGGAATTCGCAAGCTACTTGGTATGTTACTAGGGCAGTATTGGGAGTATTGGGAATAGAATTGAGAAATCCTTACCCATTACATAGACAGAAGGCGTTTATTGTTCCCGGAATAGTTCATCCAAAATATCTTGAGAATCTTGAAGAAGTAGTTACATGGGATGAATGGGATCCCAATCAAGATAGTTTTTCCCTAGATTGGAAAGAATATGCTGCAAATTCTACTAGATTAGACCCTTTTGGGAATGAAGGTTCAGAGGGGCTCTAAAGTGCAATTAATGAATTATATTAATGGAAATTTTTGCCCACAAGCAAGTGGGAAATGGATTACAAACCTGAATCCTGCGACAGGAGAGGAGATTTGTAAAGTTCCTATATCTAATTCCAAAGATGTCAAGGAAGCGATAAATTCGGCAAAGAAAGCTTATCCTAATTGGAGTAAAAATACACCTCATGAGAGAGGCATGTGGTTGGATAAGATAGCAAATAAATTGGAAGAAATGTTTGAAGAAATAGCACAATTAGAAAGTATGGATACTGGTAAACCAATCTCATTATCCAGAAGTGTGGATGCCAATAGATCTGTTGCTAATTTTAGATTTTTTTCTGAAATGATTAAGGGCATGAAAATAGAAGAATTCGAAATGAAAGATGCTACTAATTATGTGATTCAAAAACCAATCGGAGTTGGAGCATTGATCACTCCATGGAATTTGCCACTTTATCTATTATCTTGGAAAGTGGCACCAGCGATAGGAATGGGAAATACAGTTGTCTGTAAACCCAGTGAACTAACTCCTATGACTGCAGATTTACTAATGCGTGCTGTAGATGAAATTGGATTACCAGCAGGAGTGATAAATTTAGTTCATGGAAATGGCATAGAAACGGGTAGTTCACTAATAGAGGATTCAGATATTGACTTTGTTTCATTCACGGGAGGGACTGTCACTGGATCAAAAGTGGCATCATCTGCAGCTTCATCTTTCAAAAAACTCAGTCTTGAGCTAGGCGGTAAAAATTCAAGTATAGTTTTTGCAGATTGTGATTTTGAAAAAACTATAGCCGGAGTAGTCAGGTCAGGTTTCTTAAATCAAGGACAAATTTGTTTGTGTGGATCACGGATTTTTATTGAAGAAGAAATATATGAAGATTTCAAAAATAGTCTAATAAATGCTGTGGAAGAAATGAAAATAGGAGATCCTCTTGATGAAGAAACTGATTTGGGAGCAATAATCTCAAAGGAACATCTCAAAAAAATAGAATATTATTCTAATTTGGCCATAGAAGAAGGAGGAGTCTTGCTAACAGGCGGAGTTCCATGTTTACCAAAAGACTTTGAAAATGGTAATTGGATTGCTCCAATAATAGTTGAAGGTTTAAGTTATGAATCAAGATGCTCTAAAGAAGAAATATTTGGACCTATGGTGACATTACACAAATTCAAAGAGGAATCTGAATTAATAAAAATGGTCAATAATACAAGATATGGTCTTGCAGGAAGTATTTGGACAAAGGATGTAGATAGAGGAAGAAGACTATCTGAATCCATTGAAACAGGCATGATTTGGATTAATACATGGCTACACAGAGATTTGAGAGTTCCTTTTGGAGGAGTTAAAGATAGCGGCGTTGGGAGAGAAGGTGGTAGATGGAGTTTGGGATTCTTCTCAGAAGCCATGAATGTATGCGTTAAACAAGAATAATACAGTAACTGTGAAAGTCTAGTGACTTGCGAATACAAATAATAATATGGTTGCGGCAGGTATTGTTGGTTTGGGATACTATGTTCCTCCAAGAATTATGACAAATAAGGATTGGGCAGACATAGTAGATACTAGTGATGAATGGATTACTACTAAAACTGGCATAAAAGAGCGAAGAATAGCAAATGAAGATGTTTGTACTAGTGATTTAGCAGTTTTGGCATCATTGGAAGCCATGAAAGCAGCAAATATTCAACCTGATGAAGTGGATTTAATCATACTTGCCACTAGTAGCCCGGATGTTCCACTTTCATCCACTGCAAGTATTGTTCAACACAAACTTGGTTGTAATAATGCTGGATCTTTTGACATAAATGCTGTTTGTTCAGGTTGGGTTCATGCTCTGGAAATAGGAGCAAAATTTGTTATTGATTCGAACTATGATAACGTATTGGTAGTTGGATCAGAAGTTTACAGTAGAATTGTTAATTGGGAAGATAGAGCAACTTGTGTACTATTCGGAGATGGTGCTGGAGCAGCTGTATTACAGAAGATAGAAGATGGTAGGGGTATAATAGGTAGTTGGTTAAAATCTGATGGTTCGGGCGCAGAAGTGATACAGATACCCGCTGGAGGAGTCAGGAAAAACATATTTTCCGAGAATTTTATTGATGGTGAACAGTATTTTCATATGGATGGAAGGGCGGTTTGGAATTTTGCTGTTGAGGCATTTCCACAAGCAGTAAAAGAAATATTAAATCAAGTCAATAGAGAAATAGAAGATATTGATATGATAATACCGCATCAGGCCAATTACAATATAATTAAAGCTGGAATGGAGAATCTTGGATTATCCATGGATAAAGTATTTACAAATTTGGACAAATATGGCAACACAGCTGCTGCAAGTGTTCCAATTGCTTTGGCTGAATCATTCAAAGAAGGAAAAATAAAGGAAGGAGATTTGATAATTACAGTTGGTTTTGGAGGAGGTTTGGCATGGGGAGCAAATGCGATTATATGGTGAAGGAAGTTTTTTTCAACCTACAGGCTCTCCGCCTTCAACCAAGAATGCAAGCCTTCTAAATCCATCAATCTTGATAAGATAATCAATCGTAGATTCTGGTAACGATATTGAAAGAATTGCCTTAATAGCTTTATTGTCATTAATTGTTGATAACATTAGTGCCGTAGCTCTAACTCTCCATCCCTCATATTGGTCTCTATTTTCTAGAGGTAATCTGATAACGTCCCAACCTGCTTTACTATAAAGTTCTGCAGAAGAACTATCGCTAGTAAAAAATGATCCTCCTTTACCATGATATTTTTCTGCATGGGATACCCACATCGGAGGATTGTCAATATCTGGTATACTAACTATTTTCACATTATCAAAAAATTGTTCATTTTCTAACCATAATCTAATCATTTCTTCTCTTTCTTTGTAATTCCAAGGGTTTGCCATAGATTCTTCCCTATTTGAAGAACCTATGCACAAAACAAGTTGTGAATCAGGAGAGTTTTCTAAACGCCATTCTTCAGCTGCTTTAATTAGCAAGGCATGGCCTAAATGAAGAGGTTGGAAACGACCTAAAACAACCACACTTGAATCCATAACATCATTTGGAGGAGAAGGGTGTAAGATTAGTTCATCCATATTTTTCCCTCAAAAATTTACAATCTTATTCTTACCTAAATACCATAATTCGGAATCGAGATAGTCTCGACCTATCATTAAATCTAATTCCGGAAGGGAGGTTTTTATAATAAAATTAAATAGTAATTTGCTCAATTCATTATGCGAATTCATAGTAGGTAAAATCTTAGGATCTTCGGATGGTTCCATTGTTTCACCTAATTTTTCCCTTCGGCCCATCCAATCCATTACTATGGATTCTGTAAAAGAACGCTGATCAAAAATAGAAATTCGATTATAGAAATTTTTCCATATTTTTGGCTCTAAAAAATTATCTACATTGATTACCTGTTCCTCCAAAAATGGCTCTACATAAAGGAATAATCTTGCATCCCAACAAGTCCATTGGGCAACTGAAGACCATTTGGCGAGTAACAAAATTAAATCATTTTTGAATTCATAATTGATATCAGAGATTATTTCCTCGCCCTCCAATAAAGATTCATGTTTATCGAAAATATCTAAAATTTCACCCTCGATATCTACATCAAAATCTCGATGAAAATCAGGAAAAAAATTTGGCCTAATGTTAGTTAATTCTTTTTTATTTATCAAATCAATTAGATTAGATACAGTATAGTTCAATATAGAATGTAAAGAATCGCGATTCACCAGATAGAGGATTACATCTGCCATCTGTATATTCCTCTTCGCGTAAGTAGAATAAGTCTTACTCACTGTGAGAACTACATGATTAGCCACCGGATTCAATAACATGTGCCTCAGCGTGAAGCATGTAAACTAAAAGAAATCAGACAAGACTAGTAAGGAGAGAAGAGACAATGGCAACCATTGAGGAACAAATCAAGTCATTGGAAGATGAAATTACTAAGACGAAGTCGAATAAGGCAACTCAAGGCCATCTTGGTAAATTGAAGGCTAAAATAGCCGCTTTAAGGGAGAGGAAAGAAAAAGCACAAGCGCATGCAAAAGCCAGTGGTGGTGGCCCCGGATTTGAAGTTAAAAAATCAGGAGACGCGTCGGTAGCTTTAGTGGGTTTTCCAAGTGTTGGAAAATCTAGTCTTATCTCACAACTTACTGAAGTAGAGTCTGATGTTGGTAATTTTGCATTTACAACATTGACTTGTATCCCTGGACTGATGGAGCATAAAGGTGCTAAAATACAGATTTTAGATCTTCCCGGACTAATCAAAGGAGCTGCAGAAGGAAAAGGCAGAGGGCGAGAAATATTGAACGTGATAAGGGGAGCAGATATGGTTCTTTACGTAGTTGACCCATTTCAGAAGTCTCACTTCAATATCCTAGATTATGAATTATGGAGAGGAGGTTTGAGGCTGAATCAACCAGTACCTCAAGTTTTCATAACTAGAACCAATAGAGGAGGTATTGTAGTAAGATCAACAGTAAAACAAACTAATTTGACAGATGAAGAAATACAAGATATTGTAAGAAGTTTTGGAATTGTTTCAGCCACTGTAACTCTTAGGACTAATGTTACAGATGACAATATAGTAGATACATTGGCAGGAAATAGAATCTATAGTAAAGCAGTAGTTGTCCTAAACAAAGTTGATTTAGCCAATGAAAAGGATTTGCAAAGAGCTAGAGATAGTTTGCCTAACGGATGGCCAGTACTGGAAGTTTCTGCAAAAACTGGTTTTGGTATAGAAGATATGAAAGATTTTATTTACAATAATTTGCATTTTATGTCGATATATCTTAAGCCCCAAGGCCAAGAAGCAGATATGGTTGAGCCATTGATAGTAAAAGATACATCAACTGTCAGAGATGTTTGTGTAAAATTACATAGAGATTTTGTTAGAAAATTTAGATACGCAAGAGTCAGAGGTCCGAGTGCAAAATTCGATTGGCAAAGAGTTGGACTAGAGCACATCCTAAAAGATGGAGATGTATTATCAATAATTATAAGAAAATGAATAAAGGGTTGTGAGATAATAACTGCGGATGAAAAGTATAGAGATATTATTCCCCGTGCTGAAATGAGAGAATTCATTCAACATTTACAAGATAGGTCCTATGGTTTCACGATTATATTCATTGTAGGTTTTTTAATTGGTTATCCGATTAGTGAAGAAATAATTGAGTGGTTACTTGGTTCTGAAGGGTACAAGCCAAGTAACGTCGAAATAATTATTTTACAACCGATGGAAGTAGTATTATTACAACTTCAAATGGGAACTCAGATAGGTTTTTTACTTCTATTTTTTACATTTATAATAGATATTGCTGCCAATGGTCATAAAATAATTAAAAGAACCAAAAGAAGAAATAAATATAATTTTGATTTGAAAATTGGAAGAATTTTGCTAATAATGCTAATCTCTTTATTGTTGGCTATAGTAGGTATAATTTACACTCATGAAATATTAATTCCTATGTTACTAGACTATTTATCTCGAGATGCGACGTCTTCAGGATTATCTTCAACTTGGCGTTTAAAATCATGGATAACTTTCATAACTGGCCTATATTTTTCCTCAATAATAGTCTTTCAGATACCTTTAGTGACAATATTATTGATCAGAGTAAAATTTATTAAAAGGGAAACTATTTTAGAAAATCGAAGAATTTTGTGGTTTTCAGCACTTTTATTTGGTGCATTGATTTCTCCACCCGATCCACTTTCATTATTCTTGGTAGGAGGTCCGATGTTAATCTTGCTTGAGATATCGTTGATAATAGATAAAATAATATCTTCAAATTAATTCAAACTACGATTACGTGCATCTTCTGCCTGTGCATCCATCCTTCCCTGTTCAACATCTACAGTTCTCAAAATTATTGCACCAACTAAAATAAGAATTGCAATACTAAGAATTCCTACTCTACTATCAAATATTACTGTCATAATTCCATAAATAAGTGGCCCCAGTAAAGCTGCTACTTTACCGAAGAAACCGAAGAAACCGAAGAATTCTGCACTTCTCGTTTCAGGGACCATCTGACCAAATAGGCTTCTAGCAAGACCTTGTGAACCTCCAAGAACAGAACCCATGGCTGCACCAAGTATTATGAATTGAATTCCAACACTCAGTCCCAGAGGTTCCCAGATAAATTTACGAGCATTTTCTGGTACAAAATCCAAAACACCATCGCCAAGGTTAGTAGGATGATCTATGCCCACGTTTGAAGTATATGTGGAGCCGTCTTCATGTAATATGCTAACACTGAATCTAGTATCATCAAAACTGGCCAATATTCCAGAATTTATCAATTCTGTAGAAGTAATGTTAATTGATTTTACGAAATTTTCTCCGTCGGCAGGCCATTGCCAGTCAAATAAAACATATTCCGTTACATATTTATCTTGTTTTAGGGGGAAGTAATCTACCCAATTTTTTACCCACTCTTGCTCATCGAATTCAGAATCTGAGAATTCAATTTTTTGTGCTAAACTAGGAGCAGAGCTAGATACAGTAACTGTGTAGTTATTTTGTGATTCATCCCACTCATACATTATGTCATGCTGATTGTGGGAGTCCAATTCTAGTGGAGCAAAAGCTAGTGCAGCAAAACAAAGTAATATCCAACCAACTAGTGATGTTGTAAGGGCTTTTTTAGTGCCTATTTTTTCAGCTAGTCTCGTAAAAGCGAGAGCTGAAGGTGCTGCAACAATCTGAACCATCAAAATAGCAACCATCAAAAAAGTAGTAGTAATTCCAAGAACTACAGGACCATATATTCCACCTAAAGCGGTAACGGTATTTATTCCATCAATAAAGAAGAAATATGCTAGCATGTAGATAAATAGTGTTCTAAATTTTGGTACTTCACTAAGAGTTTTTCTAATCTCTGAGAAAGCTAATTTTGCAGAGTCTGAAATAGATAATGCATCCATTTCATTTTCTATAGGAGGTTCGGGAACCCACTTGAATGTCAATAATGCGAAGCCATACCACCATAATCCAGATGAGGCCATTATTGAGGGTATTACCCATGAATACATCTCTCCCTCAGAATCAACAAGTACTAATGTCATCACCAAATGGATAAGTAATAATATTCCTCCTCCAAAGTAACCGTAAGCGAATGCTTTATTGGAAATTGCATCCATTTCATCGTCTGTTCCCATATGAGGCAATAATGAGTTGTAAAATACGCTAGCACCATTTAAACCGACATTAGCAATTACAAACATAACCATTAGCCAAACCCATTGAGTGCTAATTGGAAGAAGGGGTGCAATTGCCAATAATATAGTTGAGCCAGCTCCTACATATGTCAATATTCTTAGCCACCACATCTTAATTGCTCGACGATCGGCTATTACTCCAAAGGAAGGGCTTACTAGAGCCACTAATAATGCCGCACCGGAAACAGAAAATGACCAAATAGCATCTCCAGTAAAGTCAATAGAGCCTATAGTAGTAGTCAAACCATTTGCTTTCAAGAATAAATATGAAAACCATAAAGGAAGTACTGCAACGGTGACACTTGTCTCAAATGAGGACTTGGCCCAGTCAAAATATGCATAGCCTCTAACTGCTTGTGGGTTTGATTCTCGGTCTAATTCTACTGTCTCTGACATGTCGATACCTATCCTCTCGGAAATGTTCTACGGTTTTATCATTGGGGCGAATTTTAAGAATTGATGATGAGAGTTATGTACAAACACAATTTGGAGTGAACATGGTAACTTCAGCGGAATGGATACAACCGCGAGAGAATACGATAGAAGCGATATCCTATGGTATACAGGCCAGTGATGGAGTAGAGTTTGATCTTAGATTAACAGAAGATGATCGACTAGTCCTCCATCATGACTCAAAAACTGAATTTGGAGACTATCCTGAAGCGATGCTCATAGATGATCTTCCAGAATACGTTGAAACATTTGATGACTTGTTAGAAAATGAAAAATTTGTAAGAAGATGGACAGAAGAGGGGGCTTTTTCTTGTATAGAGCTGAAACCTCCACATCCTTCTAGTGGTAAAGCTGGCGGTTGGATTGGTGGCAAATCCAGAGAACTGCACATGATTAAAATGATAGAAAAATTAGAAGAGTCTTTACAATCGATTGATTTAGGAGAAAGTGGTACAATAGTATATTCGTTTGAGCCAAAAATAATTTCAGCGGCAAAGAAGACAAAAAGTAAATTTAAATTTAGTAGAATTAGACCATATCTTAGACAATGGGGAACTTGGAAAACACAAAGAATAGCTGCTGCTCCATCATTTTTATCTAATTCACTTCCCAGATTGATGAATAAGCAAAGAAAAGAGGGGTCACCGATGCTACCTTGTTCTATGCAATATCTAAAAGGTATCGAAAGTAGGATTAATTTTGGAATGACCGTAGGGCTAAAAGGTAAAAAACTTGAAAGATTAAATAAATATAGAAGAGGTTATCCAATTTATGTTTGGCCTTGTGAATCAAAATATGAAAGATTATTGTTGGATGCTGGACTCACTGGGATAACTGACTATTTGTCTCCAGAAATAGTAACTTTGTCTACAGGGCATGCACGTTGGACAAAACCATCAACACAGCCTTTAACAGATGAAAAAAGACAGGAATTAGATAACACTCCAGAGATAGAACACCAGGATATAATCTCAGAATATAGTAAAGAAATAACACCTTGGCATGAATTATCAGATAATGAAAGAAGGGATTTTGTAACTAATTGGAGTAAAAAATGGTCATGGGAGAGAAGTATGGATGCCATATTAAAAGAAACCAGTGATACTAATATGCCATGGGAAGTATCAAGAATAATTGGCCATAGAGGAACTGGAAAAACGCATAGTAAGTAATTTTAAAGTCTCTTTTTTGGCTGATTTTCGGCTATATATTTAGGCCGATATATGGGAGTCCCTCGTCCGTCTCTAGATTTTCTTTCATCCATAATCTGAGCACAAATACCGGCTACTCGCGCCCAACCAAAAAATGTAGTATAATAATCTGGTTTCCTAAATCCTACTGAATGTAATAAACTACCACTTGCTAGATCAACATTAGGATAGGGATTACTGATTTTTGGTATTTCTTTTAATATTTCAGGAACGACTTCTCTAAGTGCTTTAGCTATTTTGAAATTTGGATCGTCCGGGCAAACTTGTTGCCCTAATTCAATTAAAAGTCGAGCACGAGGATCCTCGGCTCTAAGTACGCCATGACCAAATCCGTAAATTGGCCTACGTGCAGCCAATTCTGAACGAACAAATTTTTCTATCTCAGAATGATCTGAAGTACCAATACGTTGAACAAACTCCAAACAGGATTGGTTAGCCCTACCATGTAAAGGCCCGGATAAAGCATTCATTGCACTTGCTAGAGAGGCATAAACCGATGCTCTGCCAGAAGCCACTGCTTTACCAGAGAAAGTTGACAGATTACCTCCTCCATGATCCATGTGTAGAATGAAAAAGAATTTGATGACACGTGTCATCTTTTCGGCTTCTTCTCCATCTTTTCCAAGCATATGAACAAAGTTTTCCACCAATCCTAATTCTGGTTTACGAGGCCTTAGTGATTCTTTTATGCCACCTCTAAGTAAGAAAATTCGTGCCATAAGTTCTGGCATTCTGGCTATTAAATTCATAGAGTCTATTCGGACATCACCTGTAGTCTCAGCGGCACCTAATGCCATAATTCCTATTGAAAGCCAATCCATAGGGTGTCCACTTCCGGGAGTCAAAGATTCCAGTACCCTTAATGCACCAGTTGGCATTTCTTCTGCCCTATGAGCAAGTTCTTTGCGGAAAGTAATTGATTCTTCAGGAGAAGGTAGATGCTTATGGAGTAAAAGGAAGATTACATCTTCTTCTTCCATGTTTGCTAAGTCACCAACAGGGTATCCGACATAATGAACTCCCTCAAGAGGGTCTACGTATGATGTTTGACAAGTACCCACTGGTATTCCTCTCATACCTGAATTGAGATGTTTGGTAGTAATCGTGAATAGTTCCTCTTCCTCGGACATGTAATCTCAGAATCATGTCTGAGAGAGAGGCAGTGATAATCTCTCCGCTTAATAATGCCTTTATTGGTTATTTAAAAACAACGAAAAAGACTATACTAAACCTATTTTTTTACCACATTTTTCAAACGCAGATAGAACTATGTCTATATCTTCACGACTTAAGCCAGCAGACATTTGTGCACGAACTCTAGCTTTATCTGCTGCGACCATTGGGAAAACAATAGCTCCAACCATTACTCCTTCATTTCTTAATTCTCTAGACATTTCTTGGGCTTTCTTACTTTCTCCGCACATCACAGGGATAATTGGCGTTTCACTAGCCCCAGTATCAAAGCCAAGAGATTGAAGATTTTCTCTAAAATAATTAGTATTATTCCATAATTTCTGAACATGTTCTGGCTCACTCATAAGGACTTCTATAGATGCTTTCTGCGCGGCTGCTACAGCAGGAGGTTGGCTACCGGAGAGTAGCCATGAGCGGCTGTGGTTAAGGGCGTGCCTTCTGACATCATCACTACCTGCAAGGATTCCTCCTTGTACTCCTAATGCTTTGGAATATGAGCCAACTTCAAAATTCACTCTTCCTTGTAATCCAAAATGTGAAACGATACCTCTTCCTTCTCCAAGAACACCTTCGCCATGGCAATCATCAACAAATATCATTGCATCATGTTCTTCAGCGAGTTTTGTGATTTCGTCAAGAGGTGCAATATCTCCATCCATACTAAAAACGCCGTCGGTTATAATTAGTTTTCTTTCAGATTTTTTATGATCATTCAGTATATTTTCAAGCTCCCCCATATCATTGTGTGAATATACTGATCTAGAGGCTTTTGTTAATCGGACTCCATCAATTATTGAGCCATGATTTAACTCATCAGAAATTATAACATCATTAGGGCCTTGTACAAGAGTAGGAATTAAGCCAACATTAACAGTATATCCTGCAGAATATATTAATGCTGCTTCAACCTCTTTAAATTCAGCACATATTTTTTCAGCCTGTAAATGGATATCCAATGTTCCCGCAATCGCCCTAACAGAGCCTGACCCGGCACCATACTTTTCTATTGCTTCAATGGATGCTTGAATGACTTTGGGATGAGTAGTTAGATTGAGATAATTATTGGCAGAGAGCATTATCACTTCTTTTCCATCCATCATACATCGAGGTTCACTAGCTGATTCCAAGGTTGGAGGATTCCAGTCTAATCCTTGTGATTGGAGGTATTCATATCTTTCGCGCATCCACGACATGTCGGCTGCCATGTACTTCACTAAAGGGCATAGTTCATTGATACATCGGACGTTTCTATTAAAAATAATGCATATACTTAATTCTAGGATTGTTTCTGCAAACAATATGTCCAATCAAGAGATAGAAGTAGTGATTCTAGGGACTGCACAAGATGGAGGCATTCCACAGGCGGGTTGTTCTTGTGACAATTGTATTAGCGCGCATAATGATTCAAAGTTGAAAAGAAATCCTGTATGCTGTGGAATAAAAGGTGTTGATGGTAGTTTTCATTTAATTGAAGCCAGTAGGAGACTTTCTGAACAACTAAAATTATGGTCAGAGAAAATGAATATGGATAATATAAAAAAACCAGAAACGGTATCTATTACACATCTACATTTAGGGCATATTGATGGTTTAGGGCAGTTTGGAAAAGAAGTAATGAATTTTAATGATTTACCATTATTTACTAGTAAAAAGAATGTGGAAATATTGGAAAAAAGAAAATCTGTTTCGGCATTTAAATGTAAGATAATTAAGAGTGGTGAAAGATTTTCACCAAGTGTTGGGTGTGGATTTAAATTAGAATTCATCAGAGTACCTCATCGGGATGAAGAGGGAGATACTCACGCCATATTGATTCATGGACCAAATAAATCATTATTATTCTTACCAGATCATGATTATTGGGAAGAAACTCTGGGTCAACATAATAAAAAAACGATTAGAGAATGGTTTTCTGATATGGGAATTAATTACGCTTTGGTAGATGGGACATTTTGGAATTCTCAAGAGTTATCAGATAGAGAAATGGAGAAAATTCCTCATCCCACTATATCTGAAACCATAAAAATGTTGGGAAAAAAGGGTATGAATGATCCTGAAATATTATTTTTTCATCTAAATCACTCTAACCCGGTGACGAACACATATTCAAAAGAGAAACAAATTGTAGAAAAATTAGGATGGCAAATAGCGAAGGATGGACAGGTATTTACACTGTGATAAAAAATGCCGAACCTTATGAACGAGGTTTTCCGGACAGGCACATGGAACTGCAAGGCGAGATATCAAGTGGCCTTGGAAGGGCGCATATTTTCATGGCTCAAAGACATTATCAAGATCAATTTAAAAAAATACTGGAAAGTAGGGCATGGCCAGGTACATTGAATGTAGATTTATTTGAAGATTGTATTGGCAATTATAATAAATTAAGAATAATTTCAGGATTAGATGATGGTGAAAAATCGGATTCTGATAAAGCTTTGAGGATTCAAGGATTTGAGAGAGAAGGAAAATCATTCGGAGGAGCAACTGCTTTCAAAGCGAAAATTTCGAAAGATAATAAGAATTGGATAGATTGTGCAATATTAATTCCAGATCTGACACGACATGTAAAAACAGCAGAAATAATTTCTAAATACTTTCTACGAGAGATAATGCCTTGTGAAAATGGAGAAAAAGTTTTCATCACTCTAATTTGATTCTTACTAACCATTCTCTTTCAAGAAATACAGCCATTTCGTGCCTCATTAATGAAAGCCATCTCATATATTCACGAGTATCTTCTGGCCGTTTAGTGAAATTTATTTCAGGAATTTTGGAATATATCGCTTCATCTATTTCATCATGAGAGATCGACCAAAGTATCAGTCCATCTGAATTCGCCCTGCCTAAATCTACGGGAGTATCTGGATTTTCAAGAGCAGATAATAAATCTTCTAGACTTATTCTCCCAGATACCACTCCAGAGACCGCAGATGCTATTCTTCTTACTTGATTCCATAAGAATGCCCTAGCTTTTACTGAAATTCCTATGATCTTACCATGGGAATCTAACCATGGAGAGCATTCATCAATAACTCTAATAGGATTTATATCGCCCTCAATTTTACATAAATTAGTAAAATTATGCTCACCCTGGATAACAGAACATACCTTTTCAATAAGTAATCTATCTGGAAAAGATGGCCAATCTTCTACTGCTTCTAATCGATATAAATAATGCCTGTAGTTAGCTTTCCTAGCTCTTGTAGTAGAAGGTACTTCTTGAGCGTACCACATTACCATACCTACAGGTAGATTGTCATTTATTGCCCTCAACATTGATTTGGGAGATACTTGGTCGATTAATGACTTTGGCAAAGTAATACATGCTAAATTCATGCGCACACTAACGCCTGCATCTGTTCTGCTACAAATTTCCAAACATCCTTCCGACCACCAAGTTAATTTTTTCAATGCTTTTTGCAGTGAACCTTCAACGGTCCTTATATCTGGTTGTATTTGAGAACCATGGAAACAGTCTCCATGATAACCAAAGGCAACCATTACCCTGCCGTTAGGCAAGTTAACTACCTCCTCTATTCCTCAGTTGCCATATATTCCATGGCTTCTTCTACGGAAGAAAATCCTAGTCCAATGATAGCAAATTCTATCGCTATTGGAGTATATTGTTGAGCAAATTTTTCACTTCTATCAAAATTTGTCTTCAAGTTTATTGAATCTATTAACATTCTTGCTGCCTCATAAAGATGAAATGAAACATCTACTTCTTCTGATTTTTCACCTAGCGCTCTAAGTTTTTGGAATTCTCTGATTGCCATTGGGACTCTATCAAATTCGATTAATGCATTGGCATATGATGCTAAATATTCAGCATTATCTGAATCTAGTCCTGCAGCCTTTCTAAGATAAGATTGTATTTTACCTTCATTAATTATATCATTTCCTTTATCATCCATATTTCCATTTTCTTGGATTTCGAACATTGCCGCCTCAGCCCAACCATGATAACCGGCAGGATCATTAGGGTTTGCTGAGATATAAGATTCAAAAATCTCCATTGCCCCCATAAAATTTCCTGATGTAATACTTTGTGCTGCGTTAGTTAATATATCTTCTTCGGACATCATAGTCACCTACGAGGCATGTCAGAAGCCATGGGGTTATGAAAGATACGTTTGTTATTTAAATTAAATCAGAATTATTTCCTGGTAAATTATTATTTGCATCCATCAATTCATTGATTAAGCGATAGATCTTCATCGGCCCCCTAATTCCATACAAACAATCTGAAGGATCTTGGGCTACTGAGTTTCTGCGACGTTGTTTTGAAATCCAACCAAAAACTGATAAAGATGTTTTTTTACCTCCATCAATGGTGATTTCTTCAGGAACTCCTAGCCCTGTATCGATAGATTCTTGTTGCATTCCTAATCCGGATGCCGTCAAGATGTGAACATTACCAAAACCCAAAATTCTACCAATAATTGGAGGATTGGCTTTTAGATTTTCTATCTTCTCAAAAGAAATTCCATGAACGCTAGTATCGAAGAATAAGAAGTTTTTACGTATATGTATTCTTTTGTCAGTAATGGCGTAGCGGAATGCATTTTGATAAATAAACGTCAAGAGAACCATGACTGAGCCTGAGAAGATTCCCAAAGGTAAAAACCAAAAATAATTCCATTGAGGCAATGGATTTTCAAAACTAGAACCAACTAATCCAGAAAGAGTGGAAAATATATCAGCTAAATACCAAATAAACGGTATTAGTGCTGAAATAATAATCCAAGACGTTGTCCATTTACCAGATGTGGAAAAATTTGCATAGTGATTTAATTTGGCTATAATTAACATTGTCAACACAAATCCCATAGTACCAGAGATATCAATCAAAGTTCTAATTAATGAAAATATAAAATGCATTTGACCTTCGCCTTCTGGTGAGTCAAATTGTTCTGCAGCAAAAAAAATCATATGAGTTAAGAAAATTATGATTGCTAAAATATATTTATCGACCATAGAGAAAAAGGATGGAGCGCCTTGCCAAATTGGCGTTTCAGAATCTGTAATTTCAGGAAAAACAGATTTAACTGAGTTTGAATCAATTTTTGATTTGAAGTCTTGGATGTAGTCTGACATTATTTTCAACTTCCCGTGAACATAGTACTTACTGAATATATGGGTTCTATGATACAAAAATAATTAAAATTAATGTAAAAACCCCCAAGTATGTTCAGCATTACCATGAATCCATGAATAGTCACTAAGCGAACGAAGCCCTTGCTCATCCAAAATAGCTATTCTTTCGACTTCTAGTGGGTACTCATTATACGTAAGGTGGCTGACCATTCCTGCTCTGGTAGGTTGATCAAAAACCCATTTAGCCCTACTAACAGCCCTTACATCAATCGAAATTTGAGTTCGTCCATTCCATAATCTGATTCTGAATCTTGGTAAAGGATTATTTTCATCATCTTTTAAATCGGCATCTGATTTTGATAATTCAACTTCACAACGTGCAAAATTCTCAGATCTACTCCTTTTAGCATCATGGAAAATTCCAGTACCACTCAAAGGGGTACGAAATGCGTCTCTGAGCCTCCATGGTGATGAGTCTAAAGAAGAAGTCGAAAAAGAAACATGTGGAAGAAACCAATCCAAATATGATCCATCATCAAAATGTAACATACCCCAAAACCATGGTACAGTTGGTGCTTGGACGGAAACCTTCTGAAAATAGGCAGTTCCTTGCATTTCTTCTCCATCGACATTTAATTTGCATTTAGTGCCCTGAAGTCTTAAAATATCATAACCCATATTCATTGCCATAATATTATTCTTGTAAGTAAGAGTACTTGGAGGTCCAGACCAAGGAGTTAGTTCGGCTTTGAAATTTAATGGAGCACCTCTTTTGACGGCTTCTTTATCTGAAACGAGGTTCATCCAAAATTTATCATTACCGGGATTCATACCAAATGACATATCTTCTTGAAGTAGTGGGATTACTGCACCTGCTCCATCTCCCGATCCTTTTTGTGGCCATAATGAGTGTTGATCATTAATTGCCACCATCCTACATTCTCTCATTACCAATGGTTCATACATTTTTTTACCATCGAACCACCAAGAGCAAACCATTCCTGGGAAGACTAGGCCACCTTCGTCGTCGATATGCATTCTAGAACCGGGCAACCACCAATGTCCAGTCATTCTGATTGCTGGAGTTTCTTTAGTAGACCACAGAGTCATTAATTGTTTAGAACGTCCAGGATTTTGTTGATCTGGAATATAAATTATTACCCACCACCACCACCATGAAAGCCTCGGTATTGGTGGCAAAACATCAAGCTTCCATAGAGAAGTGAAGTCGCCTTTGAATTTCTTCATATCTTCAAACATTATTACCTCACATAATTTCTCTATTCTTGAATATTGATTGTCCGATTCCTAACATTGAAATGGTAAATAAAAATAACATGATAATACTAACAAAAATTGATACCAAAGGATTGGATGTACCAAGAGTATGTGCAGGTGGTTTCCAAAATAAATCAAGACCGGTTTCTAAATTAAATGCTATTGACATTTGTTGTAATTGAAGTGTATCTGGCCATGCGATTAAAACTATCGAATCGATTATCTGTAGTGCCCAATGATTAATTGAAATAGCAGATATTGTCCAATTAGGATTTGCTATAGTTAATATCCCCATTACAAATTCCCAGACGCCGATAAAGATGCAGATATATATTCCATATTTAGGTGTAATAAGTGCTAAAGTGTTGAATAATGCACCATAAGCACATAAAACTAGGATTGTAGCAAAGCCTATGCCAAGCCATATTGGTAAATCTGATAATCTAATTATGCTTTCTCCAGGGCCCAATAATGAACCAATAATGCCCATAAACAGTGATAAAGACATTATGTAAATCCCAGTTACTGTAAGATATCCAAGTAATCTGTAAATGATGAATTCTCCTCGATGAATAGGTTTTGATAATAAATAATGTAAAGTTCCATTTTCTGTTTCATCCCTAATTAATCCTAGAGACAAAAAGAGAGGGAGGAACAAACCAAGTAATATGACAAAAGCCATTTTTCCCACTCCAATTATAAATGTTCTATGACTAGATTCGCCCATAAATTTCTCGTCAACAGGATCCTCATCTACATTAGAATCTTTATTTATAACAATGACATTGCCATCTTCATCTACTATCCATTGAACATCACAAATAATTCCATTGCCATTCTTATCATTATCAAAATATTCCCCCTCATCATCATAAATCCAGTCAGGAACTTCAGACCAATTTTCCATGGTACAGTCTCCATCGTCATCAAAACCCTGACTTGATTGTAATAAATTATTATCCCAATTTATATCATCTTCATCGATGTACATTGACATAGGATCTGGCTCTACATAGAATGAACCGGCATAAATTCCCCAGAATAATGTCCTATCAAATGGTACTTCGATATAACCTTCGGCCTGGAACTCTCCCCAAAATACGTATTTTCCGTCGCCATAATCACATGCAGATCCGTAGTCATTCAAATTCCAATCAACAAATGCTTCTCCGTCTGGGCAAGAATTTATTTCATCTTGCCAATTTATTTTTCCTGTCCATTGCTCTGAAATCCCCGAATAATTCACATTTATCCAAACAGGATCTAATATCCCTTGTCCAAACCAGGTATAATTTCCAGAAACATTTCTAAAAATATCATTATAATCAATTTCCCCAACAGGAGCATATTTTCCTACCCCTGGATATTGACTTGAATCTACGTCACTATGGCCATATTTAATCTCTTGACCAAGTGGATATCCATCTTCATCTTGATCTACAGAATCTCCATCATTATCTATTGATTCGAAGCCATCTCTAACTGAATCTACATAAAAAGCAAGTAAAAGGAGCATGATGAGGAAACCCACTCCCAATACTACCCATGTAGATAATCTGTGCCTTAATTGTCTAATAGTCAGTTCAATTATTGCACCAGCTTTACGATCGAGTTGAGACCATACAGAATCCTTGAGAGAAAGTCCTTTATCATCCATTATTTATTCCTCCAATTAAATATCCAATTAAAGAATCCAGATTATCATCTGGGTTCTCTATAGATGTTATTTTTTGTTCTGATTTTACTATAATAGATGGGAGAACATCATGAGCAGCGGATAAATTATTTGTATGAATTTCTAATTGCCCTTTATCGGGGAATCTGACTCCGTAAACCGGCTCTGAAGTAATGAATAAGCTGGCTAAACCTCTAGGATTTTCACAATTAATTAAAATTCGATGAGGATGTTGGTCTAGTAAATCTCTTATGGCGTGTAAATTTCCAATGGCCAATAATTTCCCATTATGTAATATGACAATCTGTTCGGTTATTCTTTCAATTTCTTCCAAAATATGACTAGAAACTAAAACAGTTTTGCCCTGTGAACCTAATTCTCTGATTACATTCATTATACTTGTTCTTGCTATTGGATCACAACCATGTAAAGGTTCGTCGAGTATGATTAAATCAGGATTATGAACTAATGCATGAGCTATTTTAACACGCTGCCTCATGCCTTTACTATACTTGCCTATCTCTTTATGATGAACATCTTCCAGCCCTACAAAATTTAATACGTGTTTAGAACGTTCTATGGCTTCGTCTCTAGACATTCCATGTAATCTGGCTAAGGTCGATATGAAATCAAGAGATGTCATCCAGTCATACATTCTCTCTGATTCACTAACATAACCTATGCGGCGGTATGGAGTAGTACTTTTCCAAGGATCTGTGCCAAATAAACGAACAGTGCCCTGGCTAGGCTTTAAACGACCCATGAGTATTTTGAAAAGTGTAGATTTGCCTGCGCCATTAGGGCCAAGAATTCCAGTGACTCCCCCTTCTATAGCTAAAGAAATATCATTAATTCCTATAACTTCCCCGTACCACTTAGATACATGATCTAGCATTACTGCCGGAATTTTACTACTTATTTCTTTCATTCTCTAGTAACCTCCATAGAGCTAATTCTTGACACTAATATGCCTACTGAAATAATATTCATGAAAATTAAGGAAATTATAGAAAACCCAAGAGGATGATCATAATTCATATCCAAGCCCAATAAAAACTGACCGAAATGAGCAAGGCAATCATAAGGACTTAGGATATACATGATTGTAGTGTCAAATTGCATTTCTATGAGGAGAGCGATAATTTTAGTCCCATAAATTATACTCAAAAACCCAATTGCTGCGAAAAATCTACTTTGACTTATACTAGATAGTGCCAGCCCTAGGGAAGTATATGTTATTACTAAAATAATTCCAGCAACAATTCCACTAAGAAATATGGGCAAAGTATCAACTAAATAAGCCCAACTTTCACCCCTGAAAACTATTGCACTAGTATAATAAGCGAAATATGAAAATACAATAACAAAACCTAATATCACAGATACACTTAGATATTTCATAACGGTATAATCGAAACGATTAATAGGTCTGGAAAAATATAACGCACTTGTTCCATTTTTTCTGTCATCAGAAATCATTCCACCAACAACTAATGCAGTTAGAAGAGGCCACATACAGAGATTTCGGGGGAAATATCCTAAAATTTGCCCCCACAGGTTGTATCTATTTATTCCCCACATTTTAGATAGGAAATCTCCATCTTGACCAGGTAGAAGAGAAGAGAAAAAAAGTAGAGGTATGGGGGCTAAAGAAGCCAAAAAAATAACCAGTATTGTAAGTCTTACAAATGGATGATAGTATCTATGCCCTTTACTGGTAAAAATTCCATAAACGTGATGTCTGTATATAGAATAATTTCTCATCCATCTTGGACCTAAAATACCCTCCCACTGTTTGTATGATTGATTGAAAATTGTACCTAATTTTGCTTCTTTTTTTGCAACTACTGCAGTTAATTCTTCATCTCCATCTCCGGAACCATATGCAACCTCCATCCTAGTTTGTTTACCTTTGATGTCTATTTCTGATTCAGACATATTAGATTCCCCCTACATGATCTGAAGTCATAAGTTCTGAAGTTCCTTTTATTTCAGCCCCTAACTTATCCATTATAAGTAGGAAGATATCTTCTAAATCTGGAGTATATTCTTTCAGTTGCCTTACCTGTACCTTACAATCTGCTGCGGCTTTAATTATCTCAGTGATTGTATTATCATCAATTAATGTAACTCTTAAAATTCTGCCCAAACGGCGTACGGAAAAATCCCTATTTTCTAATTCTTCATGTAATTTGGAAGCACCTCCCCAAATTGTAATCTCTATTTCTTTATCTACTTGGCCTACTAATTCCTCCAAGCTTTTCTGGACAACTACTTTACCTTTGTAAATCATCAATATACTTTCACACACTTCCTGCACATCTTCCATAACATGGCTACTCATCAAGACTGTACGTTTTCCTTCAATGGCAGTACGTCTGAGAGTATCTAACATAAATTTTCGTGCTCTTTTATCCAAACCATTAGTTGGTTCGTCACAAATTAAAATCAGAGGATCATGAATAATTGCACATGCCAATTTGGTTGCTTGTTTCATTCCAGTACTAAAAGTCTCGATTTTTCTATATCTTTGATCTTTTAGGCCGACATATTCCAGTACTTCATGCGCCCTTTGAGTGGCTACATCTGTATTCATTCCCAACATCTCTCCTGAATATCTAACTTGATCTATGGCAGTTAATCCAGGATCTAAAGCATCATATTCGGGCATGTATCCTATTTTAGAACGTATTAATTCACCCTCGGTTTTAACATCATGGCCCAAAACTTTACCGGTTCCGGAAGTTGTTTGGATTAACCCTAAAATACACTTAAACAAGGTCGATTTTCCAGCCCCATTTGGACCAAGTACTCCAATTGCTCCACTTTTTATTTTCAAATTAATGGCGTCCAATGCTAAATGAGGACCATACATTTTGCATAGATTGTTTGTCTCTATCACAAAATCATTAGTTTTAATGCCCTCCATCCAATCGCCTCTCTTTAACTTCCAATATTAATTGTTTCAATGTTAATCTTTTCAATTAATCCCCTTCATGCATAGATACTAAGAAGAAATTTTCAAGTTTCCTTCCTTAACTTTTATTGCAATACCTTTTTTGAAAAATTTCATTTCTCTTGATGTTGTTATTGGAATTCCATGAGCAATTAAATTACCTTTAGAATCAACTATTAAACAAGGTTGACCTGGAATTAAATGATCATCTGCACCTAGAATATAGCCATGCATTACATTCCTGCCTATACCTACAAAGGGTATTGCATCATCATTGATGCATACCTTCGGTAGTCCTAAAAATTCAGAATCTGTAGTATTTGTATCAAATGAAATAGGAGATCTATTATCGCATAGTCTTTTTGCGCCTTCTAAAGTGAATGAAATTCCGCCATCATTTAATCTTGGAGACAAAATATGTGAATCTTCACAATATACATTTACCATCCTATCAGTTGTTGATTTACGACAAGACATTGAACTAGTAAGTTTGCAACCATCATTAGGATCTATCGAACATAGAACTGATAATTTATCTACAATTGAACATCTATCTAACCAATGTCTAATCTTTTCATTAAATTTAGATTTTACAATTAGTTTTGAATCAGGTTTGATTCTAATGAATGGTGTGTTTTCTAGTCCTAAATCTGAAAGAAATTCTATAATTTCTTCATCATCATAGTGTATTTTCCACATATCATTAGAACCATCCAAATGACACCATGGAGATAAGTCTTCAAGGGAATAAGGAATAATTCCAAGAGGCGTAATAATTAATGGTATGCTATTTGGATTTTCAATTAGATGTGTGATAACAGAGTTTAATGAGTTTGTTCTCCATGGAGGAGCAGTTTTTTCAATTATAATGATATTTTTCACATTAGATTTTGAACCGTCCCACCATGATCCTGGGGGCTTCCATCTAGTAGCAATAAGTGCTTGTAGATGTAATATGTGTGGGCGTATTTCGATATCATGGCTCATACTTTCGCCGCCCTTTCTTACTGGATTAGTAGATGCTACAATATCCAAAACACTCTCCCCCATCGGTCCTTCATCAGGAAATGAAAGTTGGTCCAAAACCCAAAGAAAGGCCCCTCTGAGTTGAGGTGAGCTGTGACTTCTTTCTTCTGCTAATTCCCATATTTTGCCATTACGTATGGCTTCTCTGCATCTGGCTAATTCTGCCTGAGTAATTTCTAAATTATGGCGAGATAAAAGACTTGTTCTATCTTTTTTATCCATATTCTTAACTTCTTCAGGAGATAATCCAAATAAGGCACGTGAACTTATCGGCCATTCTCTGATTTCTTGTAGTTTTACAGTACCAGTAGGAGTAAAAAATCTGTCATCGCGTGCAAAAAGGACATATGCAGCACTATCAAAAATATCAACACCCAAGGCTATTGATAATGGGAAAAGTAAAGGATGACCACAGCCAAATAAGTGAATTGGCCGATTTGGAGGTATAGTAGATTTTGAAGCTAATAATATTTGAAATAGTTCTCTGTACATTTGTTTCTCCATCAATGGAACTATGCCTCCTATAGGATGGATAGTAAAATTATGATATTGCCCCTTAATTGAAGACATTAGTTGTCCTGACTTAGCACGTAAGTGATCATTAATTCCACCTTGTATTGGACCATTTAATAATAAATTATTTCCTGCTATATCCAATGATTCAGATGCTCTCCTAGCAGTCTCCTCTACTGCATATTCAAGTTCATCAAGTGACATATCTGGGCGGCCAAAAACATCCAACATAGTTCCAATATCAACTCCTATATCTCTTTGAAATTCTATAATTTCACTCACTCCTACTTCAACATCGCCATACATGTAAGATTGAAAAGTACCTGAATCAGTAACTATGATTCCCGGAAAATCTAATAGATTATGGACACCATTAGATAAAGCATCTTCTTTCAATTTATCATGCTTCCAAATTATATATGAATTTGTTATCAACCCTTCTATTCCATATTCTTCCCACATCTCCCTAGGTTCTATTGTTCTTATATTGGGATTAATCACGGGAAGAAGCATAGGGGTATTTAATGAACCATGATTAGTGTGTAAACGCCCTATACGAGCAGCGCCATCTCTAGCCAAAATTTCGAATTTTCCTAGATCATGGTTTTGGCAAGGTTGAGGATTAGGTCGCGTACCCATATACTGTCTGCATGGGTGCGGAGTCATCAATCCTCGCTATTTCTACTAATTATTTTTAGATTAACAATACCATTTTTTAAGGACATTTCGACCTCATCTCCCGAGTTGATGGCTAGAGTTGGATCTGAACTAAATCCATGGGCATAAGGGAGATTTAGTAACGAAACGGCAGGGATGGTCAACGGACATACATCAGTGTTTACTATTGCTTTAGGTCCTTGTTTTGTGTATATCAAACCCATCAATACAAATGGTGCAACCGTTGAACCAGAACCTTTTGGATAAATAAAAATTGTATCTTTGATATTATTACCATCTAAAGGATGCCCGGGTTCTTCTATTACTCCCGTATCTCTATTGACATATCCGAGGTATGTTATAGGGACGTCAGTAACTAGAGCTTTGCCTGATATTTTCCAGTCTGATTGACTTGGTATGCCTTTTCCAGAAATATTAATTTGTGACGTCTGTTTAGTCTTTTTAGAAAGAATGGTTTTTGGTTTTTTAGATTCTAGAGTAGGCCTAGAACCTGTAACTAGTTTCTTGTCAAAGGCGTGTGCTACACATTCACTTATTGTTGAAACACTGGTTGGCATACGATTGAGGCCACTTGTCAAATAGTGTTCTGCTTTCAATGAATTTGTCAATATATGATTATATTTATTTCTATTATAAGGAGTTACTTCGGGGCAAGTATCTCTTAGTATTAATGCTCCTGAGTCTTCTAAAATATCAATAGTTCCATCAGCATCCAAAATATCATAATTATATCCGCTAGTGAAAAGCCAAAGTCTCTTATTAATGATTTTTTCACCAAGTTCCATCCTTGCACGGACTGCTGCGGCTGTGGCTCTTGCTTCACCTATGCTTGCTTGAGGGCATCCTATGACAACTAAGTCAACTTGACCTTTTGGAGAAAGTTCCCTATATCTATTAGATAAATCATCGGAACTAAATATTAGCTCTCCCTGATATTTATCCATATTTGGAGAATATTCTGAATCACCGTCAATCCACAACATTGGACAGCCATAATTTGCAGCCGAAGCTGTTAATGCTTTACGCATCTCAAATGAGATTTTATCAGGTAAACCCACAATATAGGGCATTGGCCCCCAAGGAAGTTTCCACTCTGGCCTGATTTGTTTACCTATCCAATCACCCAATACACTCCAATCTGTTGGGTCTGACATTTCACACTCAATCTTCACAAGTATATTTGGAATTCTATTTTCAGGAATATGTAAACCCCAGTAAGGGGCCCATCCTGTCAGAGAAGTAGCAAGAGCAGATAATCCAGATTCTCGGTTTGTAATTAGGGACGTATAAGAATTAGAAAAGCAAACAGCATTTGACTCGGCCCACGAGCCAATGCCATGGTCTGAGTCAATTCCTCTATCATACGGAGTACAAGACAATGTGGCATCTATCCCTAATTCAGAATATGCTTGAACAATTTCGAATTGATGTTTAAGAAAATCCGGATATTCTATATCCATTTCTTCTATTTTCTCCAAATCGCAGCCAGCAGAATTAAGAGTTGTTGGGATGACTACTTTCCCTAGAGGATCTCCTGATAGATCTGAAAGGAAACGCCTGAGCCCGTGGCCTCCGGTTATCACACTAACTCCAGAAACATGTGAATTGTCGCAGCGAATGAATTTCTTAGAGCCCGCCGTTGAAGCTAGGTCAATTACAAGTCTAGCAGCTTTTTGTTTAGTTGGACCTTGTTCGCCATGGAGCATAGATAAAAGTTCATCAGGTACTTCCATGTACTTAGGATTGGGCCAAGGGTCATGAAATTAGGGGTAAAAACAATCCTAAGACATTCTTTGTCTTTGTGCTTCCACGGCAACAATTGCCATTGGTGCTTGTAAGTTAAATGAAGGTACGAAACCTGTCATTGGAATTCTCAATATTTCATCTGATTTCTCGAGTATCGATTTGGAAATACCTTCTCTCTCTCCTCCGATTATTAGCATGATTTTTCCTGTTAAATCTGCTTCCCAAGGAGTTTTTGAACCAATATCTTCTATCGAAATTATCCTATATCCAGATGATTTAGCCTTGTCAACTATTGAAATCCCGTCGACCCAATGCAAAGGAATGAAGCGATGTGATTTCATAGAGGCTCTTTTAGCACCCTTTCGATCATTATTATTGAGTTCACTATCAATGAATACTGCATTTGCACCGCTTACTTCGGCCGTTCTTATAGTGAATCCTATATTGACTGGATATTTTGCTCCTGCCAGTAACCATATTATTCCATCTAATTCAAGAATTTCGTCTATTGAAGCATATGGGTTTCTACCGACTAAAGCTAGAATTTGTGGTTTTTTATCAAATTTATTATCCCGAGCCATCCTCCAAATATCTCTCTCAGAACCTTCTTTAATAGGGATTGATTTATTTTTTGCAATATCGATTAGACGTAATACTTCTGGATCTTTTGAACCCCTAAGAACGAGTATTAAGGTTATCTCCTCATTGTTGGAAAATGCTTCAGAGACCTCTTGTGCACCACACCTTTGCATAATATCCCGGATAAGACAATAGATAATCTGCTTTATGATATTTGTTCATTAATAAATTGACAATTAAGGATGCGGAGGAATATCAGAAGACCAATGTTCCATTTTGTTTATAGTAATTGTAACATTAGTTATTTCTCCGTTTTCCCAATAATCTACTGCGACAAAAGTTGGCCTATTATCCATCATTTCCCAGCATTCTATAGTTCTATTTAATAGGAAATAATAATCATTTACTTCATTAGACCTTATAGGATCTGCAACACCGTAAATACTGGATAACCAGTTATTAAGATGCCAAACAGGTTGAGAGCCATTTCCTCGAAATACATTACACTTCATTTCATCTGGTTCTGATTCTCCATAATTAGTTGTCCACCCAAATTCTCCAAAATCATGTAACCAAGGGTATTTGTCATCGCCAGTTTGTTCCCAGAAAACTACTAAATCTTGTCCATTTAATATTAAATCACCAATATCTGGCCAATCCTCTCCAAAATTATGAATATAGATTCTATCACTCATGCCTGTTTTATTGAATAAATATTCTAAATGTTCCGCAGGGACATAATTTTCTATTAATAGCGTAACGACTTCTCCACAGGGAGTTAAGCAAGTATCTTTACTGGAATTCATTAATGAATTAAGTAGAGAAAGCCATCCAAAGGCATCAATCTCTGAGTACGAACAAGGATGAGGGAAGGCATTAGGAGAGCCATGGCAGAATCTGACATCTTCTGGACTCGTGTCTTCACTTGAAACATGATGAGTGTCAACCATAAAGGCCCTAATTCCTCCATCCCATTGAGCTTGTAGGCCAGTAAGATGGTTTACACCCATGAATACTCCATCTTCTAAAGCAGAATATGCATTGTGCGATTCTGGAAAGGTGAAATCATCATAACTTCTTAAACAATACACTGAATATCCATGACAAGATAAAGTATCACTATTATCTAATGGATCTAAACTTCTGTTTATTTCCCAATCATTTGACAAGCCGTCACCATCTATATCATCATCAAGAACGTCACATATATCATCCTGGTCCATATCTAATGGTATTGAGGAAATATTTAGAGGATTAGAAAGGCAACTAGATTCTAAAGCATCCTCAAAACCATCATCATCATCATCTTTATCTGCGTTATTGCCAATACCATCGCCATCAGTATCGAGCCATTCATTGGAGTCATTTGGAAAGGCATCTATAGTATCTAAAAAACCATCATCATCATCATCAAAATCTTCTTCAAAAATACCTAAACATCCACTAAAAAGTAAAATAACAACAATGAATAATGTAGAGAGTGTTTTCATACTATCACAATAGTTTAAGATGGAAATCGGGGACAAAGGTTTGTTCATCTTCTGGAGGACGAATATACCCTCTAGATTTTTTCCTCTCAGGAAGTTGTATTTCCTTTGGAGTCAGGTCTTCATAAGGTATTTGAGATAAAAAGTGGCTTATACAATTTATATGGGCATGTTTTTTAACATCTGAGTTAACTACATACCATGGAGATTTTTTGGTATCAGTGTATGCAAACATGTTATCCTTTGCTTCTGAATACTCTTCCCATCTAGTGAGGGATTCTAAGTCCATTGGACTTAACTTCCACCTCTTATGAGGTTCGGCCAATCTAGCCTTGAATCTCTTTAATTGTTCTTCATCTGATACTGAGAACCAATATTTTATCAGTATAGTATCTGAACGGATTAACATCCTTTCAAATGTAGGACATGCTCGTAAAAATCCTTCATATTCTTTATCCGTACAGAATCCCATAACGCGCTCTACGCCTGCACGGTTGTACCAACTTCTATCAAAAAGAACTATTTCTCCGGCGGCAGGAAGGTGATCGACATATCGTTGAAAATACCATTCTGTCTTCTGTCTCTCAGTAGGAGCAGGTAGCGCCGCAACTTTAACGACTCTTGGATTGAGATACTGAGTTATCCTCTTTATGACTCCTCCCTTCCCTGCTGCATCGCGTCCTTCAAATATTACAACTACTTTGAGGCCTTCTGCTTTAACCCATTCTTGTAATTTAATCAATTCCAATTGTAGTCTGAAAAGTTCTTTTTGATACTCTTTCTTTTTTACTTTCTGAATTTCAGATACCCCCTCGTCAGACATTATAATCAGCAACGCATTAATGAGTTAAACAAAAGGGCTGCGGTTTAAACAGTATAAATTTGGATAAAAAAATATTTTAATAAGATTATATTTTTGAAATTAAATCATTCAAAGCCTCAAGTGGGTTTGAAGATTTGGTCACCCCACTGGCAAGTAATACTCCCGAAGTACCTAGTTCAAGAGCCATAGAAACATCAGAACCATTTTTTACTCCTGCACCACATAATATGCCAACATCGGCAGAGATATCTCTGACGGCATCAACTGTCCCGGTTACAATTTTTGGATCAGCAGATGTGACAGAAATATCTCCTCCTATCAATTCAGGAGGTTCCACTGCAACAAAAGTAGGCCTCAATGCTGCTAATGATTTGGCTTCTTCAATATCAGCAGCACACGCGCAAACAGTAAAATCTTCTGGCACTTGATCCAATAACATAGCAATATGTTCAATGCTAACTTTATGTTCTGCATGATTTATCAAAGTACCTTTGGCACCTCTTTCTATAGCAGTATCAGGATGTAACCAACCAGTGTTTGAACCGAATTGGATTGGATCTAAATGCTGAGTCCAAACCTCTAAATTTGGAGCTATATTAACTACTGATGAAAGATCGAATGCAGATACTACAGCGACAATACGAGCATTGCTTTCTAAATTCTCCATTATCTTTGCTAAATTCTCTGCAGAAAGACCATGTGCTGTCTGATAAGTTTTAAAATTCACAACTACAAGATTTTCTTCCATGTTACTGTCGGAAAGGACAACGAATTTTACAATGTCGGAATAAACCATCAGAAAGTCGTATGATGATTGACTACAGTATCTGATAAAAATGTATTATCAGATATAATTGAACCTTCGCCTATTAAACATCTCTCTAGTTTAACATCTTTACCTATGGTGGCATTTTTTAGAACAACACAGTCCAATAAAGAAGATGTTTTATGTATTGAGACATTTTTTCCTATTGAGCACCTTATAGATGAAGAAGTATTAGAAACTCCTTCTCCATACCATGAATTAACTATTTTTTTTCCTGAAATAAATCTATTATTTTCAATACAAGTTTGTGCTGCTTCGATAAAGGAATTAGGAGTTCCGGCATCAACAAAATATCCTGAAAAAACAAGTCCGGCCATTTCTCCAGACTTTGCGACAGGCGGGAAAACTACTCTTTCCATACTATGCTTCTCAGTTGAGAATTGATTGATCAAGTCTCTACTTACTATGACACATCCTGCATTGATCAAATTCGAAAACTCAGTTCCTGGATCTGGTTTTTCTTGAAATCTTCTTATCATACCTGATTCATCTAAATCGCAGACTCCAAAACGACTTGGGTCTTCCACTTCCCACAGAGATAATGTTGCTCTAGCACCTGTATCATTGTGATGTTTTAATAATTCATGGACTTTTACACTTGAAATTAAATCTCCATTCAAGATCAATACTGGACCTGTGCCATTAAGTTTTTTAGCAGCTAATCCAACAGCACCTCCTGTTCCTAAAGCCTCCTTTTCTACTGAAATGAGAACTTCGTAATTAGTTTTATTCTTTGAGAAAAAATTCTCAATTTGATCGACGCCATGGCCAGCAGCAATAATGACTCTGGATATCAATTCTTCTGGAACAACTTCAATAACACGTTCCAAGAGTGTTTTGTCAAGTATAGGAAGTAAGGGTTTAGCTCTTTCTTCTGTCCAAGGACGTAATCGAGTTCCAAATCCTCCAACAAGGACAATAACTTCCATGTTTTATGGTATGCGAGTTACGCTTTGAGTTCTTCGTTCGATTGGTCTTTAACAATACTATCTACAGTATCTTTCAAAGATGATGAGGGGGTGGGAAGAACATGAATATTCACGAATATCAGGCAAAGGCGATTTTTAGTGACTCTGGAGTCAAAGTAGTCAAAGGAATTCATTGTACAAATGTAGATGAAGCGTTAAATGCATATGATGAATTAAATTCCGATATTGTCGCGGTAAAGAGTCAGATACATGCTGGAGGAAGAGGGAAGGGAGTTCTTTATGATCCAATAACTAATGATTTGATTATGGAAGGAGGAGTTAAAATAGCATTCTCGAAAGAAGAAGTAAGACAATATGCTTCATCAATAATCGGCAATAAGTTGGTAACCAAACAAACTGGAAAAGAGGGAAAAATAGTAAATAACTTGTATATAGAATCAGGATGTAATATTTCACATGAATATTATTTGGCCCTATTAATTGATCGTGAGACTAAATCGGTACTAGTAATGGGTTCAACTGAAGGCGGAGTCGACATAGAAGAAGTAGCAGAAAAAACACCAGAAGCCATACATAAGATTTGGGCAGATCCATTAGAAGGCTTAGCAAATGAAGATGTGGCGATGTTTGCTGAATTATTAGGACTTGAGGGTACATCTAAACATGAAATGGTTGAAATGGTAAATTCATTATATGCTATGTTTTTGGATAAAGATTGTTCAATGATTGAAATTAATCCACTTGTAAAGAGTGAATCAGGAGAAATAATAGCATTAGATGGAAAAGTTAGTTTTGATGATAGTGCTGATTTCAGACATCCATGGAGAAATGATTTAAGAGATTTAACAGAAGAAGAGGGAGTAGAAATAAGAGCTAATAAATATGGGCTATCTTATGTAAAATTGGATGGCAATATTGGATGTTTAGTGAATGGAGCAGGCCTAGCTATGGCTTCAATGGACGTAATAAAACTTTATGGAAGTGAGCCGGCCAATTTCTTAGACATAGGAGGAGGGGCAACACGTGAGTCGATTACTGCAGCATTTGAAATAATACTCGAGGATAAAAATGTAGAAGGTATATTGGTGAATATTTTTGGAGGAATAATTCAATGCGACATGGTAGCAAATAGTGTAATTGAAGCATCGAAAGAGATAGGATTAGATGTTCCTCTTGTAGTGAGATTTTCAGGTACAAACCATGTTGAAGGGACTGAAATATTGAATAAAAGTGATTTAAATGTGTATACTGCAACTACTCTAGCAGAAGGGGCAGAAAAAATAGTTAATCTAACAAGGAGGAGTAAATAATGTCCATTTGGGTTGATGAGAATAGTAAGATTTTGATTCAAGGCATCACAGGAAAACAAGGAACATTTCATGGGACAAGAATGATTGAATATGAGACTAATGTAGTAGGAGGAGTAACGCCGGGCAAAGGAGGGCAGAAATTAAACTTCTCAGGAAAGGAAATTACAGTTTATGATTCTATGCAAGAAGCAATAGGAAAAACTGGAGCGAATGTGAGTGTCATCTATGTCCCTGCACGCTTCGCATCTTCAGCAATAGTAGAAGCTGCTAATGCTTTTCAAGAAAATGGAGGTGGATTGATAGTATGTATAACTGAAGGAATTCCCATTCTTGATATGGTAAACGCAGTAGCTAAAGTGGAAAAATGTCCTGATGTTAGATTAATAGGTCCGAATTGCCCTGGGATAATCACACCAAGAGAAAATGGAGGTTGTAAAGTTGGCATTATGCCTGGTTTCATCCATGCAAAGGGCAGAATAGGAATTGTGTCGAAAAGTGGCACATTAACTTATGAAGCAGTAGCACAAACAATGAGTGTTGGAGAAGGTCAATCTACATGTGTAGGAATTGGAGGAGACCCAGTAAATGGAACAGGATTTATTGACTGTTTAAGAGCATTTGAAGATGATAGTCAGACAGAAGCAATAGTATTAATTGGAGAAATTGGAGGAACGGCCGAAGAAGAAGCTGCGGAATGGGCATCAAAGAACATGAGTAAACCAATAGTTGGTTTTGTTGCAGGTTCAACAGCCCCTCCAGGTAAAAGAATGGGGCATGCTGGAGCGATTATTTCGGGAGGAAAGGGGACTGCGGAAGAAAAATTTGCTGCATTCGAAAGAGCAGGCATTTATGTCGCAAGAGATCCTTCGGAAATAGGCAATGTTCTAATTAAAGCACTAAAAGATGTAGGAATAAAATAACTTAAGGAGTGTTGTGATAGTGGAAAAAATCGATAAAAAAATCGATATTTTACTTAAAGGCACTTCTAGATCATTTTATTTGACATTAAATTTTCTTCCAAAGAAAATTCGTAAACAAATAGGCCTACTCTATTTATTAGCCAGACTTTCAGATACTATTGCTGACTCGAAAGTAGGAGAAAATGATATACTAATCCGCTTAATTGGCCAATATAATGATAGAGTACAAAAAAGATCTGAAATAATTCCTGATTTGACAGATTTATCTTTACTTCAAGAAAATCCTGCAGAACAGAAATTATTACAAGATGTGATGTTACCGATAAAATATTTAGAAGAATCTGAAATTTTTAGTGAGAGAGATAGAGTAAGAATTAGAGAATGTCTAGAAATCATAATTAGAGGGCAAACACTTGATTTGGAAAGATTCAAAGCATCATCCAAAGCAGAAATAATAGCACTGAATGATGAAAATGAACTAGATGAATATACATACTCAGTTGCTGGTTCTGTTGGAGAATTCTGGACTCATATGGTCTTAGATCACCAATTTGAAGTTGATAATGAGATGCGAAATAACTTATTTGAAAATGGAATTAGATTCGGTAAATCATTACAACTGATCAATATTCTTAGAGATATTCCTGAAGATATTGCGATGGGACGATGTTACATACCAATGGAGAAATTATTAGAATATGATTTAGAACCAAAGGATTTGTTAGATTCCAATAATATGGATAAATTTAGACCTATTTTTGATTCTTATATTTCAAAGGCTTATAATCACCTAAATTGCGCAATTAAATGGGTTAATTTGTTACCTAAAAATCAGTATAATCTACGATTTTCCTGTATTCTACCTATATTAATAGGACAAAGTACTCTGAAAATGCTGAGTGAGAATAATGTCCTAGATAGAAAAAATCGGATAAAGGTATCTAGAAAAGAAATTAAATCGATATTTAGAAAGTCATTATTTGCTTCAATAACAAAAAATAGAACTTCAAAACTAATTGGAAAAAGTAATATAATTTCTGAGAAATGATGATATTTTTTGGCACACCTCATAGTGAACTTCAAGAAAGCATGGTTCTCGCTCAACATGAAAACTATGAGCGAAGAGCAGATTTCAGATTTCGTCTTCGAACAGAATTTTCGAGATAACGATAGCATTTCATTGATGGATTCGGAAGAAGAAAATGCAGTGAAAAGAATTCAATTAGTTCGTTCTGCTGTAAAAATGACAAAAGATGCTACGCGTGCGATTAGCATAACAGCTCTTGAAACCCTTCGAGAAGGTGCTATCTTCATGGGAGTAATCGGTTCAAGAGGAGAATTAACAAATCCATTTAGATACATAGATGCCCCGATATGGGAAGAAACACAAGTGCCCCCTCATATGATATCTACAGCATATGATTATTGTGAAGAATTAACTCGTAGAGAAGCAGGTAATTTCTATCATTCGTTTAAATATTTACCAGATTATGAGAGGAAAGCAATTTGTGCTTATTATGCATTTTGTAGAAGAGCGGACGATATAGCCGACGGAGATTTCGTGGATGTTTTTCCAGGAGGTTCGTCCGACGATCCAGAGTCGATAGAGTATAGGGATAATATACTAAACTTGAGTAGTGGGGACACTGTTTTAGACAGGGTTTCATATAATGAAAAAATGTCTCAACTATTTTATTACAGGAAAAAATTGTCTACAGCATACGAAGATGTAACCTCTACAGATCCTATTTTTATGGCAATAAAAGATACTGTGAATAATTTTGGTATACCAAAACAGTTACTTGATGACATGGTTAGTGGAATGGAGGATGACTTCCATAGTAATCGATATGATACATTCGAAGATCTCTATGCCTATTGCTATAGAGTCGCCTCTACAGTTGGACTAGTGTGTATTGAGATTTATGGCTATGATAATATCAAAGCAAAGGAATATGCTGAGTCTTGGGGTATTTTTATGCAACTTGTGAATATCTTAAGAGATGTCAAAGAAGATGCAGAAAGAAATAGAATATACTTACCGTTAGAAGATTTAAAGAGATATGGCATCACAGAAGATGACATACTAAATAATAATGGTATTAACAACCATCCAGGCTGGAAACCGTTTGTAGAAAGTTACATACAAAGGGCCAATGAATATAGAGATAAGGCTTTCAAATTATTACCTTTACTTGATAAATCATCCAGATATTCACCTGCGGCTATGGCGGCATTCTATAGTTCGATACTGAAGAAGATTAAGAAAAATGATGGAGATGTATTTTCAGAAAGAATTCAATTATCTAAGACTGAAAAGATTCTACTCGCAGGATATGTCTACATACGGTACAGATTCTTGGCAGTATGATATTATAAATTAGAGTCTGTCCTAATATAACAGATGCATGACGTATTTAGAGAGGAGTTGTCATGAGAGTGGCCGTACTATTGGAAGAGCGGTGTAAACCCAATAGTCCAGCATTCAATTATTTACTAAAATATGCTGGTTCGTGTGGTGCAGAATGTATCCAGTTTGAAGAAAATAAATTTAGAATCCTAGAAACTGCTTGTCCAGTTTGTTTTACTCGTGCTAAATTATGTCCGGGAGATGCTGTTAAAATAATAAACCTACCAAAAGAGCTTGATTCCGACTTAACTCATCGGTACGATGAAAATGGATTCGGTCTTTTTCGATTACCAGCACCAAGAGAGGAGCAAGTCATTGGTATTTTAGGACCTAATGGCATGGGAAAATCTACGGCGATAAATATTCTATCTGGATCATTAAGGCCTAATCTTGGAGAATGGGATCTTGAGATAAAAGAATGGGATGAAATAATTGAATCATTCCCTAGAGGAGAACTACGAGATTATCTAACTACAGTGGCAGAAGAAGGAGTGAAGATAGCTGTTAAGCCACAGTATATAGATAAGCTTCCAAAAATATTCCAAGGTAAAGTCAATGAGTTACTTGAACGAGTTGATGATAGAGGAGAGATTGAGGAATATGCAAAACTTCTTGCCATTGAAGGAGTATTGGAACGCACCTTGGATAAATTATCAGGAGGGGAGCTACAACGTGTTGCCATGGCTGCAACTCTACTCAAAGAGGCTGACGTGTATTTTTTTGATGAGCCTTCATCTTATCTTGATATTTATGAACGAATGAGGATTGTGAGAATTATTCAGGGTTTAGTCGAAAGAGGAAAAAGAATATTGGTTGTTGAACATGATTTAGCAATACTTGATGTTATGTGTGATTTATTGCAAATTGTTTATGGAGAACGTGCTGCATATGGTATTTTCACCCAGCCTAGAAACACAAGAACAGCAATTAATGCTTATCTAGACGGATACCTACCAGAAGAAAATGTTAGAATACGTGACAAGCCAATACAGTTCCTCAGAGGAAGAGTACGTGGAGAAGAAGTTGGTTTACCAATCTTATCTTGGGGAGATATGGAGAAAAAAATTGGAGATTTCCATTTAAAAACTGGTGAAGGTCAGGTTCGAAGTGCAGAAGTAGTAGGAGTAGTTGGCCCAAATGCTACTGGGAAGACAACCATGGTAAAGATGATTGCTGGAGAATTTGAGCCAGATTCTGGTTGGTGTACAATGGATGCAAAAATATCATATAAACAACAACATGTAAATACTGACTTTGATGGAAATGTTCAGAATTGGCTTGATTCAGAACTGGGTATGAAGTGGAGAAGTGGAGAATTCCATACTCAAGTAATAAGGCCTCTGCAGGTTGATCAATTATTAGAATTACAAGCTAAAAAACTATCAGGAGGAGAATTACAGGCGGTAAGTATAGCGATTTGTTTAGGTAAAGAAGCAGACCTATATCTGCTAGATGAACCTAGTGCACACCTAGATGCTAATGCAAGAATGGAAACGGCTAAGGCAATAAGGAGAACTATGGAAAGTAATGAAAAGGCAGCTCTTGTCATAGATCATGATATTTATTTTATTGACATAGTTAGTGATTCTTTATTAGTTTTTGATGGACAAGGGGGTAAAAATGGTAATGCTACAGGGCCTTTGAATCTAAGAAAGGGGATGAATAAATTTCTTTCTGAAGTTGACGTAACATTCAGAAGAGATCATGATTCTCATAGGCCAAGAATAAATAAGCCAGGCAGTAGGAAAGATAGAGAACAAAAAATAGAAGGAGAATACTTCTATGTCGAATAATATCCATTGGATTCTTGAATGATGCAGGTGACGCCGCGACATGTCTGAAGACCCGGAGGATAATGTTCCCGTTGAAGGAGATGTAAAGGAAGCAGAGGGAGAAGATTCTGTACAATCTCTAGAGGAGAGGATATTAGAATTGGAAAAAGAGTTGCAATACTCAGCGGCTGAAATTGTCAATACTAGACAAAGATTGATGAGAGATAAAAATGAAGCCTTAAAGTATGGTAGTGCTAATTTAGCAAGCAAAATAATTCCGATTATTGATGGACTTAATAGGGCCATAGAAAGTAGTGGAAATGAAGAAAATTCTGAATCCATAGTTGAAGGTGTAAAATTGATATTGGAGAATATGTCTTTAGCGTTAATTAACGAAGGGATAGAGAAAATAGAAATTTTAGAAAATTCTTTTGATCCTACCACCATGGAAGCAATTGCATCAATACCCTGTCCTGATGGAGAAGAGCCAGGCAAAATAGTCCAGGTTATTGAAGATGGATATAAATTACATGATAGAGTGTTACGTGCTGCAAAAGTAATTGTTTACGAAGGGTGAATTTATTGGAAAAAAATGCATACAAAAAGAATTTACTACAAATTTCATTAGCATTAATAGTGGTTTACATCATTATAGTGTCGTCAATTCAGATCTTTGCACCGAATAAAGTAATAAAACCTGAAAATTTTCCCAATTCTTGTCCAGATGAGTCAAAAAATTGTACAATGATTGGGCCGATTCCTCACAGAGGAGATAATATTTCTGAAATTCGATTTGAATCAAATATTAGTAATGTCATGGATGAAGTAAATAAATGGATTAAGATAAATTCTGGAGAAATATTACAAGAATGGCCAAATCATACTCATGTAGTATTTAGAACAAAATTTTGGAAATTCCCAGATGATTTTGTAGTTAACTTACACTGTGAAGATGAGGAAGTAGTCATGTATGTTTATTCTAAATCTAGACTTGGAATAAGTGATTTAAACGTAAATAATGATAGAGTAGAGTCTTTCACTAATTTTATGTTAGAAACGGAAATATCTACATCCAAGTGCATCTACGGCGATTAGAATATTATGGAAGAGCTGATAGATGAGAAAATTGAATTAGCCAAAACTTTACCTTCAAAGTATTATTTGGACGAAAAGATATTTAAAAAAATAAAGAGTAAAATATCTCTTATGTGGCACTTTTCGGCCCACGAAAATCAGTTATCACACAAAAATATAGTTCCAATAAAACATTCAAAAAAACTAATGAATGAATCTATTGTTTTAACTAGAGATGGAGTAATTAGATCTCTATCAAATGTATGCTCTCACAGAGGCATGATAATAAACACTGAATCTACTAAATCAAATGTATTAAAATGTAAATATCATGGTAGAACTTTTGATTTGAAAGGATGCATGAAAAATATGCCAAAATTCGATCATGTCATGGATTTTCCTAATGACTCTGATAATCTAAAATGCTTCTCTACCATAAGATGGAAAGGTCTTTTGTTTACTTCTTTAAAAGAAATAAGCACCCCTGGATGGATTGAATTTTTAGAAGATAGAATGGGTTGGCTAGATATAGAGGCTTTCGTCCATGATTCTGAATATTATAGATCATATAATATAAATGCAAATTGGGCGTTATATGTTGATAACTACCTTGAGGGTTTTCACATACCCTATGTTCATTCTGACTTAAATGAAGTGTTAAGTTATGAAGACTATGAAACAGAAATATTCGAAAATGGAGTCTTACAAATAGGAATTGCAAAGGATGGCGAGGATTCCTTTGATTTACCTAAAATATCAAAGGATTATGGAAAGAAAATTGCTGCCTATTATTTTTGGATTTTTCCTGGATTAATGCTTAATTTCTATCCCTGGGGATTATCAGTAAACTTAGTAATCCCCACTTCAGTTAATAAAACTGAAATAATTTATCAGAGATATATTGCTGACGCTTCATTGATTGAAGAAGGTGCAGGAGGAGATTTAGATAAAGTTGAAAGAGAGGATCAAGAAATCGTAGAAGCAGTACAAATTGGAGTAAGTAGTTCTTCATACGACAGAGGTAGATATTCTCCTAGCATGGAAAAAGGAGTACACCATTTCCATAGAATATTGACGAAGATTTGATGTTAATTTCCGAAATGACGTATCCTTAACACACCGAAAATAACTAATAAAATACAAATCAGAGCGGCTATATTAGCTATTATGATAGAATAAGAAGTAATTAATATTCCATAAATTAGCCATAAAATTAAAGCCGAGGCGACAAGAAAAAATGTAGGTAGTGATATCCCTTCATGAGATTGCTCGATCCATACTTCTTTAATTTGAGGAATCCATGCTATAACGCCCAGAAAACCAGCAAATAAACCTATTAACTCGATATTCAATGACAAAAAAAACCCTCATAAATCATTCCTATCTTGTTTTATGCCGTTATTCCAAATATATATTCCCTTATTTGTTTTTATTCCAAGATCTCCATTTTCTACTAATTTTTCCAAAAGAGGATGAGGGAGATATGAGTCATCAGAAAAGGATCTTGCAAGATTATTTAGAATGTCCCTTCTAACATCCAAACCAACTAAATCTGTTAATTCTAATGGCCCGATAGGATGTTTGTAACCAAGTACCATTGCAGCATCGATATCGCTAGCAGATGCAACGCCCTCTGATAGCATCTTTATAGCTTCATTACCTAAAATAACGCCCAACCTACTTGTTGCAAAGCCTGGAAAATCATTTACAAGAATTGTTTTTTTATTAAGTTCTAAACCGATATATTCGGCTAAATTTATTGTTTCTTCCGAACATTTTTCATGTTTAACTATTTCAATTAATTTCATTATAGGTACAGGATTGAAAAAGTGCATTCCGATAACTCTATCTGGCCTATTTGTTGAATTAGCTATCTCCGAAATAGATAAGCTAGAAGTGTTGGTAACTAATATTGTTCCTTGAGGTAGAATATTGTCTAACTCTGAGAAAACTTCCTTTTTTAATGATAATATCTCAGGAACTGCTTCAATAACAATATCAGCATTTGACACTGCTTTGATGATATCAGTATAAGTTTCTAAATTTTTAGACCATGAAATTGATTGTTCTCTAGTAGTTTTTCCACGTAATATTCCTTTCTCCCAAAATGAATTAATATTTTTAAGAGAGTTTTGGAGACTTGTCTCAGAAGTATCAAAAATTTTTGTCCTCCAACCCCTTTGTGCACATATTTGGGCTATTCCTGCACCCATCGTGCCAGCACCTATCACTGCGACTACTTGGACTTTCATGTTAGTAGGTTGTATGCCTAGTCCATATGATTTACTCAATCTTCACGCCCATAAGATGCAAGTGCGGCCTGAAATAATCTTTGACGAGGTACGTCATGTTCTAAAAAACAAGTAAATGGAGCAACATCTTTCAAAAGTTCTATTGCGCTAACATATGCGCCATAAATGAATGGATCGGCCACATTAGTATGAGGGATATCAATTCCTAATTTGGATAATCCTTTTCTCGTATCTTCATCCCATATCGCATATGTATGATGAGTAAAATGAAGATAACTAGAGAGACGAGTTAGATTAGATCTTGCTTTTTCAGTGAAACTGTCTATAAGTAATGTATCGGGATATTTTATTGCATAAAGTGCTAATTTCACTTCACGAGTAGTTTCTTCCTTCCACTCTCTTCTCCCAAGTCCCATCCAATCATCTATCATATCCAACATTTTATCATCATATGGTCGCTTTACCATATATAATAGACGTTCATATTCATCCGGATTTTGAGAATCAGAATGATGATGTTCGTAAAATAAATCTGTTAGTCTATTGAAAAATGGTTCACATTTCTTCTTATCGAAAGCAAGTAGTGATACGTGTTGCATAATAATTCCTTCTTAATTTCCTTTCCATTGACGGTATTGAATCCATTCTTTTTTCATATAATCATTCATTAGTTTTTCTTCGTCTTCATCAGTTGGCAGTACACTTACTAAATAATCTTGATATTCCGCATCGCTACCCTCAAATTTTTCACCAGTTATTGTATAATTCTTGCCCGCATACATTCCTATGCCGCGGTTGAATTTATCAGAAGGTATGAATAATTCTGGCTCTCCCTCTTTTCTAACCGCACTTATCCTCCTCATTTCTTCCCTTAATTCTTGGAAATATAATTCTCTACTTGCCTCGTTTAAGTGTGCACGATCTGCTTCGACATCACTTTCTCTCTCATCATATCTCCCTTTTACTCCATAAACATACGCCCATTGAGCACTTGTAGAGTCATCAGTACCAAACAGATCTAGTCCAGTACTAATCCATTTATTGAGATATTTTTGTAATAATTCACAAGGTATTACGCCTTGTTTTACTATTCTTCTTAGCCCATTTGCTCCAGTCCCAAGATGGAATGATTCTTCTTTTAACATAGGTCCCATAGATGCTGCCAGAGGCTTAAAAGAAGAGGTGCTCAACATTTTTAGTTGATATTTGCCATCTCTATCAATAAAATGAGTAAAACAGAAAAAATCTAACCAATGATCAATTGGGGCGTTGAACGATCCTAAAATTCTAGTTCCATCTTGAGCATTTCTTTCGAGAAGTTTTGCAGCTTCTCTCACTCCTTGTTCTCCAAAGTATGTGCACAAGACATATGCCATTTGCCAGCCATGCCTTTGTTCTTCGCACATTATTCTTAGTGCTGATTTCATATCATACTCTGTTGGGGCAGTGGCAAGCAAATGATTTTGCTGTTCCACACTAGCAAATTCTGTATCTCCTTGGACACTAATCATGCTGATTATAGCGTCTCTAATATTTTGCTGAGGTATTTGCATCCTTCTTTCCCATTTCGGCATACCTTCGAAATCGCCAAATTCTATTTTTTCACCAGCGGTATCCCAATCAAACTTGATATCAAATCTATAATCGCCCAACCACGAAGGGTCAAATCCTATTCTCGTTTGCCATTCGGTGAATTCTTGGACCCATGCTTCAAAGTTGGGAGTATATTTCTCTACGATTTCCGTATCTGCCATAAAAATGCGGATACACAGATACTATATGAATAAATGTATACCGGAATAAGAATATTGAAAAAATTACTCGCCTTTGAATCTTGGAGTTCTTCTTTCCACATAAGATGCAATTCCTTCTTTAGCATCTTCAGATTGGAATAAATCTGACTGTAGTTCTCTTTCCAATGCTAAGTGATATTCCAATGGTATTTCGATGCCACTTTGAACACTGCGTTTGATGTTACCAATTGCTTTGGCGGCTGCTAATGGTAGTGTAAACTGGCCAGCATAATCAAGGACGTCTGTTCTGAAATCTTCTAAACCGACGCTGTCATAAATATCGTGAATGAGATCCATGTCTCGTGCTTCTTCAAAAGAAAATTTTCGACCTGTCACCATTATTTCCATTGCCCTTGCCTTCCCAACTAGACGGGCAAGACGTGCTGTACCTCCAGTTCCTGCTAAAACTCCAAGAGAAACTTCAGGTAAACCGATTTGGAAATTACCTTTGTGTGCTATTCTGATATCTGCTGCCATAGCAATTTCTAAACCGCCTCCAACTGTATGTCCATTCAATGCAGCTATTACTAATTTGGGTGTTTGCTCTAGTCTAGATAGAGTTTCATTGGCATGAAGGCAGAAAAAATATTTGTATCTAGGTGACAGAGTATTAAGATAGTTTATACTTGCACCTGCTGAGAAGAATTTTTCACCATGGCCAGTCAAAAGTATAACTGAAACATTTCCATCGAAACGCGCGCTGAGAATAGCTTGATCTATATCTTCCCACATTTCCCTAGTATATGTATTAACAGAAGTTCGGCCATCAGAAAGAGGTTTTCCGTCAGTGTCTGATATAAGTTCAATAATAGCTATTCCATTATCAGTCACTCCGTAGTTTACCAAATTATTAGGCATTGATTTAAGTTCGGGCCAAGAAGACATGTTGATGGCATAATGGCTGATTATTTCAATCAAACGGAAGTTGGTGAATAACATCTAAGTATCTGATTCTGTGAAAGAAGTATTTGCACCGGATTTTCTGACTTTATCCCATTGCTTACCTATTTCTACTGCTTCAATACTTGGTTCCCAATTATCTCTTTTCAATGCCTTTCTGAATGGCATCCTGTTTACAAATCGTCCATCATCTAATCTTTTGCGTCTTAACATACTTAACTTTGCAATGGGCCATAATAAATTACGAAATATACTTGGTGCGTAAAGCCAGCGCATGAAAGCTAAACCATCTCCCTTACGTTTCTGATCCCACATCCAATATCTGGCTGCTAATTTGAATCCTCTGTCTCCAACTCTATTGAGTAAAAAACGATTTATTGCGCTTGATTTTACCAAAGGGACGAGTCGTTTACGAATTTCAACTTCATAATTACATTCTCCAAGTATACTTTGAGCCGCTAAAGCGCCGCTTGTTATGGCATATCTCATTCCAAAACCCCACATGAAATCTTGTAAACCACCAGCCTCACCAACGTAATAACGTCCTTCATGTACATATTTCTCTGGCAACGAAAAATCCCCTTTACCGCCTACTCTCTTTATTGGCCTCCTATTTAATTCATAATTTTCTTCATACCAAGCTATAGTCTCATTGAGATATCGACTACTTCGCTTTTGTTTGCGCCAAAGGCATGTGCAAATTAGCCCTACACCGTCAATAATAATTAGATATGAATAGGCACCAGGAGCTAATTTATCGTTAAGTTGTAAAGTAACATGATTAGGGTGATCGGTATAAAATATCTCTCCGAAAGCAATTGCACTGGAGTCTTTTGGCCCTGCAGCGATTATATTACATTCTTGAGGATTTTTTCGTGTATCATAATGTATTATGGCGCCTGCTTCCAATGCAAGTTTTTTTAGACCTTGATCTATACAATGTTCATCAGTTCCTCTTTCAACAACTCTAAATGCTATTCCATCAGTCTTGGGTTGAGTTATTACATCATCAGGATGGGCTAAATCAACGATGTTGAATGAATCTGATTTGAATGAATCTGGATCTATTCCCCAACTTCGCATCTCATCAAAAAAATCTGGAGAAGACGTCCAATTTTCTATCCCTTGGAAGTCTCCATCAAAACGTGCACCACTATCTTTTCTGACATCGTAAACGTGTACTTCTTTGCCTGCATTTGCAAGTACTATTGCTGCAGAGAGACCAGATAAACCCGCACCTAAAATGTGTATAGGTTTGTCGGCCATATATTTCGGAGCATTATATATAATTTCAACATTGGGTTATTTCCGTTGTATTCAAGATGTATGACCTTATCCAAGGCATATGTCTGAGGTCTTCATATCAGTTGAATCTGAAGAATTGAAGCCTGAACAGATACTTGAAAAAATCAATAAAGAAAATTGCGGTAGTATAGTTTCATTTACAGGAATTGTGAGAGGAGAAGAGGAAACGATAAAAATACAAGAGTTAATTTTTGACTCATGGGAAAAAAGACTACCAATAGTACTTAAAAAAATTGGAGAAGAATCTATAGAAAAATTTGGAGTGAGGTCTGTCTCAATAGCACATCGTATTGGATCAGTTAAACCGATGGAGCCGATTGTAAGTATCCATGTTTCTTCTGCCCATAGAAAAGAAGGTTTTTCGGCATGTAGTTGGCTTATTGATGAATTAAAAAGACAAGCCCCGCTTTGGAAAAAGGAAGTAAGGGAAGATGGAGTACATTGGAAACAAGGACTGGGCTAATTCTTGTCGACCAATATTTTAATTTAGTCGTAATTAGTCAAATAGTAAGATGATAGTCGCGATACAAGAGTGATATCATGGATGCGATAGTAGACATAAGTAATAAACCTAAAATTAAGAGAAAGGCGGTTGCTACTGGGTTATTACTATTAAGTAAAAAATCTATAGATAAAATAAATGAAGGTAAAACAAAAAAGGGAGATATTTTAGAGGCTTCTACGATAGCATCTATACAAGCGATTAAAGAAACCTCAAGAATGATTCCGCATTGTCACAATATTCCCATAGAAGGTTCCAAAGTAGACTGGGCGATTGAAGAGAAAGGATTGAGATGTACTGTTTCAGTAGTTGCTAACTGGAATACAGGAGTAGAAATGGAGGCTTTGTGCGGCGTAAGTAATGGTTTATTATGTGCCTTAGATATGCTGAAATCTATAGAGAAAGATTCTGAAGGGCAATATCCTGAAACTGTGATAACTGATATAAGAGTACTTAAAAAAATTAAATATTGACCACATAATTGAATTCCTATATGCTTTGCGATGTGCATGGCAACCAACAGTTTAGAGAGATATTTTCTAGATGCTACAGAATCTGCAGCGATAGCAGCCGCATCATGGATAGGATTAGGAGACGGCAAAGCTGCAGATGGTGCAGCAGTTGAGGCTATGAGAAATGTATTTGATAATGTTCCTTTTGATGGAAGGGTAGCGATAGGCGAGGGTGAGCGTGATGATGCCCCAATGCTTTGGATAGGTGAGCCTTTGGGTTCAATGCAGAGAGATTTGGGAGCTTTAAAGATAGATATAGCTGTAGATCCATTAGAATGTACGAACCATGTAGCTTCGGATTTACCTAATGCAATGGCCGTATTAGCGGCAGCCCCAAGGGGCTCTTTGTTACATGCACCTGATTGTTATATGGATAAGATTTCAGGGCCTAAGGAATTGAATGGTGAAATTAGTTTAGATGCAGGAGTTGCATATAATGTTGAAGCTGCTTGTACAGCATTGGATAAAAAATCGAATGAGTTGAAAGTAGTAGTAATGGATAGGCCGAGGCATAAGGATTTGATTAGTGAATTAAATGAATATAATGTCAATATCATAAAAATTGGAGATGGAGATATTTCAGCAGCATTGGATGCGGCTGATTCTAAATCAAGTATTGATATGTTGATGGGCATAGGTGCAGCCCCCGAGGGAGTAATAACTGCTACCGCATTGAGAGGATTGGATGCACCATTTGAAGGAAGATTAATTTTCAAGAATCATGGGCATAGAGAAAGAGCTGAAAAAATGATAGAGGGCGATATTGAGAGATTATGGACAAGAGATGAGTTATGTTCTTCTGATGACTCTATATTTATTGGGACAGGAGTGTGTAACGGCAGAACGAAGGGCGTAGATATGTCAAATAAAGGAGTCGTCAAGGTGCATTCAGAAATAATTGATGTAAGCAACAAGGAGCACAAATTCGTTACTTCAGAAAGAATAATTTGAAGAAATGAACGATGGTTTCATTTTCTTTATCGTTCTCGGAGGAGCAGGGATTACCATGGATACAAACAGTCTAGAAAAAATAGCAAAGGATTTGGTTGCACCAGGAAAGGGGGTTTTAGCGGCAGATGAAAGTAATGGAACTATGTCAAAACGTTTGGAAGCCGTTGGCATAGAACCTTCAGAAGAAAATAGAAGGAAATATAGAGTTAATTTATTTTCATCAGAGAATTATGAAAAGGCAATAAGTGGAGTCATTTTATATGATGAAACGATAAGGCAAAAGATGGATGATGGTACCCATATAACGCAATCAATGATAAATAGAGGGATTTACCCTGGTATCAAAGTTGATACAGGTACAATAGATTTTGAAGGTCACGAGGGAGAAAGGATCACAGAGGGTTTGGATGGTCTAAAAGAAAGATGTCAAGAATATTTTGAAATGGGCGCAAGATTTGCAAAATGGAGAGCTGTTATTTTTATAGATAATGAGAAGCCGAGTGACTCTTGCATAAATGAAAATGCCCAGTCACTGGCAAAATATGCAAGAATTTGTCAAGAATGTGGTTTAGTTCCTATTATTGAACCTGAAGTCCTAATGGATGGAACGCATAGTGCTGAAAGGTGTTTAGAAGTGACGTCAAAGGTATTAGCAACAACATTTGCCGAATGTGAGAAAAATGAAGTATATTTGCCAGGAGTTTTACTGAAACCTAATATGATAATTTCAGGAAATATGAATGATGATAAGATTAGTAGAAAGCAAGTTGCTGAGATGACAGTCAAGTGTTTGAGTGAAAATGTTCCCAGTGAAGTTCCAGGAATAGTTTTCTTATCAGGCGGACAAAGTGATGAAGATGCAACGGCTCATCTGAACATCATGAACAGAATGGATAAAAAACATCCATGGGAATTATCTTATTCATATGGTAGAGCTTTACAGGCATCTGCACTGAAGCAGTGGGCAAGAGGATCACCGGAATCAAGTCAATTGGAGTTCCTCAAAAGGGCAGAGATGAATCATAAGGCCAGATATGGCGAATGGGATGTTGAATTAGAAAATTAATTATCTTGATTAATTTTCACCATCTAATGTACCGGGCCTAAGTTGCCAGACACATATCTCGTACCTCCCAGATAATGCGCCTCCTCTTTTTGTGGTTGAAATTTTCAATATGTCTTTATCTTTTGATAGAACATTGCCTAATTGTTGAGGAGTAGTACCATGCCTCATAGTTGAATTAACATGTTCCAATATTTCTGTAGTATTTGCTTCGCCTTTTAAATCTAAAAATTTCTTTATTTTTTGTCTTAATCTTGTAGTTCTCATATCTGTTGCCTCTTTTCTATTTTATTGATCTCTCATGGTATTTTACCCATTCTTCTGTTGCCCATTCTGAAAGTGGAAATTTGTTATCAATCACTCCACTTTTTCTAACAACTCCAATCCTAACAATAGAGTCGTCAGATTCCAAAAGTTCTGCTACATCATAATTGGACAAAACATTTTTTTTATTTAGCCAAGAATATATTTCAGCAGTATTTCTAGGTTTTTTTGTCAAGTATTTTTTAATAGAAATTCGTAAATTATTAACGTTCATATCTATCAACCAAGTACTCTCACACTCCGCATTAACGAAGCATGTTTAAGAGGAGAGCGGGGGGTAATATAATGGTTATGTATGTTAATACCATATTTGGTTACATATTGTTTCTTTAATTGGTGCAATTATTACAAATAAATTAAATATGTACAGATATAGATATATTTTCCACAAGAAATATGTAACTAAATGTAATTACTAAAGATAATTTTATACATATAATCTAATTAGATTAATTTAGAGGAGTACATTAGTGTCGTTTGATTTCAAAAAATCAGTAAGTAAGAGTGTAGAAATTACACCTAAAAAAATAAGAAGTAAGTATAGACTTAGGTTGATGAATAGACTATCCGAGAATCAAGAAACTGTAAGTGAATTAGCTAAATCGGTTGGCCTAAGAATGCCTCATGCATCAGCAGAAATCAAGAGAATGAGGGATGAAAAATTAGTTTCTAGTGATCTAGAAATAGGGAGCAGGGGTGCGAAAATAAGACTTACTGAAGAGGGTATTAAAGTGTTACAGATGGATGAATGGTATAAGGCAGAAGAAGCTTTGCCAATACCTAAAGAGAATGAGAAAAGTTGTGTACTTTATAGAGAAGGAGCAGACATACTTTTTGCTTTCTTAAGGCAACCTGAAGAATCGTTAATATTAGTTCCGGACAGGTTACCAAATTCCAAAGGAAATGAAGGGGTGTCATGGAATTGGGCTAAATTAAATAATTCAGGTTTGAGGTGGTTTAATTTGAATGAAAAAACTATCAGCATGGATGAACCAAAAATACTTGATCCTCAAAATATTGAATCATATGGAGATAATAGTCAAATTATTGGGATCGCCAGAGGGAAATTAATTCAAGGAGAAAATGTTGTATCCATATCAACTGGAGAATGGTTTGGGCAGCCTGAATTTAAATCTAATTCTCCATTGCCAGAAAATAGTTATCATAGAGGCCTTTGGTCTCTTGGCTCATGCCACCAACTTTCTCCGGTTATTAGGCCTAAAGATGCAGTAATAGCAATAATGGAAGATAACTTATACAAATCTATGTTGCTAAGAATAGCCAAAAGAAATGCATTATTAGTCGGCGATTTGAGAGGAGTTGCTTCCGTAGAAAGTGTTTATCCTTTGGATGTATTAGATTATTGGATTGAAATCGCTCATCCGAGAATTTCGGATCAAGAAAAGAAGAAGCGTTTGACTGCTTTGAAAGAAAAAATTTCTACAAAAAAAAGAATAAAAACTTCAGACTCTACATGGAGGAAATTTAGAAAGGATTGGAATGATGTAAAATTTGATAAAGAATTATTTTCCAAAGAAATTGAAACCAGAGGATTAGGTAAAAACGCATTAGAATCGATTGTGCAGTGGAGTGTTTCGCTAGATAATAGTTTACAATTAGTAGTAGATTTAACTGAAAAGATTTCAGATGAAACGATGTTAAAATTATCCCTGTGTAATAAATTGAGATTATTAATAATGAAAGAAGATGATATATTTTTCAAAAATTTTGATATGATAAAAGTAGATGATAAAAGATCTTTGCCATGGTTAGAATTTGTCACAAAAAAGGGCGAAATATTACCTTTAAAACTGATTGAAGAAGGTTATAAAGACAGTTCCCTCGAAGAAGGTGTTAATAAAAATATAAATCCCTGGAGTCTTTTAGGATTAGAAATAGAAAATAACTTCGTAAATGAAGAATTTGAGGAAGAGCGTTTGTCAGTAATAATGTCATCAATTTCACAATATCCATTGGGAGATGAAAGTTGGGCCAATCAAATGGAAGCAAGATACCCATTGGCTGCTTGGATAGCTTCTCCAGATAAAGGTAGATGGCCTAGATGGCAAAGATTGAGGGAGCGTATAGATCCTGAATGGCTAGCGCTACTAAATCTTGATTTCTTACCTATTGAAAAGTTAGTTGAAATATCTGATGAAGCTCCAGATTCAGTCCTCAATATGTTTTCAGATAAATTAAAGATTAAATTGAGAGAAGATTCAGATGTTTTCTTAAGAACGAGACCTATTATGGAATCAAAGAAGGCTTCCAGAGGAGTATCATGGATTGCAGCACAATTTTTATCTAATGCACCATGGTTATCAGAAAATACTTATTTCGATATGTTAGAATGGTCTATAGATGCGTGGTTAAGAAATCCTCCAAAAAATTCTCTTGATGCAATCAAAGGAGTTTATTGGTTATTCACAAAAAATAATGATGAATCGAGAGAAATAGATGAATTAATGTATAAAATAAAAAATAAAAATAAAAAATTGAATGATATGAATGAAGTAAAAATATGGTCAAATATGTTAGACATGATATTAGATAAGAAAAGATTAGGTGGTGATGAAATCAAAATGATAGTTGAGAAAATGCCTTCAAATTGGTGGGCAGTTGAATCTCAAAATATACTACTTAGAGGGATTCGTGCTGAAGATGGTTTTAAATGGATTTTAAAACAAGATATTCCATGGTGCTCCACCATATTAAGGCCCAAAGGAGAAGAGATTGGCGTTCCAGGTCTATCTTCAAAAAAACACCCTGGATGTGATTTCGCAATAATTAGTGAAATAGAAAGAGTGATGAATAGTTCAACAAGTGATTCAATAATGGACTTATATGATTCAATTAATAATGCGATCAATGAAGTATCTCCGACTCCAGGAAGAACGCATGAGTTAGTTGGTTGGTTGGCACAACCTATGGAAAGGTGGCCTTATTTCTCCACTAATGAGTTATTAAATGGCGATATTGAAGTTACAGAAAGAATCATAAAAAAGATATCTGGGTATGATTATGGCCACGAATAAAGTAAAAAATAATTATTTGATTGTAACCGAGACATTCTTGAAGGAAGAGATAGGGCACTAAATGCCCAAGCGGCAACACCGTGATGACGAAGCCACCACGCCGGAGGACTAGGATGATTTATGGTACCACGTTTGGGAAACCACTTGTCGAAGACCATGAAGACCTATTAGGAATGAATTATGGAGCAAAACAAGTGGCCGGATTGTGATAGGTCCCCTGAGGACTGAAAGGAATGAATCAAGGGACTACCACACAGTCCGACAGACGTCCCGAGGTGGGTCAGGCGCCGGAGTAATACTGTGAAGGTAGCCGTTACACCTCGGGGCACATAATATTTGATAAATATCCGTAGTGATTGAGATGCATAATTTAGGTCTTATTGGAGGGACTTTTGATAGGTTTCATGCGGGCCATAAAAAATTAATAGATAATGCATTAGAAAGATGTAAGGAAATTGAGATTTGGATTATTTCTGACGAAATAGCCAGTAAGAATAATCCATTAACAATGAAATGGGAAAATCGTAGAAGCGAAATAATAAGTAATTTGGGAAAGGATGCTATAAATAAAATTAAATTTGGACTACTAGAAAATAAATTTGGTCCTGCCCCGAAACATCCCGATGCAACAGCAATTATCTGTACCACTGAAACGGTAGATATGTGTATTGAAATAAATAAAATGAGAGAGGAAGAAAATTTAGATGAATTAGAAATAATTAAAATTGAACATGAAGATGCCTGGGATGGCCATCCGATATCAAGTACTAGGATAAGAAATGGTGAAATTGATAGACAGGGGAGGTCTTGGATAAGTCAATATTTCAACTATTCAAATAATGATAAAGTTACAGAAAGTCTAGTGATGACAGAAGACGCAGAAGAAATGCTAAAAAAGCCATTTGGAGAATTAATAGAGGGAAAAGATGATGATTATGCATATGCAATGAAAATTATGATAGAAAAATATTCAAATGAAAATGTCCCACTAATCACTGTTGGAGATGTTACAACTTTAACATTACAAGAATTAAATCATTGTGCAGATATATCTTTTATAGATGGAAAAACGAAAAGAAAGACTTGGGATAAAGCAGAAAAAATTAATATTGAGCAATATGATAATTATTTCAAATGTGTGAACCCTGCAGGAAGTTTAACTAAATCATTAATTGATAATTGTAAGTTAGTATTAGAAAAATGGTTGATTGATAAATCAACCAGCATTATAGATGTAGAAGGAGAAGAAGATTTGACTCCTTTAATAATTCATCTAGTTGCTCCTTTGGGATCAATAATAGTTTATGGGCAACCTGGAAAAGGGGTCGTAGTTAGGATAACCGAAGAAGAAAGCAAAGAAAGATGTAAGAATATATTATCTAAGTTCATTTATTCGTAAGTCTTATCGTTCGGAATCGGCAAATATTAAAATCCCATATCCAAATGAGATTAAAGTTATCATAACAGAGTAAACGCCAGGATCTAGCCAAGTTTCATTGAAAATACTCCAAGAAAGATAGAAGATGACTCCAAAAACAATTAGCCATGAGCCGAGAGTGGACATATGCCCTTGTTCTGATGAAAATAACTTATTACCAAAAGAGGAGAAATCCGATGATAATGCCTCTAATAGCCCATTATCGCTGCCCAATGCATTACGCATACCCATTAAACCCAAAAAACAAAATGATAATGAAAGTAGTAAGAATCCTAAATCACCTAGAACTAAATCTGAAGAGTTGGTGTTTGAATCGCCAGAAAGGAAGAATCCCGACCACAGGGCCTTCTTTCCTGAATAAGCACCAATTGTCAAGTTAACTACATTTAGAATTAATCCCCATGCTCCTAAAATTAGTAAAATCCGTGAAAGAGTCATACTTGGCCTAATTAAAGAGGCTTTCCATTCTAGCGCGTCGTCACTCATTAATTAGTGCGAATTACCCTTTTCGTATAATGATTATCAATATTCATGGAAGACTATAGTTTTGATTGTAGTTTGTATTTACCAAGAGCAGCTTCTGCCACTAATGGATCATTTTCACTCATTAAAGAGATGCAATCTACTGCTTTAGGAACAGTTAAATTAACTTGTTTAGATCTGCCTCCTCTTCCCTTACTTACGTTTCTAGCAATTATAAGGCCTAATGTATCTAATTCATTCAGGAGAGAAGAGACTCTGCGAGTAGTGAGAGGTTCTATAGTTATCAGAATACAAGCATCTGCATATGTCCTATAAATATCGCCTGTAGAAATATTTTTCAAACCGTTATCTTCATTGAGGCAGATTGATAGAAGGACTAATTTCTGATGTAAGGGAAGTGTTTTGAGGACTGGCGTAACTTGATCATATTCTAATTGGCTTTGGGCTATTTTGACATGTCTTGTTTCTACTTTCTCTTGAGAATTGTGTTCTGCCTTTTGGACAGATATTCTTAGTAAATCTAATGCTCTTCTGGCATCGCCGTGTTCTTGGGCTGCTAAAGCAGCACAAAGACTAATCACGCCTTCTTGTAAAATTCCCTTTTTTAATCCATCTTCTACTCTTTTTGATAGGATATTTTCTATTTCCGCTGAACCATATGGATGGAACACTATATCTTCTTGGCTTAGCCTAGAAGTTACTCTAGGATCTAATTGCTGAGTGAAATTCAAATCATTACTAATGCCTATTATGCAACATCTAGAGTTAGATAATCTAGTATTTAGATTTGTCAAATTATAAAGTAGGCCATCACCTGCTCTTGAAACTAAATTGTCAATCTCATCAAGTACGATAATATGAACTCCTCCTGACCTATCCATCCTATCAACTAAGGTTTCTAAAACTCGATCTGTTGGCCAACCGGTGAAAGGAACAGTCATATCTCCACGTTCTTGGAGTTCAGAGGCTATTTGTTGAATTACTCTATACTTAGTATCGACACTTCTACAATTTATTTCATAAGCATGTACTTTTTTATCTAATTCTTTACCTTTTTCTCTTAACTGG
>Ga0315330_10000054_pt1 | contig 54338 bp, 35 predicted proteins | sample M140m34915metaG_FD_203453 | JGI IMG/M metagenome (GOLD analysis project Ga0315330, IMG submission 203453) | Ammonia-oxidizing marine archaeal communities from Monterey Bay, California, United States - M1 40m 34915 | ecosystem: Environmental > Aquatic > Marine > Intertidal zone | place: USA...
TAACAGACCCAGATGATCCTCCCACCGCGGGCACACCTGCCATAGCATTTGATGCATCAATATCTCCACTGAACAATCCAGTTAATATTGGCATAACAGGAGGGTGGTAGATGCCCGCAGGAGAACCTAAATAATATACCTCCTGGCCAGGCCTTGGAGCAAACATCGAAAAATCAACGCCATCTTCTTTTAATGTGGGTACCCAAAGTGCACACATATCAACGCTTCCCATACCGTTGTCGTGTGTTGCTTTTATTACGTGCGCCTGGTGTTGGTTACCTTTATAATCGACTACGCTTACTTCTTGTTGGTGTTTAGAAATTCTGTCTTCATCAATCTCTGATTCACAAACATGACCAGCAGTAATGACTATCGTCTGGTCTTCAATCATATTGACAATCATGCCACTTCCCATAGACATAAAATCACCGACAGGGCACATTGCTTGGTATTCTGGCAGACATTCCAAAATTCTTACTGTGTGTAATACTTTTACATAGCTTTTTATTGGAGGATCGACCTTTCTTGCAAGATTAATCGTAGTACAGCTAAAAATCAGCGGTAAAAATAAAATAAAAATAAGTTTGCTTTTATTCAACATACATAATAAATATATATGAAAATAACTTTTCGTTACAAGGAGTACAAAATGAATATCATACTTACGGCCCTAACAATCACCACTTTAGCTATTTGTGGGCCTGGAAAGAATACAATCAAAGAGAATCTAATAATCAAAAAAAATACAAATTCTGCAGCAGAAAAAACCATTTCCTACAAAAAGGTACCTACCAAGTGGGTAAAAATGCCTAAAAAATCTAATTAATAGTGTTATCATAAAAACAGAAAAGGGCACATTTTGGCTAAAAAAACTTACGTTCTAGATACAAGCGTTTATTTGACAGATTCTAACTGTATAAATTCGTTTGGAAGCAACGATATCGTCATACCTCTAAAAGTTCTAGAAGAAATTGACAAACACAAAAAAAGACAAGACTCGGTTGGCTCACAAGCTAGATCGACAATAAGATCACTAGATGCGCTAAGAGATAAGGGTAGCTTATCAAAAGGCGTTCGAATTGAAAAGGGCATGGGAATAATAAGAGTTTCTTCTTATAATCCCCTTTGCCTTCCAGATGACTTAGATTTGGAAGATCCAGATAACCAAATTATTGCGACAGCATTGTCAGAACAGGAAATCGCCCCGAAATCACGAAAGGTTGTCGTAGTTTCACGCGATATTAATATGCGAGTGAAATGTGATGCTTTGGGTTTGTTGACTGAAGATTATCAAGCAGAACAAGTTGTCGACCACGCAGAGGGATTATATACCGGTCGCGCCGAGATACTTGTAGATGAGCAAGATATTGATAAATTCTATGCAGGTGACGAACTTTGGATGGATCCAGAAGAGCATTCTTTGTGCCCTAATCAATTTATCATGTTGATATCTAATTCGAACGATAAAAAGACCGCGCTAGCACGATTCGAGAATTACAACAGGCCTTTGCAAAAGATTGTAAAAAGCAATAAAAAGATTTGGAGTACCGAACCTAGAAATAAAGAACAGCAGTTTGCATTTGATTTATTGCTGGATCCAGATATTCCAGTTGTATCCTTGGTGGGTAAAGCCGGCTCTGGAAAGACTCTTCTTGCGCTTGCATCTGGACTAGAGCAAACGTTCGGAAAAGGTGCCACATACAAAAAAATTGTAGTAACTAAACCAGTTGAACCAGTAGGTAAAGATATTGGCTTTCTTCCTGGTTCTATGGAAGAGAAGATGTTGCCATGGCTGGCACCTATTCAAGATAATCTACAGTTTCTTATGGGAGATGACAAAGCAACGTTAGAACTTTATATGGACAAGGGACAAATAGAGGTAGAAGCGATGACATTCATACGAGGGCGCTCAATATCAAATGCTTTTATTGTGATAGACGAAGTTCAGAATATGACACAGCATGAGATCAAGACTGTACTTACAAGAGTGGGAGAAGGCACTAAGATAGTCCTCACAGGAGACATAGAGCAAATAGACAACGTATACATAGACGCGACAAACAACGGCCTCTCATACGTTGTAGAGCGACTCAAAGACGAGCAAATAACAGGACACGTAACATTATTGAAAGGGGAAAGGTCCAAGGTGGCCACTATAGCAGCAACAAAATTATGAAAAATCCAGATTTATTAAAAGAAGTTGTACCGACCGAGTCGGAATTGAAAGAGATTATCGTAAATTATGTGGGTAATACAATCAACCCAGATGCAGACGAGGTAACTGTAGAGGACATTGTAGATGTCTTTGCAGATCAGTTTCCAGAATTCCTTCTAGTTCTCGCAGAGGAAAACTGGATAAACGGATATACTCAAGCTCTATCAGACTCGAAAGCACTAAAATATGACAATCAAGAATTACATAAAGAATAAAAAAGTAAAACACTTTACTGCAAATAACATAGAAATATTTATAAAAGATGAAGTACCTGAAAATATTTCTGTAAAAAACGTGGTAATGGACTTATCTAAGAGAATACCAGGACACCTTATGAGGAACATTGATTCTATATATGTTGGCCAGTTCAAATTATTAAAAGATAGGGAAATGCAAGCTGCTTATGAAAATTCTTCCATCTTTGTAACTAATGAGCAGGATAGTGAATCAGATATGGTGGATGATATGATACATGAAGTAGCACACTCAGTAGAAGAGATTTATATGGATTTTTTATATTCAGATAAGAAATTGGAAAATGAATTTATAAATAAAAGAAAATCAATGTGGGCCAAATTGAAAGACAGGGGATACTCGATAAGCCTTGAAAAATTTCTAAATCCAGAATATGATAGAGAATTCGATGAATTTCTATACAATAATGTTGGATATCCAATATTATCGATTCTTACATCTAATATATTTCACTCTCCCTATGCTGCAACTTCTCTAAGTGAATATTTTGCAGATGGATTCGAAGCTTTTTATATGAACGATGAAATTTCAAGACTAAAAAATGAAAGTCCTAAATTATACCATAAGATAATTGGACTCTTGGAGGAACAATAATGATAGAGATAATAAAAGAAGAAGTTGACGGGGTCATATTGACAGTCCTCGCCTCGGTAAGATTGAGAGTTAGAGTTAGTGAAAAGATAACATTTGTAAAATCTTCGGACATAGCTGAATTATTGAAAGATAAATATGATATTATAAGTACAGTCAAAGAAAACCAGTTGTCAAATTCAATGAGAGGCGGAGGAAAGCAAAAAGGTCAATACATGTTTCAAATAAGAGAAAAACTTAAACCAGCACCAAGAAAGCGTCCCCCTCAAAAGAAACAGCCAGCGGCCAACAAACCACCTGCACCTAAAAAGCCTTCAGTCGAAGAAACAACACCAGAACCAGAAGTTCCAACAAATGTCTCGACAAAGCCATCTATTCGTGGTAGAATGAGTAAGATAGCAAAAAATAAAATAAACAAAACCTAAAAGAGAAAAAATTGACAGAAACAGAAATTAGAAGAATCAGTTACTCTGAGCTAAAAAATTTTACAGAGTGTTCCTACCGACATAAACTTATTTACATCGACAAGCTTCCATATTTTTCTGGAAATGAATATACCGCTTTCGGAACTGCAATTCATGCAGTCTGCGAAGAAGTGATTCCAGATAATTCTAAAAATGCAATGGAAATATTTGAGTTGAACTTTTTGAATGAACTTATACAACTAAGAAAGGACGGTCACGAGCTAAACAAAGATATGGTAAATGATATGCGTCAACAAGCTCGACCAATTTGTGAACAGGTTATACCAGCAGTAAAAGAGCACTTTGGTGAATTTCAAGTAGTTTCAGTAGAGGAGCAGCTGCTTGAGCCGATGAGCGACATCGAATCTTATGGTAAAAAATTCAAAGGCTTTATTGATATGGTTATAAAAACACCGGACGACAAATATCATATCATTGACTGGAAAACTTGTTCCTGGGGCTGGACTAGGGACAAGAAGTCCGATGCGATGACCACTTATCAACTCACATATTATAAAAACTATTTTTCTAAAAAGCACAACATAGACCCAAAGAATGTTGAAACGTACTTTGCACTACTGAAACGAACTGCAAAAAAAGACAATGTTGAAATGGTTAGAGTTACATCTGGACCAAAAAAGACCACAAATGCATTAAAAGTTTTGCAAAATGCTGTTATAAATATTGAGAGAGGTAACTACATAAAGAACCGCCTTTCTTGCAGATACTGCAAATTTCACAACACAGAGAATTGTACATGACAGAAATAAAAAAGAAAAAGAAAATTTTGGTTATCGCCGATAACCCGCTAGCACCGTCTGGAGTTGCTACTCAAACAAAATACATGATTGAGTCAATGTTGAAGACTGGGGAATATTCCTTTATTTGCCTCGCAGGAGCAATCAAACACCATGATTATAGACCAATGAAGGTAGACCCATGGGGAGAGGATTGGGTTATTTTTCCAGTAGATGGATATGGAAATCATGAAATAATTAGAACTATGTTATACAACCACAGACCAGATATGTTGTGGTTCATGACAGATCCAAGATTTTATATCTGGTTATGGGAAATCGAATCAGAGATTAGACCACATATCCCCATGATCTATTATCATGTTTGGGATAATTATCCTTATCCAACTTTCAATAAGCCTTTCTACGACTCTAACGACATGGTATGTACTATCAGTAAATTGACTGATGATATCGTCCGGACAGTTTCACCTGAAGTGGACTGTGTTCATATTCCACACACAATGGACACAAAGCTTTATAAAAAAAGACCACCTTCCGAGTGGCGAGAATTCTCAAAGCAGGTTCGAAAAGATGATGACGAGAAGTTTGTCATTTTTTGGATCAATAGAAACGCAAGAAGAAAACAATCAGGTACGCTGTTGTTTTGGTTCAATAAATTCTTAGATAAAGTAGGAAGAGATAAGGCAACACTTGTTATGCACACGGAACCAAAAGACCCCAACGGACAAGATCTTGAGGCGATAATCGAAGAATTGAATCTGGGAGATGGACAAGTTTTACTATCAGTTCAAAAAATGCCTGATGAAGATTTATCAAAAATGTACAATCTTGCAGACTGTACAATTAATATTGCAGATGCAGAGGGATTCGGCCTTGGCACACTTGAGTCGTTAGCCTGTGAAACTCCAATTATAGTAACAATGACTGGGGGTATGCAAGAGCAGGTGACGAATGGGAAGGATTGGTTCGGGGTTGGCATCGAGCCGGCCTCAAAGGCTGTTATAGGCTCTCAAGATGTCCCATGGATCTACGAGGATAGGCTTGACGAGAACGACGTTATAGACGCTCTATATAAGCTTTATTCTATGTCGAAAGAAGAGAGGGAAGAGCTAGGAAAGAAAGGTAGAAAACACGTAATGGACAATTATAGTCTCGCAAAGTATTCTGGAAACTGGTACCAAGCCCTTGCTAAGGTTACTGAGGAGCATGGATCTTGGGAAACAAGAAAGAATTACAAACCCTACACTGTGGAGGAATTATAATGTTGAAAGTATTAGTAAAGGGTCCAGCCCTAAGTATGTCTGGGTATGGCGAACAAACAAGATACATGTTAGACGCAATCAAAAACAGGCAAGATATTGACCTTTATTTGGTAAATATAAACTGGGGTAAATCAAACAACATATCAGCTTTCGACCAGAGAAGTCAATGGCTAAAAGAATTGATAGCAAAGACAGTAAAAACTCACCAGGCAAATAAAGAGTTTCAATATGATGTATCTATTCAGGTGACGATTCCCAACGAGTGGGAAATCATCGCACCAGTAAATATTGGATATACAGCAGGTATAGAGTGTGACAGGGTGGCACCAGTTTGGATTGAGAAAGGCAACATGATGAACAAAATTATAACAATTTCTCAACACTCCAAGGATGCATATTCTAACACCAAGTATGATATAGCTCACAAGGACAATCCAGATCAAGCAATTAGGACCTTTGAATTGACCACTCCAATTGAACACATTGGATATGCAACAAGAAACTGCATGCCAAGCGATGAAAAGTTGGACTTAGGTATTACCACATCTTTTAACTTTTTGACAGTCTCTCAGTTTGGTCCACGAAAAGACCTAGAAACTTTATTACAGTCATTTCTTGAAAAGTATAAGGACAACCCAGATGTAGGCTTGATCGTGAAGACTCACACGATGAATACTAGTGTTATTGATAAAGAGAGAACTAGAAGACAGTTCAAGCCTATTATGGAAAAGTTCAAAAACAAGAAGTGTAAAGTATATCTTCTACACGGGGAAATGACAGACGATCAAATGACGTCATTGTATCAGCAAGACAACATACATGCATACGTGACCACTACACATGGTGAGGGTTTCGGTTTGCCGATCTTCGAAGCAGTGTGTAATGGCATGCCTGTTTTGGCACCAGATTTTTCTGGTCATGTTGATTTCCTGTATGCGGATACAATCGAAAGAAAAAAAGTAAACGGAAAAGTTTCGAAAAAAGAAAAGAGAAAGGCTCTCTTTTGCAAAATACCACACACCATGAAACCTGTTGATAAGAGGGCAGTATGGAAAGGTGTTATCGAAGAGGGATCTCTATGGGCATACTGTGACCGCTCGGCCGTCGGTGCTACAATGGAAAAGGTCCAAAAAAATTATGGAATGTACAAGAAGTGGGCAGAAGAACTAAAAGATTCAGTTCTGGAAGAGTTTTCACCAGAGAAAATGTATAGAAAATTCAATGACTTACTGTTCGGAGGTATCATAAAGGAAGTTGATACAGAGTCTCTAGAGCCTTTACGTCAAGAAGCTTTAGCGATTACAGATCCCAAGGAAAGAGCAAAATTCCTAAAGCAAAAGGTCGCGACACTGGAATCACAAAAAGAAAAATTAGCTTTACTGAAGGATATGTTCAAGGGTGATAAGTGTTATGTATTGTCTTGCGGACCAACGTTATTGGAAAACAACCAGGACAATTTAAAGGCACTCCTGAAAGATAATGTTTCCTTGGCTATAAAACAGTCTTACGACATGTTTCCTGACCTCGTTGACTTTCACGTTTACAATTGTGGAAATTATAAAAACTACGAATATGGAGATTCAGAACCGATAATTGCAGAAGCATCTACTACTCCATGGAAACTTGGTACATGTGATCTCAAGTTTTTTATAAAGGAGAGGGATTTCAACAATTCAGTCTCATCAAAACATAATTTTTCGGACTGGACCTTGGATAAACAACAACTTCTGAGACCGCTCGGCCCAGGTATTATGTACGAGATTGTTTTTTACATGATAGAGCATTTGGGATTTTCAGAAATTGTAACTGTCGGTTGGGATAATAAATTATCTGGAACAGATCAATCAAAACAACATTTTTATGATAAAGATGATTCTAAATTTGACAAATCAGAATTCATACATTATAATGAAGTAGCAGACAATGTAGAGATGGGACAATTGTCAGTAGAAGAGAAAATAACTTCAGATGTTATAGGTCTGTGGACTGAGTGGCTAAGCGATAATGCATGCAAGGTAAAAATCTGCTCAGATATAAACCCAGCACCGCAAGAAGTTGAGAGGGTAACGATATAATGAAATTTTTAATAACCGGCGGTACCGGATCTCTAGGGAAAGCTTTGACCAAAAGACTATTGTCGCTGGGTCACGATGTTGTGATATTCTCTAGAGATGAAGGGAAGCAAGCTCTGACATATAAGAGCAGCAGAACTAGTAGGTTACACTGTGTTATTGGCGATATAAGAGATTTTGATAAGCTGAACGTCACATTTGCACAACATAAGCCTGATTACGTTATCCACACTGCGGCTTTGAAAAGGATTGATGATATGGAGTTCCATCCAGATGAATGTATCAAGACGAATATCGAAGGGTCTGACAATGTAGCTAAAGCAGCATTACTAAACAAGGTCAAGAAGTGCATACTGATATCCACTGACAAGGCATGCCAGCCAGTAAATGTATACGGCTCTTCAAAATTTATAGCAGAAAGAACTTTTACAAATTATGATTATACTTCCAAAGACACTATTTTCTCATCGGTCAGATATGGAAATGTAATCGCATCTAGAGGGTCTTTCATTCCTTTGTGGATCTCTATGATTGAGTCAAATCAGGCTCTCATGGTGACCTCTCTAGAGATGACAAGATTTTTATTTACTCTGGAAGACGCGGTAAACACCGTATTGAATTCTGTAGAGGCAGCAGAAGGCGGAGAAGTTTTTATCCCCAACATAAGCTCTTTTGACATGAGGACTATTTTAGTAACTCTAGAGAAACATATGAACAAGTCATTCAACTATGGTATATCTGGTCTACGCCCGGGCGAAAAGTTGCATGAAGACATGTTGGCAAAGACTGAGCTTCCGTATACTTTCGTGGTACCAGGTTCAGTGAATCTTTTAGCAGTGAGGCCGCAATATACAAACAGAACTCACGATGACACCTGGAACAGGTATCAGGGGAAAGAATTTAATTCTAGTTTGCATGTTTCTAAAGACGTCCTAGAGTTGCAATCACTTATCACAAAAGGCTTGCAGGAGACTAGCTGAGACTCAAAATGATAAAGTGCTTCGAACCAGACATTACGAAAGATGACATAGAATCAGTATCTTCAACTATTGAAAGTAAAGTACTTGCTTTCGGCCCTAATGTAACAAAGTTTGAAGACCTATATGCCTCGCACTCCAAAAAGAAAAACAATATCGGTTTCAATTCCGCATCTTCCGCGGCATATCTAATGTTTCAATATCTTTTTGAAAATTGTGGACCATGCAGAGTTTATACACCCTCGATTGGTTTTGTATCCCCTGTTTTCGCAGCAATTAAAAATAGACATGAAGTGTGCTTCGTTGATGTAGATAAGAACTTAACGATGTGTCCTTTGGATCTAAAAAATAAATTTATCAACGACGGTAAGACATCAATTGTCATGCCAGTGTTATACGGTGGTGTGAGTACTATTGAATCTTTTGAAGAAGAAACCCGTGAGCTAAAATATATCTTATCTCTTGATTCCGCGCATTGTATATCCCCGACCATCAATTATGACTACGCATTTTATTCTTTTCACCCTGTAAAACCTATTTGTATGAGTAATGGAGGATTGTTAGCTACAGATCATGACCGTGCTGCCGAATATATGCGGTCTGGTAGAAACTTTGGTCGAAATATAATAGGAGATACATATGATCTTGTACAGGCCGGCTTCAATTTTTACATGAACAATTTGAATGCGTCCTTAGGGCTAAGTCAGATGCAAAGATCATTGGTCAACGTAGAAAAGAGAAGATACAATTACAACTTTCTAAAGAACAATATCCCAAGTGATTTGGGATACTTCACGGACCATGATGAAAAATCTTCTTTTTATTTGTCCACATTGGTTTTAAAAGACGAATACTCTTCTGTTATAATGAGGAAGTATTTGGCAGATAATCAAGTTCAGGCTAGTTTTCACTATCCTTTTTTACATAAAACAAAATATTATGAGACAAAAGTAAGTCTGCCTAACACTGATAAATTAGAAGATAAAGTAATAAACCTTCCTATACATCAGAACCTCACAAAGAAAGATTTGGAAAAAATAGTAAATGAGTGTATTCGTTATAGCCGAAGCGGGAGCTAATCATGACCGCGATATCAATCAAGCCTTCGAACTAGTAAAAATAGCAAAGAAATCAAAAGCAAATGCAGTAAAGTTTCAAACATATTCATCAGAAACCCTGTATGCTAAGAACGCACCAGACTTTGCTGGTTACAAAAATATAAACAAACTTATAAAAGATATCGAACTTCCTAGAGAGTGGCAAAAAGATATCAAGTTGTTTTGTGATGATCAAGGCATAGAATTTATGTCTACTCCTTTTGATGAAAGAGCTGTAGAAGAACTTTACAATATAGGCGTAAAGAGATTCAAGATAGCGGGTTTTGAATCAACTGATCCTAGGATCGTAAAATGCGTAGCGTCTACTGGTCTTCCGCTTGTTATAACGGCAGGTATAGGGTCTGACCATCACACAATAAACAACATTTTAGAATGGGTACTAGAGGTGAATTCTGATCCGGATATTACATTCTTGCACGGAAACAATGCGTACCCAACACCTCTAGAAGATGCGAACCTGGGCCAAATGAAAAAGCTTTTAGACCTTCAGAATTCTGGCAACTTTTTTAGAACAAAATTCAAGGTAGGTCTTTCCGACCATACAGAGGGTATTTTAGTTCCTCCTTTGGCAGTCGCAATGGGGGCCCAAACAATAGAGAAACATTATACTATTTCTAGAAAGCTCGACGGCCCTGATCATAAATTTGCAATAGAGCCAGAAGAACTTTGCAAGATGGTAGAACACATTCGATCAGCTGAAAAGTCTTTATCAACTAAGTTAGGTAAATTTACTGACAGTGAAAAGAATTTTTTCAACGCGACTCGCTCTGTCGTCTCCAGGAGGAATATTGGAAGAAATGAGATGCTGACAGCTAACAACATCACAACAATGAGACCCGCATTGCCGGGATCAATACCTGCCACAGAATATTTCAAGGTGATTGGGAAGATTGCGAAGAGAGATATACCAACAGACTCTGTATTATTTTTGAAGGATGTAGATTGATGAAAGTATTATTTTTAGGTCCTCGCAACAATCACTTGTATTTTTTCCTAAACAAACAAGCAAAGGTCACACAAACAGAAGAAAAAATAACTCTAGATCAAGTAGAGAAGCAGGATATAGATTTGATTGTTTCATATGGTTATCGTCATATTATACGAAAACCTATCATAGACAAGTATGACGGAAAAATTGTGAATCTTCACATATCTTATCTACCGTGGAACAGAGGCGCCCACCCAAATGTCTGGAGTTTTGTAGAGAAAACCCCAAAAGGTGTATCAATACATCTAGTTGATGAAGGTATTGATACGGGCGATATATTATTTCAAAAGGAAGTTTTTCTAAAAGAGACTCACACTCTAAAAGAAAGTTACGAAATATTAAAAAAAGAAATTGAAGGCTTGTTTATAAAAAACTGGCCAAAAATCAAAACACTACAATTCAAGAGAATAAAACAAGATCCAGATAGTGGATCATATCATACAAAAAAACAAACAGAGAAGTACTTAGAGAAGTTGGACATCAACAGTTGGGAGACAGAAGTGAAAGATCTGATAGAAAGAAGTGACGAAGATATAATAAATGACATACAAGGTATCAGAGCGAAAAATAATACGCACTGGATGGATCTTGTAAAATTGGCGTTTGAGGTTGCACCTGTTGAATCTCGTGATATATTCAAAAAAATAAAATATTGTGACGAGAAAGTAAATGAACTTTTGAAAGAGCTGGCTGAAAATGATTGATAAACTAATCGTCCTAGGCCCGGGCCACTCTGTCTCGGCCCAAGCTAACCTGATAAAACAAAAAAGAGGTGAATATAAAATCTTAGCATTCCAAAGAACTTATCCTCATTGTGAGACTAAGCTTGGAATTGAACCTGATTATTGGACAGCATCAGACCCATACGGGTTTGTTGAGGGCTTAATTCATATCGACAGACAGAAGATAAAAAAGCAAACAACTGTTTTAGTACCTTCTATTTTTGAGGGAGATGAATCTAACTATAAAAAATATGGAGGAAGTACTCCTGTATTGAGGATGGCAGATGGTTGGAGTAAATTGCAATTGATGCTTGCTATGGCAGGCAAGTATAGGAATATGAAAACTGTACCAACGACATCTACAAAATATATTAGACTTCATTCTTCCAACAGGGACCTGCAAAATAATATATTCGGTTCAGACGCTTATTATAGGTTCATGCATGATGAGATGATACAGGGATCAATTCCCTACGACTCAGATCAAGTAATAGGGACCAAGTACCACTGGGGCCTTGAAAACAAACTTTCTAGCGCAGTACTTCCTATGTGTTTCCATTTGCGCGCAAAAGAAGTATATGTTATGGGATTTGACCTTTTTGGACCTAGATTTTATAGTAGCGACGATCGCCACCCATGGAGCGACGAATCTCAAATAGAGGATGCGACAAAAATACCTCTAGACATCATCAAGCAATGGTCAGACTGGAGCAGTATCCATGGTATGAAAATTTACAGCGCTTCGAACCCTGATGAAACATTATTGAGCAAAGTATTGGAGACAAAAAAAATATGAAAGAAAAAAATATTATATTAGGTATAAACTGGGGAGGTCATGACACTTCTGCAGCGTTAATGATAGATGGCGAACTTGTTGCCGCATGTGAAGAGGAAAGATACATAGGCGAAAAACACACTAGAATTTTTCCAACTCAAGCAGTGAACGATTGTTTGTCTATTGCGGAAATAGAGATATCAGATGTTACTATGGTTAGCTTTGCTTACAAGCCTAAACTTTTATTAGAGCATACGGGACCAATCAGAAAGATGAGAAGGGATTTGCCTACTGAAGAACAATTCAAAGAAGTCTTATATACTTGCACCGGGTACGAGGGTGATGTAGAGTTTCACCCACACCATTTGGCACACATTGCTAGTGCTTACTATCCTAGCGGATTTCAAGACTCTCTATTGATGAGTAATGACGGTGTTGGGGAAAGAATGTGTTCAATGTTCGCATCAGGTGAGGACGGTAACATAAAAGTTTTGCATCCTGGGAATCCATGGCCCAACTCTTTGGGGCTAGTTTACTCCTCTGTGACGTTCTTTCTTGGATGGAAGCCGATGTATGATGAGGGTATTGTCATGGGCCTGGCGCCCCTAGGAAACTCCTCTGAGACGGTTTTGGTCGATGGTAAGGAGACTACATTCCTTGACGTCTTTAGAAAAATCATAAAAGTTGAAAATGATTTCGATATAAAAGTCAATACTGATTGGGTCTCTTTTCACGAGGTAAGAAGTAAGTTTGTTAGTGACAAATTTGTTGAGGTCTTTGGGCAAAAAAGAGAATGGGACGAACCAATATTGGGTGTTCATAAGAACATTGCCGCTGGTCTACAAGATAGATTGGAAGAAATTGTATTACAACAACTTAGAACTGCTCGGTCAAAATTCGGTTATGACAAGTTATGTATAGCGGGTGGTGTTGGCCTAAATTGCTCATTGAATGGAAAGATACTGGCAAATAAAATATTTGACGAAATCTTTGTTCAGCCTGGGAGTGGAGATAACGGACTTTCTATTGGTGCTTGTTATTTATCTAGGAAAAAATATCTAGGATCTCTTTCTCCTAAGAAATTTCACAACTTTTATCTTGGCCACCGGGATACTGACGAACAGATAGAAGAATATCTAAAAGAAAATAACATAAAATACACCAAACTAAATGGAGACTACGAAGAAGTGTGTAAACACTTGGAGGATAGTAAAATTATAGGATGGTCTCAGGATGCAGCTGAATTTGGGCCAAGAGCATTAGGTAACAGAAGCATACTCGCCAAGCCGGCTCCAAAGGATATAAAAGATCATGTAAATGCAAGGGTTAAATTTAGAGAAGAGTTTAGACCTTTTGCTCCTGCTGTTTTGGCAGAAAAGGCTTCTGACTGGTTTGAAATTGACCAAATTTCGCCACATATGTTGATGGCAGTCCAGGCGAGGAAAGACAAGTCAGAAGAGATAGCAGCCGTGATTCATGTTGATAATAGTGCTAGAGTTCAAACTGTCGACGACTTGAATCCAAAATTTAAAAAACTAATTGAACAATTTGAAAAGATGACTGGTTATCCTATATTGTTGAACACCTCGTTCAACGTAAAGGGACAACCAATCGTAAATGACGTCCATGATGCATATAAGTGTTTCATGAACACGAACATAGACATTCTAGTAGTAGGAGACTACATGATCACAAAGGAGAATATATAATGACTAATGAAAATAAAGAGAATTGGCTTGGATGCAGAATGGTGTATGAGGCAGCAACAGAGGAAGTGTGTTACGAACTACCACCTGAGGTAGAAAAGATGTTTCACGCTTATATCTCCAGGATAAATTCTAGGCCCAAGTACAACGTCTGGTACGACGAACAGAATCCAAAAATATTTGGAGCGGATGACACATATCTAAACTCTCTGGTTCCAAACGAGGCATCTTTCCTCGATTCTAAATCTGGGTTCATGGAAAACAAAAAGTATGGACTACCTTCCATAGCTAATTATCAGTCATTTGTGAACGAAGATAGCGGATTCAAGGTTCATAGTGATGGTTTTTTCGAAGCCATTCCAGAGATGAGAAAATACAAAGATAGTTCCATACTGATTATAGGTGGTGGCCCCTCTGCCAAGTATGCAGACTGGAAAAATTTAGATAGAGACTATACGTGGTCATGTAATCACTTTTATAGAAATGAAGAAATCATCAAAGAGTCAATTGATCTGTTTTATGTAAATGCAGAAACACACATGGGTATACCTGAGTTGGATTCATACGTGAAGAAACACGACACTATCTGTGCCGCAGATACCTCTATCTCAAGACCGGATCATATATTACCAAGTTTCAAGGATGCTGACTGCACAACTATGTTATTCAACATGAGGTTGTTTGTAACTTCAGGCGCCGCACCAAAACTGTTGGCCCTTGCAGTGCTAGCAGGAGCGAAAGAAATCACTGTTGTCGGCATGGATGGTTGGACAAAAGAACAGATAGAGACAATGCAGGCCGGAGATCATGCATTTGAAAAAGATAAGCCGCTAAAGATATCTGCGAACTATAATTTTGACTTCCAAAGGAGGGAAACCGTAGTGTTTTGGGACTATTATCTCAACGCCATACCAAACAACATCAAGTTTAGAAATTTAGGTGAAAATTATAAAGATAACATGTCCGCAGAAATATCTAAAAAAATGTTCCCACTAGATATATAATACTTACATAAACTGACACAAAAAGGAGACACTATGACAACCAGTTTTAACCCGTACGACGACACACTAAATATGCCCTTCTTCATCGCTGAGATTGGCATCAACCATAATGGCGACATGGAAACGACAAAGAAACTTATTGATATGGCTGTAAATTCAGGATGCCAAGCAGTAAAATTTCAAAAGAGAGACATTGATGTAGTATATACACAAGAATATTTAGATTCTGCAAGACAGAGTCCGTGGGGAACCACACAGAGAGATCAAAAGTCAGGTCTTGAATTTGGAAAGAAGGAATATGACGAGATTGCAGCCTACTGTAAGGAAAAGGGAATCCTCTGGTCAGCATCCGCATGGGATGTAAACAGTCAGGTATTTCTTAGACAGTACGACTTGCCTTTCAACAAGGTCGCGTCTGCAATGTTGACACACACTGAACTTTTATCTGAGATCGCGAGCGAAGGCAGGCATACTTTTATCTCTACTGGTATGTGCACCTTTGAAGCAATTGACGCCGCAGTGGCAATCTTTAGAGATGCTAACTGTCCGTTCACTCTTTTTCACTGTGTATCAACCTATCCTTGCAAGGATGAGGATTGCAACATCAATCTGATTACGACCTTGAAAGAAAGATATGGATGCCCGGTAGGATATAGTGGTCATGAAGAGGGAATTTTGCCGTCCATCTTAGCGGTATCCGTGGGTGCAACTTCACTGGAGCGACACATCACTTTGGATAGAGATATGTACGGATCCGACCAAAGCGCTTCAATTGAAGAACAGGAACTTACAAGACTCATCTCAGAGTCCAGGAAAGTTACAAATACAATGGGTACAGGACAGAAGATGTTTCTTCAGCATGAAGTTCCAGTAGCAAATAAATTGCGATACTTTGAAGGTGGTCTAAGTTCAAATGGCTAATCGAGAAATGCACTTTGTACCAAAGGGTTGGGGGTTCGAGAAGTGGATCCACAATAGTGAACTTTATTGTGGTAAGCTTCTATATTTCGTAAAAGGAAAAAAGTGTTCTTGGCACCATCACAAAATTAAAGATGAAGTATTTTATGTGCAATCTGGAAAGATTGAGCTTAAATGGTCCTACGACGATGAACTTTCAGAGGCCAATACAGAAATTTTAGAGAAAGGCGACAAGTGGCATGTCCGCGTTGGACAGCGCCACCAAATGAAAGCACTCGAAGACACAGAGCTTTTCGAATTCTCAACACAACATTTTGATGAAGACAGTTATAGAATTGAAAAAGGAGATTAATATGAAGAAGGCAAGTGAAGTAGCAGTTCTAGTACAGGCTAGATTATCCTCAGAAAGATGCCCAAGAAAGATGGTCAGGCCCTTTGCAGGCTCAACCTTGACGGACATTACATGCGAGAAGATTCTCGCCTCAAAGGTGATTCCAAAAGAAAATTTTTACTTGGCGGTCAATGAACCGGAATTGGTAGAAATTGGTGAAAAGCACGGAGTCAATGTTTTTAAGAGAAGCGAGTTCTCTGCAAAGTGGGATGGTGGCGAAGGCACACATATTAGAGATATGTATGAATGGTGGAACAAGATTCCCTTCAAGTATGTTGTTCTAGTGAATGCCTGTGTACCTTTCATGAAGACAGAGACTATTGACGGCTTTTTCCAGCACTATCTACAGACAGACTCAGATGGTCTATTTGCAGTCATGGAAAAGAAAAACTATTTTTGGGATACTGATGGAGACTTTATTACCCCATGGCCAGAAAATGAACCCACTCTAAATACTAAAGCAGTTGGTGTCACTTGGGAAGCAGCACATTGCCTGTATGCATCTCGGCTAGAATCTATTGACAACGGTATTTGGATGGGAGACTTCCAAAAGAAGGGAGACATTGAACTATATCCAGTCGAAGAGATGGATTGCTTTGATGTCGATTATGAGTGGGAGTTCAAGGCATACGAAGCAATGTACAAGGCTTTATCTGATGGCTAAGGCTGTTGCCGTTGTCCCCGTCAGAGCAGGGTCGACACGAGTTCCAAATAAGGGCATACGTCCTTTTGGTGGCGCCACGTTACTGGAGATAAAAATAGATTCTCTCAAAAAGGTGTCTTCACTGAACGATATTGTAGTGTCTTCTGACAGTGAAGATATCCTGAACATTGCAAGAAGAGCCGGCGTAAGTACTCATACGAGAGAAGGGTACTATGCCAGTTCTGATTGTACTGGTAGTGAATTTTTTGAAAATCTAGCTGGATCGATAGATTCAGACCTCCTGGTATACAGCCCACCTACAAGTCCCTTTATAAATCCCGCCACAGTTGATTTAGCTATAGAAAAATACAAATCAGAAGATTGTGACTCTGTTGCAACAGTTCACGAAGTAAAGCATCACATGTGGCTAGATAATAAACCACTGAATTACGACATACTTAATTCACCGAATAGTCAAGATTTACCAGAAATTATGAGAATTACATACGGAGTTTGTGTAAACTCTAATAAAAATGTGATAAGATACAAGAATGTTGTGGGAATGAAGCCTTTTTTGCTATCAATAAATGAAATAGAGGCAGTAGATATTGACACAATGTTAGATTTTAGGTTTGCAGAATACCTATTTGAACAGGAAAGAAATAATGTTTGACAAAAAAATAACAAGATCTATTATAAATTTGAAACAAAAACAAGGCGCATATGCACTAAAAGCATCTTTTGAAGACGAGGGCATCACTGATAGTGATTTGAATGACCTAATTTTACTATCTGGAAACACAGGATTGCAAGTGTATGTAAAGATTGGAGGATGCGAGGCCAACAGAGACATAGAGAAGTGTCTAAGGTTGGGTATTTCAGGCATCGTAGCTCCTATGGTCGAGTCACCGTTCGCAGTATCTAAGTTTTTATCATCTGTGAAGAGTAGATGTGAGATTTTATCAGTACCAGAGCCGAAAAAGTTCATAAATCTTGAAACAATTGACGCCTGCAACAGAGCGCAGGAGATTCTAGAAGCACATCACAAGGAGCTATCTGGGATAGTTGTGGGAAGATCAGATCTTTCAAAGTCGATGGGCCTTGACAAGAAGAACGTAAATGATAAAGAGGTCATTGACGTAGTCAGAAGAACTATGACCATCGCGAAGAGTTTTGGTCTACAGACCAAAATGGGAGGTACGGTTTCAAATGAAAGCGTGGATGTTATAAGACAACTATCATCTGAAGGGTTACTTGATAGGTTTGAAACGAGAGCAGTTGTTTTCACAATATCAGAATGTGAGGATATCTTAGGCTCTGTGACAGCAGCGCTAGCGTATGAACAGATGCTTCTAAAAAAGAGGCACCATTTTCATAACGCGAAAGCAACATTTTTCAATGACAGAGTAGAAAGTATAGAGAAGAGAAAATGATTTATTACGTAGATATCGATGGTACAATATGCCAAAACACACAAGGAAAATATGATCAAGCAGTCCCGGATATGGAAAGGGTAGCTCAGATAAACAAGTTATATGATGAAGGTCACACAATCGTGTATTGGACAGCCAGAGGATCTAATACGGGTATAGATTGGACAGATCTTACAAAAGAACAGATAAATAAGTGGGGCGCTAAACATCACGAAATAAAGATGTGGAAACCTCACTTTGACTATTACATTTGTGATAAGTCAATACATTCAGAGACATTTTTTAAGTTTATAAAATAAAAGGAGACAAAAATGAAATTATCAAATCAAGCAATGGGTGCTATCATGATGGCACTACAAAAAGCTCTTCTAGAGCAAACGGACATAGTTCCAGTACTTCAATCGTTTGAGTTCGACAAGGACCCATCGTCTAAGAGGTGGGGCTCATCAAAGGGTCAACTAATTGTCAAGAATCCGCCAAGCTTCAAGGTAGATAACGACGAGTTCTCCCCAGAAGTGAGCAATACTATAGGTTCTGATTAATGCCGGTATATGTATACCGATGTCATGACTGTAAGAAAACTTTTGAAAAGAGGCATGGTATGTTTTTTGAACAAAAACAATGCATACATTGCTTTGGGGAAGATATATTCAAGGTTCCCTCGGTAGAATACACTGGCAAAAAGGAAGAGCAGGGCCCTTCTCGAACAGGAAAGATCGTAGATGAATATATAAGAGACGCAAAAGAAGAGATTAAGACTGAGAAGAAGAATCTGAAGTCGAAGGAGTTGTAGTATGGATACATGGGTTACATTATTTTTATTCAGCGCTCTCTTGAATTTAGCGTTTATATTATATGTTAGGTGGCTGTTGTCAACAATAAAAAATATTTCAGAAGATTTAGAGGTTGTTTCGGAAAAAATAACATCTTACGTAGAACATGTTAGATCTCTTCACGAATTGGAGATGTTTTATGGAGAGCCTACATTGCAGCTGCTTATGGAACACGGTCGCGACCTTGTGTCTGACCTAGACAATGTAGATCTCATAATGAATGAAGAAAGGGAAGAGGAGCTTGAAGAAGAGGGTAACTAAGAGAAGAACACGTAAAAAGAATGATTATTTTACAAAAGAACATGAACTGGCGATCGTGCAATATGCAAAATCGTCATGTATAAAAGAAAGAACAAAACTTTACGTAGGGCTGATCGAGCCTGCATTCTCTGAAATGGTAAACAAGATCATATTCACTTACAAATTTAACAATCTACCAAACATAGATCCTCTCAGAGATGATTGTAAAATTTGGCTAACTACGATACTAGATAAATATGATCCAGATAAGGGGTCGAAAGCTTTTTCGTATTTTTCGGTTGTCACAAAAAATTGGTTTATTCACAAAGTTAAGAAGAACTCTAAAAAACTCAAGAAAGAAGTATCTTTTGAAACATTGGTCTCTACAGGTGGCCCGGATGTTTTAGGTACTTCTGATAAAGATGCAAATGCATACATAGAGCAGAGGTCAGAAATGGAATTCTGGAATTCTTTACTTACTCAACTTGATAAATGGGACACTGGATCTCTAAAGACCAACGAGAAGGCCGTTCTCGATGCTGTAAAGGTGCTGTTGCATAATATAGAAGATATAGAGATATTCAACAAAAAGGCTGTTTATCTTTATTTGAGAGAGTTGACAGGCCTTAACACCAAGCAAGTTGTGAACAACTTGAACAAGTTACGTGATAAATATAGAATATTCAAGGGCAAGTGGGATAAAGAATAACAAAATGTGTGATTTATCTATTTATAAGTATGAAAAAGAAAAACCTAGAATCATTCATTGATCAAGCAACAGAGAACATTACCGAAGATCGAGCCGCAACTAAATCACTTCTAATGGGGCTCATGAAATATATGCAAGTTGGAGACGACCGTCACAAAGAGGTTGGTCTTATCGCTGCAAAATACCTAGAAACACTTCAAAGATCAAACGAGCAACTCGTGAAGTTGGCAGCATTGATGCAGAAAGACATTAATGGTAATGATTCTATTTCGGAAGAAGACAAGCAAGAGTTGTTTGACCTCATCAATCAAACCCCGGGAGAAGAAAGTTGAGTGACAAAGACGTAGACAATTTGTTGAAGGGTCTAACTACTGACAATGATACTGCTAGAAATCACGGAGAAACTTCTATACAGACAGATCTAGATGATTTTGGGAACTCCATGAACGGATATGATGTCATCTTTCAGACCACGATAGCAACAAATAAAGAAATGTCCAAGAAGCACAAGAAGAAATACTTTATGGGAGTAGTGGTAACTGTTACTAAGATAGATAGGTTTGAACTTGAAATGGAAACATCTCCGGAATATGCGATGCAGATCATAGGTAAAAATAAAGACTTCCTCGGAACTCTAAATGATTCAATATACAGGGTAAGAGTTTACATACCTGAGTTGCACGGGTTTCTGCCTATGCTTTCAAAAAAACAAGTGCAAGAATACAAGAAATATATCGACAACCCTGAGGGTGAAAAGGGAGGTTACGATTTTGCAAAGGACAGCCAAAAAACCAATAAAATGGAGTTATACGCAAAGACATTAAGTAGAATAACTCCATTTTATTATGTAAGCCAAAAGCCACCAGAAATAAACAAGGGTGCTAAAGTAGAAATTGCGGACGATAACACAATGTTTTTTGGTACGTTTTTAAATGTTGTTGGAGGTTCATAGTCATGGCAAAAAAGACTAAGATAAAGATATCATCCTACAAGAACAAGAAAGGACAGTCTGTAGCCTGTACTAGAGTGTATAGTGAATCTGGAGAGTTGTTATCGGAACATGAAGCTTCTGCTCCTACACCACAAGAAGCCAGCGCCGCCGCGCTTCACAAGATGAACGAAAACTATGAGGATATAGAGGAATATGATACTACCTCTTCAAAGCTCGAATATGTAAGTTCAACTAAGCCTCTAACAGTAAAGGAAGTTAGTGAAGAATTAGACAAACTTACGGAGGAGTACGCAAGATCTCAAGAGAGTGACAGCACTGAGCAGCTTCCGGCACCAGAATCAAAGCCACCGCGCCCAAAGTTCATCAAAAGTCTTAATGGTAAAAAACATATTGATCACAGAGAGTATGATGAGTTGGGAATAGACGGAACAGGACACTCGGCACTATCAGAGCCGGTTCCTAAGTTTTTTGCGCGCCCCGGCGACCTAATAATAAACTCCCAGACAATGAAAACCGGGAAAGATAATAATACTCATATTGTCCTAGGAAGAGACAGATCTGGACTAGGAGAGTACAATTCAAAAGATAAAAAGAAATCTCAATCCGGATACTCAGATAACATGGGCGCCGGCGCTATTGATATTGTAGTTGGAAGATGTGCACCATTTCCAGTAGCCGGCAAAGAATTTGGTCCCATGTACACAACTTTTCAAGGTCCAAATGCCAAAGCTGCCTTCGCAGACGTAACCTTGAATGGAACCAGCCCGGAAGGTGTGTCGGCCCCGCACCCTGGTTACGCCATGGACGCAGCCAGAATATACATAAGCCAGATGACTGATATAGATGAGAACTTCAAGATTTCGAAAAGAATAAGAGCGACATCAGACCAGACCACTAGACTTCCATCTGCCGGCATAATGATAAAAGCAGACAAAGTAAGAATGCACGCCAGAAACGACATAAAGATAGTAACTGCTGGAAACATTGAACCTTTTACTTCTATGGGAGCCAGAAACTTGTCAGTAGGCGGTATACATCTCATAGCAGGTAACGGAGACGCAGGAGACCAGCATCCGATACCCCGAGGTTACGCCTTGGAGAAAGCACTAGCCCAGATGGTCGAGATGCACAAATCCCTAGTGGATATAATGTTTGGTTTCGTGAAGACACAGATGTCATACAACAAAGAGTTGGCAACTCATTTCCATCAATCACCTGCAATGGGAGCTAGCACAACCCCATCCATAACTGGGTGGGCCCTCGGCGTTGAAACCCAAGTTTCTCATTTTAGAAATTTTATGATGGAAATACCAAAGCATTTATATAACGCCGAAAATTATAAGAAGAGATATTTAACTACTGGCGAAGACATGTACATAAACAGTATGCACAACACAACAAATTGAGGTTACGAAATTGGTAAGAAAACAAATACTATTCAGCATTACCACCGGCGGAGAGACAATAAACTTTGTAGAGAGGTCTATAGGATCTAAAGGTCGCGATATTCTTGCTATAAAATTAGCTCTAGGTGTGTTGACAAACTCGTCACAAATACAAAATAATTCTCCACAAGATTTTTCAATTGGAAAGAGTTGGTTTGACTGTTCCACCGGAGAAGGAGTCTCTTCAACGATAGGTATAACGTTCGATGAGAAGATGAAATCTAGACTCATGACTTACCAGATTCAAAATCAATTTGTGATATTATCGTACTATTTCGAGAAATATATGATAAGAAATGTAAGTACCAAAGAGGACCTACTGGCTCAGATGCTCAATACTGAGCAGATATTCTCTTCAGAACTTGGAAACATAGGAGAGGGAACATTGGCTTGTTTGCATGGGTGGACACCTTCATCTGACTTAAAAAATGAAGGGTTTTATATAGATGCACAGACAGTTCAACAAGTTCCAATGTATTTGTTTGAGTCGGTCCAATCAGGCGCCATCGCCAAACCACAAAGGGTAAGTAGAATACTTAATCCCAACCCCCAGTTCCCAGAAGACAGGGGAATTATAGACCGTCTAAAGACAGATTTCAAAAGGTTCTATAGAAGTTACAGGGATATACAAAACAAAATCGAAAATGTAATTGTTGGTTGGGCCATATACGAAAAACCCAGTAAAGAATCAGAACTCTATGCCGGCGCCCGACAAGTTGCTACAGAATTGGGAAGGGAGCTAGCTGCAACTGAATCAATAAAACCAAGAAGAGAAATAGCATCTTTATCTCTTCGAGCTTTGGAGCCAAACCCTCTGACCGATCCTGATCCATTTATAATAAACAATGATCTTATAGGTGCCTTTTTCCGTACGGACTACACCCTTGAATCACTTCCGCCAATACTCGGCCCCAACGAAGTGGCAATGCTGCAAGAAGCCTCATTGGCTAGGATACTTTTATATTACTCTAAGGCCATGGCGCCAAACGTTGCTCCCGCAGAAGTGATAAAATTCATAGATCTAAGGACACCATCTCTGAGACCCGGAGACGTATATCGAGCCTATTTCGAGATAGATAAGAAGATACTAGATAGTTTTGAAGATTCAGATACGTCAATATCGTCGGCTCAATTAGCCACACTATCTGCAGAGATAATAGAAGATAAAATAGAACAAAATATATCGACGATAGAGGAGACCTTTTGTGCGTTAGGTACAGATATAGGAGAAGAAGCGGCAAGAGTACAATATCAAAAGTATCGAGCATTCGCGACTAAAAACAAAAGAGAAATAGTAAGAGAACTTCGAGCCGCCGCGGCCAGAGCAGGCCAAAACTCGGATAATATAGGTAGTGGAATAACTGCGGATTTAGGTCCGTTTGGGAAGGTAAACTTGTCAAGCAAACAGATACTCGCCTCTGCTCTGAACGCCACTGCAGGTCTTGTCCCATCCGCGGCACCAGAAGATTCTCCAACTTCTTTAAAAATCAGGTATAACGACTTGGTTAGGCAACTTGACATCTTGAAGGACGAGTTTAGAAAGGCACAGCCAGATTTTGATAGTTATAAGGACAACCTATCTAAGCCATTCTCATCACAGGAAGAGTCAAACAACATAGATCAGATAATTCCTGCTTTGACAAGTTTGATAAATGACTCTCAAAAGATGAAGGAATTAGCTAAAGAAAGGAAAAGATCAATTTCTGATCTTATAAGAAAGTCCGCTGTAGGAGGATTTTTGAGCGCTGAATTAGTATTCAATTTTAGTGACGTCGAAGCAGGCTCAAAACTGTTGACTATTGTGATAAACTTAGAGGAAAAAGAAAATGTCCGTATATATCCTTTGAATCCTAATCGACCTTCTCCGCCGATCTTAGATGCACCTCGCTCGATGCACTATCTAAGAAACTTAGACAACCTCACCGGTGCCACATCCGCTATCGGCGCCATATGTGAAGATGATACAGAGACCCAAGCAGGATTGGGAGTCAATTATGTTCTTAGATATACCAAAGATGTGTCAGTCATCGGAGAACAAGCACCAGATCAATATAATCCTTTCCATAATCCTCTAGAGCCAGCAAGCTTGGAGGTTCAAAGATTTGTAGAACAGTATAGAGATTCTGATAGAGGTATATTAGATTCGTTTATATCTCCAACGGCATACGGAATCAGTGAAGTTTTACCACTAATAGGTCCAGACTGCGGAGATTTTGATGACCTTAAGAATTTTGTTTCTACTAGACAATTAGAGAAATATATATGTGATTACATTTCGTGTTTAAGAATCCCAGAAATCAACATAAAAATACCTAACCTGGATTTCAAGCTACCAAACATGCCGGACTTTCCAACGTTTAAGTGGCCAGGTATGAGCATGGATTTTCTTGAACTATTGAGAGAAATTGCAAAAAGACTTATATGTAGATTCGTAAACGCTATATTAGATATTCTCAAGACGCCGTTCTGCGGCGATCAGATGATCGATGATTTATACGGAGCAGGATCAAATCAAGTATCTCCAGCTATAAAGCAAGCACTAGGTGATACATTGGCAGATGTTGGTTTGCCGGCAACATTATATGACAATCTTTCAGGTTTTATGGAAGATTTATCAAAACTATTGACACCCAGAGAATTATGCGCGCTGCTGGAAGGATCAACCGCAACTCAAGAAATATTAACGATAATAAGAAGAACCGCGTCTAAGCAAGGTCTGTCTGCAGAGTTTGCGAAAGATGAAGATGTTTATAGAATTTTTATCAATTTAGGATCATTCCTGGACCCTCAATTTTGTGAAGACTTGAACTCAATAAACGACGCCTTGTCTCAATATTCATGTGATTCACCCTCAGACGTTATATCTCAGATAAGAAGCAGGATAGCGAGAAATGAAAATGTTACAGACGAAGATATAAATAGGGCAGCAAACCTTGCGCAAAAAAATTATGAAGACAAGGCAGCACAACTTGAGGCGATGTTACTTGAAAACGGACTAGGCGCCGCTTTTCCTGAAGTCTTATACGGACCTGGCAACCCAGATGCACTGATCAACCAACTACCGGCGCCAGTATTAGATTCTGCACAAGAGATGGCAGAAACGATATTCGAAGCTCCAAAGATGTCTTACATATCTTCTTTGAGTAATTATGTCCCATCAATGTTTCTGTCAGTACCATCCAAAGCAGAATTGGGAGACCCAAACTACAATCCTATTGCAACCTCTCTAGTTCAACGACACAGTACAAACCTGAGCAACTACCAATTTATTTCAATTAGTAGCGAGGAAGATGCGGTACAACTAATTGCCCGGAGAGTTACAGAACTCAAGAAACTGTATCACGATTACGAAACCGAAGAGATCACCTTACCTAACGGAGACAAAGTAGAATATTACGTAGAGGAGATCCGCACCGGCCCAGATGGAGATTTTTCAGGACTTGTCACGCTTGCATCTGAGACCAATAATACTGTGACTCCGGTGATAAGAGAAAACGAAATGTTTCCAATAAGGCTGTCAAAGCCTTTTTATGGAATAACATCAATAACAAATTTTGACCAACTTGATCGTCTCAATGGGGCGAATTTGCCGTCACCTGTCATGACCGGAGCAGACGACCGCCCGGAATTATATACAGCCATGGAGGCAGCAAACGATATCCAGACTAAAGCGAATGAGAGATTAGAAGAAATAAATCAGATAATACAGAATAATCTAGATAAAGCTTTCGGAACGACCAATAAATCAGAATTCCTAATTGTATTGAAAGAGTTTTACAACGGAGCATTAGAGCGATCCAGGGAAGGCACCGCTGCTGAAGTGATAGATTATTCGGACGAAGAGAATACTTTGATACTGCGACAGCCCCCAGGTTCAGGATTCAACTCCAATGTCGTGATGAGAGATATCAAGTTCGATGGCAACAAGCTGCCATATACTGTGAGTGTTAACGACGACTTTTTCCTTGGGGCCGAAAAGGATTTTTCTTATTGTGATGAGATTCCAGCAGAGTACCTTGCATACGAAGGGGTTTCTGGGAACTCTTACCCTAGACGACAGTTATTTACGCAATTATATCTTCAGAATCTAAGAAAGAAAGCAGAAGAATATGGCCCAGAAGGTCAAGACCTGACACCTTATGGCCTAAACCCAGAACAGAATGCAAACTTCCAAGAACTTTTGTATACAGATGTATATGCGCTCACTGCCGAAGGTTTGGTTGAGCAAATAAGGGATTATGTTGCTAATTCAAGACTTTTCAACAATGATGCTTATTTGAATAGGCTCGAAAGGGTCGTGAGAGGAATGTCGTATTATGATGAAACTAACGGATGCATAAAAAACAAGTTCAACCTAATCGGTAAGAGCGAATTGGATTTCGACAAGATCATAGCGCATGATTTTATGACAGAATTTCAAAGGGAGCTTGGAAGACCTGAAAACAGCGCCCTAAGCATCGACCCAAGCAAGCAGGGCCCAGTGGAGCTGGCTGTGGCAAACACTGTTGTAAAAGCCTATATTAGACTCTGTATATTGGAGTTGATACTAAAGGCCGCCATAACACTTTCGGTGTGGGACCTAGAATATATAATAGGAGACGAATTTTTTGTAGATTATGTGTATGAGTTCATCAGTTTAGAAGTCGAGAGAAACGGCACATTTTCAGAAAACATAGAACAATTTGACGACGCACTTTTCCGTACCACTGGAATATCCAATAAGCACCTAGCCATGAAGCGACTGATTAACGAAGAGTTGGCAACATTTGTGAAGCTTTCGAAAAACATCTATGATCACGATTCAACTGTCGATCACTCAGACTGGTTCGCAGATATTCTTCCGCTGGTAAATGTCTCTGATCAATTATCTGAAGGTCCACAATATCCAGGGCAGTTTGACCACGCACTAGACGAGGACGAGATTCCGTCTCGGGTAAACGCATTCTCTCACCTTGAAAGATACATCCGGATTGAAGGACCTTTAGCTAATGCAGATAAACTGGTAGGAGCCCAGTATGAAACCGCGCAACAGAAGGTCAGCGACATATTAGATAAGCTGAGGAATACTAACTTTGCCGGGACGGATATGCCCTCATTAGACGATTATTTGATGGATGGAACAGAAGAAGAATTCGAGCCAATGAACGACCAGGACAGGTTCAGAGAGTTGGTCTCACCAGAAGAGTTTAGGTTTCTGTTGGAGGAGGTTTTGTATTCTGGCGGCCGCATAGAGAGGTACCTAGCAGATCTGCTAAATCAAGTAGGGCCAGAGCAAACTTCAATGAGACCTCTCTTTGGTAATCCTCAGGCTATTACTCGTACTCCTTTGAGAGCCATCCGCCGCAAGAGAAAGATTATCAAAATAACAGACGAGGATTTGATGACTTCCAACAACGGCAAGTACTTCGAAGATTTTTTCAATAACATGTCACCTTCTGCTGATGCTGTATCTTCAATTTCCAGGGCCCTCTCTGATTCATCAGATGAACAGGAAAGGTTTTATATCATCCCAATTGATGGTATAGAGTCGGAATCTAAACAGACTTTCAGATCTATAGATCAGAACATCGAAGTGGACGAGTATCTTTCAAGCAACATCGCATCTGGAGGGTCTTTCTTCAAAGAGAAGTTTCTAATAGAAGGAGTTGAAAAACTTACAGTGCCTGAGGCAACTGACAGACATAGAGACCTTAATAGAGAGATATCTTCAACGCGCCGCGGATATACACTATCAAAAATGAAAGCCGAAACAGAAGACCCTAGGACACCATCCAATTATGTGGACCCATTAGACCCTAGTGCGCCGTGGAATTTGTTCAAAAGGAATGAGGATTCAATCTCGCGAGTTACAGGCCGCGGCTCAAACGACCCTTACGCCACGCAGGAAATACTGTTCATGAATCACTATGGGGAAGTTGAAGAAGAAATTTGGAACAGACACTTAGAAGAGATAGATTCAGTACAAGAGGAGACATGGGAAGAGACAGTGATAGACCTGGTATTGGACGCATCTCCTGTTTTTAGTATCATAGGCGAATCATTTGATCCACTGACAGAACAAGAACTTGGGAATAATTCACAAATAAACCTGTCTACCGTTATGGAGTATATGACAACTGATGAGCTAAGAGCTTTAGTTCAAACGCAAAACAACAATACAGGACCAGGATATACATTTGTGTTAGATCCAGTTGATAACAGCTCTCAAATTGGAGAATTTACTGGCATGCCCAGATTAGCAGACAATTTTGGTTACAAGAAGTCATTCAATTATCTTGAAGATACACTTTACAACACATTCCGGGCCAGAAAGACAAATGGCTCATGGACGATAGGGGATCAGCAAATATTGAAGAGAAACGATTACAAGATCCCCGTGCGCATTCTGATTACGCAAGTTATGGACGCAAACGGCACAGTTCTATCTTCGTACGCTAAGACTATTGTTCCTGAAATCTTAGACTTCAATAACAGAAATAAGGATACACGCCGCAGTGAATTACTAAGTCAAGCGTTTTCTAAAATATGCACTGATTTTGTTGATAGTATAAACTCTACTTACGAATTGATTAGGCAAGACGAGGATCACACAGAGGAAGAAATTGAGAGACTTTCTGATCCAGTTAATCGTTTTGGTTTCGTAAAAAGAAAAGTACCGGACTTTCCAGTATTTTGTAGGACTTCCGATAACAGGCTACCGACAGGGCCTAGTGGAGTGAAAAATTCTGTGATGTCTATCTCCAAATTATACAGCGTAGCATCCCAACTAGAGGCCACCCAAGGCGCAGGAAACTTTGGGAATGAGCAGTCAGACATCGATTCACTATTTGCGAGAGACCGTGGCCTGTTAGTGAAACCTGCCGTACATAGCTTCCGAAGCTGGAACCCTGACAACGTAAGAGGTGAATTCGCACCCGCTGTTCCTCAAGATTGGCAAGGCCAACGCCGCGGCATGGCACAGGTAAATGAGATTTTAGATGAAATAACGCCTAACTTACATAGGCAATATAACCTAGCTTATAATAATCTATATGATCAAAGCTTTCAGTCAAATGCGGATAATATAAGTAAGGCGAGAACGATATCAAACATTGTTACATGGTACCAACAAAGAAGATCAGACTCCTTTTGGGGCTTGACGTACAATATTTCAAATTTTCAAAGAAACCAACAAGCAATCGATACTTTTAATAAGAACATAGTTGATGAAGTAGAGTTCTCTAACGCCAACGGCCGTGGAAACGACATAACTGTAGAGATTGAAGGTGCAGATTTATCTACTAGCTCACAACTACCGCTTGAGGAATTCTTTCACCGATCTGGAAATTCAATGTTTTTCGCAGATAAAAGAACTTACGACCTTCAATTATTCGAGCTATTATCTCGTAAATTATCCACTTCAAGTATGAGCCTAGAGGTATATGATGAATTTAGATCTGCGATAACAGATATGTTGAGATACGTTGAAAAGTCAATAGAAACAATCTCAGATTTATATGGAGATGATTTTCAATCAAATCAGGAATATATTGATCATTTTATAGGCTTTGCAAATGAGTTGATGCCGAGTTTATCAACATTTAAGCGCGACTTGACTGATATGTCCAACTGGCATGCACCCTATGGACAGGTTCAAATCGAAGGTAATGATGCAGGTATTCAAATACCTAACTTTCACTTTTACAAAGGTACACAAATAGAATGGGGCAATCAATTCGAATCCGGAGTCTTTAGTTCAATGAGAAGCCTCATTAGATCAAACTCCGAGCTTCTTGACTATCATAAAGCAGGGCCAATTAGGGCACCGGCCATTTTAGAAAATCAAATACTATTGGGAAGATTGAGAAGACTAACAGAATTCCAGTATCAAAATCTTCAAGCAATAAGAGATTCTCGACAAAACCTAACACTTAGATACAACGCAGCTCTAGGACCACAAGGTCTAGATGTGTTAGGAGGTATTATTGATATATTAGCATCCTACAACACTACAGACGAGAATGGAAACCCAACAACAATAAACATACTCAGGGGAACAAAAATAACCCAAGGACTGCGACTCATGCACAACCTGGATATAACTAAGGTTACGTCTGCTGTTCAAATTGAGATGTTAAAATACGGATTTTTAGCTCAATCAAATATATTTCAACAGGAGGAGAGACAGGGCTTGATGAGGTTGCCTAGACAGGGAGCCGGCTTAGGTTCAATCTTCACCTCAGAAATGGCATCTTACGAGAGGGAAATCGCTTCCTTAGAGTGTTGGTCCCGCGGAGAAAGTCTTCTTGACGTTGTTTATAGTATGGACACTTTCATGTTAGATGAGCTTAAAAAAACAACAGAATATAGAGCATATAACGAATTGTGCTTTCCTGCAAAGAAGTATGCAACAATGATGACGGTCCATTCCACGTCTATGCTTGGTGGATATAATACTATGCCGTCTGTCTTGGTATCTACGAAAGATATTATGGCTAGTATTTTTAGTTTGATGACTTCCGGAACTGACTTTGAGAAATTGAAGTTTGGAAAAGAATTCAGTAACATTGAGCTTAGAAACATGATCGATGATGGAATGTCTTCGGAAGGTCCAGATGATTGTTTCTCAGTACCATCACTAGGAAAGTGGTACAGAATAGTTTCAGAGATGGTCGAGGAAATGATAAAGAAATTTCCAAGCCTGGTTCTTAGAGGAATAGCAGACCAAATAGATCCAGCGTACAAGGAGATCAAAACTCATTGGATGAATTGTCAACTTGATGGTTTCGGGTGGCAAGGCCAAGACAGCGGCCAGGTAATTACCCCCATAACTCGAAGGAGCAAGGTCCAAACTGGCGCGCACAAGCCCGGAGAAAACGGAACCTATGCTCCTGTAAACGTTGCTTTCCCTGTGGATTTGGCATACGGAATAGGAAGACTCATAGACTTCGAACCTGAATTCTTGGGAGCATCGATAGCAAAACTGATACAGTACATAGGAACTGGAAACTTGCCTTTGATAGACCCGAGTTATGCATTTCAGATACCATGTAAAGATATCGACGTCTCGGGAGACAATGCATTTGGTGATTATCTAAGTAGATTTGACATTGGAAAGTATGGAAGGTATGGTCACCCGCTTACCATATTTACAGCTCTGGCGCTCTCTACTCCTGTTCTCCCAGGTGACAGAAGACAAAAGCAGCAAATGTGTGAATTGAATGATCCTACAACAGAACAACCTAAATATTGTGAAGATGACGAAGAACCACAAAACTAACTACTTAAAAGAGGCGAGGAAAATACATGTACCAACCTAGATATCCGTTGAAGTTCTCAGAGGTAACCGGACCTTATGACTCAATAAGGGAACTGAAAGACACTGTCAAACAAAACGTGATGACTTTGCTCAACGTCTCTCCTGGCGAGTGGCCTGGGAATCCTGAACTAGGTGTGGGCGTAAGAAGATTTTTATTTTCTAACTACCCCTCCCCAGAGTTAGACGCAGTTCACAAGAAAATAAAAGACCAATTCGCAAGATATCTTCCGTTTTTGGACGTTAGAAGTGAGTTTGTGGATAAAGATGAATACGGCAATAGCCTGATCGATGCAAACGAAATAAAATTGGTTATTAGATATAATATAACACCAATTGCAGAGCAGGACCTAATTATTTTAAATGTTGGCGAGAGCATATAAACAGGAATACAATAAACTATGTCTAAAAAAGTAATACCAGTTGATTATACTAGCAGAGATTTTGAGAAAATCAAGAACGACCTGCTGAACTATACTAAGAGATACTATCCAGATACCTACAAGGACTTCAATGAAGCATCCTTCGGGTCTCTGATGACTGACCTTGTAGCCTATGTGGGTGATAACTTGTCGTTCTACCTAGATTACAACGCAAACGAGTCCTTTATAAATACAAGTCTTGAGTATGATAATGTAATCATGCACGCAAAACAACTAGGATACAGACATAGTCCAATAAGGTCATCGGTAGGAGAGGTCGACATTTACGTACCAGTACCAGCCGATGCTGTCAACGTAGGCCCAGATTTAGATTATTTACCTAAAATGAGAAAGGGTTCTACTTTTTCTACTCCTGGCGGTAATGCATTTACTTTGAACAAAGACATAGAATTCTTCTCTAATGATGTTGAGGTCGTCGGAAGTGAGGTTTCAACGGATGGATCAAAAACAACATATTACATAATAAAAGCTCAAGGAGAGGTCGTATCCGGAGAAACAAAACAAACGATTGTAAAGATAGAAGACTTCAAAAGATTCAGAAAGATACAAGTACCAGGAAGTAATATAACTGAGATTCTCTCTGTCGTGGATTCAAATGGTAATGAATATTATGAAGTAGATTTCCTGAGTCAAAATACAATATATCGTCCAGTGATGAACCTTGCAACATCATCGATTGATGACAGTGCACCTTCAATAATGAAGGCTTATCCTGTACCGAGAAGATTTATTGTAGAAAGAGATGGTACTGACACTTCGATAGTTTTCGGCTTCGGTTCAGAAAATGAAATTAAAACAAACAAGGTCGCCGACCCAAGTGATATCGCCCTGAAAATTACTGGAAAGAATTATGTCTCAAACGCAACCTTCGATCCAAGCAAGTTGCTATCGACTGAAAAGTTGGGTGTAGCGCCAGTGAATACGACATTGACAATATCATACAGAACAAATTCGGTAGAAAACTCAAACGCTGCCGTTGGTGCCGTGTCTGTTGTCGACAACCCAATCGTAGAGTTTCGAAACGTACAAAACCTGCAGTCCGCAAAGATCAACTTTATATTGGCTAACCTGCAAGTGTTTAACGAAGCCCCTATAAACGGAGATATCACAGCTCTGACGACAGAAGAAATCAAAAAGAGGGCAGCATCTCAGTTTGCAACACAGGGCCGAGCGGTCACATTGCAAGATTATATCTCTTCAGTATATGCAATGCCTCCTCAATTTGGAGCAGTCAAGCGAGCTGCGATTTATAGAGATAACGATGACTTACGCAGAAACATGAACCTTTTTGTTATGTCAGAAAACGCATCCGGTCAATTACAGGCTTCCAGTACAGCGCTAAAGAACAATCTTAAGACCTGGCTGAACTCTGTCAGGATGGTAAATGACAGTGTCGATATTTTAGACGCTGTAATCGTCAACCTTGGAATAGAGTTTGATGTAATTGCACAGTCAGATGTGAACAAAAACAACGTTTTCAATCTTGCAAAAGAAGAGATCTATCGGCAACTAACAGAGACGACTTCTGAAATTGGCGAGCCATTCTACCTTTCAGAAGTGTTTAGAATCCTAAAAGAGGTCAATGAAGTGTTGGATGTTGTCAACGTTAAAGTTACATCAAATTCTGGAACAAACTATACCTCATACAAACACAATATCGAAAGTAACACATCACCAGAGGGCCGGGTAATTTACATACCTCACAACTCAATATGGGAAATAAAATTCAAGAGCGATATAATAGGAACAGTTAGATAATGTCAATAAAAAAATATACAGCAACAAAAGATAACGTAATATCAACAGCCCTTAAGAACAATCTGTCCTCTAGTGCAAAAGTATCGAACATGGGTAGTTCTGACGTATTGGAAATATTCTCGATTTTTGGACAAGCAAACTCAGCCTCTATAGAGAAGAGTAGAGTATTAGTTGAATTTCCTATTAGTGAAATTTCAGCAGACAGAGACGCGAACAGGATACCTGATTCCGGAAGTGTAAATTTTATTGTAAGAATAGGTAATGCTGTGCACGGTCAAACAACTCCAGAAACCTATGATTTGTCGGCTCATGCTCTTTTACGCCCATGGGATGAAGGTTACGGCCTTGATATGGAAGAGTACCGAGACGCGGGCGCAAGCAACTGGTTGTCTAGAAGCTTAGGTTCAACGTGGCACAACACTGGTAGTGATTTTGTGAATACGGGCATAGTAAACTATAATAAAATACCTCTTCATTACACTCAGTCTTTTACTGTTGGCACAGAAGGAATCTCTATAGATGCAACAGGCCTTGTTGAGGAATGGATAAAAGGCTATAAATCAACCGCCATTGCAGCATCTGGTGGTGTAAGGTTCCACGCCTCAGTTCAGCCTGCCAATAATAGTTTCATAAGGATGCATTCATACGACGGCGATTTTCGAAGATTTGTCTTCACTCACACAATGTCGACAGGTTCCACAGACAATAATACTGTCTATGTTCTGACTGGTTCCGACTCTAGCGATATTGCAGGTACAGTCACTAACTTTACTGCAAGTGTCCTTACACATTTCGGCGGCCGCATTACTCCAACTGTTGAAGGCATGAAAATCAAATTTCTACAAGCAACGGGAGGCTTTCCTGGGAACTCAGCATTGTCCCAGTCACTACCAGTAGCATCGACATGTACGCTTACGGTTTCTGATGCCGGCGGCGTAGGTAACGGAGAAACTATAGTATTAGTAGATACAGCAGGAACTTCGCACACCTTCACTGCAAACGGCGGACTAACGACCGCGACAAATAACTCAATTGGTATAAATGGTATCGCCGGCGGTTCTTCCGCTGCAGCGCTGAACACTATGGCAGAAAAGATTGCAGCCACGGTAGTTGACTCAACGTCAACAGCTTATCAGCTTATAACAGCTTCAGTTTCTGCTGCAGTCATAACGTTTACTCAACTAACAGGCGGAACGTCTGGTGACAGGACAAACACAGACAACATGGGAGGTGCAACGCTCACAAACTTTCAAAATGGCTTTGGGACAAACTTTTATAATCTCAGCTCCTCATTCGCAGGTGGTATCGGCGCACAGAACTATGGTCTACTTCTAAAACTGTCAGGAACATATGAAGATTCTTCTAGAGAAAGATCTTTTTACACAAAGAAAATGTACTCCAGGAGCAGCCATCATTTCTTCGAGCGCCCTGTTATAGAGGCCCGCTGGGACAAGGCAATAAAAGACGACAGATACTACGTCTTTAGATCAAGTTCTCTGGCCCCTGCAGCAGACAATTTGAACACCATATTTTTGTATAACAAACAAAGAAACGGGCTAGTAGACCTTCCAGATACTGGGTCACATTTGCTAGTGCAGCTTTACCCGTCAATAGGTTCGGGAATATCCCCAACTACACTACCTGTAGATCATGGAAGTGTTAATACAGGTTCCCCCACACACATAACCGCTAGTCGTCACGAGAAGGGCATCTATAAAGCTACCTTTTCTTGTGACAACACAGGTTCGACCTTTTATGACGTTTGGCAGAAGTCGACTGGAGAGGCAGGTTCAAGGGTATACACAGCCCTCGTGACAGGTTCAGGTTTCACTTTGAAAGACCTTTCGGCAGGGTTCTATTTCGATGATCCCAAGTACAATGTAAAAGTCACAAACCTAAAGTCAAATTACTCAGTAGATGAAAAAGTAACATTCAGAGTTTATATGAGAAATAAAAACTGGCAACCAAACATATACACAGTGGCGTCCAATACACCGCCTGTACACTTTTTTAGAAACGGCTATTATCGCATAGATAGAGTAGCCGACAACTATAATGTGATAGCATACTCAACTGGAAGTACTCCAAGCTATTCTTCTTTGTCTTATGATGTAAGTGGCTCTTTCTTCGATTTAGATATGTCAATTTTAGAACCGAACTATTTATATCAGATGAGCTTTTTACAGAAAGACGGTAATAATTATATAGAACAGAAAGAGAAGTTTAAGTTTAGAGTAGATCCATGACAGATTATAGAAACAAATTCACAAATTCCGGACAAAAGATAACACTAACAGATTCCTTGAGAAAACAGGATCTGTTCGACACATCTGGCAACAAGATAGTTCAATCAATATCCGATAACACTTATCTTGGAGAAGTGGAATCAGAGAGGTTTATAAAGAGTTACATTAAGCAGAGATCAAGATACATACCTCAACTGGATTATTCAGACCCAGCTTCATTTTGTTTTTATGGTTCTTCTGAAAGGTATTATAAAGATTCGATAGAGAGAGTTTATAACACATATCCGTATGACGGCTCTAAGGCTGAGAAGATGGAGTGGTCACTGACCGCTTCCTATCTTGATTTGTATATGCTCGAACACGAGTATCCGAAGGAAAAGGGCCACGTAACCTTCGCCAATGGCGGCTGGGGGTCTAGAACAGCCGTAGAAGGCGCCTATGGGTTATCTTCATCTCCGGAGTACATCTACTTCGTTGGTGGTCCGCATTCTGGGACGATGTTCAACTCTTCCAAGAAGAGAGAAAGTAATCTGAAAATAGACGGCGCCGCAGGAAACTCTGTAGAATTCTGGCTGAAGAAGCAATCTTTTGTTGGTTCATCCCTAACAACGAGAGAAGTAATATTTGATACTCATACTTCTGGCGCGATTACAGGCACGTCTACACACGGTAGGTTCACCGTACTACTTGATTCGTCAGTTGGATCAGGTTCTCCATTCAAATTAACATATCTATCTGGCACTGCAGGCATCACAGACCAGGTGCTAGGAACTTCTGCAGTCACAAAAGCAACGGTTGCAGATAATGCATGGCACCATTACGCTATAACTGTAGTTCATAGCGGATCAAACATAGTGTCCAAACTTTATGTTGATGGTGATCTCGAAGATACTAATACCGCATCCGTCGCCACTTTTGGGTCCGTTGATAGAAATTTTGTAGGTACCATCGGTGCATTAGCCACAGGATCTTCTGGAGGAACGTCTGCAAAGATAGGTTATGGTAAGCTTTCAGGTTCCTTAGACGAATTCAGATATTGGAAAACTGCACGCACAGAAAAACAAATCGGCCGATATTGGTACAGACCAGTTCACGGAGGCACAGATAAAGATAATAATAATCCAGAACTTGGACTTTACTACAAATTCAACGAGGGAGTCATCGGCACCCAAAGCTCTGATGAGGTGGTGCTTGATTATTCAGGGCGCATTGGCAACGGTAAAATCATAGGATGGTCAAGTGGGTTTAGATCTACAACCTCAGGTATCGAGTCTTCTCTTAATTTACCAGAATCAAATTACTCCGAACCTGGTGATCCAATAATAAACGGAAACAATTCCCAAGTTCAGGCACTACTAACTAAGTTCAAGAACTTTGGTAGAGCACACGATGGCCAAAACGGCTCATCTCTGTCAAATACAGTACCATCTTATTTTATGCAAGAGGATAAAACCGGTCTTATGGGTGAGTTGGTTCAAATCATCGCCTCAACACTAGATGACATATTCTTGAAAATAAAGTTCTTGCCAAATATAAAAGATTACAACTATAGAGACTTCTTCAATCAAAAAGGAGTACAGCAGAGTAGTGACACAAACAATTTTCTTCTCGGATGCGAAGATAGTACAGACTACAAATTCACAGGTAACCACTCTAAGCCTTGGGTAAGTTACATACTAGAACATTTTGGACTAGTCACAACTGAGATTTTTCCAAATGCAGAATTGATCGAAACTTTCCTGCAGAAATCAGACAAGTTGACGTTCGAACAGAACCTTCACGAGGTCAAGAATGCTATTTTATCAAACATTCACTCGAATCTAATACACATATACAACACAAAAGGTACCGAAAAGTCGTTTAGAAACCTCATTAGATGCTTTGGTGTTGACGATGAACTGATAAAACTCAATGTTTATGGCAACAACGAGTCTTATAAGTTGGAGAAGAAGCCAATATACACAACTGTGAAGCAGAAGTCTCTGAACTTTGCAAATGCAAACTACCAGGGAACGCTATATCAGACAGCATCAAACAAGCTGTATATGGAACAGAGATACATAACCTCATCTACAGATCCAAAACCTCTGACCCTAGAAGCAAGTATTGTATTTCCTGACAACAATTCTATAACCACTAACTTGCAGACAGCTTCTTTGTTTGGTATGCATTCGGTTCAAGGAGCATCCGGCTCTGGCGATGCATTAACCTGGCACCCGCTAGACAGTGGATCAATGCAAGCTTATTTCGTAAGAAGGGGCAACTTTGCTGGAGATGGATATTTCTTACTAACTTCATCCGCCGGAGCATTCACTGCGGTATCATCAAGTTATATACCAGGTGTATACGACAACACGCATTGGAACATATCAGTTAGAGTTGCTAAGAAAGGTGACATAGACTTTGGTCTCACCAAATTATCAGGATCAACGGGATACAAAGTAGAGTTCACAGGTTACAACTACGACCTTGATGTTCTAAAGAACAGTTTCTATGTAACTTCTAGTATCACACGAACTGGATACGAAATGATGTCCAGTCTAGATCGAGCCGTCTACGCGGGATCACACAAAACTAACTTTACTGGGTCTCATTTACATTCTTCCGATATTAGACTTCTAGGATTCAATGTCCACTTAGACGGGCTGACTAACGACGAGCTAAAGGAGCACGCAAAGAATCCAGCAGTCTTCGGCCGAACAGATCCACAGCACGTATCGAACTTCGACGACGGCTCAAACCTGAGAGCAACCGATGCAACGGTTCTTCGATGGCAGTTTGAAAACTTGGTATCTTCATCCGCCGGAGGAACTCTTTCTGTATTAGACTTTACCAGTGGATCAATCGAAACGCCATCCGGAAGTTTGGTAGGGTACAAGTACCCAGGGGCAGCATCAGGCTTTGCAGCCACAGGAAGCGCCATTGTGCAGGAGTTTATACCATCAGTAGAGTATGCACCAATAGATAACGTTTACTCAAGCGACAGAGTTCAAATCAAGTCCACAGAAGTAGAGAAATTTACAGCAGGATCAAGACCAGTAACTTACTTCTATTCTTTCGAGAAGAGCATGTACCAAGTTATCTCAAAAGAGATGATTAACATGTTCGCTGGCATTACTGGAATGAGCAACCTTATTGGAGAGCCAGTCAACAAGTATCGACAAGAATACAAAATGATGGAGAAGATGAGGGAAAAGTTCTTTAGAAACGTAGAGAACGATATGGATCTTGATAAGTTTGTAGAGTATTACAAGTGGATAGACTCATCACTAAGTCACTTCATACAACAACTGGTACCCGCTAGCTCTAATTTTTCTGGAAGAATAAGAGAGATAGTGGAATCACACACACTTGAAAGAAACAAATATAAACACCAGGCTCCAACAGTAGAGTACAAGGATCCTACGGTTAGTCCGACAAACATCTTGGGTGTCAATGAGCTATTGTATGATTGGGAACACGGCCACGCTCCATTGCAGACTAGTCACCTTACAAATGTGAAAGCTATACAGTTTGCATCAGCCGGCGATGCAGTATCTATTCCTGACGCAGATGTCTTTAGCATTGGTGATGAAACTAATGATTCTCCATTCTCTTTCTCTGCATGGATTTATGTTGGAGATGTCACTTCAGATTCAGGTGTGTTCGCTTCTAAGAGAGATCTCATCGCCGGCACCGCTGAGTATTTTTTCGGCCACAATTTGGGGAACATAGAGGTATACATATATGACGGCCACTCCACTTCTCATAGATTGAAATATAATAGTACTGGTAAATTGTCATCTGCTACTTGGCATCACGTTACCATCACTTATGATGGAAGCTCCACTCATGCCGGCATAAATGTATATGTCGATGGGGCCGTCTTCGCCGGCACTAAAGCGACTCAGGGGGGCTATACAGCCTCACACGCCAGCGCTACGGATGTTTACATTGGTGCCACAAAGACACCAACGTCAAACACCTTTGAAGACTTTATTGCAGACGTTGTATTTTATAACAAGGCACTAACCGCATCTGAAGTCACGGAGGTAAGAAACGGCGGAAAAGTCAAAGATATGACAACCTTCAGTGCATATTCGAACATAATCTCGTGGTACAAGATGGGTGACGATCTCGATACTACTGGTGCTGGTGGCATCAAAGATTATAAGGGGACAAATCACGGTACCATGCTCGGTTCAACAGCTATCGTAGCATCGACGGGCCTAGGCTCAGATCGCGAAGTGACTGATCCGAAAGAAACAACAAACTGCCTATGGCAAAAAGACAGAAGTGAAAGGTCAACGGATAGAGAAACGATAAGAAGAGTCGCAGTAACTGACGTATCTGGCTCAACTTATGTTCTCAGAAAACTCAGCAGACCATATCGTTTTAGTGCAGAACAGAACAAACCAATTGGAACAGGTTTTAACCGAAAGACAAACAAGAACCCAGAGCTTTACAAGATGGCCACAAAGGCTGGCAAGATAGAACTTGCTGCGGTAACAGAAGAGCCAGTATGTAAAGACGTGATAGATCCTAACTTTACAGAACATTACAGAGGATCTACTAACAATATAAATGATGACAGTTACTTAGACGCAGATTCAGACTTGCTGTTCCCGTTCACGATGATCAGCTCGTCTGTTGGTGTCGACCTGGAGCAAGTGAAAGAGAACCTGCAGATCGCAAACAACCACTTAGACATCGGTCTAACTGGAGAGCAGTCGCTCCAGAGTCCATTTACTCGACAACATGTTGGCGGAATGCCACACAGAAAGGTGGAGATGGGCCTTACCGGCTCAGATGTCAGACCAGAAGCATATAATTTGATTTCTAATACAACGTCAAGCTATGATGTTAGAAATTATTACATCACTGTCGCGACAGCAAGTTTGTCTCTTCGCAGTCCCTATAGCACTTCTTCTCATGGCAAAGCCATCATACAGGTAAATTCTTGTTCTCATATGTCTAGGTTTGTGAATTTGATATATCAAGAAGTAGAAGGAGATTTTCAAGCAGGAGTTTCCTGGCCAGATACAACTTCTTCCTTTTCTGTTGTATTTTCAAATGGTGTTAGTCATAAATTCGTAGACCAGCCAGACTCTACCACGATTGAGTATGATGAAGATAAGTTTATCATAAGTTTTTTTCCAACCGCAAGTATGGCTGCAGGAATCAATGCCAGTGGGACTATAAAATTCTCAGCTAGCTATGATGGTAGATACTACAACCAATCACTGCCATCTTTTACAGGACTTACAGCTTCTTCAGTTGTAACAACTGTCTTATCTCTCAGAACAATAGGGTTAACAACGGCTTCAATTGATAGTCCGAAGTCAATGTTCTATAGGGACGGTGGAGCCGGCGCTCCTTACATGTTCAAGAATGTAAAACATGGCACTGGAAGTAACATCTTAGGAAACTACAATAAGGATTACGAGATAGTTCAGACAAACGGACGATCTTTGAATAACAACCAATTTGTGGATGACGACGGTCTCAACGTTGCTCCTGTTGCATCAAAAGCCGTTAGTGGTACCATTGACTTTGTGACGCCAGTCAGACAGAAAACTGGGCACGTAATAGTAAATAAGTTTTCCTCACCAGGGGGCCCTGAGACACAGGGCGCTTTCGCCAGTGATCAGGAATCACAAGAGTATTCGATTTACAATACTCTCAACTATAGAAATTCGGTGATCAGAAACACACTAGACAAGTTGTCAGAAGAGCAGACAGATCAGTTTGGATATCGATCTGGGTCTACAACGCAAGCGTCTATCCATATGACAAACAGAAACGCCTCCAGGAGAACTGGGTCACTAGGAAAAGAAGTGAATTTTGACAATAATTTTGTACAACACCCAATACCTCAGAGTGATTATCAATACTCTTGGGTTACAAATTCTGTAGGTGATAGTGTGTATGACTTTTTGGCGAGAAACAGCAATATGGGATATGTTAGTAACTTCGGCATGTCCCCGGTTAAATATTCGAGAGACTTTTCGTCTGAAGCATCTGGAACAATACCTTCAGATTTTACTACTGAGATGAGCGCTCGAACTTCAAGTTTTGTTCAAATTGAAAGAGTCGGTCACGCTCAAGAAACACCAGATGATCTTTCTCGATATTTCCCCGGATTGATTTCCGTATCTGGGGATGTTCTTGCAGCAGTCACGCTACCAGAGACAACCGCGACCTCTACATATAAGGCGCAAACTCTTTATATATTTAGATCATCTAGTCAGGGATATGTTCAGGAATTCTCTCAAGTCTTAGCTAGCGGATCCAGCACACTGGGTTCTCAGCAACACCATGTTTCATCAGTTACAAACCATGGTTCTTGGGTCGCCGCATCCGTAACGCGAGATGACTTGTCAACTGCAACATTAACTAGCAATCACCATATAAAAATTTACAGAAGCGGATCCTCCGGTTGGGAATTGAATGCAACTCTCAGTGGATCTTCAGCGGGCTCAGGCTTAAAATTTGTAAAGCACATCGCTATGACAGCATCTTCTAGCGGAGTCTATAGGCTGGTTGCTGCAAACACCGGAAGCCTTATGGTGTTCACACACACTAGTGCATCCGGATGGGATGACTCTGGAAATCAAATAACAAACCTAACTTCTATTCCAACTTACAAACCCACAGCTAATTACACTTATCTATCTATAGATGGGGATCTTAATAGTGCGGGATCCCGAATTTTAGTTGGAAACAACAGTGGTTTCAGTGTTTTGGTCTCGGGATCAGGATGGTCAGAGGAAGATACTATAACTCCATCAGATTGGACATATAAGCCCACAACCAGTGACAGACGAACGCACAACGTAGATCTAAACTCTGATAAGCTAGCTATTATAGCGAAGAGTGACATTTCTGAGCCATATACGACGGCCGACAGTGTCCAGGTATGGAAACGCGCCGGCTCTAGTTGGTCTTTGTATCACGAAATAGACCCTCTTTTCGAAGACCAGTCCGGTTCTAGTAACGCATATGTAACCGCTGTAGCAGTGGATAAGGATCTCTTGTTTGTCGGAGTCGCAGAATCGGATATATATTTCGACGGACAAAATGTAGACACTGAATTTGAGACAGACCATGGTTCCGTTCAGGTATATGCAGATAATGGATCTAGATATGTAGAACAGAGAAAACTTTTCAGTGCATCACCGGCTAGAAATGCTGGATTTGGTCAAGTCCTGGCCGCAAAACAAAACAGGTTAGCTGTCGGTGCACCCACTTTTTATAGACTAGAGGACACGGAAAACACGACAGCGACTGTTTTTCAATACTCCAAGACTTCAGAACAAGACCTGTCACTAAGAGGTTCAAAAATTGGCGGCCCTGAAAATTCTAGAGCGCTTCTGTCGATAGGCCAGACATCCTTTCTTAACGAGATAAATCAGTTACCCTCTTCTTTGGAGGGATCACTGGGAAGAAAAATCAGGGTTATTGAACATGTGGCACCGATTACCCAGAGAATGACTGAGTTTGACGTTGAAATTGAATACATTGCTGGCTCAAGCGAGGGTAGCACCCTAGCGAATTCTAGTTATGGACTCAACAATAACCCAACCGGGTTTTTTCTAGTTCAATATAAGCTTGATAATGGACCTTGGAAAGATTCATCATTAATAATTTCTCACGGAGGTTCAGATTCTTTTTCTAAAGTTAGATCTCATTCGATCAATAATCCTCAAAATAGCAAAGTAAGTATAAGAATTCTTGTAATCACCGGTGACAATTATCAAAATGAGTGGGGTTTCAAAAAAATAAGAATTATACCGTCTAGGGATTCTCACATTTCCGCGGAACAACTCATAAGAGAGACTAAATATAGATCTTCTCCAATTAGAGATTTCGATACAGACATCGAAGCTATGTATTTCAACGGCGCAGGTATGTATCTCTCTGGAAACTTGAGCGATACTTCTGATCTTTATTTCGGAAATAGCAGTCATGTAGATCAAGCGTTTTCAACACAGATATGGATTAAGCCAGAGATAGATAGAGCCAACGATTCAACGTCGGCTGGTTCTGATGAGGCATATATTGTTTACCATAATCCGCAAAATTACTTTTTGATGGTCAGCGCTAGTGTTGATAATCCAACCGATTTGGGAGTCATCTTTAGCTTGTACAGTGGCTCATCAACCTATTCAAGTCACAAGGGCAAGTTTTTCGTAGGCGCACCACAAGCCCGGCTTGGGAAAAAGTCTCCGGACATAATTAAGAATAGACAGTGGAGTCATATCGTCACTACTTATGATGGCTCAAAATCTGAAAATGGAATTCAATTATACATAAACGGTAAAATACAACCCGACGCACAGAAACTCGCGGGTTTTTACACTAATCTAGTGACCGGTCGCTATCAGGGCATGGCTGGACTACCAGGTACCACTTCCCGAAAAGCTTTTGAGATAGGGTCAGTCGAAGTCAATGGGTCTCTCACGTCGACCACTACACCGGCAGATTATAAGGGATTTATGTCAAACCTTATGTTCTTTAATAAGAAACTGTCATCAACTGAGGTAAAAGAATTATATAATCAAAAAAATAAATTTTCAGATCTCAATAATGAAAAAAGAGATCCTCTGAATATTAGAAAATCTAGTTTACTTGATGACGCTGTTTTTTGGTGCCCTTTCACATCACTAGAAAAGGGAGATAGTAATGTTGGACTTAAGGATATTCTTGGATCGGTGCACTTAAGTCAAAGTGCCGCAGCATCGCAACCAAGAATACAAAGAACATCCTGGAACATACCAGTAACAGAGGAGCAATCAACTGTAGATTCTGACCTCAATTTGATAAGGTCAACTTCCGCGACTGGTTCTTATTTGCAAGATGCATTGAGTCCATATTCTTGGCCGACATGGAAGCAAATAAGAGGTTATGAAAATCCTATTGCCCGCGCACATAGAAAAGACAACACAACTTCTATAGCCGTTAGAGGTTCCGAGGTGATGCCAAGTGTTCATGACGAGTATTTGTTTGATTTCAACAAAGATCTACAAAACATATCCGGCATAGATAAGAAGACAGTGGATAGAACGTTTATAAATTACACTGAGCCAATGGTCACAAATAGATTCAATCCAATGATAATAACGTTACACAACGAGCAAGTTGGAGGTCTATCGCTACAGAACATCAGACTAATGCAAGAAGAAGCTTATCTATCTCAAAGAGAAGAGGAAGATGTTTGGAATTTAGATGAGGGACTCATCACGGCGATGGTCACTTCAGACACAGGTCCCGACGGCATAACGAGACGCCCAGTGGATAACCGATTGTTGATTCTAAGAAAGACTTATCAGAATGATCTGACTAGCTTTGCAAACGCTAACATCACAGACAAGTTGGAGATAGATGATTTCAAGAGGCACGCGTTCAATGATCTTCTTCTTTCATATCAAAGGGAGTTCAGCACAGACGAAGGAACAACAATGGAGCTTAACTATGTTGAGACCATTTATCCGAGAGAAGAAAACACCTACACAAAGAATGCAAGACTTAGAGAGAACTTTCATTTCTTTGGGTGGAACTCATCAAGAACAAGCCGGTCAATAATCTTGACAGGATCTAATGCTTACAACTCTTCTTTGGTAACCGCAGGTACATCGAACCTATTCCCAGAGATAACTGTCGATAAAGATGATTATCAAAGAACTAACCCTTTCTTCGTGGACGCAGTTGGGTCTAATTCTTCCGTCAACCCGACAAGATTCACACACGTCCGAGCATCAACATGGCCACTGGACGCAAGAGAGACTTTTAGCAGGGCACCTCTATCAATCACTTCATCGTTCTTCAATGAAGGAAAAGACTTCTTGCCATTTAGAAAGCAAGGCCAGTTCGGGGAAGGTGTTTTACAAAATGACTACAGCATATTTGGTCTGGGCGTCAATACGGTTCACGGAACTCCACCACCTGCACCAATTTATTCTAGAAGAATACCGCAGACTTACAGTGGCAACACTTTCTTGGCAGGGGAAGCTAAGTGGGAAGCGGCAGATCAATCAGGTCAGGTTCCCTTCGTAGACTCTTACGAGGAGTATAGGGAAAAAATTAGAACACTTGGCCAAGATCACTCTATTGTTCCCGAGTTCAGAATCAGCGAGTTCATCGAAGACACAATAAAGAATAACGATGGAAACTTCTTGGCATCCACTTCTATTAGTGAGAACTTCCTGTCACTCACTGGTGCAATATATAACCAGTCATCAGGTGATCTGGAGGTCGGATCATCCTTTTTCAAGACTTATGCTACTTCTGATTTTATGAAGTACTTCAATCCAATTGTGGAGCAGACAGACATAGAAGGGTTCAAGAATGATGTGGACCCAATGAGACTGACACTTAAGTGCCAGGCTGCAATGAAGTTTGTTCCTTATAGAGGTTTCTATCCAGCAGAACGAGTGTTGCAAATAGCAGAGCTTTTCGGCAGAGGGTACATGTCAGATTTTAGCTTTACAAATACACAGCAGGATACTAGAATTTCACAAACAAATTCTGGAGTTAGAAATCTCCTAGAGAGAAAGATTAGAGCGAACCTGCAACAGTCAATCAAGCCTCTGATGGCACCAGGAATATTGTTCAACTCAATCAAGTCTGGTATGGCTGTGGATTACCCTCTGTTCGGCTCAGATGCAGATGCTTCAACAATATCTAGTTTCGGTACGCTGATTGACAGAACGACACATCTGACGGGAGGGTATGGTGGAACTCTGAAGGCGCTGACGATGTATACTGGCTCCTTGGTGAACCAATCAACAACATATACCGGGTCAGTAATACCTTCCTCGATACCTAGACTAAGTGGTTCGGTATACAAGAGGGTTACTTTTGAGGATCTATTAGAGCCCGATCGACTGCGAGGCACATCAATATTAGACAATGAGCCTCACCCGTCTGCTAGTATACATTATGGAAACTCAGACTTGGGAAGAGTAATGGATTATCCGTTCAAGTTTGGGCAACTAGACGTCACAAGAACGGAACAAAAACTAAATGCAGATTCTTTCTCATTAAAGAAGCCTCTATCAGAAACTTTGGTCCCTTATAAAATGGCCATAAACAATTTCTGCGCAGAAACTGTAAACTTCTTTTTGGAAGATGGATCATCCGCAACATTAGAATCTGACGAAGTAGAAGTAAGACTGGCTGCATCTACAGCATATAAGATGAGAGTCTACGTTAGAAACAAGGATCTCACAATGTATGATAGACACTCAGCCTTCGGCCCACCAGTCGATGAGGGCAGGTCAGTTACAAAGGCTAAATTCAAGTCTCAGACCATTGTAATATCAGGTTCCGGCGCTCGTAAAGATATGGGCTTCTTGGTTAGAAACTATGACTTAGCGTCAGGGTCGTCAAACATACCACTGGACAATTCTCTGCCAGGTATAGTCATGACCGGATCCGGCGGAAACAAGGTGTCCATAAAGTTTGTTACTGCCTCTGTACCTAACACGACAAACATAACTAATAATCCTGGAAACGGGACTACAGCAGAAGGCACATTCAACGCAACAGGTTTAGGCAACATCTATCTCAAGGGTACATCTTCATATATTGATGTCGCATCGATAAAAACTAATTTCGCAGACGCGGATGGAGTAAAGTATGACCAAGACACAAATCAATACATAGACTACAACAGGTCTTCAGCGCTCGCACAATTGATTAGGTACGGTGTAAACGTAATAGCACATAACAGCTCTTCAGGGATTGTTGCAGACGTGACTCTAAAACAAGTGACGGACAAAAACTTGTTCCCAGCAGATGTGCCCTCTGATGCAACGTACTTGAGGTATAATCTTGAATTTGTGCAAACGGCCAATGCGACAGCATCTGCTGGCGTCTCATGGAGAAATATCAAAGAAAACTCTACGGGATCTGCAACAATGCCACAGTCTAGAGCAGAGCACTGGTTTGAAACCTATCCTGTCTCTGGGTCTCGAAACTTCATTGGTGGAGCCGCGGATAACCCAGTAACTAAACTGACGCACAAGGTAAACGTCACTGACCATGATGGCCATGGATATGCCCCATATCATCCTCCATTCTTGGATAAGAACGCAGAACCTTATGTTGAGATATCTTTCACGCCATCATCGGCTGGTACTTACACTCTTGATCAAATTTGGGAAGGTGCAACGTTCACATACAACAACTTCTATCAAGAACCTTCGAACGCGAACACTGCCACAACGAAGAGGAACAATACCAACTTCAATCACGCCATGGCCATATCTGCATCGATCGACCTTAAATCGTTTGTACAGTATCAGGCAGAGGAGAACGCTCCTGGATCAAACAGAGATGGTAGAAAGAGATGGGTAATCCAGTCCAAGTGGGAAACACCAGTCTTGCAATTTGCTAACGTAACTGCCTCCGCATTGAAACTTAGTGACAGTACGGTTGCAAACGTAACCAACTCTCCATGGCAGAACAGAACATGGACGCAGTATTTTTCTCAATCACTTGCTACATCCGAGCCATACCTTACGGCTTCGACTGGCATGTGGCATCAGTATGGTGCTTTACCTGCCAAGGTTGGCGAAGGATACGAGTTGGCAGTAGAAGAGATTGAAGGCGTGGCCCCTTCAAAACAATTGGCTCGATTGGTTGGATTCACTTCTGAAAACAAACGATCCGCAAAAGCCACACCGGGCCGCATATCTGAATTCAAGGAAATCGCGGAGTCAGTAGTTGCTATTCCTTATTATGTAACAGATGACGACCAGGTCGAGTTCTTCGATATAAGCGAAGAGATCATGCTAAAGGCACGAACACTCAACGAGGGACGCAAGCGCCAGTTAGATAACGGTACCTTGACGTCAGAAGAGTATGATAAACTTTTCAACACGCCCGGGTCTAATCCAACTCTCTTGACAGCGTATCAAATGAGAATGATGGAAAAGTATGTTATGCCACCACAATTCGACTTTGTTACATACCCAGAACTAGCAAAGACTTCTAGACCGATGATGTATGTCTTTCAGTTCCGCGCCGCCATGAAGAAGCAGGATTTGCAAAATATTTGGCAGAACTTGTCTCCAACTTCTGCAGTCAGCACCGGCAAGGCCAGATACTCTGCCACTAGAGCCAATGAAACTAAATTTGGTCTGGAATCAGATGTGCAGTACGTGTCTCACTTCCTTGACGTCGACAAGACACCATTCGAAGGATCGGACCAGAAAGCCTTCTTAGAAGAGAAAGTTAGATGGATAGTTTTCAAAGTCAAGATGAGAGCAGAAAAAGACTTGTCAAAGATCAAGAGAGAATCTCTCCCGGGTCTAAAATCTGGAAAGAAGATTGCAAATACCTCAATAAAGGATTCCGGATACTTCTATAAGGATGATTCAAATGATCCAGTCATCAACGAAAGCCGCGGCATCAACGGATTGAAATATAAGCACAGCTTCAACTGGCCATACGATTACTTTTCAATGGTAGAACTAATTAAGGTTGAGAGTAAGGTGGACTTCTTACCAAAGCCACCAAACCAGAGAAACTAGTATGGCGTTCAAGAACAAAAGAGAAGAAGTTTTAGATATAAAACTAACACAATTTGGCAAAAATTTATTGTCACGAGGAGCTTTTAAGCCTGAGTTCTACCGATTCTTCGATGATGGGGTAATTTATGACAGAAAATACGCTGGCCTGTCGGAACTACAGAACGATATAGAGGATAGAATCAAGACTGATCTGCAGTTGGACACTCAATATCTTGTAAAAGGTATTGAAACAAGATTCGACGCGGAGACTGAAAAGATAAATTCAGGTGAGAGAGAAGTTTTTTTGGAAATAAAGAGGGATATAGACCCGATCGAAAAGGAAAAGCTGCTACAGTTTCCATTGGCCAACTGCACATTGGGCTCTCAGGACATGCCATATTTTAGTTTACTGGCTCATACTACTGATATACAGAACAGTGCCAGCGTACAGTACCTAACTCAATCAGGAATACAAACGAAGATACCTCAAATAGAGTTATTGCCGAGCTATAACGTGACTCTAGACAATACGCAGCAAATTGATGACCCTGGAACTTTGTACGATTCGGAAACCTATTTAGATTTGACGTCCATGAAAGTCGAGTTTATAGATAAAACTTTCATAGAAGTAGACCCAGAACATTTTGCTATTAGCCTAGATGAGTTCAATGTACCATACACCAAAGAGAATTTTGATCTAGAGTTATATGAAATTATTGATGAAAAAGACGAATCAGGGGTAGTGACTGAGACAAAAATTGTTGCAATAACTAATCCTGAAGAGATATTTGAGTTATTTGAGATAAATACAGACGAAGACGCAGAGAGTGTGTCGGAGAAGCGCAGGAACACACAAAATTTTTACACTAATTAGGGAACAATTACATGCTTGAAACAGGACCTTTTCCATATCTTACTATCGACAGTGTGACTCTCACTAAGAGCAAGGTAAAAGTTCGTGCATTCTTAACTACTCAACAGGAGGGTTATGAGCCGTTTTGGCTAAATGAAAATATATTCTCTAGCTTTGTAAAGATTTACTTTATACTTATTGATAGAAAGATGATTGATCAACATCATCGACCCAGACCATTAATAAATCCTTCGACCTTGCAGTCCCCAGCGAACCGAGCGCGCTCAGTATTGTTACGCAATCGCTCAGGGCCTCTTCCGGACTTGGCATCATGGGACACCATAATTACGAACAACTATCCTCATAAAATTATAACATTGAAAGATGCAGTGGAAGCCTATGAAAACAATATTGTAGTCACACCAACGCTGGATATGAACTCCAACAACCTTTCGGACATATTTTTTGATATTGAGATTGACAACTTCTCGTATGAGATAACCCCAGACCTACGAGGTATGGAAAAGATGGAACTAGTAGCGTTCACACACTTAGATCTAGTTAGCCTAACAGAAGAGTATAACCTAAATTTAGACCCAACAGTAAAAGCGGAACTTATTCAAACCGGCGGAAACATGACTTACGATCTCTTGTTAGATAAAAATGAGCAAGGAAAGTTATTTACTCCAAGGACGAGAAGAATATTGACTCTGCAAGACGGTACCCCTTATACTGGGGAATATCACAAGCACACTACTCAGAACCCCGGGCCCGGAGGTTATATCGGATTTATGGCTGGTGCGGAAAATCACCCCAACATGGCAAACATGCCACGACTAAAGACAACTTACGTGCCAAACAATAAGATCGTAGCAAGATACTTTATAGATGACTCAGAATTCAACTCAGGATATTTTGGCGGCCCGATAAGAAATATGTTGGAAGATGAAGGCAGCTTTGGAGCAGGAATCTATCCAAACTATGAATTGTTCACAGCAAACAAAATTTCAATGGCAGACGAAAATGCAATGCTCAGGGCGGAAACGTCAGATGTAATAGGCGATTTCTATCAGAATCCTGATAATACTCCAGGAGCCAAGATAGTTGCGGATACTAAATCTTGGATTACAATCCCTAGAGAGGCAGATCTTAAGTCATATTATGGTGTAAAATTCTCTTTAGATTTTAGGTCATTAGTGAAGTCTAACTCAAGATATGGATCTTTTATTGATCTCGTCCGCCAAAACGGACCTGTGGTTGTTGATGGAGAAGAGGTTACAGAAGAGACCTTACTATCACTAACAAGAATCTCGTCTATGAAAATTCACAGAAGAAGAGTCTCCAACAGCCCAAGGTCAAACAACCCAATGGGTACAGCGGACTATGATAGGTACAGTAATGAAGATCCAGACAGGTTCCTGGTTCAAAGTGAAGATGTGAAGACAGATGATGACTTCAGAAAAACATTACTCAACGCGTCAAACCCACCTAGAAGAAGAAGGAGAAACGCCAGTCTCCTTAGTAGGTTGGGAATAATAACAGTAGAATCCATAACCAGCCCGGGGTCGCCAGACAAAGTAGCGGATATATCAGAAATACCTCTTGCAGTGGATCCTAACGATCCTGCTTCTACCTTTAAAAGAACTTTTCTAGTCAGAGATTATGAGTTGTTCGAAAAGATAAATTTCGGATACTATACATACATCGTCGAGATAACATTAGAAGATCGAATAAAGAACTTTCTAATAGAGAAAATCGCAAGGTTTGAAAAGTTGATGTCGGATTATAAACTTTTCTTGGCCAATGCATCAAAAATATACACCGGAGGTAAAAGATACTTCGGCGCAGACACTAGAAGATTCATAGAACCCATAGAACGAGAAGACTCAATAGACCTTGAAAAAGGAAATTACATCTACGAATCAGGAAAATTCACAGACAATTTCAAAAACAATTTATCACCAGCATCTTACGACGCGAAAACGAAAACACTAGTAGGTATGTTCGATTCTTTATCAAGACTAGTATTTCAGACAGACTCAAGAGTGGAAGAAATAGAGCAAAATATTATTCCGATTAAGGGAGGAAACTTAGAGGAAGCCCAGTTGTTTGAAAAGAACTGTCAAGAACTTCTAAATCTGTACTATACTTTCTTGAGAAGAGACAACACTCAGCAGATTGGATCTCTTCCTAGAAATTCTGTAGATTACATATATGAAACAAAAGCCAAGAACTCTTCCGACAGACAGTCACAGACTGTAACGGTAAGTCAAGATCTCAAGACAATTGTTAAGTCTTTCATTGATGGAGAGCTGATGGTTTCGTACGGATTGGATGGATCCGATGATTCAGCGCAAACGATTCTAGCAGGAATTGAACAAACGCGAAGATTACAAGAAGAGTTGATAGAGACCGTTCAGGGCCTAGGAGGAACACTACAATCATTACGGGTTGACAACAACATACAACAGATCCCAACACAAACTCAAGAAACACCTAGAGCCCCAGGCCCTAACACTGCAACGCAACTGGAAGCCGGCTTACCTCTAATTGACACTGGGACCCCAACACTTCAAAAGATTATACCCAAAGAGTTTATGACGGCAGCTAAAGGATTGACAAGATCACTGATGAGATCAGATGATTTTATATCACTCAGTCAAGTTGATAAAATAAAGTCCAGCACGTTCATAAATCAGATACAACAAACTGATCCAAGTAAAACGGAAATGGAATTAGAAAAAGGTATACCCGATATTGCAGTTTCCTCAACAAGCACTGGCTTGAGTTTGGGTCTTCCAAATATTGGTACTGGTATCCCAAAGACTTTACCTACGAATGCTGTGAAGACAAAGTCGGGAGACCTACAGTCTGGACTGATTCCTGAGTCGATCGAAAAATCAATGATAAATCTTGACATTAAAACTACCGGCGCAAAGATATTAGATAAGCAAAACATAGCGATACAAAAAGAGAAAATGAAAATTATGCAAGACCCTAGGGTTGAGAAGGCTGCACAACTAGCAAAAAGCATTACTACCACCTCTGCAGCAACTGGGCCAACTTCGGCTCAACCCCAAGAACTTTTTCTTACTAAGGCGCGCAATGTGGAGATCTCGGGCATGAGTAGTGCAACGACAAAAAAGAAGAGAAATGTACCTGGGAAGAAAACGGGCATCAGTAAAATCTCTGAGGCTGTAAAATCTATAAAAGAGGTCGTGGAAGTTTCTGTTTCTAAGTCTACTGAAAAAGAGAAGACTGTCCAAGTTAATGATGTGGCATTTGTGGAGACTAAAAAAGTGAACACCCTTTCTTCCAACACTATACAATCAACTGGACCTGCAACATCTGGAAATTCAAGACGGAGGTCTAGGAGATCAACGCGCAGAGTTTCGAAAACCACGAGAGGAAGATACTAAACATGTTCAATTCGATAAACAGAATACGACAACAGGCCCAGGCCGCAATCGACACCGCAGCACAAGAGGCTTCTGCACGAGCGACCGAAGCACAGGAGACTGCAAGAGTTTATGAAACTGTCGAAGAGACAAGCACATCTTCACGTAGGAGAGGGTCCTCTCAATATTCTGAAGAGAGTATAAGATCCGCCGCCGAAAATGAGTCAGAAGAGGAACAAAATCAAGGGTCCACTCGAAACAGAACTCGTGGAGGCGTAGCAAGGGCAGCGGTAGAGCAAGCAATTGAAGAAAGAGATCAAGGATCCACTCGAAACAGAACTCGTGGAGGCACTGTCAGAGGCTACCTAGAAGAAC
>Ga0315330_10000055_pt1 | contig 54178 bp, 49 predicted proteins | sample M140m34915metaG_FD_203453 | JGI IMG/M metagenome (GOLD analysis project Ga0315330, IMG submission 203453) | Ammonia-oxidizing marine archaeal communities from Monterey Bay, California, United States - M1 40m 34915 | ecosystem: Environmental > Aquatic > Marine > Intertidal zone | place: USA...
ACGAGACAATGTCAGATAGATGATGAAGAATTATTACCTAAGGTAGGTTTGTCGGATATCCCCTCCTATCAGCCGGTTGTGAGGCCAAGCCGTACTTTGCAAACAGGAAAAGTTGCGCAGGAGAGACCTTGTTTCAAAGAATACGAGGTCGCAGCAAATGGTATCTTCCGAGCCAAATTAGCATTGCAACTTTCGGACTTGACGGAAAGTGAAATCCGTTACTTACCTATTTGGTCGGAATATATTACAGAGTTTGGTGCTGGAGACCAAAACTATTTAGGTATGCAGGCGAAGAGGTCCTTGTCTGGAGACTATTCGGTATATTCTTCAATTAGACCTGACCTCAAAAAGGCTAGCTCATACAGTGGATGGACCGTAGTTAGTGGTAAGGGACTTGCAAGAAATAAGCGAGGTATTATCGAATCGATGCGGTCGTTAGTTTCTGAAACACGTTTTGATGAAGACGATAGGCTTAAGGATTTGATCATGCAGTCGAGAGCAGATGCTGAGCAAAGTATTACCGAAAAAGGACACCAATTAGCTATTTTGACCGCTGGTCGCGATCTGTCAGCTTTTGGTGCGCTTTGTGAATTATGGGATGGCGTAAGCTATATTAAATTCATTAAACAACTTAGCACGGAAAATTCTACGGAGGCAGGATGTACTGAAATTTTTCGGATATTCGAATCTATTCGTGAAAAAGTACTTACAGGAGCGAGGGAGGTCGCCTTAATTGGTGATGCACCAGCTCTATCTGATCTAAACCATGACATGTTCTCTGACGATTTCGATTCTGATAAATGCCGCAGTGATTTTAATCCTTTGGACTTAGATCGTTTTGTATGCGCTAATGAAAACGCTTGGATAATAAGTTCTGCTGTAAACTTTTGCGCGAGAGTGTTTCCGGCTGCGCCATTGAATTCGCCAGATGCCCCAGCGCTAACAGTATTAGGTCGTTACTTGCAAGATGGTTTTCTTCATCAGCATATTAGAGAGCAAGGCGGAGCTTATGGAGGCGGAGCCTCGTACGATAGCGAGACTGCTACTTTTCGTTTTTATTCGTACAGGGATCCTCGACTAAGTGATACATTTCACGATTTTAATAGGTCCATCGATTGGTTTTTAACTGACACGAATTCTAGGCGTTTAGACGAGTCTATTTTGGGCGCGATCAGAACGATAGATATACCCTCATCGCCTGCTGGGGCAGCCGAAAAGAGTTTTAACTCGGACTTGTTTGGTCATTCTGACGATATAAAGAGAAAATTTAGGGAGGGTGTTCTGGATGTGACTAAGGACTCACTATTGGCAGTATGTGAGAAATACTTATTGTCCAGAGACTCTAGTTTGGGAGTTTTAGCAAGCTCAGTTAATCAAGCAGCATTAGAGAACGATGGCTTTTCAGTAGGGCGGCTATAATTTTTTGCGCGGGGGTCAGGCTGTCACGATAGTGGATAGGCAAAACAATAAATATTGGGATGACGAAGCGGTTAGGGTTTTGGCGTCTTATGGAATATCGGGCGCGACGCTCTCAGAAGTTGGCGATGGGTTGATCAACCTCACGGTTGAAGTTCTAGAGGAAACGGGCAATCGTTTTATTTTGCAAAAAGTAAGTGGAATTTTCAAACCTTCGGTAAACGATAAGATTGCCGAAGTGACAGCGCACTTGAGAGAAAATGGGGTATCTTGTCCAAAAATTATTACAACAAGAAATCATAGGAATTACCTCGAGCAGGATGGCGATGTTTGGCGATTATATGAGTATATTCCGGGTTGCTCCAAGACGGTATTTACGTCCCCAGGAGATGCATATTCTGCCGGTAAGGCTTTGGCTCAGTTTCACGAGGCGTTAAAGAATTTTGATGTTCAATTATTAGCAAATGATCGGCCGCACGTTCACGATTTGCGCCTTCACTTAAATGGGCTTGAAAAAACCTTATCGTGCAGTACTTCGCATAGTTTGTATTCACAATGTTTTGCGTTGAGCAAACGTATTAAACTTTTGGCTTCAAGGATTCCAGATTTTGATCCGGGTCCGTTGATAGTAGCCCACGGTGATCCTAAGGCGTCGAATATTCTGTTTTCGGTCGAATCAAACTCTGCAGTCTGTTTCATTGATTTGGATACAGTAGGGCTCATGCCGCTTGCGTTGGAGCTAGGAGACGCGATGCGCTCTTGGTGCAACCCTTTCCCTGAGGATTCTTCTTCTTCTCTCTTTAATTTAGAACTGTATGAAGCCGCCCTCGATGGCTATGATTTGGTTGGGTCTCGTGTGGGACTAGATGAATCTATTCTGCCTGCGACCTTGCAGATTTATGTTGAGCTGGCGAGTAGATTTCTATCAGATGTCATCCATGAATCTTACTTTGGCTGGGATGATATAAATTATGAAAGTGCGGCATTACACAATTTGGCAAGAGCCAGGGCTCAAGTTTTGGCTGCCGAAAGTCTGGCGATACATATTTCGGAAAATTAATTTATTAGGCTGACTTTAATATTAGTTAAATTGATGGCATAGCCCAAACACCTTTATTTATGTTAAACTACATCAGTGACGTGGGATATGTACGCCTTAGTTTGTCTAGTTTATGACGATTTTTAACGCTGCGCGGTTGTTATCATTTTTCCATATAAGAAATTTAGCACCACTTTTTTGGAAATTCAAAGTGGAGAAACTTAATGTTTTCGTATCATTTTCTCTTGTGGGATTTGGAGAAGTGAAACCACGTGTATGGAGAAAATGAAATGCCAGCAGGACTGAAGACAAAAGAAGCGGGTGATGCGGAACAGGTTCCCGCCCAGAAACTTTCAATATATCATGTGACCCGTTTAGAAAAATGTAAGCTGGACAAAAGTGGTCCCACCGGCTACCGGTATGTTATTGAGGGTGGTTATGCTCCGATTACCGGTTTTAGGGCTGGTTCTAAAGATGATGTAAGTAGTCACGCGACCGCGCTTGCTAAAGAAATGAATGAGCGCAGAGGTTTGAAAGGTACTAAACACATTGTGATTGGAAAGCCTAAGAAGGCGCAAGCAGCGAAGAAATAGCATATTGGGAAGCGATTTTCCGTTTAAAGAGAACATTCGCTTGTTACCGCGACCTGTAAAATACCAGCAACCTCTTTGAGGCTGAAAATCAGCTGTATACAGATATATGAGGGTTGGTACCGGGAGGGGGAATCGAACCCCCACATCCTTTCGGATACCAGATTTTGAGTCTGGCGCGTCTACCAGTTCCGCCATCCCGGCTTGGACCTAGTGGCGAAGAAGTATAGAGAAACATAGAGGCTAGGTCGACAGGGTGTTGAAAAATAATATGGGGCTATCTTTTGGATCTAGCTGATTTTGATTATTCCTTGCCAAAGCATCTGATAGCGCAGGAGCCTTTAACTAGTAGGCGTGAAGCGAAGCTTCTCGCTCTGAGTGAAAAAAAAGATACTCCTTCCCATTTTAAAGTTGCCGATCTCTTTTCTTTTTTTAAGCCCGACGACTTGATAGTTTTGAATGATACCCGAGTGATTAACGCAAGACTAAAAACGAAAAAGAGTACCGGAGGGCGCATCGAGATTCTTGTAGAGCGGGTTTTGAGCGAGAAGGTCGCTTTAGTTCACATGCGCTCCAACAAGGTGCCAAAAATTGGTTCATGCATAACCCTATTCGGGAATATAAATATAAGTGTAAAAAGCCGATTTGAAGAGCTTTTTCAAGTTGAAATCGTCTCATCGCACACGTTTGAAGAACTTTTAAGTACCCGTGGTAAGGTGCCATTACCTCCGTATATCGAACGTGAGCCTAATGATAATGATGCTAGTCGATACCAAACCGTATACTCGCGGGTACCAGGGGCGATCGCTGCACCCACGGCGGGTCTGCACATAGATCAATTATTGATAGATCAATTGGTGGCCTCTGGTATTCAAATTAGTTATGTGACCTTACACGTTGGCTCGGGAACGTTTCGGCCTGTAAAATCAAGTCACATAAAGGAGCATAAAATGCACTCGGAGCGAGTCGTCGTGCCTGCTGCTACAGTGGCTGCAGTGAATGAAACACGTGAAAAAGGTGGTCGAGTTATCGGAGTCGGTACAACGGTTATGCGTGCGCTAGAAACTGCGGCTAAAGCGAGTGGATCTATCGAAGTTTATGATGGTGAAACAGACCTATTCATAACTCCGGGATTCGAATTTCAGGTAGTTGATGCTCTGATGACAAACTTCCACCTTCCTCGATCCACACTTCTTATGCTTGTCTGCGCATTTTCGGGGTTTGAAAGAGTAATGAATGCTTATCGAATCGCTGTAGAAAATAATTATCGATTTTTTAGTTATGGGGATGCTATGTGGCTTGAGAGGAAAGTTCTGACGCATGGTAGGGAAATATAAATTGGGGGCCAATTTTTCGCTTACGTCAATAGATAAACAAGCACGCGCTGGCTTACTAACAGTCAGCCATGGCGTCATCGCAACCCCTGTTTTTATGCCAGTTGGTACTTACGGCACTGTGAAGGCGATGACAGCTGAAGAATTAGTTTCTATAGGGGCGCAGATTGTATTAGGAAATACATTTCATCTTATGCTTCGCCCCGGTGAAAAAGTGATCCGGAATCATGGCGGACTTCACGATTTCATGAGTTGGCGGAAGCCTATTTTGACTGATTCCGGCGGTTATCAAGTTTTTAGTCTTGGTGCTTTGAGGAAAATTAGTGAAAAGGGGGTGACTTTCAAATCACCGATTAACGGCGATAAGATATTTTTGTCGCCCGAGAGGTCGATTGAAGTACAAAAATGGCTGAATTCAGATATCGCGATGGTATTTGATGAGTGTACACCTTATCCGGCTAATGAGGAAATGGCTCGGCTTTCTATGGAGATGTCTCTTCGCTGGGCCGCGAGGAGTAAACAAGCGCATGAAGGAAGTTCAAATGCTCTATTTGGTATAGTTCAAGGTGGTATGTATCAAAATCTGCGGTCCGAATCTGCTGAAAAGCTCAGACGTCTCGATTTTGACGGGTACGCTATTGGAGGCCTCTCTGTTGGGGAGCCTAAAGGTGATATGTTGAGAATAATGGCTCATACCGCAGCATTACTGCCTGAGGACAAGCCGAGATATTTGATGGGAGTTGGCACACCCGAAGATTTACTCAATGCTATCGGGGAGGGGGTGGATATGTTCGATTGCGTATTACCTACAAGAAATGCCCGAAATGGTCACTTATATACTTCTCAGGGAATTGTGAGAATTAGAAATGCTGAGCATCGTAACTCTCTGGAACCGTTGGATCAGTCCTGCGCTTGCAGTACGTGCCAAAATTACTCTCGAGCATATCTGCACCATCTTCAACGAAGTAACGAGATCCTTGGTGCGAGACTTAATACTTTGCATAACTTACATTTTTATCAAAGTTTGATGAGCGCAGCTAGAGAAGCCATTCAGACTGGTAAATTTGAGATTTTTAAAAATTCTTTCTTACAGAATTACAAGGATTCAAAGCAGTAACATCCTACTTAACAAATGTGGCATAATTAGTGTTTATTACCAAGAGATTAGTTAAAGGAAAGATTAGTTAAAGGAATTGTTCTTTATGGATTTTTTTATACAAAGTGCGTTGGCTCAAAGTGGGCAGGCAGCTAACGAGCCTGGCTTAGCAAGTTTTCTTCCCTTGATAATTCTTTTTGTTGTGTTTTATTTTTTTCTTATCCGACCTCAGATGAAGAAGCAGAAAGAGCACGGAAAAATGGTCAAGAACTTAGCAGTTGGTGATGAAGTTGTTACCAATGGGGGAGTTCTTGGAAAAATTACCGCTGTTGATGAATATTTTTTCAAGGTAAAGATAGCCGCTGACACTGAGGTGAAAATTCAAAAAATAGCGATTGCGCAAGTTATGCCTTCGTCTACGGTAGAATAAGTTATAAGATGCTAAAGGCAGAGTGATATTACAATTCTAGGTTTTTTTTCGGGCTAAATTTAAGATGAATCAATATTCTATTTGGCGTTATTTGTTCATTTTAGCGGTGTGTGGCCTCGGCTTTTTATATGCGTTACCTAATTACTATGGGCATGATCATGCCCTGCAGATCAATGGACTGCGTGGTAATGTGATAGATGCAAAACTGCAAACTGATATCAGTTCGAAGTTAGATGATGCTGGGGTTGCATATAAGTCCGTCAAAATAGAAGGTAATAGTTTACTAGTCAGGTTCATTGATTCTGAAAATCGCCGTGTAGCACGAGACGTAATTGGTAGCATGTTTGAAGCGGGCGATTATGTTGTAGCGTTTAGCCTAGCTAGCGCTATGCCGGATTGGCTGAAATCAATTGGAGGAAAGCCTTTATCCATGGGGCTAGATTTACGGGGTGGTGTGCATTTTTTGATGCAGGTAGATACGAATACCGTCAAAACTCAAACGGAAGAACGTTTTATCTCGGAGCTTAAAACAGCACTTCGACAGGATAAAGTAAGGTACCGTTCTTTTACAAAAAACCCCGAGGGCGGTCTGGAATTAGAATTGACCAATGCTGAAATGAGGTCCCGAGCGCAGGGTATAGTGAAGGCTCAATTTCCCGAATTAACGACAGTCGAAAATGGAAGTGGTAACGCAAAAATAAAATTGAATGTCTCGGACGAGACTCTTTTGGAAACTCAAAAGGCTGCGCTTCAGCAAAATCTACAAACTTTGCGAAACAGAGTTAATGAATTTGGAGTGTCCGAGCCTGTTATACAACAGCAGGGGATTGATCGAATTGTTGTTCAACTGCCAGGCGTTGAAGATACGGCGGAGGCTAAAAAGATTTTGGGCGCGACTGCGACATTAGAGTTTCGAATGGTCGACTTGAGTGGTGATGTTGCGGCTGCGGTTAATGGCAGTATTCCGATTAAATCGAAGTTATATTATGAAAGGGATGGCACTCCTGTTCTGTTAGACAAAAGAGTGATGCTTACCGGCGAGTACATTATCGACGCATCATCTGGACTTGAGGCGCAGAGTGGTACGCCGGCAGTTTTCATTACTTTAAATGGTAAGGGCGCGAGAATTTTTAGTAGAGCTACAGGAGAGCGAATCGGACAGCCCATGGCTGTGGTGTACTTAGAAAGGCGCAACGGAAGACAAATAGAGGAAGTGATTAATATCGCGACAATTCAAGGTCAACTTTCTAAACGTTTTCAAATTTCTGGTTTAGATACAACTGAAGAGGCCCGTACGTTGGCGCTTTTATTAAGAGCCGGGGCCTTAGCCGCTCCCATAGAGATAGTTGAAGAACGTACCGTGGGTCCTAGCTTAGGTCAGGACAACATTGAGCGCGGCTTTAACTCTATGATCATCGGAATGTTTTTTGTACTAGTATTTATGGCAATTTACTACAAAGTCTTTGGCTTAATAGCCAACATTGCGGTTATAACCAATGTCGTGATGATTGTGTCATTGCTATCCATACTTCAGGCGACTTTAACCTTGCCTGGAATAGCGGGTATTGTCTTGACTGTGGGCATGGCTGTTGATGCCAATGTGCTGATTTTCCAGAGAATTCGAGAAGAGATAAAAAATGGTAATTCGCCTCAAATGAGTATTAGCGCGGGTTATGACAAAGCATTTTCGACGATCGCTGACGCGAATATAACCACTTTGATAGCGGCAATCGTATTATTTAGTTTTGGTACAGGGCCTATCAAAGGTTTTGCGGTGACTTTGTCTCTTGGTATCGTCACCTCTATGTTTACTGCGATCGTCGGGACGCGAGCCTTGGTTAACTTACTATATGGTAAAAAGAAATTACATAAACTGTTAGTATAAGGTTAGCGTAATGAGCTTTGAAAATAAAAAAATAACCAATATTGATTTTCTGGGGAAAGCGCGCATTGCTTTATTAGTAACGTTCACCCTTCTGATAGTTTCCGCGTCATCATTTTTTACAAAAGGACTAAATTTAGGGATTGATTTCACTGGTGGGACGTTAGTTGAAGTAGGTTTTAGTGAAGCGGTGGATCTTTCCGAGGTGCGAGGTGCGTTAGTAGGCCAAGAGTTTCGAGGGGCCACCGCGCAGAGCTTTGGAACAGCTGAAGAGGTTTTAATTAGATTGCCGATAAGTTCGAGTGAGGTGAGCGCCGAGGTTGGGGATCGAGTTTTATACGCTCTCCCAGATGCCGAGATGCGACGGGTTGAGTTCGTCGGCCCACAGGTTGGACAAGAGTTGACCGAGGATGGCTTTTTAGCTCTGTTATATGCTTTTTCCGGCATTCTAATTTATGTAATGATCCGTTTTACTTTTAAGTTTGCAGTTGGGGCTATTGCTGCAGTTATCCATGACGTTGTAATAACGGTTGGTATATTCTCGGTGACAGGGATGAGCTTTGATCTGACTGTTTTGGCTGCCGTCTTAGCGGTTATTGGCTACTCTCTGAATGATACCATTGTAGTTTACGATAGGGTGAGAGAAAATTTTAGGCGTTATAGGGATAATGACGCTAAATCAGTTGTGAATCTTTCTCTTAATCAGACTTTGTCGAGGACTTTGGTAACATCTGGAACTACATTGTTTGTTGTCACAGCGTTGTTCTTTTTGGGCGGTGAGCTAATTCATGGTTTTGCGACTGCGCTCATCATTGGGATCTTAGTGGGCACGTACTCGTCCATTTACGTAGCTAGCTTGTCACTTGTAGCATTACGCGTCAGTGGTTTAGATCTGATGCCTGTGTCTAAAGAGGACGGGCAAATAGATAAACGTCCTTAATAGATTGGGTCGACTCGCAGCAAGAGTTACGATTTGAAAATCCTGGTAGATAGTGAACTAACTGATGCTAAAAATATTTTTAGTCATTTGGGGCACGTTGAGCTTTTTGAAGGACGGAAGCTAACTCAAAAGTTGGCGAAGACAGCACAGATACTTATCGTCCGATCTGTTACTACTGTTGATAAAAACCTCTTGGAGGGCTCCGATATACGTTTTGTTGGCTCTGCGACGTCGGGGCAAGACCATGTGGATACAGGTTATTTAGAGAGTAATGACATAAACTTTGCTTCGGCGGCAGGGACAAATGCTAAGACAGTAGCCGAGCACGTTCTGTGTTGTATCGTAGAATATCTGGATGAGTCCGGGACTGCATTAGAAGAAATATCTGTCGGGTTAGTAGGATATGGTCATGTGGGTCAGGCGGTAGGAGAACTATTGGATAGGCTGTCAGTAAAATACTGCGCTTATGATCCATTCGTAAACTCTAGTTTGTATCCGATGATTTTAAGCGATTTTAGTAAAGTCCTCGGCTGTGATGTGGTGAGTCTGCATGTGCCTTTGACTCATAGTGGGACACATCCTACTCACAATTTAATCGGGTCCAGTGCCATCTCTGAGTTGAGCACTGGAGCCCTTTTGATAAATAGTGCACGGGGAAATGTTCTAGATCAGACCGCTCTTTTAGAGCGGTTGACGGGAGAGCAAAAAATTTGGACTGCCATTGACTGTTGGGCTGACGAACCCGATATCGATCCGGAATTCGTTCAGGCCGTCTGGAGAGCCACCCCACATATAGCCGGATATTCGCGAGAAGCTAAGAGACGCGCCATATTGAGCGTGTACCAGAGTGTTTGTGAATTTTTGGGTGTGGACAGTAAACGGTTTGAATTCCCACGTGATCTGCGATTGGTTGAAAAATTAGGTAGCGAAGCTGATTTGAAAGATGTGTTAAATGTTGTGCATCCTCTAAAGCGTCACAATAAAGAAACAAAGAAGTTATCTGGATTAGATTGGCCACAGAAAGCTTTCGATTTTGATAACTACCGGGCCCAGTATGGCTTGAGGAACGAATTTAGTGCTTATCAGGCAGTGTATTCGGATTTTGACGGTGGTATTATTAAACTTCTAGCTGGTTTAGGGTTTGTATCTAAGCCCTAGTACAGCGCCAGGTAATATATTAAGTCTCATTAAAAAGTCTCATTAAAATGCGCGAATATACAATTGGAACTCCTTTAACTTTGAAAGCGACTAAGCTGATGCTCTTAGGTTCAGGAGAGCTAGGTCGAGAGATTGCGATTGAGTCGGTCAGATTAGGGTTGGAAGTCATCGCTGTCGATCGATATGAGAATGCCCCAGCTATGCAAGTTGCGCAACGTAGCTCGGTAATCAATATGCTAGATCCCGTATCGTTGCGGGACCTAATTTTATCTGAAAAACCCGACTTCATTGTTCCCGAAGTAGAGGCAATTGCTACGGATGTGTTGGTTGAGCTCGAAAAAGAGGGTTTTCAGGTCATTCCCGTTGCTACCGCTACTAAGCTTACTATGGATCGAGAGGGAATTAGGACACTTGCTGCGCGCGAGTTAGGGCTGCCTACCTCGGATTATATTTTTGCCAGTTCCAAGGAAGAGTGTCTTCAGGCAATAAAGAAAATTGGGATGCCGTGTTTCGTGAAGCCGGTAATGAGCTCGTCTGGTAAAGGTCAGATGAAGGTCAAAACGATTGAGGATGCGGAGGCGTGTTGGCAACACGCTGTGTCAGGCGGAAGGGGAGCCACTCCACGTGTTATAGTTGAAGATTTGATAGATTTTGAGTATGAAATTACGTTACTGACAGTCAAACATCGTGGCGGGGTTGAGTTTTGTGCTCCGATAGGACACATGCAGGTTGATGGCGACTATAGAGAGTCTTGGCAGCCTCAGCCAATGAGCTCGGCGGCGTACGAAAAATCGGTAGATATTGCGACTGATATTGTAGAATCGCTAGGTGGTTTCGGTGTTTTCGGAGTGGAACTATTTGTCAAAGGAGATGATGTTTGGTTTAGCGAGGTATCGCCCCGCCCACATGATACTGGAATGGTGACCTTAATTTCTCAGCAGCTATCTCAGTTTGCGCTGCATGTAAGGGCGCTTCTGGGCTGCAATATAGCACCAATAGAAAATTTAGGTCCTTCAGCGTCATATGCCATCCTAGGCCATGGAACGGGCAATGTTGTCCTATATTCAGGAATTAGCGATGCTTTATCCGAAACGGATGTTGATTTGAAGATTTTTGGGAAACCTAACGTGGTCGGCGAGCGACGTCTGGGAGTTGCTTTAGGTAAAGCTGAATCTGTCACAGAAGCGCGCGCGAAGGCTAAAAAAGTTGCTCGAAAATTGATAGTTTCTATAGAGTAATTACTGTTGAAAGCCTTTGTGGTAGCATTACTAATTCTCAGTGATCGGTGCCGAGTGAGTTTTCAAAACCAGGCGTATTTGTACGATTTTTGAGACAGTTTTTACTTAACTATGTCTGATAATTGGATCTATTTTTAGTTGTTTCGAGAGAAGTTTATAATGAAAAAATTACTACGTATCTTAGTTTTTTGTTTGGCTACCGTTAGCGTCAGTTCTCTTTTAGCGGATGATAGTGCATCCGCACTGGTTAAGAATACTACTGAGCAGGTACTGAAAAACGTTCAGCAAAATCGGGAGGAGCTGGAGGCAGACCCAGTGAAGATGCTGAACTTAGTGTCTGAATATATTTTCCCAGCTTTTGACTTCAATATAATTTCACAGTGGGTCCTAGGTGAAGCTTGGACGAAGGCGGATGACCCGACTCGAGAAATTTTTACCGACCAATTTAGGAAACTGTTGGTGAGGACATACGCAACTGCTCTGCTGCAGTTTTCCGATGAAACGATAGAATATCCCGAAGTCCCTCAAAAAGCTGGGGGCAGGACTGTAGTAGTAATGCAAAATGTTTCGGGGCCGAACATAAAAACTATACCAATAGTTTACAGACTTTATCGAAAGAAGGGTGAGTGGAAAGTATTTGATGTATCTGTTGACGGTGTAAGTTTAGTAAAAACTTATAGGGCATCTTTCGGGTCCATGATAAAAAATAAGGGTTTATTAGGACTAGTTGAAACTTTAAGTGAGAAAAACCGTCTTTTTTCCCAATGAGTTCACCTAAACAATAAGGATTTAAAAACGGCTATGACTCCAGAGCAAATAAAACTAATGATTGAATCCGGTATCGAAGGATCAGAAGCACATGTGGAAGGAGATGGATCACACTTCTTTGCTCATGTAATAAGTGATTTATTTGATGGTATACCCGTGATTAAGCAACATAAAATGGTTTATGCGGCATTGGGTGATAGTATGGAAGAAGCAATACACGCACTCTCTATTCAAACCTACACTATAGAGGCTTGGGGAAAAGCTAAGAAATTTAAAGTTCTCTCTTGAGCTAGCATATGGAAAAGCTCATTATTAAAGGGGGGCGGCGTTTGGCTGGCGAGATAAGGATATCTGGTGCCAAAAATTCTGCGCTACCAATTCTTGCTTCAAGTTTACTGTCTCAGGGCCCTTTGCGAATAGGTAACTTACCGCACCTGCACGATATTACTACTACTATGGAGCTTTTAGGGCAGATGGGGCTGACTTTGACCGTGGGCGATAACTTAGAAGTTGAGGTTGATAGCGCCACTATTTCACAGTTTTTGGCGCCATATGAATTAGTAAAAACTATGCGAGCCTCTATTCTAGTGCTTGGTCCTTTATTGACGCGTTTTGGAAAGGCTGAAGTCTCTCTTCCGGGTGGTTGTGCGATAGGGACTCGGCCTGTGGACATGCATTTACAGGCGCTTGCGGCTATGGGGGCTAAGATAGAAGTTGAGGGGGGGTATATTCGGGCTACAGCCTCTGGCCTCAAAGGAGCTGATATTGTTTTTGATGCGGTGACTGTTACTGGTACAGAGAATTTATTGATGGCCGCCTGCCTTGCCGATGGGGTCACTACGCTCACAAATGCCGCAAAAGAGCCGGAAGTTGTCGACCTAGCCAATTGTTTGAGAGGCATGGGGGCAATTATTTCTGGCGAGGGAACTAACGTAATTCAGATTCAAGGTGTGAAGTCTTTAAAGGGAACTTCTTATAATATTTTACCCGACCGAATCGAGACTGGAACATATTTGACAGCTGTGGCTATGACGGGTGGGCGCGTCAAGCTGAAGGATACTCGACCCGATTTATTAGGAGCTGTTCTCACCAAATTAGAAGAGGCTGGGGCAGTTATATCGACCGGAGACGATTGGATAGAGCTAGAGATGGATCCAGCTGATCTTAAAGCTGTCAATATTCAAACCGGTCCATATCCCCGCTTTCCTACAGATATGCAGGCTCAATTTACGGCGCTTAATTGTATTGCTGGGGGAACCGGAGCAATTCAAGAATCAGTATTTGAAAACCGCTTTATGCATGTTCAAGAGTTAAGAAGAATGGGAGCCGATGTTAGAGTAGATGGTAATATCGTGTTTACGTCGGGGGTAGAAAAGCTGACAGGTGCCCCCTTGATGGCGACTGACTTGCGAGCATCAGCTAGCCTCGTTTTAGCGGGGTTAGTTGGATGCGGAGAGACTATAGTTGATAGAATTTATCACATTGACCGGGGTTATGAGACAATAGAAGAAAAACTTACTAACCTTGGGGCAGATATCAGGCGGGTGCCGCGATGAGTTTTTCAGGTGCTATGCCGAACTCTTTATATTGTGGTTCATTTAACAGCGATCACTTGCGCGGGTAATTATAATTATGACTGGGAAATTATTTCAAAAGCCTAAAGAGTTGGTATTAGCCGTATCTAAAGGTCGGATTTTCAAACAAGTTTTGCCGCTGCTACAGTCTGCCGGGATTTCTATTCTAGAAGATCCCGAACAATCCAGAAAACTAGTATTAGACACGTCTATGGAAAGTCTAAAACTATTGATAATTCGCCCATCAGATGTTCCTACTTTTGTCGAATATGGCGCTGCAGATTTAGGCATTACTGGGAAGGATGTTCTGTTGGAGCACGAAAGCGATGATTACTATGAATTATTAGATTTAGGTATCGCTAAATGTAGTCTCATGGTAGCAGGTATGCCAGGCACTGCCATCTCTAAAAATCGATTGAAAATAGCCACAAAATATTCCCGTGTTGCTACTAACTATTTTGCCTCGCTAGGAATTCAGGCTGAACTTATCAAGCTATATGGTTCTATGGAGTTAGCCCCATCCGTAGGGTTGGCCGATTTTATAGTAGATTTAGTAGATACTGGCGATACATTAAAAGCAAATGGCTTAGTGCCATTAAATAGCATCTGTGAGATTAGTTCGAGGCTTATTGTGAATAAGGCGACGATGAAAACAAAGAATTCCAAGGTTAAAAATCTTATTCAGATGTTACGTGATGTAAAGCTAACGAGTGATAAAAATGGATGATTTTATTGCCCGATTAGATATCAAAGACTCTAATTTTAAAGCTCGGTTGTCGGCATTGCTAAAACGAGATGATTTAGTTAGTGCATCTATAGAGTCGTCAGTGCGCGAGATAGTTGCTCAAGTTAGAAAGGATGGCGATACTGCACTACTGAGATATACTAATGAACTAGACCGTCGACAAATAGACTCCAGCGTGCACCTGGAGCAACTTGATTTTAGGAGCGTTTTAGGGTCCATTTCACCTGCTATAAAGTCTGATTTGAAAATGGCGGCAACTCGTATTGAAGAGTACCATAAAAGGCAAACTTTAGACTCTTGGCAATATCAAGATACTAGCGGAAATTTGATTGGACAACTCGTAACTCCTCTGGAAAGAGTCGGTATTTACGTACCCGGCGGTAGGGCGGCTTACCCTTCGTCTGTTTTGATGAATACAATTCCGGCTAAGGTGGCTGGGGTCGAGGAGATAATCATGGTTTCTCCAGCGCCTGATGAATGTGTCGATGAGACTGTATTGGCCGCAGCGGCCATAGCTGGGGTAGATAAAGTTTTTTCAATTGGCGGTGCCCAAGCGATAGCCGCATTAGCCTACGGCACAGAAACTATTCCGAGAGTAGATAAGATAGTGGGACCAGGTAACTCATATGTAGCAAGAGCTAAATCACAAGTGTTTGGCGATGTAGGCATAGACATGGTGGCAGGTCCGTCGGAAATCTTGATTCTGTGTGATGGTGAGACTGAGCCAGACTGGATTGCTATGGATCTATTTTCTCAGGCTGAGCATGATGAGTTTGCGCAAGCGATACTAGTCTCGCCTGATCGACGGTTTCTAGATTTGGTGGCCGGTCGTATAAAAGTGCTCTTAAAAGACATGCCTAGACGTGAGATTATTTCAGAATCTCTAAAGAGAAATGGTGCGTTAATTGGGGTAGACTCCATGAATGAAGCCATAGATATAGCCAATCGCATTGCGCCCGAGCACTTGGAATTGTCGGTCGCCGAACCGAGGAGGTTTTTGTCTAAGATTAGGCATGCAGGTTCAATATTTTTAGGTCGGCTGACTCCTGAAGCATTTGGAGATTATTGTGCGGGACCCAACCATGTGTTGCCCACATCTGGCTCTGCTAGATTTTCTTCACCTCTCGGCGTCTATGATTTTCAAAAACGCACTTCAGTAATTGAGTGTTCCGAAGAGGGAGCATCTCATTTGGGACGATTGTCCGAGTCTCTCGCGAAGGCTGAGGGATTAGAAGCACACGCCAGATCCGCCGCATATCGGAGTCGGAAATTTTGAAATTAATTGATCGTATGCGATATGTAGCTTCGCCTAAAATTTTAGACTTACAGCCATATAAAGTAGATTCCTCCAGATATTTGGTGAAATTAGACGCTATGGAGAATCCTCATGAACTTCCTCTTAGTTTGCGAGAAAAATGGCTGGGATTATTAAATAAAACTGCAGTCAATAGGTATCCTGATCCGGTATGCAGTGAATTAAGAGGCCGGCTTCGCCAGGCCATGTCATTGGATCGCTCGGTCAATATGTTGTTCGGAAATGGTTCTGACGAGATAATAAATCTGCTGTCTTTGGTTGCGTCTGGCGGAGAAGGAGGTTCCGTTCTTTTCCCTGAGCCCACGTTTAGTGTTTATCGACTTTCGGCTGAGGCACATGGTTTGAAAGTAATAGGTGTTCCTTCCAGTAATGAGGATTTCTCATGCGATATGGGAACTATGTTAGACGTTATAGAGGAAAAACAGCCAAGTTTAATATTTTTAGCGAGTCCTAATAATCCCACGGGTAATAGCGTGGACCAAGAGTCAATTATACGACTGTGCGCTGTCGCAGATGGGCTGGTAATATTAGACGAGGCTTATTGCAAATTCGCTGCAGTTAGCCATCTGAAATTACTCAGTGAAATCGATAATTTGCTCATAATGCAAACTTTTTCAAAAATTGGATTCGCTGGTATACGGCTGGGAGTTTTGTTTGGTGCAAATGACTGGATAGAGTTATTGGATCGGGTGCGTATGCCTTATAACGTAAATGCACTTACCCAGGCGACCGCAGCATTTGCACTCGATCATTGGGAGTACTTTCAGTCGATTATAGATGAGATTATTGCAGAACGAGAGACGATGATGCAGTTTATGGTTGGTTTAGAGTCCATTAGAGTCTGGCCGAGTGATGGTAATTTTATATTGTTCCGGCCTCATCTAATGACGTCAGAGCATGTTCACGAGGAACTTCGGAATCGTGATATCCTTATAAAGAACATGTCTGGCGCGCATCCTAGTTTACAGAACTGTTTGAGGGTTACCATTGGGACAGAAGAGGAAAATACGTTGTTTCGGGATAGGCTAATAGAAATCATGGGGCGAGAGGGTGTCTCGCGCGACTAAATTTTCCGCTAGTTATTGTCGCTTTGCGGTGTTCACCGAGACTAGTTTTGATGAAATAATGCTATAATTGGATTTGAGGCTTCAAATTGAATGATAGGCTGCAAAATAATTTGTCGTCGTGGTCTCAAAAAACTGTTTTGGCGGTAGCTAATGAGTTCGTAATGTAACGGGTCTCAGCGCACATGCGTGTGACAATTAATATCTACGATCTTAGATAAAGTAAGAAGAATTTAGTTTGGGAGTAAGTAAAAGGATGACTGTAGACTCGACGGATATAGAACGGCGCCAGTTTCTAACTGGTACTGCAGCGGTGCTAGGTGGGCTTGGTGCGGGAGTTGCAGCTATCCCATTTGTATCCACGTTTCAACCTAGCGAGAGAGCAAAGGCTATCGGTGCGCCGGTGGAAGCTAATATTGATCAGATAGAACCGGGCCAGAGAGTTACCTATAAGTGGAGGGGCAAACCGGTATGGATCATACGGCGAACCGAAGAGCAGTTAGCCGCGCTTGAGCAGATGCGAGATATATTAGCCGATCCAGACTCTGTCAGCTCAGTGCAACCTGAATTTGCTGAGAATAATTGGCGCTCTTTGAATCAAGAATATTTGGTCTTGGTAGGAATTTGTACGCATTTGGGTTGTTCACCTAGTTTTCGACCATTAGTAGGAGATGTTGTGATGGGTGCTGACTCCGTGGGAGGTTTCTATTGTCCCTGCCATGGCTCAAAGTTTGATCTCTCTGGTAGGGTTTATGCAGGTGTGCCAGCGCCCACTAATATGGACGTTCCTCCATATAAATTTTTAAACGAATCTAGAATTCTGATTGGTGAACTAGCAGAAGGGGAAGGCGCGTGAGTAAGGTGGTAAAAAATCTCACTGATCTCAGGGATTGGGTAGATGCTCGTTTTCCGCTTATGCAATTGTGGAATGAACATGTCGGACAGTACTATGCTCCGAAAAACTTCAACTTTTGGTACTACTTTGGCGTCCTATCATTGGTTGTTCTAGTTATTCAGATTGTTACGGGTATCTGGCTAGTGATGAATTATAAGCCTGATGCCGAGTTTGCCTTCGCATCAGTTGAATACATTATGCGAGATGTCGATTGGGGATGGTTGATTCGTTATATGCACTCAACAGGTGCTTCTTTTTTCTTTATTGTGATTTATTTGCATATGTTTCGGGGGATCATGTATGGCTCTTATAGGAAACCTCGAGAATTAATATGGGTATTGGGTATGTGTTTATATCTAGCACTCATGGCGGAGGCATTTTTCGGATATCTACTGCCTTGGGGACAGATGTCCTATTGGGGCGCTCAAGTTATTATTTCACTTTTCGGTGCGATTCCTCTAGTGGGAGAAACTCTTTCACTCTGGATTAGAGGTGATTATGTTGTCTCCGATATTACATTGAATCGATTTTTTGCTTTTCACGTTATAGCGTTGCCGTTTGCGATAGCTGGCTTGGTATTGCTGCATATCCTAGCGTTGCACCATGTGGGCTCTAATAATCCGGATGGAATAGATATAAAAGCTAATAAAGATCCGGCTGGCAAACCTTTGGATGGAATTCCTTTCCATCCGTATTACACTATTAAAGACGCGCCTGCTATCGTTGGCTTGTTGATTTTGATGTCCGTCGTAATCTTTTTCGCCCCCGAAATGGGAGGGTACTTCCTAGAACATAATAATTTTGTTCCAGCTGACCCGTTGAAAACGCCTGAGCATATAGCACCTGTTTGGTACTTCACTCCTTTTTACTCCATTCTCCGCGCAAATACGATTAATTTTTTTATGGTGCCGGCTAAATTATGGGGAGTAATTTTTATGGGTTTAGGCACGATGGCTTTTTTTCTATTACCTTGGTTAGATAGAGGTAAAGTTAGATCGATACGATATCGGGGGTGGATATATAAGACTGCTTTGTCGATATTTGTGGTCAGCTTTCTCATCTTAGGTTATTTAGGACTCTTACCCCCCACTCCAGGTAGGACTGCGGTGGCGCAAGTATGTACCATATTGTATTTTCTTTTCTTTTTGTTAATGCCTTTTTATACAAAATGGGATAAAACAAAACCAGTACCGGAAAGGGTGACATGATGGTGAAAAAAGTTGCTACTGCTATTCTAAGTTACATTTTAAGCGTCTCGTGTTACGCGGCTTCTGAAGTTGGAGTACCATTACTCGATGCGGATGTGGACGTTTCAAACACTGTATCACTCCAACGGGGTGCCCGTCTTTTTGTCAACTATTGCGTGAGTTGCCATTCTGCTGAATATATGAGGTACAACCGTATGGCTGAAGACTTAGGTCTTGACCCAGAGCTGGTGAAAGATAACCTTATGTTTGCTGCTGATAAGATAGGTGACACTATGACAATCGCTATGAGGTCAGATGATTCTGAGCAATGGTTTGGGGTAAAGCCTCCCGATTTGTCGGTCATCGCTCGCTCTAAAGGTGTGAATTATTTGTATTCATTTTTAAATGGCTTTTACCTTGACAGTACGAGACCAACTGGTGTGAATAACATTTATTATCCCAATACCGCGATGCCGCATGTACTTTGGGATTTGCAAGGATTTGCGCAAAAGACCGATGATGGACAGATCTTCGTACCAGAAGACTCCCACGGTGATATGACTGTAATTGAATATCAGCAGGCTACGCGTGACTTAGTGACTTTTCTAGATTACTTAGGTGAGCCAGCCAAACTAGTCCGGTACAAAATTGGATTTTGGGTGATTTCATTCCTACTAGTACTTTTTGTAATTACGTGTCTTTTGCGGCGAGAGTACTGGAGGGATGTACATTAAATATTATGACTACTTTAGCGAATAGAAAATCGGTGATGACTTTGTATACCGATATAGGTGATCCTCTGGGTCATAGTGTGCGTCTAGTTCTCAAAGAAAAGGACATTAATGCGAACGTGGAGTTCGTTGAGGTTGGCGAACGCCCAGATGTGCTGAATGATTTAAATCCTTATGAAGCTACCCTGACTTTAGTGGATAGAGACCTCGTGCTTTACGATGCGCAAAGTATGATGGAATACTTGGACGAGCGTTACCCTCATCCTCCTTTGATGCCTGTAGATCCTGTGTCTAGGGCAAATAATAGGCAATTTCGCTATCGGATTGTCAGAGATTTATACCAGCTTGTTACTGAAGTAATGGGCGACAACGAAATCGCTGCGGCTAGCGCAAGAAAACTATTGAAGGACGATTTAATGGCTATATGTCCCGTGTTTTCGCAATACGCGTATTTTATGTCGGATGAATTCTCTTTGGTAGATGTTTGCTTGGCGCCTGTTTTGTGGCGGTTACCGAGTTTAGAATTGAAGTTAGGTATGCCAGCCAAGCCATTATTAACTTACGCGGATAAAGTTTTTGAGAGGGACGCGTTTCAGGAGAGCCTTTCTGAAGACGAGAAACAATTGCGCTCTAGTAAATAACCGCACAATGTAAGTAAGGACATGTTACCGATCAAACCATATATGTTGCAGGCCTGCTACGACTGGATTTGTGACAGTGGACTCACTCCTCAGCTACTAGTAGATGCTACTCTTTCCGGAGTGCAAGTACCTACCGAATATGTACAAGATAATTTAATAATTTTAAATATTAGCCCTACCGCAGTGAGAGAGTTGGATTTGATGGGCGAGCCTATTTCTTTTAGTGCACGCTTCGGCGGGTCTTTCCGCAGTATAATTTTGCCGTTAGATGCATTACAGGTTATTTATGCCAGAGAGAATAGACAAGGTATCGCTCTTTCTTCTTTCGACGAGGGCTTTGTGATGCCTAGCGATAGTAATAGTTCTCTTAAAGAAGAGGAGAATGGCAATTTTGAGGAGAAAAAGAGAGACACGCCTAGTAAAGTCAAAAAGCCTAATCTTAAGTTAGTGGATTGACTTGCCGGCCAACATCAATTTAATTGCTGGGCCTTAAAGTCATTTCGTGGTTTCAAGTAGAGTAACTACAGAATTCACCCCCCTAGTTTCTCGCACAATTTTTGTTAACTTGGCGGCTTTGGTATCGTTAATTAGCCCCATCAAATATACTGTCCCATTCCTACATATTATTTTTACTTCTCGACGTTTAGCTATATTTTTAAACAATATTTTTGATTTGATTTTCGATTTTATGAAGCGATCGCTTAATTTAGTCCGATTAGTAATTGGATTGCCGATACTGATCTCATTGTGAATCTGTCGTACTTTTGGGATATCTGCGATTCTATCGAAAAGATCTATTCGATTTTTTTCTCGGGCAATTTCTCCAGTTAACAGAAGCACTTCATTGAAAGCGTGCGCTTGGACAGAGAAATTACTTTCAGTATAGTCTGAATCCTTAATTATTTTTTTAGCCTGCGAGGCGATTGAATGATCCTCGATGTAGGTTCCTAATGTACGAGGTGCGACCCCACAGCTTTGCATAGCGAAACTTAAAATAATTGCATAGGTAAAGAGTGTTATTCTAGCTAGTGTCATTTGTTTTATCATTTTCTAAGTGGAGCAACTCGCTTGCGAATAGAATATTATAATTAAGTTATACATACATTTCATAATAGAAATTAATACTTGTTTGTTTAAAAATTTATTGTTTATATGAAGTTTGTAGAACCTCAATTTTTACTGCGTGAAAATTCAGGCCAATAGCAATTGCAGCAAATTTGACCGGTATGTTGGTTACCATATTTATTATGAGTTTGAATTATTAGGCAATGCTTCACTTTATAAAGATACGTCCTAAATATGAACGAAAAATTAACTATAGAACCCTCTTTATACGTAGTCGCCACTCCCATTGGTAACCTAGGCGATATTACTATTCGCGCCATAGAGATATTGAAGTCGGTAGATTGTATTTTAACTGAGAATGTAAGGCATAGCAGTCTTTTACTAGATCACTATGGAATAAAGACTAAAACGCGACGATATAATGATCAGGATGAAAAAGATCTTGCGGATGTTATCGTCAATCAAATAAAAAATGAGAAAATGACGTTTGCGATAATTAGCGATGCAGGTACCCCTTTAATTAGCGATCCTGGATTTAAACTTATACAAAAAGCAGCTATAGCTAATATCAACACCTTCAGTGTACCTGGTCCGTGTGCTTTGATTTCTGCACTTTCTGTTAGTGGTCTAGCCACCAGCAAGTTTGCGTTTGAAGGTTTTCTTCCTTCACAGAAAACCGCTCGAGAACAACGATTAAAACTTCTTGAGTATGAAACTAGGACAACTATTTTTTATGAGGCACCCCATCGAATCATCGAATTTATAAAAAGCATTTCGAGGATATTTGGTAGTGACCGTCGCGTAGTAATTGGGCGTGAAATCACAAAGCGCTTTGAATCTATTTATAGAGGTAAGGTTTCTGAAATCATCGCATACTTAGATCATAATCCAGAAATAATAAGGGGAGAGTTTGTAGTTGTCTTGGCAGGAGCTAGGCAACAATTTGAGTATAGCGACCTAGACAAACTGCTGGGTGTTCTACTTGAAGAGTTAGGCTTAAAGCAAGCAGTCTCTCTGGCTCGAAAGATATCTGGGGTAAATAGGAACGTTATCTATGAGAGAGCGTTGAAAATTTCCTCTGATTAAGGTTGCAATTTCTCTGACTATGTCAGAAACTCAGCTGGCAAGTTGGCTGGGTGATCGCTGATTGTCTGTTTTGTAAAAAGAACTGGGATCAGAGGAAAGTCCGGGCTCCATAGGGCAGAGTGCCAGGTAATACCTGGGGAGCGAGAGCTTACGGAAAGTGCCACAGAAAATATACCGCCGTAATGGTAAGGGTGAAAAGGTGCGGTAAGAGCGCACCGCATTGGTTTAACGTCAATGGCAGGGTAAACCCCACTCGGAGCAAGACCAAATAGGAAAGTGCCTCGCTAAAGCGGGATAATGCGGCTCGTGTTAACTTTCGGGTAGGTCGCTTCAGGCTCGTGGTGACGCGGGTCGCAGATGAATGATCATCGCCCTGTTAAAGGGATACAGAACCCGGCTTACAGGCCAACTTGCCCTAATTTGCTCCTATCTAGAATTTAAATATAATGTATTAAGTGAGCAATAAAATTTATCTATATGATTTGAATGATATATTTTATTTTTGAATAACTTAAATTTCCTTTGTTCGCGAATTATTCAGCCTAAGTACTTGTTGTATAAGCAAGAATTCCCCAAAAACTAGCCATTTTCTCTTGACAGATTTCCACTTGTCTCCTTATAGTTGCGCATGGAGTGGAGAATTGTGGGGGAAAGTGGTGAAACATCACTTTTTTTCTTACCCAACCATAATTTACAGTAAGGAATAGTGCGCAAATGTTTCAAGGACTGAGTGTTGTCAATATAGATTCGAAGGGTCGATTAGCCATTTCGGCAAAATTTCGCGATATCTTCAATCGATTAGATCGTACCGAACTAATATTGACTTTGAATCCGTGGGATAGATCACTATTTCTGTATCCAATTGCCGAATGGGAGCATATAGCCTCAAAGATAGCCCTATTGTCTGACTTCGACAAAGGAAGTCGGCGGACGAAGCAAATTTTGACTGGTTATGCGACTGAATGTCGATGTGATAGCCAAGGTAGGGTGCTTATTCCGGCAGAGCTACGTTCGGTCTCAGATCTTGATAAAGAAGTTATATTATTAGGACAAGCAAATAAGCTAGAACTGTGGAACGCAGCTCGATGGCGCACTGAATGTGAGGAGTGGCTGGCCGGAGCTAAAGAGCCTAGCGGCAATGTAGCACCTACTTTGGAGTCTTTATCACTGTGAGGAGCTATAGATGATGCCACATGCTCCCGTTCTGCTCACTGAGGTACTAGATCTCATGAACATCGAGCCGGGCGGACATTACTTAGATGCGACTTTTGGCAGAGGTGGACACTCTCAGGCTATCCTTCATAAATTAGATTCGAGTGGCAGAGTCACAGTATTTGACAGAGATCCTGAAGCGATAGCTGTAGCAAATAGTCTTAGTAAAGATGATTGTAGGGTACAGGTAAGACATTCACAGTTCTCTATGATGGGCCAATATGCTGATCTCGCTGTCGGGGAGATGGATGGTATTTTGTTTGATCTAGGACTATCTTCGCCTCAAATAGACGATCGGAATAGAGGTTTCAGCTTCAAAAATGACGGTCCATTAGATATGAGAATGGATCCAGCGACTGATATGTCGGCGCGAGAATGGATCAATAGTGCTCCGGAGCGAGAAATAAGTGACGTTCTTTGGAAATATGGCGAAGAGCGGGCCTCTAGGAAGATTGCAAAGGTGATTACTGAACAGCGGAAAGTTGCGCCGATCACTAGCACAATGAGTTTGGCAAAACTCATTAGAGGGTGTATTAGATTTAATCGGTCGAAGATTGATCCTGCTACGAAAAGTTTTCAGGCTATCCGAATTCACATAAATAATGAATTAGTAGAGATCGAAAACGGTATAGAGAGTGCTATAAAGTTGTTAAAACTAGGTGGGCGTCTCTTAGTGATTTCTTTTCATTCCCTTGAAGATAGGATAGTGAAGCATCGATTCAGGGATCTAGATTACATTGCGCGTGAGGGTGCCAAAGATAACAGTCAACAGATCCCATCTTTCCGCCTAGTAAAACCGAAGCTGATACGAGCAAGTACGAATGAAAAGAAAATAAATCCACGATCTAGAAGCGCTCGCTTAAGGTCAATAGAGAGGTGCCTATGAAAATGAATCTTTTCGTATTATTTCTCGCGATTAGTGTATTCGCCTCAGCATTAGCATTAGTAACTAAAAGAGAAGAGACTAGAAATTTTTCTAAGCAATTAGAAAAACTCGAATCAGAGCGTCGCGCTGTAAAACAGGACTGGGCTAAGCTAATTTTGAGACAATCTAATTTAGCTAGTCATTCCAGAGTAGAACAAGTGGCAAGAGATGCTTTAGGTATGAAGTTGCCTGAAGCTAAGACTGTGGTTAGCACTAAATGAGTCTTCAAAGAAAAGTAACTCTCGATTTTCGTAATAGGCGGAAGGTTACCCTAGCACTATTTTTTATTATGTCTTTAATCTTAATTTGGGGTGCAATTGATTTACAAATAAACGAGCCAGTAGATTTAAAAAAACGCGCGGATTCAAGGTCCCTCCGGATTAAGGAGATTCCTACTGATAGGGGAATTATTTTTGACAAGAATAAAGATCCCCTTGCAGTAAGTGTTCCTCATTATGCATTGGAAGTTGATCCCAGAAAATTAATCAATAATGAGGAGTATCAAAATCGGATTGCTACAATTCTTGACTGGAATCCGGAAAAGTTACAGAAAATGATTTCTGCGAAAAAGCATAGAAAAGGAATTCCTTTAACGCGCAAATTAACTACTGAGCAAAAGAAAGCTTTATCTGATTTAGGAATAGATGGAGTGTACTTCACTGAATATTCCAAGCGACACTATCCGACAGCAAATGTGACGGCACACTTAATAGGGTTTACGGATCGCGATGATCGTGGCCAGGAAGGGATCGAGAAATTATATGATACTACGTTACAGGGGGTGGTCGGAGAAAGACGCGTCTTGCAAGACGCTAGAAGGCAGGTAGTAAAAAGTTTGCAAATTATAAAGCCAGTTGAGCCTGGAAAAGATTTATATTTAACTATCCATGCAGGGGTTCAATACGCGGCTTATAGGGCTTTAGAAAAAGCCGTGATCAAAAATCAAGCTTCCTCTGGCTCTGTCGTCGTGATGAACCCCAACAATGGGAATATTTTGGCTTTAACTAACTACCCATCATTTAACCCGAATATTTCGAGCGAAAAGCAGGCACATTTATATCGAAATAGAGCTGTTACGGATAAATTTGAACCAGGTTCAACTCTTAAGCCATTCACGATCGCTATGGCTTTAGAGGGGGGGGTATATGCGCCAGACAGTATAGTCGACACGTCACCGGGCGTTATCAAGATCGGTAGAAATAAGGTACGAGATGCTAAGGATTACGGGGTTCTCAATCTAACAGGAATTTTGAGACACTCAAGTAATGTCGGTTCAACCAAGCTAGCGTTTGATCACTCACCTAAAGCAATGTGGAAGATTTTATGGGCTGTTGGGTTCGGAGAAAAGACAGGATTAAAGTTAAATGGAGAGGCTCGTGGTGATCTAACTTCTCACGTTAAGTGGCACCCATTCGATCACGCTACCCATTCATTTGGGTACGGTATGACTGTCACCGCAGTGCAGTTAGCGAGAGCCTATAGTGTTATTGCTAACGGTGGTTGGTTGGTTTCTCTTGGTGTTGCACGCGGGGGGGCAATCTTTCCGAGGGTAAGAGCTATAAAAGAAAGCACAGCCCGAAGTGTTTTGGACATGTTGGCAGTAGCAGTTAACGAAGGAACCGGTAAGAATGCTCGAGTGCAAGGTTTTAACGTAGCTGGAAAAACTGGTACTGCTCGTAAACTACTGGACGGCGAGTATACAAGCAAAGCGCATATGGCGTTGTTTGCCGGAATTATTCCTGCAGACGCCCCAGAGCTTGTCAGTATAGTGGTTATTGATGAACCACGAGGCGAACACTATACCGGTGGCCAAGTCGCAGCTCCCGTGTTTTCTGAGATAATGAATGAGGCCACCAGACTTTTAAATATTGAGCCGGGTACGAGTGGTAGTCAGGCAGTGATAGAAAATTTCGCGACCATTAGCTCTCCTCTCGGAAGTGCATTTTGAACAAAGTGGTCGCTGATTATAGGACTAATTTATCTTCCTTATTGCTAGGGATACATTCTATTCCTAGCCAATTTGATCGCGAAATTTCTGATTTGACATTGGATAGTAGGCAAGCAAGGCCTGGGTCTTGTTTTCTCTCTGTCGGCGCAAGCAACCAACAAACTATCGATAACATGAGAGATAGTGCTGCTAGAGGTTCTGTAGTAATTTTGACCGATAAAGATGTTGCTCGCGGACTTAATGATGTGCCAGTTTTTGTAATACAAGATTTGGGCAATAGAGTTGGAGAAATTGCTGAAAGATTCTTTAAATATCCGACGAACGATTTAAGAGTCTGTGCCGTAACTGGTACTAATGGCAAAACTACCGTATCTTATTTAACCGCTTTAGCAGTGCGTTTCCTTGAAGGGAAATGTGGGTATGTTGGTACGTTAGGCGCGGGCGAAGTAACGGATTTGGAAGAAACGTCCCATACCACATTAGATGCAGTTGCCATACGGCGGGTACTTGCTAGATTTAATTCATTAGGTATCAATTGCACTAACATTGAGGCATCGTCGCATGGAATAGTTCAAGGTAGGCTTCAGGCGCTCAAATTCCACTCTATCGCATTTACAAATTTAGGACATGATCATCTGGACTATCATCGTACTATAGAAAACTATAGTGCTAGCAAGATTCGTTTGTTTGAGGATAATCGTCACCAGCATGTAATTCTGAACGCTGATGATCCGTACTCTATAGGAGTACACAATATATTAACAGGAAACGAAATGTTGTGGGTTTGCTCCAGTAAGCAGACAACTTTCTCTCAAAAATTTCCTAATTTAATTATTGCGAAAAACATTGAAATTAATTCTTGTGGGGTTGTATTCGATTTATATTGGAATAAGAAAAAAATTAAGGTCACGTCTTCACTACTAGGCTTATTTAATGTTGATAATCTTCTAATGGTAGCTGCGACGCTATTTTCGCTTGGCTACGAGTTTGATAGTGTGGGCAACTGCTTACAAAAATTCGAGACTATTCCTGGTCGGATGGAACTATTGGGAAGAACTAGTGCTGGTAGCCTAGTGTACTTAGATTACGCGCATACCCCCGACAGCTTATCTACGATTTTGTCTACAGTCCAAGAATTGAAGCCGAGTCAAATATTTTTGGTATTTGGTTGTGGTGGAGACAGAGATAAAACTAAAAGAGCTCCGATGGGGACTATCGCCGAAAAACTAGCTGATAAGGTGTTTTTGACATCTGATAATCCTCGCTATGAAGATCAGATGAGTATTTTCTCCGATATTATGGCTGATGTAACTCACAAGGATAAGTTCGTAGTCGAACCTGACAGGGAAGCGGCTATCCGGCAAGCGATTTTGTTTTCTCACGAAGGTGACTATGTGGTTATCGCTGGTAAGGGACACGAGACTACCCAGAGCAAAAATGGAATAGAGTACCCCTTCAGCGATCGTGCTATAGCGAGTAATTACCTTCAGTTGGGTGCGATTCTATGATTGCTATGCGTCTATCTGAAGCTGCCGATATTGTTGGAGGAAGGCTTATAGGTGAGGATAGACAATTCGATGGCATTAGCACGGACACCAGGAGTCTACATCCTGGTGAATTATTTTTTGCATTAAAAGGGCCAAGATTTGATGCTCATGATTTGCTAGACGATGCACTTAAAAAAAGTGCTATTGGGGCCGTGTCTAGTAAGCTCGGTGATGGCAGGTTACCTATAATTAAAGTCCGTGATTCACGCGCGGGCTTAGTTGACTTAGCTCAAAATTGGCGGGATCGTTTTGAGCTTCCGGTTGTGGGCATAACAGGTAGCGCCGGAAAGACTTCAGTTAAAGAAATGCTTGGCTCTGTGTTTGAACAAAATAAAAATCCACTAGTTACCCTAGGGAATCTTAATAATGATATCGGTGTTCCTTTAACCTTATTTAGGCTTGACTCGTCTCATAATTGTGCGGTCATAGAAATGGGCGCCAGTAATCCGAAGGATATCGAGAAGTTATGCAGTATTGTAAGACCGAAGGTTAGCATTATCACCCTATGCGCGCCGTCTCACTTGGATGGATTCGGTGACGTCCAAACGGTTGCAAGAACTAAAGGTGAAATTATCACTGGACTCCCCGAGGATGGAGTGGCGGTAATAAATAATGAAGATTTTTTTCGGGACTGCTGGTTAGAAATGGCCGGCAGGCGTCAAGTGATTCGTTTTGGTCGAGGTGGAGACATATACGCATCAGATATTAGTGTTGTCCCAGGAAAAATAAACTTCAAAATGAGTATTTTTGGTTCAACCGTGGAGATTGAGTTAAATAGAAGAGGGACGCATCACATTAATAATGCTTTAGCGGCATCAGGGGCTGCTTACGTTTTGGGGACTGAGCTTGAGACTATAGTACGAGGCCTTGAGAGCGCGCCAGAAGCTAAAGGAAGGTTAAATTTCTCGAGACAAAAAAATGGCCTCAGTATTCTGAATGATACTTATAACGCTAATCCAGTTTCAACTCGCGCTGCTATCGATGCCTTAGCGCGTGAAAAGGGAGTACGTTGGATGGTGTTCGGCGACATGAGAGAGCTCGGAGCAAATAGCCCAGCGTTTCATGCGGAGGTCGGAGAGCACGCCGCTAATGCTTTGGTGGATAGGTTATACACTGTGGGTCGAGCCTCCAAATATGCGAGCGATACATTTGGTGCCAGGGCGCGACATTTTGAAACAGTATCATCGTTATTAGAGTCGTTATTGGAGGACGTCGAAAAATTTGAAGGGCCTCTTACGATACTCCTCAAGGCCTCGAGGTCTATGAATTTAGATTTAGTCACTGACGCTTTAAGCACTTGCGGGTCTACCGAATGTTGATCTATCTAAGCCAGTTACTCATGCAGCTCGATCCACAATTCGACGTTTTTTTATCACATGCACTCAGAATAGTATTAGGCGTCCTAACTTCACTGATGATCATGCTTTTATTAGGACCTTATATGATTAGTTATCTTAACAAGGTTCGTCTTGGACAATTTGTTCGTTCCGACGGGCCTCAGTCGCATCTCGTTAAGGAAGGTACCCCCACTATGGGTGGTATCTTAATACTAATTTCTATCTCTGTTAGTACTCTTTTGTGGGCTCATTTAGAAAATAGGTTTGTTTGGATTGCACTCCTTGGCATATGGCTTTTCGGTTTGATTGGTTGGCGTGATGATTATGCGAAAGTAACTAAGGAAAATTCGAAAGGCATGTCCGCTAAACGAAAGTTCCAGTCTCAATCTATCGCCGCGTTCATAATCGTACTTTTATTATACGCCACTAATCAATCTGCTAACGATACACTCCTGATTATTCCGTTTATTAAGCCCGAGATTTTTTCATTTGATTTGCGAACTTGGCATTTATATCCAATATTTGCATATCTTGTTATCGTGGGGACTAGCAACGCGGTGAACCTGACGGATGGTTTAGATGGACTTGCTATCGTACCAGTAGTAATGATTTCAGGTGCATTAATTATTTTTTCTTACGTCACAGGCATAGAGTTTTGGTCTGATCGATTACTTTTTCCGCACATCGGTGGCGCGGCAGAGCTGAGTATATTTTGCGCAACGATAGTCGGCTCAGGTTTAGGCTTTCTCTGGTTCAATACTCATCCGGCCCAAATTTTTATGGGAGATATAGGCTCTTTGGCACTGGGGGCTGCTATCGGAATAGTTGCAGTATGTGTTCGTCAAGAGCTATTGCTAATAATTATGGGGGGAGTATTTGTAACTGAGGCGTTATCAGTTATCGTTCAAGTTTTGTCTTATAAGTTGCGAGGAAAACGAGTATTCAGGATGGCTCCAATTCACCATCATTTTGAGCTGAAGGGTGAGCCGGAGGCACGAATAGTAGTCAGATTTTGGATTATAACTGTGATTCTTGTTTTGGTTGCGTTAGCTTCGTTGAAGATTCGTTAAAGTGAAGATAGCGAAAGACATCCTATTAAATGCGGCTAATGAGGAAATCCGGTTTGATTATGGTGTCGTCGGTTTGGGTAAGACAGGACGTTCGATGGTTAATTTCTTGTTGTCTCAAGGTTTCTCAGTTTTGGGAGCGGATAGCTGTGCACAATCGTCGAATGTAGATCGATTTTTAGACCGGTATCCAGACGTTCCAACTCTGTTGGGTGACTCTAACTTTGACTTTCTGAGTGTTTGCGAAGAGCTGATCTTCAGCCCCGGAGTTGATAAGCGAAGTGATATTTTCAAGAGTGTAAGAGAAGCTGACCATAAGATAAAAGGCGATATTGAGATTTTTGCTGATTATGCTGATGCTCCGGTGATCGGTATAACTGGAACTAATGGAAAGAGTACTGTAACTACAATGGTCTCCTTAATGCTCAAAGCAGCAGGGCTTCAAGTCCGGTATGGTGGTAATCTAGGAACTCCCGCGATAGAACTTCTTGGCGGGGAAGCACCGGATTGTTATGTGCTCGAGTTGAGTAGTTTTCAGTTAGATCTAGTAGAAAATTTAAAATTAGACGTTGCCTGTATTTTAAATGTGACAGCGGATCACTTGGATAGACATAAAACGTTTGACTGCTATCTAGAAGCCAAGAAAAAAATATTGGAAAACTCTAAATGTTCGCTTGTTAACTCAGGGGATGAGTCTTTAGCTTGTTTTGCAAATAGGCGAGAGATAAAAGGATTTAGTCATAATGATCCTAGTAAAAATAATTACGGTATTAAACGCAGAGATGGAACTCTATTTTTGGGAAGTGTTTCGCAAGAATTTTTGGCAGCGGAGGAGCTTAGTGTTCCAGGCGATCATAATTATTTAAATAGTATTGCGGCATTAGGAATCGTTGATATATTTTTAGGTTCTGTACCTGACCAAGCGATTCAGATATTAAAGCAATTTCGTGGTCTTCCTCATCGAGGCCAAGTTATTGGGCAAAAAAATGGGGTGGAGTTTATTGATGACTCTAAAGCTACTAATACTGCCGCAGCCATGGCTAGCATTCTGAGTATCCGGTCTAGTGAATCATTAATTTTGATAGCCGGTGGAGCGACTAAGGGTGTTAGCTATTTAGAATTTGTTGAGCAAGTTGTTAGTCATTTGCGAGCTGCAGTTTTGTTGGGAGAAACAGCGCTTGAAATAAAACAATTATTCGCTGATCGGATTGAATGCGTTATAGCAAATACGATGTCGAATGCTGTAATTTCTGCTATGGATCTAGCAAGGACTGGTGACAAGGTGTTACTCGCGCCAGCGTGTTCGAGTACCGATATGTTTGATGACTATAGGCATAGAGGATTGGCTTTTCAAAGCGCTGTAGCGGCTTTAGGAGAGTTAAATTGACTCGTAGCTTCAGAGCCCAAGCGACTAGAAATAGCTCGTATGTATCAAAATTTCTGGACGGTTATGACAAATGGCTCGTCGGCTGTATCCTAGTTTTAATCTCTTTTGGTCTAGTTATGGTGCTTTCAACTTCAGGATCGTTGGCTGAGAGTAGAGGTTTATCGCCCTTTTATTATTTTTGGCGGCAAGTCGTGGCGATTAGTATTGGATGTTTCGTCTCACTGCTATTGTTAAAAGTTGATACTAGGCATATTTCTAGGTTAGGTTTCGCCGCTATTTTATTCGCGATGTTATGTCTAGTCGCAGTCCTCATCCCAGGGTTTAGTCACGAGGTTAATGGCAGTAAGAGGTGGTTATATGTGGGGACAGTTTCATTCCAACCGTCAGAGTTCACCAAACTTGCGTCAATCATCTATTTGTCTGCGTATCTAGTCAGGCATAATTCACAAGTCAGATCGGAATTCATAGGTTTCATTAAGCCTATGGTCGTTTTGGCATTGATTGCCATATTACTTTTGTTAGAGCCTGACTATGGGGCATGCGTGGTTTTGTTTGGTACGAGTATCGGAATGCTATTTTTAGCTGGTGTGCCAATTATGAAATTTTGTGCTGGAGGCGCGCTGGTTACTTCTGTTCTTTCCTTCGTAGCTATCCGAGAGCAATACCGAATGGAAAGAATACTCTCTTTTTTAAATCCTTGGGAGGACGAGCGAGGAGCGAGTTGGCAGTTGACCAACGCATTAATCGCTATGGGGCGAGGTGATTGGTTTGGAGTTGGGCTAGGAAACAGTATTCAAAAATTAGGCTATTTACCCGAACCACACACAGACTTTGTTTTTGCCGTAATTGGAGAGGAGTTTGGCGCTTTAGGTGCCTCTGTAATTATTTTAGTTTTTATGTTTGTAGTGTGGCGTATTTTTAGAATTGGAGCGGCAGCAGAAAGGGATGGTAATATTTTTGGTGCTTATCTAACCTATGGGGTAGGATTTGTGCTAGGCATCCAAGCTCTAGTAAATGTCGCGGTAAACGTTGGATACCTCCCGACGAAAGGGCTGCCTTTACCTCTTTTGAGTTATGCCAGCAACAATTTAGTTTTTACTATTATTGCTCTAGCTTTAGTCCTGCGGGTCGGACGCGAGATTAACTATGCCGATATCTCCCGATTGATAGGGCGCACCGTATGAAACGATCAATCGTCATCTTTTCTGGAGGAACGGGTGGTCACGTTTACCCAGGGTTGGCCGTTGCGACTCAGCTTAGAAAAATGGGTGTTACTTGTCACTGGGTCGGGACTGGATCTAGTCTAGAGGCTCGCGTGATACCAGAAAATGGGTTTTCTTTCCATTCGATTAAGGTAAAGGGGTTTCGCGGAAATGGGTTTATACGATGGTTAACGGCACCCTTCATTTTGGCGCAATCTATTTTGTCGGCACTTTGGATTTTGCATTGTAAAAAGCCCGATGTTGTCTTAGGAATGGGGGGGTTCGTGAGTGCTCCTGGGGGATTTGCTGCTTGGATATACAGATGTCCATTGATAATTCATGAGCAAAATACAATCCCAGGTTTGGCAAATCGAATCTTAGCATACCTATCGTCTTGCATCTTGGAGGCCTTTCCAAATACTTTTCATTCAAAACTTGAGACAACAGTTACCGGTAATCCGGTTCGTCAAGAAATCATTCAGATTGGTGAGCGGCGATTAAAAAAAGTAGCCGGTACTACATTTAACATACTCATTTTTGGAGGGAGCCGAGGTGCCCGCATTCTAAATGAGATAGTACCTCAGGCGTTGAGTAATGTTGATAAGCGCAATATTAGTATTCTTCATCAGTGCGGTTCTGACTCTGAGGAGAGATTAAAAAACGAATATAAAAAGTATGGCCTTATAAATGATAGCCGAGTTTGTGCGTATATAGATGATATGGCTGATGCCTATGGTTGGGCCGATCTTGTGATTTCCAGAAGTGGGGCTATGACACTTTCTGAGTTAACGACTGCTGGTTTGATATCTGTACTAGTGCCTTACAAATATGCGGTTGATGATCATCAAACAAAGAATGCAGAATATTATAGTGAGAGAAACGCCGCTTTTATGATTCAAGAGGATAAATTCACCCCCGATGAACTGAAACTCTTACTCAATGAGATCATAAATAATAATGATTCATATAACGCTGTAGGAGATACCGCGAGATCACTTGGACACGCGAAAGCTACTGGTCTGGTTGTCGATAAGTGTATGGAGTTCATAAATGCATAACTCATTTGGCTTGATGCATCGTGTCAGGAAAATCCACTTTATAGGGATATGTGGAGCCGGAATGAGTGGCATTGCAGAGGTTCTCAATAATATTGGCTATTTCATAACTGGCTCCGATATTGCTAACTCTGATTCCTATCATCGGCTTAAAAAGCAGGGGATTGAAGTTAAATTACAACACGAGGCTAAAAATGTCGAAGATACCGATGTTGTTGTTTATTCAAGTGCTATCCCCAGTGATAATGTCGAACTAATAGAGGCTCGTAATCGACGTATTCCGGTAGTGCCTCGTGCTGAAATGCTCGCAGAGTTAATGCGTTTTAGAAACGGGATTGCAGTAGCTGGAACACATGGTAAAACTACTACTACTAGTCTGATTGCAGCAATTTTAGCCGACGCGGATTTGGACCCTACTTTTGTAGTCGGCGGTTTAGTTAAGAGCACAAATTCTAACGCGAGATTAGGTAACGGAGAGTACCTGGTAGCAGAAGCGGATGAAAGTGACGAATCATTTTTATTACTACAGCCCGTGGTTTCGGTGATCACTAATATAGATGCCGATCATTTATCAACGTACGCTAACAATTTTCGTACGTTACAGCAGTCATTTTTAGAGTTTGCCCGACGCTTGCCTTTTTATGGTGTTGCTTGTGTGTGTATTGATGATGAGGCTATAGCCGAAATTGAACCAGAAATTCGCGCCAAAGTAATTACGTATGGATTTGGATCTCAGGCAGATATAAGAGGTATTTATTTGGGGCCCACTGAAAAAGGAGAACACTTTAAGGTAACCGAGGGGGAAGACCGACCTGAAAGAGAATTCACTTTAAATCTTTTTGGACGATACAATGTTCAGAACGCGCTTGGCGCGATAGCCGTAGCATTAGAGCTAGGTGTGAATTTTGATACCATCGATAGAGCGCTACGCAACTTTCAAGGAATAGATCGCAGATTTCAGGTGACTGAGAAAGTAATAATAAATGATAAAGCGCTTACTGTAATCGATGACTACGGACATCACCCCAATGAACTTTTGGCTGTTTTCGAAACAGTAAGAAATCATTGGAAAGACAGGCGTTTATTCGTTGTTTTCCAGCCCCATAGATACACTCGAACAAAAGAATTATTTGATGATTTTGTCACTGTGCTGTCGAGTACTGATGCTTTGCTGTTATTAGAAGTCTACTCCGCAGGTGAGCCTATGGTGTTTGGCGCCGATAGTAAGTCGCTCACGCAAGCAGTGAGCGCAAAACGACAAGTGATACCTATATATGTGGAAAACTTAAAGCAGGCGCATGAAATGATCGAGGCGGTTGTTGAGGAAAATGATGTTTTAGTCTTTTTGGGAGCAGGAAGTATCAGTAGCTTGGCAAGAGATTTTATTTCGTGATAACAATCAATAAAAAATACGATTTTTATTCTATTCCTGGACTACAAAGGGATATTAATTTGTCCAAGCATTCGTCTTGGCGTTGTGGGGGGAAGGCAGATTACTTCTTTCAGCCCGAGAACAAAAATAAACTTTGCGAGTTTATTAAAGTATATAGTCGGGATTATTCCATTTTGTGGCTTGGTTTAGGGAGCAATATTTTGTTTCGCGACGCCGGTGTTGATTCGGTGGTTGTTTTGACCGCCGGTAATTTATCTTCATTTTCTTGGGAGCAACCAGATCTACTATACGCGCAATGCGGGACGCCTTGCGCGAAAATTGCGCGTGAGGCTGCTCGAAACAATTTTGGAGAGTTAGCTTTTCTGGCGGGTATACCAGGGACGTTGGGAGGCGCGCTCAAGATGAATGCAGGTGCTATCGGAAGCGAGATTTGGTCATTTGTTGATAAAGTAGAGATTGTCAACGTGGATGGAGAAATTCGGTATCTCAGTGCTTCGGAGTATAGGCCATATTATCGAGGTGTCGCCGGCCCAGAGCTACAATTTCTCGGCGCCTGGTTGCGACTTTCACAAAAAATACCTGATGCTTTAGAAAAGATTCGGAGCGTCTTAGCTGCGCGGAGTGTCTCTCAGCCTACCGGTGAATTTACGTGTGGATCTGTCTTTAAGAACCCAACTGGCCATTACGCAGGCGAGTTAATAGAAAGATGCGATTTAAAAGGCTTTCGCGTGGGCGGCGTCGCGGTCTCCGAAAAACACGCCAATTTTTTCATCAATGATGGGGAGGCTTCTTCGCGTGATATTGAGAGTCTTATTGATCTAGTTAAAGTGAAAGTTAAGGGTAGATTTGGTGTGAAGCTCGAAGAAGAGGTGCAAATTTTGGGTAGAGAGAAAAAATATGAGTAACTATTAGTGATGGAAATAAAAGATCGCCTTATTACTGATGCGTTTGTAATAGAAGCTGGTCACGTCGGTGTACTGATGGGAGGGAACTCCGCTGAGAGAGAAATTTCGTTAGAGACAGGTGCACATGTTATCTCCTGCTTAAAAGAATCTGGAGTAAACGCTACTCCTATCGACTGGAATGGGAAGCTCAGCTTATCTGAAAACTATATGCAATACGATAGAATTTTCATTGCTACTCATGGAATCGGTGGCGAAGATGGGAAGATTCAGTCAGTACTAGAACTTTTAGATATCCCATACACAGGGACTAAAGTATTGGGATGCGCATTAGCTATGGATAAAATCCGAGCTAAGCTAGTTTGGTCCGGTTTAGATTTATCGACGCCTTCGTTTGAGGTGATCGACTATGACACTGATTCGGCATCGTTGGTGAAAAAAATAGGGTTGCCTTTGATAGTTAAGCCAGCTAGGGGCGGTTCAAGCTTTGGTATCACTATAGTTGATGACATTAGTCAGCTTGTAGAAGCTATCTCATATGCTAAAAAATTCGACTCCTTGGTAATTGCTGAATCCTACATCACTGGCGAAGAGTATACAGTTTCAATCTTATTAGATGAGGCTCTGCCCGCGATAAAAATCAAAACGCCTAGAGCGTTTTATGATTTTGAGGCGAAGTATCGAAGTGAAAGTACAGAATATATTTGTCCATGCGAACTGCAGCCTGAAGCCGAGGAAATGATCCAAGAGATTGCCCTAGAAGCCTTTGCCGCGCTAGGTGGCAGTGGGTGGGGGCGGATCGACTTTATGAAAGATGAGTATGGAAAATTCTGGCTTATTGAAATGAACACTGTCCCTGGTTTGACGAGTCACTCGTTATTTCCAATGTCGGTACATCACTCTGGAAAAAAAATTACGCAGGCAGTATTAAGTATTCTATCATCGAGTATGACCAATGAGTAAAAAAGTATTGGCGAGTTTAGGAGCTAAAAATTGGCCTTCTTCGGTACTAGTCTTCGCTGTTGGCGTGCTTCTGACAGTTACAACTTTGTTGGTATTTTTGGCCGCGAAAATTTCAGATCCCTCAGTATTACCTATAAATAAAGTAATCGTATCGGGTAACCTTCAACACTTACAAAAAACTGAATTACGATCAATCGTTCGGGATGGTCTAGGTGGGCGAGGTTTTTTTCGGGTGAATGTTAATGAGATTCAATCAATTCTAATGGAGGAACCTTGGATTGATGAAGCAGTAGTGAGGCGAGTCTGGAAAGATACACTCGTGATAAGCATTAAAGAACAAGTTGCAGTTGCAGTTTGGGGGCATGGATCATACTTGAACAGGGATGGAAAAATTTTTACACCTGAGAAGCCCTCAAAGATCCCCGGAATAGTACGATTTACGGGACCAGAAGGATTCGAGCAGATAATGCTAGAACATTACAGACTTATTTCTAACAAGCTGTCTAACGCTTCGATAGTAGTTGCTGAAGTCATTCTTACAGACAGAGGATCCTGGACATTTATTACATCTGGTGGAAAAGAGTTAATTTTTGGTAAACAGTTTCTATCACAGAGACTGGAGAGATTTTTAGTGGGCTATCACAAAAATTTTTCTGCGGAATGGGCAAGTATTAAGCGGGTTGACTTAAGGTATTCGAACGGTTTGGCAATTGCTGCTGATATGTTGTTGTAGCGGAATAGTATTTGGTGTGAATGATTAGTTATGGGCGTAAACAAATGAATATAGGACTCGTTTTATTATGAAACATGCAGAAAAGAGACTGATCATAGGGCTTGATATTGGCACATCTAAAGTTGTGGCTATGGTGGGAGAATTCTCATCGGACAATAAAGTGGAGGTCGTTGGCTTAGGTTCTCATCCGTCCCGAGGCCTAAAAAAAGGCGTGGTTGTAAATATCGAATCCACGGTTCAGTCAATCCAGAGGGCTATCGAAGAGGCGGAGCTCATGGCAGGTTGTCAAATAAACTCAGTATATGCCGGAATATCAGGCGGGCACATTAGAAGCTTGAATTCGCATGGCGTAGTTCCTATCAAAGATGGCGAGGTTACGCATGGGGACGTTGAGCACGTTATGGAAGCTGCGAGAGCTGTAGCGATTCCGTCTGATCAGCAAATTATACATATCCTAGCGCAAGAATTTATTATCGATGGACAGGAGGGTATCGTTGACCCAATAGGAATGTCGGGTGTAAGACTAGAGGCAAAGGTACATATGGTTACTGGCGCAGTTTCGGCGGTACAGAATATTGAGAAGTGCGTAAGACGTTGTGGTTTAGAAGTTGATGAAGTTATTTTGCAGCAACTGGCGTCTTCATTTTCTGTACTAACAGAAGAAGAGAAAGAGTTAGGGGTATGTCTATGTGACATTGGTGGTGGTACTACAGATATTGCCGTTTTTTTAAACGGTGCTATACACCACTCAGCAGTGATCCCCATAGCCGGAGATCAGGCTACAAAAGATATAGCGATAGCGCTTAGAACTCCAAGCCATCATGCGGAAGATATAAAAATTCGGTATGCCTGTGCTTTGACGCAATTAGCTAATCCTGAAGAAATGATTGAAGTACCAAGCGTAGGTGATCGTCCTCCCAGAAGGCTAACGCGCCAAACTTTAGCTGAAGTTATAGAGCCCCGTTACGAAGAACTATTCACTCTCATTAGTTCAGAACTTAAGCGCAGCGGTTTTGAAGAAGTAGTGGCGGCAGGGATTGTACTTACTGGAGGAGGAGCGAAAATGGAAGGCGTGATTGAACTAGCTGAAGAGGTATTTCATATGCCAGTGCGGGTAGGTGTTCCTAAAGGTGTATCTGGATTGGTCGATGTTGTGAGAAACCCGATTTATGCAACCGGAGTCGGTCTTTTAAGGTTCGGGTTTGAAGAGTCTCTGAGTTTTGCCAAAAAAGGTCGTCACGGGACTCATGTATCAATCTTAACGTCAATGAAAAACTGGTTTAAAGGTAATTTTTGAATTAACCCCCTGATTTAGAGAGAAAATGATTTAGTAAATATTTAATTAGAAAATGGAGAACAAGCCATGTTTCAGATGATAGAAGAAGTTGGTTCTAAAGCGGTAATAAAGGTCATAGGTGTTGGAGGCGGCGGTGGAAATGCTGTTCAACATATGGCCTCTTCTAATTTGGAACACGTGGAGTTTATATGTGCTAACACAGATGCACAGGCCCTAGAAAGTGGGAATATAAAGAATGTTCTACAATTAGGAGAAAGTGTGACTAAAGGTCTGGGAGCAGGGGCTGATCCAAGCGTGGGTAGGCAAGCCGCATTAGATGATACCGACTTGATTGTTGAGATGTTGCGCGGAACGGATATGGTATTCATAACCGCAGGAATGGGCGGTGGTACGGGTACTGGAGCGGCTCCTGTGGTGGCACAATTAGCAAAGGAAATGAACGTGCTGACGGTAGCTGTTGTAACTCGCCCATTTTCTTTTGAAGGGCGTAAGCGTGGTGAAATAGCAGAAAAGGGAATAGAAGAATTGACGCAGTATGTTGATTCTTTAATCACCATTCCAAATGAAAAACTTTTAAGTGAACTCGGAAGCGATATCAGTTTACTGGATGCATTTAGCGCAGCGAACGATGTGTTGTTCGGTGCTGTTCAAGGAGTCGCTGAGTTAATAACTTGTAGCGGTAAGATTAACGTAGATTTTGCTGACGTACGAACAGTTATGTCTGAGAAAGGCATGGCTATGATCGGATCTGGTTCAGGGCGTGGAGAGAATCGAGCTGAAGACGCGGCAAGATCGGCCATCTGCAGTCCATTGCTTGAAGATATAGATTTGACTGGTGCCAAAGGCGTCTTGGTCAATATTACCTCGAATGCTGATTTAACAATCGGTGAATTTCAAAAATTTGGCGATTGTGTTGCTGAATTCACATCGGATAATGCTACCGTAGTCATTGGTAATGTTGTGGATGAAGATATTAAAGACGAGGTTAGAGTTACAGTAGTAGCGACTGGTATTGGCGGGACTGAAGCTGAAAATTTTACAAGCCCAACTTTAGTGCCGACGCTGTCTGAGAGCACGGAGCCTCAAGCTATCTATGACGAAAATAAAGATTCAGTACTCGATAGTAAGAAAGAGAAATTGGGTTCGGTAAACCATGACGAAGAGAGCGATACCAGTTATCTCGATATCCCTGCTTTTTTGAGGAGACAGGCCGATTGAAAAATGAAGGGAGCAGATAGAGGGGCTCATGTGTTATAATTGACGTAACTAACATCTGGAACGGTCAGGGAAATGATCAAACAGAGAACCCTGAAGAATGCTATTAGAGCAACCGGCATTGGCTTGCATACTGGAGAAACAGTATTTTTGACTGTTAGGCCCGCGCCTGTAGATACCGGTATAGTATTCTGTCGACAAGATCTCGATCCAGTGGTTGAAATACCAGCCCGCGTTGAGCATGTTGGTAAAACGAATCTGTCTACTAGTTTGGTTAAAGATGGGGTTAAAGTTTCGACGGTGGAACATTTATTGTCGGCTTTTGCGGGTCTAGGCATTGACAATGCATTTGTTGATCTCACGTCTTCCGAAGTTCCTATTATGGATGGTAGCGCGGGTCCATTTGTTTTTCTCCTACAATCTGCTGGCATAGCACAACAGTGTCAGTCAAAAAAATTCATAAGAATCAAAGAAGAAATCGTAGTTTCGGATGGCGATAAATGGGCAAGTTTTAAGCCATTTCATGGCTTTAAAGTCTCGTTTGCAATAGAGTTCCAGCATCCGATCTTCAACGGTAAAATTAGTCGTTCCGAGATTGATTTTTCAACTACGTCTTTTGTTAAAGAGATTAGTCGCGCCAGAACTTTTGGATTTATGAAAGACGTTGAAGCTCTCCGCGAAAAAAATTTGGTACTTGGCGGGAGTCTAGATAACGCTGTGGTCGTTGACGAGGACCGTGTGTTAAATGAAGATGGCTTACGGTATGAAGATGAGTTTGTGAAGCATAAAATACTAGATGCTATCGGTGATCTTTATTTGCTTGGGCATGGGCTAATCGGGGCGTTTCATGGGTTTAAATCGGGACATGAGCTCAATAATCGATTGATTAGAAAGATTTTAGGTGCAACTGACGCTTGGGAGTTAGTTTCCTTAGAGGATTCCGAACTTTCACCTATTATCTTTCAACAGCCAATCACCTAAGTCGACTTTTGATTTAAATTTGTTTGCTATTTTTAGCTAGTCGATGCAGAGCATTTTGCAATTTTTTATTTTTCAGAGTTGACGCATGCTTGGTGAGTAAGTTACTGGTCGACTCTGAAATGAGTTCGAGTTTTTCTTTGTTTATACTAGTTACTCGTGCGTCTGTAGCTCTAGATTGTATTAGTTTAATCTCGTTGATTTTAGGAAAATTGTCTAATTGTTTTAATTTATTCAGAATGCCAGGTATTTCATATCGCATGTTGGTCGCCCAAATTGGCGAATCTGCGAAGGCTACAAGTAGGTCGTCTTTGATATTTGCTAGTGTTATATGACTAGTTAGGGATTCCGGCAAGGTTGACTGGAATATTTTGTTCAGTTGATTAAGTCTTTTTGCTTTTAGTCGCAACTGCCCAACAACTGAATTTTGATTGGCAGCTATAACTATTGGTTTTGGTTTGTTGTCACTCATTAGTTTCCTTAAGCGCCCCATCAAAAGGACACGTATGATGCGCTCGATACTACATATTTTTAGTTAGAGCTAAATTATATCTATTTGCTACAATATACTACAAAAGATCAGTGAGTATTATTTCCGCTAAATTTCGATATGGTAAATTCTTAAATGGCTATTAATTTTTCATCTTTCGTACAAGGAATTTTGTCAAAAATTTTTGGCAGTAGCAACGACCGTACTCTCAAACGAGCCCGCAAGGTAGTTGGCGAGATTGCGAGTTTTGAGACTCAATTAAAAGTGTTATCCAGTAATGAATTGAAAGAGAAAACTGAGATTTTTCGGGAAAGGTTTTCAAATGGAGATAGTCTAGATGTCCTCTTGCCGGAAGCCTTCGCGGTAGTCCGTGAGGTTAGTTGCCGAGTTTTAGACATGCGTCATTTCGATGAACAGATGATCGGTGGGATGATGCTACATGAAGGAAAAATTGCAGAGATGCGCACTGGAGAGGGTAAAACTCTGGCAGCGACGCTGCCAGTATATCTAAATGCGTTGTCTGGTAAATCAGTGCACGTAGTTACCGTTAATGATTATCTAGCTCAGCGTGATTCAGAATGGATGGGGAAACTATATAATGCGCTTGGGCTTTCTGTTGGGGTAATAGTTAGCGGTATGGAACACCAGAATCGTAAAGCGGCTTACGCATGTGATATCACGTACGGGACAAATAATGAGTTCGGGTTTGACTACTTACGGGATAACATGAGCTTTAATTTTGATCAGCAGGTCCAGCGCGACCTAACGTTTGCTGTGATAGATGAGGTTGATTCAATTTTAATTGATGAAGCTAGGACGCCATTGATCATTTCCGGTCCAGCTGATGATCGCAGTGATATTTATACCAAAATGAATGATTTAGTAGCTGTTTTGGTAGCCCAAACTGGTGGTGACGAGATCGCGGATGCATCATGTGACTATTCTATTGATGAAAAGTCTAGACAGGTATATCTAACTGAGAGTGGTCATGAGCACGTCGAGAGAATGTTAATCGATGCCGGACTTTTAGATACTCACGACAGTCTCTATAGCGCGAGTAATATTTCGTTAGTACATCATGTGTACGCCGCGATTAGAGCTCAGAGTTTATTCCAGCGAGATGTTGATTATGTTATTCAAAATGGACAAGTGGTAATTGTTGATGAGTTTACCGGACGTACAATGCCAGGTCGACGTTGGTCTGATGGGTTACATCAAGCAGTTGAAGCTAAAGAAGGTTTAGTTATTCAGGAGGAGAATCAGACACTAGCCTCTATTACCTATCAAAATTACTTCCGTCTCTATGATAATTTGTCTGGTATGACTGGGACGGCAGATACTGAGGCTTACGAGTTTCAAGAAATCTATAATTTGGAAGTTGTCGTGATCCCCACGCATAAAGCCATGATCAGAGAAGATTATGGTGATTTGGTTTATTTAAGTCAGACTGAAAAATTTCAGGCTATCTTGGAAGATATTCAAAATTGTGTTGAGAGAGGGCAACCAGTTCTTGTAGGTACAACGTCAATCGAAACATCAGAGTACCTCTCTAATTTACTTAAAAAGAATAAAATTAAACATGAAGTCTTAAATGCCAAGTTTCATAAACAAGAGGCCAGTATAATAGCTAATGCTGGTACTTCAGGAAGTGTCACCGTTGCTACTAATATGGCGGGCAGGGGTACAGATATAGTATTAGGAGGTAATCCTGATTTTGGTTCAAAGGAATTAGAAGAAACGTCCAAGCTCAGTGAGGTCAACTGGGAGCAGAGTCATCAGAATGTGCTGGACGCGGGGGGGCTCCATATTATCGGTACCGAGCGACATGAATCCCGTAGGATAGATAATCAACTGAGAGGACGCTCTGGTAGGCAGGGAGATGCCGGCTCTAGTCGCTTTTATTTATCTTTAGAAGATAGTTTGATGCGTATATTCGCATCTGAAAAAGTGTCAGGTCTCATGAAAAAATTAGGTATGGATGAAGGAGAGGCGATCGAGCATCCTTGGGTAAGTAAAGCTATCGAGAACGCACAAAGAAAAGTTGAAGGAAGGAACTTTGATGTCCGTAAACAGTTACTAGACTTTGATGATGTGGCGAATGATCAAAGAACGCATGTGTATGCTCAGCGAAGAGAAATTATGCAGGCGGATAGTATAAGGGATATGATCTTACAAATACGCGACGATGTAGTGATTGAATTAGTAGACAGGCATTTATTCTTAGATGGTGATGGAGACGACTGGAACCTGCAAGCACTAGCAAAAGGCCTCAAAGATGAAGTGAGCATCTATATAGAACCAGATGAATTTTTAAATATCCATGATTCATCAGTGTTACGAGACAAAATACTCGAAGGTGCTGAGGATGTCTTTATAAAGAAAGAAGAGATGGTCGGATATTCCGCTATGCGGGAGTTCGAGAAAAGTGCCATGCTTCAGGTTTTAGATACTAACTGGAAAGAACACCTAGCGGCTATGGATCACTTGCGACAAGGAATACATTTGCGAGGGTTCGCTCAAAAGAACCCAAAACAAGAGTATAAGCGCGAAGCATTTGAAATGTTTTCTGTGATGCTCGATCAAATCAAGCGCTCCATTACTAAGATAATATGTGGGTTGCAAATTTCTACAGGTGACCAGCTCGTGCAAACCCAGCGAAAGGAACTAGAGCTTTCCGAGGAAAATTACCAACGACCAGATCATAGTGAGTTTAAAAACGTTGGAAAGCCTAAGGTTTCTCCATCAAACTCAGATAAACCTTTTGTCCGAAAGGGGCAAAAAATAGGGCGTAATGACTTGTGTCCATGCGGGTCTCAGAAAAAGTATAAGCTCTGTCACGGCAAGACCTGAGGAAGGTATGATGTTAATACTATGAGTGTTGAGCTTTCGAAAAAAATTTTACCAGTGAAAGGGATTCGGCTAGGTACTGCAGCGAGCGGAGAACGTTACGAAAATAGGGCTGATCTGGTGGTTATGGAGTTGTCGGAGGGAGCGTCTAGTGCTGCCGTATTTACCAGGAACGTATTTTGTGCCGCCCCCGTGATTATAGCACGTCGTCATCTGGAGACTATGGCTCCGAGGTACCTTATAGTAAACGCGGGGAATGCAAATGCCGGAACAGGTATTGCTGGTGAGAACGATGCCGAAAAAATCTGCGAATTTTTAGCGAAAGAAGCTGGTTGTCCAGTTGAAACCATACTTCCGTTTTCTACCGGTGTGATTGGACAGTTAATTGATACTGATCGGATCGGTGGTGCGATAGGTGACTGTCTTTCGGCTCTCTCGGAAAATAACTGGGCCGCGGCGGGTAGAGCAATTATGACCACCGATACTTGTTTAAAAGCAAGAAGTGCAACTATTGAAGTTAACGGAGCGCTGACCACAGTTACTGGCATTGCAAAAGGTAGCGGCATGATTAAACCGGACATGGCAACTATGTTGGCTTTCGTGGCTACGGATGCGGCTCTTTCCCCTGAGATGGTTAAGTCAATTTGTGAGGAAGTGGCGAACGTAAGTTTCAATCGGATTACAGTGGATGGCGATACATCTACAAACGATGCTTTTGTTTTAATGGCGACTGGGGCGCGACAAAATAAGAATATATCAAAAGGTAGTAGTGAATTTCGAGAGTTGGCCGCGACGATATGTATGGTTTGCACAGAGTTGGCGAAAGATATCGTGCGAGACGGCGAGGGCGCGACTAAATTTGTTACGATTACTGTTTATGGTGAAGCAGAAGAAGAGAGGAGCCGGGTAGCTTACTCTGTAGCAGAGTCCCCATTAGTTAAGACAGCGTTGTTTGCTTCAGATGCTAATTGGGGGCGTATACTAGCTGCAGTCGGACGGTCAATTGATCGCACGACTCGATTGGAGGACATCGATATCAATGTTTCTGGGGTGCCACTTGTAAAAAATGGACAGCCTGTGCTATCAAAAAACAGCGATACAATTGATCAGCTTTTTGCGCAAAGCGAGATAGAGTTTTCTATCCATTTAGATGATGGCGTTTCTAGTACTTCAGTTTGGACGTGTGATTACTCTTACGAGTATATACGTATAAATGCTGAGTATCGTACTTAGGAACTTTAGCTGTTTCTACTTAATCTGTTTGTTAAAACAGTTGGAATTATTTGGAGAGAGCGCATTTTGCGAACAGTAGTTTCGGTAGTCGTAGGTATAGTTCGGGGCCCTCTCCGAGATGTTTTACTCAGCAAAAGAAAACCTGAAGCGATTGAAGCGGGTCTCTGGGAGTTTCCTGGTGGAAAAATCGAGTCCGGAGAATTGCCTTTGCAGGCGCTTGCCAGAGAGTTATATGAAGAAGTCGGCGTGATACCCTCGGTGGCGGTGCCAACTTTGGACTATAGCTATGCTCACAAACACTATGATTTAAATATTTTCGTTTATGACGTACTAAAATGGACTGGGAATGTGCGGTCGCGAGAAGGACAAGAGATCCGTTGGGTAAATACTTCTGAATTAAAAAAGTATGATATGCCTATACCAAATCGGCAGATAAAGATTGCGGCAATACTTCCCCGTCACTCACTTGTTACGGCACCTTTCGTGGGCGAGGAAGAGTCGTACCTAAAAAGGATTGAATTATGTCTTAGAGGCGGGGTGCGTTTAATTCAATTCAGACCCAAAATCTCAGATAAAATTTTACTTTTGAAATTAGCAAAAAGAGTGAGTTTTTTGTGCAAAAAGTTCGATGCACTGGTGATGTTGAATGTCGCAATGTTCGCTGACCGATTTCAGGAATTAGCGCAATACTTTGATGGAGTTCATTTTCCATCGCGAGAATTATTAAGGTTGAGTAAAAGACCGATGCCAAGTTCTATCTTGATAAGCGCTTCGTGCCATAATCGAACGGAACTTTTGAAAGCGCAAGAAGTTGGCTTCGATTTTGTTTATTTATCGCCAGTTTTATCGCCTACTTCGTATTCCGCTTCTACATATTTGGGTTGGGACAGGTCAGCTGATCTAGTGAAGCGCGCAGAACTGCCCACATACGCCTTGGGTGGTATGACGGCATCAGATATCTCTACAGCATGCAACGTTGGTTTACACGGCATTAGTATGGTGTCTGAACTCTGGGATTCCAAAGATCCTGGCTATACAGTTGGCGAGATTGAGAAAGAGTTGTTCGCTTTTCGTGTATGATTTTCTAGTGTGTAATACCACAATGTTCAATGAAGAATTCGATATTTTCGTCAGATTTTATGGGCTTTATTTTTGTTGAGCTGTGAATATAGAATCGGACCGTAAACCTATGTTTGCCACCGCTAATTTCAGGGAAAATAGATCCCTCCTTGGGCAAGTGTATTCTTAGAAGGTAGTATTTCGCGTTAGTATTAAGTGCTTCTTGGTAAAATCCGTTTGTCGCGATTGCATTCGATACTTGTCCGCTTTCCCGCACAACCCGTAAAATAAGCTTGCTTGCCCATAGAATTGGTCGGAGGTCTTCCATCCATTCATTAAGTTGTGTCGTTCTTTCCACTTCTCCTTTATTTATCCAATAGTACAGTCGGGGAATATCAAAATGGCAGGCTCCTCCCGACATCCCTAATCGGTGTCTGACTTGTGTGGCGAGCTCGTCTTTCTGGAGCAGATTACCTGGCTGATAGTCTCTTATTCGCAGGAAATTCAAGCCTTCATTCATTTCAGATAGCAATTGCGTGAGGCTTTTATTATCGACATTGGGATTTCCCGACAGCTGTTTAAAAGAGGATGTGATGGTTTCTAGTTCTTGTATCAAATCTTTTTTGATATCGACGCGTTGGATAAAGTCACATACCTCTATCATCTGGATTAAAGCTATTCTTGAGCTATCGCAGGATTTTTCATCAATATTGTTTTGTATTTCAGAAAAAAATTGCTCAAGCCTGAGAAAGTTTCGTGTTTTTTCGTTCAAGGGGAGCTCGTAAGAGGTGAGATCCGGCTGCAAAGAAAAGGGTTTATGGGGAGTCATCACAAATTTTATTAATTATTTGCATTAAATAAATCTAGATAAGTTTCATGAAGTAATTGAACTTGCTCATTTAGTTGTGAAGTGGGTCCGTTATTTATGATGACATCATCTGCAATTACGAGTCTATCTTCCCTACTTGCCTGAGCTCTCATAATAGCAACTACTGTTTCATTAGCAAGTCGGTCCCTAGAAATGACTCTTTCCATTTGAATTTTTTCGTCGCAATCTACCACTAGAATTCTATCAAAAATACTTTTATCAGTACTTTCTGCGATCAATGGTACTGAGAGCAGGCAATAGCTTTTATTTACCCGCGAGATTTGCAACCTCATTTCGTTTCTGACTTCTGGGTGCACGATTTTCTCTAAAATTTTTCGTTTAGCGGGGTGCGAAAACACTAGCTTTTTGACCTTAGGCCTGTCTAGTTCCCCGGAATGAGTTAGGATATCTTCTCCGAATTCGGCGACAATTGCCTGCAAGGCTGGCTGATTTTTTTTAACTACATCTTTTGCGATGATGTCTGCGTCTATCACTGGTATAGCGAATAATTCGTGGAACAAATCACATACTGTTGTCTTACCTGACCCGATCCCACCAGTTACACCGATGACAAATGTGGGGCTCATATGTGTTAGCTGGTTAGTCAAATCATCACCTATACTGTTTATAAAGTCGTTTGCGGAGATTACAACATATGTTCCTGCAAACGAAAGATATTTTTGGTGTCAGGCATCTGTACTTTGATCTTAGTTCATGAATTTAGTTTTTCTGCATCAATGTCTAGCGCATCTAATAAAGCATTTAGATCGCTTGGCAAGCGGCTCACAAAAGACCATTTTTTACCTTTTTCTGGGAATATGAACTCGAGCCTCTTAGCATGGAGAGCTTGCCTGGAGAAGGTGGAGACGACCTCTCTAAGTGAAGCGGTTGGATTTTTTGGCATATGTGGCCGAGCTCCGTAGGTCGTATCGCCCAGAATTGGATGGCCTATAGATGCCATATGCACCCTGATCTGATGGGTTCGACCAGTTTCCAGTTGCACTTCGAGTAAAGTATGAGCTCTATATTTTTTTAGTATACGAAAATTAGTCTTCGCGTATCTTCCCGAATCACTTACCTTCATTCTGGTACGAACTATATTGTCTCGACGGATATTTGCCTCCACGCTACCGCCAGATACCATAACGCCGTTAACGATGGCCAGATAAATCCTACTAATAGCTCTTTTTTGAAGTATTTTTGATAGGAACGCATAGCTTTGGATATTACGCGCAACAAGAAGTAAGCCCGAGGTATTTTTGTCTATGCGATGTATCAGACCGCCTCGAGGCAAATGTTGTAATTCTGGGAACTCATTGATAATACCATTTAGAAGAGTTCTGTCAGGGTTACCAGCGCCAGGGTGGACTACTATCCCTGAGGGTTTATTTACCACTATAAAGTCTTGATTTTCAGCGATAAGATCAAAGTCAACCTTTTGCGGTAACATTTTCTGGTCATCGCGTATTTCGTGGGGAACTTCTAGTTCAATCTTATCGCCACTTTTAACTTTTGTACTTGGTTTTGCAGCGGCTCCATTTAGTCTTAAAGTATTGCCGTCGATGCACTTTTTAAGGACCGTCCTTGAGTATTCGGCGTAGAGCTCACATGCTGCATGATCTAATCTGAATCCACTTAGATGTTCTGGTATAGCGCAGGCCTGTATTTCAAAAATTTTAGTTTCATTACTTCTGTTCATGCTATCTGACATTAATATAATATTAATCACTATAATATTTTATCTGTGCGATTTTGTATCGAATAAGTTAAAATTCTGTTTGAATCGTGTTTTAACCAATAGAAAATTAATTTTTTAAGCGTGTTTTATCAAGTATGCAAATTACAATTAAAGAAGCTGTTCGATCTTTTAGTGTTTTACTTTTGATTATTGGGATCTCCGGGTGCGGGTATTTTCAAAGTCAGTCGGATAGAGATCGAGAGGAGGGTAAGTGGCCGGAAGAAAGGCTATACAGAATGGCCAAGGAAAAGCTAGATTTTGGTTCTTGTACTGGCGCCATTGAATATTACGAAAAACTTCAAGCTAGATACCCTTTTGGTATTTATACGCAGCAGTCGCAGATCGAGCTCGCTTTTTGTTATTACCGGACAGATGATCCCAACATGGCAATGGTGACCATTGATAGGTTCATTAAATTGTACCCCTCTCACCCAAATATGGCTTATGCCTTCTACTTGCGAGGACTGATCAACTTTGGTCGAGGTAGAGGCCTTATTGATCGTTGGTTGCCGAAAGATGGCTCGCAGCGAGATCCAGGATTATCTTTGGAATCCTTTAATGACTTTAGTGAAGTAGTGAAGAGCTTTCCAGAAAGTATTTATGTGACGGATGCGCGTCTACGAATGAGATTTTTACGGAATCAACTGGCTCAGCATGAGGTTAATGTCGCGAATTATTACATGCGGAGGGGAGCGTACGTCGCATCCGCTAATCGAGCACGATATGTTGTAGAGAAATACCAACAGACCCCTTCAGTGCCAGAGGCCCTAGTTCTACTCGCTAAATCTTATAAAATACTTGAATTAAATGATTTGGCAGACGATGCATTAAAAGTTCTAGAGCTTAATTATCCTAACCATGCGAGGGTAGAAGAGGTTAAACAAACCGAAGTACAGTAGCAACTTTTAAAGTTCACTATACTTTGAGGTGATGGGGAATCTTCTATCGCGCCCGAAAGCTCGTTTAGTGATCCTTACACCTGGCGCCGATTGTCGTCTCTTGTGTTCACTTGTGTCTACCAATCGTGCGATTCTTTCTACGACTTGTTTTTCAAACCCTCTTTGGCTTATTTCGTTTGGAGTAAAGTCCTTTTCAATATACAGCTCAAGTATTTCATCGAGTATTTCGTAGGGCGGTAGAGAGTCAGAGTCTTTTTGGTTGGGTGCCAATTCAGCCGAAGGTGCTCTCTCAATAACATTAGTCGGTATCACGTATGAACGAGAATTTCGCCATTTGGCGAGTGAGTAAACCAAGGTTTTGTTCAGATCTTTTAAAGGGGCAAAACCGCCCACCATATCTCCATATAGAGTCGAGTAACCAACTGCAGCTTCACTTTTATTACTGGTGGTGATGACCATAAAACCGGACGAATTTGATTCTGCCATAAGGAGCACCCCTCGACTACGAGCTTGAATATTCTCTCCAGTTATCCCATCCGTCTTATTAGGTCCATCAAGTGTGAGGGTAGTTTCAAATGACTTCACTATATCCTCGATTGAGATCACAGAGAAATCACAGCCGAGTAGCGTGGCTTCTTCTGCAGCATCATTTATACTCATTTCCGCCGTAAATTTGGAAGGCATAGAGATCGCTCTTACTCTCTCAGCGCCCAGCGCATCAACAGCAATAGCTAATGATAGTGCGGAGTCAATACCGCCTGACAATCCGATAATACATCCCGTAAAACCGTTTTTATTTACGTAATCTTTCAATCCTAGGACTAGAGATTTATAGATTGATTCCTTACTGCTCGGGAGGTCATTGATTTTAGCTGTAAAAAGTATTTCATTTTGACGTTTTTTTAGTTCAACTAAAAAAAGAGTTTCAACATGAGATTCTTCTTGCCCCACCACAGTTCCCGCTTTATCTACTACAAAGGACCCACCATCAAACACTAATTCGTCCTGACCTCCGATTGTATTTAAATACATGATCGGTAGGTTGCTAGAAATTGCAGCTATTTTTAGAGCGGCTTTTCTATCATCGATTTTGTCGCTATGAAAAGGTGATGCATTGATATTACAAATTACGTCAGCTCCCTTGTTAGCTAAGTCTTGAGCGGTCAGAGGGTTCCAGATATCTTCACAGATACTCAACCCAATATTGAGGCCACAGATATTAGCGACGCAAGGCTTGTCGCCTGACGTGAAGTAGCGCTTCTCGTCGAACACAGAATAATTTGGAAGTTCTCGCTTACGATAGCGCGAGTTTATTTTCCCTCCATATAAAACCGCACAACTGTTGTAAATTTTTCTATCATCTATTTCTGGGTAGCCCAAGATCACATATAACCGACCAGTATTTCGAGCGATTTCAAACAGCGAGTTTTCAACCTGCTCGTATATATTAGGACGCAATAAAAGATCTTCAGGAGGGTATCCAGTAATTGCTAGCTCAGGAAAGACAACCACATCAGCTGCTAATTCTGACTCTGCACGCTTACAATTTTCGATAATTTTTTGCGTATTTGCCGAGATATCTCCCACACACAAATTAACCTGTGCCAGTACTACATTTAAGGTTTCTGACATACGGGCACCTTGGCGGAGAACTGTCGCGTTAACATTAGAGCTGACTTACTTAATAGCTTTTGCCATAGCTGACCCCATTTCGGCAGGAGATTTAACAGTAATTACTCCTGCTTTATCAAGCGCTTTAAATTTATCGTCAGCGGTTCCCTTGCCACCTGAAATTATTGCTCCAGCATGACCCATACGTTTACCCGGAGGCGCGGTAACACCTGCGATATATCCTACGACCGGTTTTGAAACATGTTCTCCTATATACTCGGCTGCTTCTTCTTCTGCAGTTCCGCCAATTTCCCCAACCATGATTATACCTTCGGTTTCTGGGTCTTCTTGGAAGAGCTTGATACAGTCTATGAAGTTCATTCCATGGATAGGATCTCCTCCTATTCCTACACATGTACTTTGTCCGAGTCCTTCAGACGTGGTCTGATGCACAGCTTCGTAGGTGAGAGTTCCCGAGCGGGATACTATACCGATTTTTCCACTCATATGGATCGCTGCTGGCATAATTCCAATTTTACATTGGCCCGGAGTTATCAAACCTGGGCAATTGGGTCCTATTAGTCTGATACTTTTATCCCTTCCTATGCTGTCTTTGACTCTTAGCATATCTAGTACTGGTATTCCTTCGGTGATACAGGCAATAATTTTGATTCCAGCTTCTACGGCTTCTACGATAGCATCTGCGGCAAATGGGGGAGGGACGAAGATAATTGATGCATCAGCGCCGGTAGCCGCTACTCCAGTAGCGACCGTATCGAAAATTGGCCTGTCTAAGTGGGTGTCTCCGCCACGATTTGGAGTCACGCCGCCAACTATTTTTGTACCGTAAGCTATTGCTTGTTCTGCATGAAACGTGCCCTGCTTCCCGGTAAAACCTTGGACTAAAACCTTAGTATCCTTGTTTACTAAAATAGACATTATTTTTTTTCTCCCACGGCTGTCACGGCTTTTGTGGCAGCATCTGCCAAATTTTCAGCGCTAATAATTGCCAGACCACTCGCAGCCAACATTTCCTTTCCCTCGTTTACGTTAGTTCCTTCAAGTCTTACAATCACCGGAACTTTTACCCCAACTTCTTTTACAGCAGTGATAATTCCTTCTGCAATTAGATCACATCGAACGATCCCACCAAATATATTTACTAGTATAGCTTCGACTTTTTTGTCAGACACTATGATTTTAAAGGCTTCTGCTACGCGCTCGGCTGTGGTGCCCCCACCCACGTCAAGAAAATTAGCGGGTTGTCCGCCGGTTAGCTTAATGATATCCATTGTAGCCATCGCCAGCCCCGCACCGTTCACCATACAGGCTATATTTCCATCTAGAGTCACATAATTAAGATCAAATTCGGCGGCTTGCCGTTCTTTTAAATCCTCTTGCGACGGATCCCTCCATTCTGAGATCTCTTGTCGGTACAGCGCGTTATCGTCTAAGTTAATTTTCGCGTCGATAGCACATAGTGATTCGTCTTCCAGTATTGCTAATGGGTTTATTTCTACTAGGCTAAGATCTTTTTCTACGAATAGCCGATATAGACCGCGCAAAATGACCTGAAGCCCTTTGATTTGAGCAGGCTTCAGTCCCAATGAAAATCCCATTTGACGACACTGAAAGTCTTGGATGCCTAAGCCAGGTTCGACGCTGAAGGTGATAATTTTTTCCGGCGTCTTTGCTGCTACTTCCTCTATATCCATTCCTCCAGCAAGAGAGCCCATAAATGTTACAAGCCGCGTGCCTCGATCAACTACCGCACCGAGATAAAGTTCTTTCGCTATGTCAGCCGCTGCTGCTATCAGAACGCAGTTGACGGGCTGCCCATCTGGAGCAGATTGAGTCGTAATGAGTTGTGACCCGATTAGTCGATCGGCAGTTTCTTTAACTTCGTTTATGTCTTTTGTGAACTTCACTCCACCGGCTTTACCCCTGCCGCCGGCGTGAACTTGGGCTTTTACTAGCCAGGCATCTCCCCCGAGGTTTTTTGCATTTTTGACTGCTTCAGAGCCATCACGGGCTATCATGCCATTCTGAACTGGTATTCCGTATTCTGCGAATAGCTG
>Ga0315330_10000057_pt1 | contig 53739 bp, 29 predicted proteins | sample M140m34915metaG_FD_203453 | JGI IMG/M metagenome (GOLD analysis project Ga0315330, IMG submission 203453) | Ammonia-oxidizing marine archaeal communities from Monterey Bay, California, United States - M1 40m 34915 | ecosystem: Environmental > Aquatic > Marine > Intertidal zone | place: USA...
CCGCACACGCGCGCGCGCGCACGTCAGATTGACGCACGAACGCGCGCGAACGCGCGAAGAAATCGCGTGCGCGTGTTTACCGCGCGAAGCCGCGCCCGCGACGCGCCCGCGACGCACGCGCGACGCGAACGCGCGAACGCGCGACGGTGAACACCCTCGGCGTCGCGCGATCGATCGCGCGTGGTGACGGCGATGGCGAGCGAACCGGCGCGCGCGAAGTTCAAATCCCTGCGAGGATGGAACGTCGATAAGTACCAGTTCGATGTGCGCGCGCAGAGCGCGTACAACGTCCTGCCGGGGACGCAACGTTTGAAATTGCTGTGGAGGCGCGGACACAAGCGCGCGGAGACGAAGACGGCGAACGTGACGCGCGGGGAAGCGGTGTGGGATGAAACGCTGACGCTGTCGTGCTCGATGTTTGTGAATCCGAAGACTGGGATGTACGAGAGCAAGCCGGCGATGTTCGTGCTGCAGACGGTGAACGAGGACGGGTCGATTGGGAAGACGTACGCGGAGGCGACGATTGATCTGTTGGAGTTTGCGTTGAATCCGGGACGGGAACTGTCGCAGACGGTGCCGATGAGACAAGGAGCGGTGTCGATGTTGACACATTTACAGTTCGCCGTCACGGCGACGCCGTTGGCGGAAAACGTGGCGTTGAGCGACGTGTCGAGCGCGCTGAGCGTCGCCGATCTAGCCGACGTCGCCGAGTTGGCAGCGACGAGCGCGGTGCCGGAAAAGTTGGCGGTGAACGTGATCGGGGAGCACGAAGATGAGGGATATTTCGATGAGAAACTCGATGTCAGAGAGGATGCGCAATCGGAAAGTGAAAAAGAGGATAGCGAATTTGCCTACTTTGACGAACGCCTGGCGTACAAGGTGGAGGGCGACGACACGGAACAACTTCCGCCGCCGACTGCGGAGGAACTATTATCGGGCGTTGACGCTGAAGAAGGCATCGTACCCGGTGTGAAGATGATGCGCTTGATTGTCGGGAAAAAGTGCAAAATTTTCGTGCGGGGTCAGGATAACTTTGGCAACGCACGCACGACAGGCGGGGACAACGTCGAGGGCGTGTTGATCGGTCCGAGCGGGCAGCGCGGGTTAGTGAGCACTAAAGACCACGGCGATGGCTCGTACTTGCTAGAGTTTACGTGCATGCAACAAGGGATTTGGACCCTTCGTACGCGGTTTAACGGTAGACTGAGCGTGGAGCGACACAAGCTCGTGGTTTCCTTCGGTCCGCTCACGGCCCAGGACGTTCGGGTGCAGTTACCGAAGCCGCCGTTCAGATGCGGTGCGTACACGGACATGCAAGTCGTTGTTGAGCATCCGGAAGATGGGAGAATTCTAACTGGTGCAGAGGCGTTTAACGTTCGCCTCGTCTCACCGGCGGGCTTGTCGTTGGGCGTTCCGCTCGACATTCGTCCCGGGACGACCGCCGCCGTCGCGCGAATCAACTGGCCCGAAGTTGGCGAGCATCAGCTTGACGTAAGGCTAGATGGTGAATCGCTTCGCGGGTCGCCCATGCGAGTCGAAGTTGTGCCTGAGGATTTGTGCCTAGCCGCTTGTCAACTTCAAGGTCCGGGTGTTCATCGATGCACGGCGGGCATACGCTCCGCGTTTGTCATCGAAGCTCACGACAGTCGTGGTAATCGTCTCCTTTCTGGAGGCGCGCCACTCTTTTTGGGCATTCGCACGGCATCGAATGAGTCGTACTCGGGTGAGATTGTTGATTTCGGCAACGGCACGTACGAAGCTTCGTACTCTGTTCGTGTTTCTGGTTATTACGAATTATCGCTCGCCATCTTAGGTGAGGAACTCGTAATTAAAGGCTTATGTGAACCCGGCAAGGCCGTCGTCGCGGGTTGTGAGCTGGTCGGCGACGCCGGATTGGACCTTGAAGTTGGCTCTTCCGGTCGCTACAGTATCATTCGTCACGATGCATACGGCAACAGAGTGCCAACGCGTCAGGGACAAATCAAGTTCAAAGTTACCGCCGATGGACCTGGACCCGCAACTTGTACGATGATTGATAGAGCTGATGGCGTTAGTGATGTCGATGTCAGTACCTCTGTAGCCGGGAGGTATTTCGTCCAGGTGACGGCTGGTGATCAAGAACCGATTCCTGGTTCGCCGTTTGAAGTCATCGCATATCCTAGTCCTGCTTCGCACGAAACGAGTGTGACGACAGTGTTCGGTGCACAGTTAGCCGCAAGTGATAGCGATGTCCTCGTGGCTGTTGCTGGCGAAGAGGTCTCGTTATCAGTAGCACCTCGTGATATGTACGGCAACGTCACTGTCTTCTCCAAGTCGGCGGCGATCACTGCGACAGCGACGGGAGGTGGCGTCTCGACTTCCTTTGAAGAACGCACTGGAACTCGCACGGAAGTTTCTTTGTTCTCGACTTTCAGACTAGCTGGGTCGTACTTGCTCACCGCAAAAATCGGCGACAAGGTGTTAGACGGCTACCCAAGGATTCTCACGGTTGTTTCGGCGGCCACTGAACCTCGAAAGTGCATGTTGTTTGGTGACGCGCTTCAAGGCGTGAGGTGTAACCGAGTTTCAACACTCACCGTGCACGCAGCAGATAAATTTGGAAACTTGAGATCGACGGGTGGCGACGTTGTCGATGTCAACTTGTGCTCACCCGACGGAAAGTACGTCGTTGCTTCAAAGGTTGATGACCACGCCGACGGAACGTACGGCGCAAAATTCAAGCTCGAGCGCCCGGGGACGTGGGAAATCCAACTCGTCGTCAATGGCCGCGGTGGCCGGACGCAAGTCAATGAGATTACTTCGTATTTTGCAGGCGTCAAAGCGAACGAGTGTACGTTTTCTGGCATGGGTTCGGATGGTGTTGAAGGCGTCGTATGCTTTAAGCAGAGTGACATCGTCATCGAGCCAGCTGACTTTGAGCAAAACTCACGCCTCATGAGCGGGAAAGAAGCCGTCGCAGTCCGTATTCTCACGCCATCTGGAGGTATTAGCTCTGTGGATCTCAAGTTCGAAAATGGAAAATATAGAGGATCGTACACCTGGACTCAGCCAGGTCAGCACACCGTGTCCGTGTCTCTTGATCAAGAAGCCATCGTGGGGTCGCCGTTTTCCGTTGAGGCCATGAGTGCGTTGCCTCAAATTGCCGAACTGGAGAACATGGCCGTCGGGGAGATTGCCGATATCCTTCCAAAGCTCAGTGGCGAAGGTGCATCGCAAGCGTTGCAGTCTCTTGGACCCGATAAAGCGGCCGAAGCGTTGGCGGGCAACACGCCCGAGTCAGCGGTGCGAATGATGGCGCATGTGTTCCCTGGAAATGTTGCGGAAATTCTTAGTTGCATGCGTCCTGACGCAGCCGCAGCGACAATCTCTGCGATGCCCGGCGAGCGAGCCGCTGAGGTTCTCAGCACAATGCAATCAAACGACGCGACGCAGCTGATGAAGAATATGTCGAGTGGGGAGATATCTGAAAAGGCTGAAATGTTCGCCGACGTCATTTGTGGCATGAAGGAAGACGATATGCTTGTGTGCGTTCGCGAGCTCATGAATTCGCGAACCGCGGAGAAAGGTTTAAAGTCAGTGCTAGATAAAATGCCCGCGCGCGTCGTAGCTGAACTCACTGGTAAGCTGGATAAGGGTGAGAACACCAGGCTTCTTTCCGGGCTTTCGCATGAGCGCACAGCCGCCATTGTCTCTAAACTGCCAGTTGAGCTGCAAGCCGGTGTCATTGGCCTGCTCGGCGGAGATTCCATGTTCCAGATGACGAAGACCTTGTATGCTGCGTATAAAGTGGACAAGAATTCGTCCGCACAAGAGCGCAGTCGAATGAAGGCGGATGCCCAGGACACGGGTCACCGGCTGGCCCCAGCTCTCGCTAGCATGGACACGGAGGAGCTCCGCGACAATTTCAAGCAAGCAACGCCCGAGCATATCGGTGGCTGCCTCTTTGCACTCATCGACGCAAAGCGCCGTCAGGTTGGCTCTAAAGCTATCGCTCGTCCCGTGGCACAGATGATGGAAGACGGCTCGATCGAATGGGGGGATGGTTCCATTTCTCACGTGAACGAAGACAGATCGGCAATCAATCATTCCGACGGAACTTCGGCATCCCTTCGTGTAGATGGTACTATCATCGATAGCGATGGACAAGTGCTCAAACTTAGACCTGATGGGATCATCACGGCCGATGGTACTGTCCTAGGGGCCGACGGAGAAATCACCACCGCTCCGTCCGGTCCGTTGCACATGTTCAGGGCACTGACGACGGAGCAGCAAACAGCGGCGATTCTTGAGCTCATCGAATTCAGTCAAACGGGTAACGCCGGCGAGATCTTGGTCGATCTCACCGCGACGGAGCTTCGCGAGACAATCCACCCCATGGGTGCTAGCGACCAGGCGAAAGTCTTCATAGAAATCGGGCGAATGTCGCCCTCGCAAGCAGCTCGCGCTGCTTCAGTTCTCAGCCACACCGAAGCTGCATCAGTGGTGAGCATCATGGTGAATCCCGGTTCAAGCGGGCGATGCGACGAGCCATTCATGGGCCCGTTCCTCGAGGCGCTGGCGCCGCAGATTTTGCGTAACATCGAACCACCAACAGCTGTTGGCGGCGCGCTGGCAACGCATCTTTCCCCGACGGCAGCTGCTCACGTTTTGCACAAGCTCGAGCCGATGGATGTGTCGCGTATCATCGAAGGAATGAGTCCAGCAGAAGTGCGCCAAGTCATCGAATCGAGTTCGAATATTCAGGCCGAAGCCGGTAAGGCTGTGAGCGATACTCCGCTCATCGCCGCGCTCGTGCCTTACGTGTCCGCCATGGATGACTCGCAAGCGGCGACGCTCTTGGAAGGTCTTCCTGCGGACATGGCTGTTGGCGTCATGATGTGCACGCCTGAAGAACGGGCTAAAGAGATTATGTCGCACACGCGAAGACGAGACTTGAAGGAGCGCATAGCGAACAAATCCTTGATTCACCTCGACGCGTGTACTATCGTCAACCTTCGTGGGGCAGTAGCAGGGGAATCCTCTTCCTTCATTTTAGAAGCGAGAGAGCGCGGTGGAAACAGGATTACTTTTGGAGGCGGACGATTGACAGTCGCCACGAAGCTGTTCTCCGCGCCTGGTCCTGGCGTTGAGCAAGGGACTGTCCATGACCGCGGTAATGGTGAATACGTCGTACAGTTCACGAGCACCTTGGCCGGTAAGATCGCCGTCGTTGTCGAGGCTTCCGGACAATCTCGTGCCTGGGACGTAAACATCGAGGCATCCGACGTCGTTATTCCAAAGTGTACGATCGAAAAGCAAGGATTGGAGAGTTGGACGGCCGGTAGTCCTGGTAGAATACTGCTTACTTTGCGCGATCGCTTCGGGAATTTCGCTCATTCGTCGAAAAGTATCCTCGAGTTCGAAGCTCGCGCATCAGGACCTGGAGGCGTCATCGTCGAGCGCAACATGTTGGATGACGGGAAAATTGAATTTCTCCTGAACACGACTGTCACTGGCATTTACAAAGTCGCCGTATCGTGCTTGGATACGAAAGAAGATTTGAGCGGCTGTCCCTTTGAAGCACGTATGGGGACCGACGCTCTCTCCCAAGCGGGCTGTACCGCCTCATTGCAATCTCTCACGAGTTCGACAAAGGGCCCGGGGGCGAAAGCCGCCGCCTATGGCGCCTGCGCCGCCATGGCGGGTGAAGAAGTCACCTGCGTTGTGGAGGCTCGCGATCGGTACGGCAATACGACTACTTTTGCAGGCGAAAACGTGGCCGTCATTGCGTTCGGACCGGCGCACTTGCCCGCGGATAGACCGTTTGAAGTGGCCGACGTTCGCAGTGGCCGGATGGCGCTTCGAGCCATCTTCCCACGATCGGGGAGCTACACGATCGCTGTAACTGTTGACGGCATCCCGATCGCTACGTCTCCGCTCATCTTGCACGTTTTTCCGGGTGCGTGCGAAACGAGTCGTGCGGTCTTACGTGGTGACGCGCTCAATGGCATCGTCGCGAGTAAGATTACAAGTCTTCTTGTGCAAACAGAGGACAAGTACGGGAACCATTGCCACGTGGGTGGCGACAGGGTGAATCTCTCCATGTCAGGACCGAACGGCATCAAAGTAAATTCTTTGGACGTCAAAGACAACGAAGACGGAACGTATTCTTTCTCATTCATCATTCCACAATCTGGTCGATGGACGATTCAAGCCGTCGTGAACGGTCGCATTGCAAAAGAGAGCACCACTGAAGTTGTCGTCACATACGGCCCATTACACGCCGCCGCGTGCGTGTTGAAAGGAGGTCCTGGAATGAAACGTACGGAAGTTTGCGGTGCGCAGCGCGATATTTACTTGCAAGCTCTCGAATATGACGCAAACGGGCGCGGGATGAGCGGGCAAGAAGCTATCACAATGCACTTGATTACGCCAAGTGGTGCGACGCACACACTCGCCCCCGTTTTTGCCGAACGAGGCTCTCGCTACAAGGCCACGGTACGATGGTGGGAGGTTGGAAGACACGAGGTTGTCGCCGCAGTCGGGGGACAACCAGTTGTAGGTTCTCCATTCGTAGTGAACGTTGAAGCGCAGGAAGTGAGTCTGCCGATGTGTCGACTCTCGGGACCTGGCCTTCAGGGTGCTGTCGCGGGAGAGCGAGCCACGATCCTCATCGAGTCAAGAGACGAACGCGGTAACCGACTCTTCAATGGCGGTGCACAAATGGGCATTGCCGTGCGATCGGGCGGTGAAACTCTTCGTGGCAAGGTGCAAGATTGCGGGGACGGTACGTATGAGGCGAGTTACATTGTCGAGCGTGCCGGACCGTTCGAGTTGTCACTGTTCCTCGGCACGGAGGCGGCTACGTACAGGGCGACATGTAAGCCAGGACGCGTAGATTACGCCAAGTGCCGCGTTGATGGGGTGAATAATGGCGTATGGGTTGCTGGCGAGCAACTCACTCTCACAGTCACGCGCATGGATCGTTTTGGTAACAGAATCACCCGTCGCGAAGGGCTGGCGCCTTTCTTCGGCAAGGCGATTGGACCTGGAGATATCGTAAGCCAGTCGTTAGAACTCGGTAACGGAACGGCGGAAATCAAGTTGTACGGCACAGTTGCTGGAAACTATCAAATCGGTGTCTACGTTGCCGACACTCCCATTGTGCCTTACGCGAATGAGGAAGCCGAAGCTCTTATGGAGAACCAACAGCTCCTCCTCGAAGACTCAAAATCCGCTAAGTCCAAAGCAGATAGCAAAAGGATTGAAGCGCAAGAGTCTGGTCTTCGAACAGATTCTCTCGCGGGTACCGTGCGTTCGGCGTCAAAGAGTGATATCAACGCTGGCAAGCCATTGGCCGCGGTTCCAGGAACCTTCATCGCCTCTGAAGACATTGAAGCGATGAAGGAAGTAACGCTGCCAAAGGTGACGACAATGAATGGCGTCGAAATGGTTCCGTTACCGAATGGTTTGTTCGAGATGAACTTGATACCGACGATTGCGATGCCGAATTGCTGTGAGTTAGAAGTCATTGGTGGCACGCGCGCCGATGATTCATGGATCACCCCAGCGGGTGACGAAGTGATTGTCAGAGTCATAGCCCGAGACAGATACAAGAATGAAACGCACTGGGAGGAGGGTCAAACGATCACCGTCGAGGCACTCGGTCCAGAGTTTCTGAGTTTCTCCTCGCACGGAACGACGAGCTTACAGAACGAGTTCGTCGCGAAGATGATTCGCGCGGGCACGTTTGAGCTTCGAGTGCTTTGTGACGCCCTTCCAGTCTGCTGGAGGGCAATGCAAGTCATCGCTGGCTTCACTTTCGCGCCGCGATCGATTTTGAGTATGGATGGGTTGAAGGACGTCAAAACTGGTAACATCGTTCGATTGACACTTCGAACAGTCGATAGGTATGCCAACCTCCGTCTTAGTGGTGGAGATACGGTGCAGCTAGCGCTCCAAGGTCCGAACGGCGCATTCGCTCGCCAAGTGAGCGTGACGGATCATCAAGATGGTACTTACGCGCTTGAATTCCAAGTCACTGCCGCAGGCAGGTGGATTATGAGTACGCGCATCAATAGTGTTCTTCACGTCGAGGGCGGAATTTCTTTTGTCGTTGCGTTCGGTACACTGACGGCAGAGGAGGCGGTGGTTTCTTTCGATCCTCCTTTGCCTAAAAACGGATCTGTTGAATGCGGTCGCACAAGCGATCTGATGCTGCATGGCGCCGGTTGGGAGACGAACAATCGCGTCATGACCGGTTTGGAGGCTGTGAGCGTTCGCTTGACGCATCCCTCTGGTTCTCAAGAAGCTATTCCGGTCACGTTGTCAAGGGATAACAAGTGTTATACCGCCAAGATCCGCTGGCTCCATCCTGGTCACCACTCTGTGAACATCATGTTGGACGGTGTTGTGGTTCCAGGCACGCCAGTTCGCGCCAACGCAGAGGGTAAAAAACTCGCTCTTATTTCATCAGCTCTTGTCGGCGATGGTGCCACAACTGCCACCGCCGGAGAAGATGCCGAGTTTACGCTTCTCGCTCGCGATTACGGAGGAAACCAAATTAACAAGGGCGGCGCTGACTTGGCGATTTCTTGTCGAGCCAGTGGCAGAGAACCAATTGCTGGTGAAATCCATGATAACGGCGACGGCTCGTACCGCTGCATCTACTCGAGTACGATTGCGGGCGATATCGAAGTTGTCTTAACGTTAAATGAAGGCACGACGCAGACGAAGCGTTTGATCAACGTCAAATGCGAAGCGGCTGAGTGCGAAATCAGCGAATGTCGTGTTGACGCTGGTAAAATGATGTTACTTTGGAATGCGGGAGACGCTGGTCTAATTCGCGTCCAACGCCGGGACAAGTATGGTAACCCGACGACTAAAGATACCGCAAATGGTCTTAACCGTTTCGCCGCCGAAGTTGTCGGGCCAGGATGGGCTGACTGTGAAGCCTTGGAGCTTGGCGATGGTTCGTGCGAACTTCGACTTGTCGCTCAGGCTGCTGGGTCCTACGACATCTCTATCGTCGCCTTGGCAATCGATGAAGAAACAATGACCCCACTCGATGTTCCATCCGTCGAACTCACGTCTTTCAGCGCTATGGTGAGCAGTCAAGAGACTTTCCCGTCTTCTTGCGTCGCCCGAATGGCACTTGTCAACGGCGGTAAAGAGGAAACGCTCGCCGAAGTGGACGCCGATATTACGCTGCCGTCCACCATCATGGCAGGGGATGATATTGCGATGCACGTCTTATCACGCGACTTGCACGGGAATCACACTAACTGGCTTGGCGGCGAACGTATCGCCGTTCACGCACGCGGACCCATCGAAGTTCCGTTCGTTCCGATGGATGCGGTCGGCTCTTTCACGGCGGTCATCACAACGGCCGGAGCCTACTCGGTCGCCGCCCTCGTCGGCGACTGTGCGTGCAACGGATGGCCAAGAATCTTGCAAGTCGTCGCTGGTCCGTGTAACCCGGACAAGTGCACGGTAAGTGGGGATGCGCTCGGTAATTGTGCGACAGCGACTCCTATTTCGCTGTTGATGCAAGCTACGGACCAGTACGGTAATCCGCGATCGCTTGGCGGTGATTTCATTGAAGCAGTGCTGATCAACGAAGACGAAGGTACCATTGATACACAGATAATCGACAATACCGACGGTACTTACACAATTAATTTCGAGCTGGACATGCCGATTGAGCACGAGCTGTGGATTTCTGCCAATGGCCTGCGCGAGAAACAAAGTCGCTACAGCTTGATGCCCAGCCTTGGCGCGCTGCAAGCGTCGGATTGCGTCATCAACGGTCTCGGCGGCGAGCGGTTGTGTCTCGCCGATCGCTCGACACTTTTCGTGCAACCAGCGAATCCGAGTCGCGTAATGAGTGGCAGGGAAGCCGTGGTGGTGTCTGTTCGCATGCCGAGCGAAATGTCCTTCAACTTGCCCCTGAAGTTTGAAACCGATTCGCGAAGATTTTCGTGCCCTCTTCTTTGGGTTGAAGTCGGCGATCATCACATCACTGTCAATCTTGCTGGTGAAGTCGTTCCGGGTTGTCCATTCATGGTTCGTGTTCGAGATCCAGATGAAGAATTTGAGGAAATCGAAGGCGAGGAGTCGCAGACGGCGATGACCATGGTTCCCGCGGATAACTCTTTCGGATTTGTCTACACCAACGACAAGACGGCCGTCGCCGCTGCGCAAGCCGCGAGTGGCATCGGCACGACAGACGTGGACCCGGACGCAGAAGACGAAGACGATGAAGATGCCTTCACATTTGGAACCGCACTCAACCCGCCACCTCCGCAACAAGTGGATTCGACCATCGCCATTATCCGCAAGCTCGAGCTCGAGGATGCAGGTGATGCGCTCTCTGATATGCGCCCGGAGGTTGCCGCGGCGGTTTTGCAGCGCTTGAATCCACAAAAGGCTGCGTGTGCTGCGGCGATGATGTCTCAGACTGAACTTAGTGCAGCGGTGGTAATGATGACGGAGGAAAGCGTATTGAGCGTGCTCAACGACGCGCCACCGGCCGCACGTGCGTCTATCATCGAATCTTTACCACCCGCTGCTGCGGCACAAGTGATGAATGGTATGGATGCCCGCGCCGCTTCCTTATGCGTCAATAAGCTCATTGATCCCGACGTTGCCGCGGCAATCATCGCTAAGATGAAACCCACAAAGGCAGCCGAGATGATGCAGTTTATCCCAGCTGATGCACAGAAGGCAATTTTGATCGAACTCGACCCGGTATCCATGTGCGCATTGGTCACTGGTGCGTATGAGCCGACGGCGGCGGATGCCATCAGGCGAGGCCTGCAAGTGTCCCCGGACACGGTCAGTATCATCTTTACCACCGCTCCGGCGGAAGAGTGCGCTAAGATGGTCCGAAACATGCAACTTGACGCTCAAGGTTGTGAAATTGCAGCCGGTGCTATGCAGCGCGCCGCGCGAACGCATCCTCGTGCCGTTGAAAATATTCTCGCCATGACGAAGATGACCGCCGTCGACGGCGGCGCCGCCATCAAGGCAGCCGTGTTGAGACAACCGGGTGGTGATGTGATCGTCAAGAACGCCGAAACGAGTATAGCAAAGGGCGAGATTGAAATCCCCGCGCCCGTCGTGAAGACAAGGCAAGCCAAATTTAAGTGGGGTGGCACCGGTCTTAAGCCGAGTAAGACTGCATCCGAGCGCGCGGCGCGTTCGCTCGCCGGTATGGCTCCAAAGGTGTCTGCTCAAGCGCTCGCCGACATGCGTCCCGGTGCAGCGGGCGCGGTGCTCGCATCGATGGACTCTGAACGTATCTCCAGTATCATCTCCGTTATGGATCAGAATGTCATGGCGAGCGCGGTCGGAAGTATGGAGGCTGAAGAGGCATTACGCGTCATCAGCAGCTCATCGAATGCGGCGCGCGTGACGATTGTTGAAGCGCTCCCGGCTGGCGCGGCAGGATCCATCTTGAGTATGTTACCGGCAGACGAAGCCGCGGACTTGCTTCGAGCCATGGACGCCAGCGCCGCCATTGAAGCAGTAAGCTCGATGCCCGCCAAGGCGGCTGCACTTGCCTTGCAAGAGCTCCCTGATGATCAAATGTCGACGTATTTGCTCACGCTTCCACCGAGCACGGCGGCACCTATCCTCTCGCACATGTGCGAGAGAGAAGAAGGCCGAGTGAGTGCATCCAAGGCGTTACAGCTGTTGAGCACGCTCAACGCAGATAAGACTACATTACACATCAGTGGAATGTTGCAACGAGATCCGAAGAGCACAGCGAAAATCATGACCGAACTCACCCAAGACGCTCGTGCAGCTGTGTTGGGTGCCTTGAACGCAAAGGATGCTGGCAAGGCGCTTCAATTCTTGGGGCCTCAAAATGCCGCATCTTCGCTCGTGGCTGCGGTAGCTGCGGGTACGAGTCCAGCGATTGCCGCAGTTGCACTCGAATCGTTGGCACGCCTCGGTGTTTGGCCACCAAGCATTGACGTACCGCGTTCTGGCGCCAAAGTGCGAGGTCCGCTTGCTGACGTCCTGTTGGTCATGTTCGAGCTTGAGCCTGAAGCAGCAGCGCAAGTACTCACCGCGCTCGATCCCGATGTCAGCGCATCGGCCGTCGGAGCAATGACCCCTGCAACTGCTGGTGCACTCGCGAGTGCCATCCCAGATCCAAAGGCTGCTGCGCTCTTGTTGGAGTCAATGCCGCACGCCAAACGGGCGGCGATGATCATCAAGATGCGTCCGCAGCCCGCCGCGGATGCGGCATCGAACATGGAAACAGAGAACATCCTCGCTGTGATGAAAACGCTGTATGAAACGTTGGATCCGGCGACAATGTCGATTGCGAACGACATCATCTCGAAGATGGAGCCTTTCAAAGCTGGTTCCGTCGTTGCGGGTCTGGATGAAGCACACGCTGTCCGCATAATGTCAGCGTTGCCTCCTTTGGTTGCTGCCGCCTTGATTTCCAGTGGTGGTCTTCCGAGTGACAAGGCTGGTACATTCCTCGATCGCGTGAAGGTAGATCAAGCGGAGAATGTCCTTGCGGCACTCCCTCCGACTCTCGCGGAGGAAGCCGTGCAGAAGGTGTCAAGCACCGAGCTCAAGTCGAAGACGGCGTCTCGCACGGTGGTGCACCTGACCTCATCCCACATCTCAGGTCCTGGATGCGAAGAATGCGTCGCCGGTCTGGAAACCAAGTTCATCTTCGAAAGCACCAATCCAGGTGGTGTCCGAATCCACAAGGGTGGCGCGACATTGCAGTGCACAATCCATCATTTGACCTTCAAGTCGCAAGATGGGACGAACAGCGTGGATTTCATTCGAGGCGAAGGCAAACACGTGCAGGTGCAAGACATGATGAACGGTGCGTACGAGTTCCCTTACAAACTCGATAAAGCCGGTGAATATGATGCCGTGATTACGTCTGCTGGGCAGACTCGCGTCGTGCGAATCAGGTGCAAACCAACGATACTTGATCCGACGCAGTGCTCGGTGGTGCCGGTTGAGGAAGGAACCACATGGCGGGCGGGTGAAGTCCTCGTAGTCAAGGTGCTTTGTCGAGATCGATTCGGAAACGATGTTGCGCCACCGAAACAGGGTGATGCTGGTGTTGATTTCGTCTTGCTGGCGGATGGAGAAGGGCCGAGCGTCGTCGAGGCAGAGGTCGTCAACGACCCAGCGGGTGTCGGCGCCTTCGCGAAATTCCGCGCGACGGAGTGCGGCAAGTACTCGCTTCGCATTTTTACGGCAGACGTCGCTCGTCAATGGTGGGGTGGTGTACAACGCGACTGCATTCAAGGTGCACCGATCGACATCGTTTTGACGGCCACCGCCGCAGATGCCTCGCGCTCAAGCGTGCAGCTCAGCGGCATTCGTGAACGAGGTGGTGGCATGCTTCTCGGTTTGGCTGGTCGACAAATGGCCATCATCATTTTCGCCAGAGACAAGTTCAACAACGAAGCAGTCTTTGATAATCAAAGACTGCGTGTTGACGCTGTCGGTGTCGCTACTTCTGTATTTAGCCTTACCTCGAAAGAGCCCGGAGAAGCAATGTTTACGAGTGCACTCCAGCGAGCAGGTACTTACTCGCTTCGCGTGACTGTGGACGGTAAGCCCGTGCACGGTTTCCCCCGTAACTTGCAGGTTGTTGCCGCTCAAACGGATCCGCGTTTCTGCTCCATTCGTGGAGATGCGCTCAACACTGTCGTTGCAGGCGAAGTCACGAAGGTTCTCGTGAATGCTGCGGATCGGTACCAAAACGTCTGCCTCGAAGGCGGTGATAGACTCACGGCGCGCCTTCTCGGTCCGGCGGGTTCTATCGATGCTGATACTTCTGATTTCGGCGATGGTACGTACCGATTGTCGTTCGTCGTCCCACGGGCTGGTGAGTGGAGAATCTTCTTAGCGGTTAATGGCGTGGAGAATCCGAAACCCGCGACTTCATTCGTCGCTTCCCAAGGCGGCTTGACGTCAAAGCAGCTCATGCTCATTCCAGCCGACAAGCGTGACGAGTACATGGTGGGTTCTGAATCTGAATTCTTCATTCAGTCCATCGATTACGAGGTCGGAGGTCTCGAAGTGAACGGCCATGAGGCTATCTGTCTGCGATTAATCGCACCCTCTGGCTTGTCCACGATTGTTCCCTTGAGGTTGACCAAAGACAAGGCGCGTTACCGCGCCAATATAATGTGGCCTGAAGTGGGCTCGCATTCGCTCATCGCGGCTTTGAACGGCGAAACTGTCGTTGGATGTCCATTCTCTGTGCAAACCGCCGCAGCACAGGTGTACGTCCCGGGATGTAAGATGACTGGCGCGGGCTCGACGAAGGCTGTCGCGGGCGAACGAGCGTCGTTCATCGTTGAGGCACGAGACAACAGAGGCAACCGCATGATGGGAGGAGGCGCTACTCTGAGCGCCGTCGTACGATCTGCGTTGACCCCGGGGAAATCAGTCAAGGCCACCATACTTGATCAAGGAGATGGTACGTACGTGTGCAGCTACACGATTAACAAAGCTGGTCCGTTCACCATCGTTGTGTCCTCACCCAACTCGCAAGCAACGCTCAGCGCCACGTGCGTTGCCGGACCAGCGGACCCAGCATACTGCCGAATCGACGCGAGCGACGTCAAACAGATTGAAGCTGGTACGCGCGGCATCGTCAAGGTGTTACGCGCCGATCGCTTCGATAACTTGATTCCCGCTGGTGCGGAGTTGATGCCATTCCGCGTTGAAGTCACTGGCGTCGGCCCGGCGGATGTCGAAACCGTCGAAGCAGGAGACGGTTCGGCAGAAGTTCGATTCGAGGCTCGTGCAGTCGGTCGATACACTCTTTACGTGTGGAGCGGCTTCAAACGCGAACCGGTGTTGGGTTCTCCGTGCGAGATTCAAGTCCTACCCAGTCAGCCCGCGGCTTCATCCTGCAAGGCGCAGTTACAAGGCGCCGAGTTCAAAGCTCAAGGCGTCTACAGCGCGCAAGCGGGTACCACTGTCACGGTGCGCATGCAACCGCGCGACAGATTCGGGAACACCACGGCTTGGAAGTCCTGGCAAACACTCAGCGTTACCGCGAGTGGTACCGAAGACATAACGTTTACAGAAATTGATGATCAAGAAGCAGTCTCGTCCCGCGGTGTGTTTTCTGCGACGTTTTCGAAAGCCGGCGCGTACGTCGTCTGGGTTACCGTCGGTGGACAAACCATCGTCGGCTGGCCGCGAGTCGTGCAAATCATTCCGGGCACCACCAACGCCAACGTCTCTCAGCTTCGTCCCGAGGCCGATAGTATGGCTCTCGCCGCCGAACTGGTGCGCCACGGTGGAAACGACGCTTCTCTCATCGACGCGCTCGGCCGTCAATCCACCGACGTGGACAAGCTGCGCGGTGAGATGATCGCTTTGAAGCAAAAGTTGGCTTCCTACGAACGCGCTGAACACGACGCGCGTCAGCGTGGCACAATAGATCCCACCGCCACCGCGCTGACGACTGAGCAAGTGGACAAGAAGAATATGAAAACCATGCAGTTGATGGTCGCCGAGACCGAGTCCGATAGAGGCACGCTCGACTCCGCCAACGACGACGACGAGTTCGGCGACGCGTCGCCATTCTATGATGACAACGTTGACGACGCGGAGTTTGAAGACGCACGATCGCCGTGAAAGTAAACACGGATAACTGCAACTCATTGTACCGCGCGATCTACTCGCGCAGCGAGACCTCGCGCGGGCCGCGCGACCTCGTTCGCCGGTGTACTACTAATACCTCAATCCACCTTTTTAACCACCCTAGCGAGTACAGTAGCTCATAACGACACATCACACTACTATCCCACCTCTGGCCACGCGCGTCGACGCACCCCGCGCGCGATCGGTCGATCGTTCAAGCGCGCGTTCGAACGATCGCTCGATCGACATCGTCCGCGCGGCCGTTCGCTCGCGCGAAACCCATCAACCGCGCATCGAATCCGTCGGTATCCGCGCGCGCCTTCGCGTCGCGCGTCCCACCTCCTCCCATCGCCGCCGTCGCGCCGCCTCCCATCGCCGCCGTCGCGCCGCCTCCCGTCGCCCGTCCCCCCCTCGACCGCCCGCTCGAGTTTCGGATAGCGCGAAAAAGCGATTCGTCTACCCCCGACCGACGTCCGCGCGTACGACGCGCCGCGCCGACGACCGACGCCGCGATCGACGCCCGCCCGCATCGCATCGCGTATTACGCGCGTCCGCGACCCCATGAGCGTTTCGAGACTCGATCGCGCGCACCGCGCGCGTCCCGCGCCGTCGCCCGGGCGTCCGCGTCCGAGTAGCCCAATCGACGAAACGGCGAAAAAAAGGGGTCGCGTCGACGCGAGCGTTACGTCGCGGCGGCGCGATTCGCGTTAAATACGACGCGATCGCCATGTAAAGCGCGCGCGCGTCGTAACGCTCGCGTCGCGGGCCGCGCGGAGACGCGTCGCGTCGCGTCCGCGGAGACGCGTCGCCGCGCGTCGACACACCGAGTCGCGACGCGCGCGCGAGTCGGACGCGGCCGACGCGCGCGCGACGACATCGCCGAGATCGAGCCTCGCGAGCGTCCATCGCGGTGCGTGCGCGCGCGCGACGCGCGCGATGACGCGCGGTAGACGAATCGCTGAAAAGTACATTCATATCTTTTCGAACGGCGCGCGCGCGGCGACGGAACGATCGCGCGAACGATCGCGCGCGCGCGAAACGCGATGGATGTACCTATTTGTCTTAGGGTCCACGTCCGCGCGCGGGACGACCCGACGGACGGTGTCGACTGACTCGAGCGTCGGCCGCGCGCGCAGGTCATCTCGCTCGCTCGCGCGGGGACGCGGCGGCGCGGCGACGCTTCTTCGTTCGCTACTTTGCGTCGGGAAATTGAAAAGGCGCGACGAGATGTCGATGGAGGATGATTTAGAATTGCACCTCGCGGAGTTTATCGATGAAGAGGGGGCGTTCGACGAGTGGTGCGTGGACGACGCGGAGGGACGCGACGCGACGCGGGAAATCGACGGGACGGCGGCGAACGCGCGGAACGGCGAGCGCGAGGAAACGGCGAGCGCTGACGATTAGAACGACGATGACGATGACGGAAATGACTGACTTTGACGCGTTTGTACGCGATGGATCAACCGTAGGTGCGAAGCTTCGATCGATTTCGACGCCTTGGTGGATGACGACGCGCTCGCGATCGAGTACGACATGACGCCGAGATCTGGGGGAGATCGAAAAAGCGCGCCGGCGAGAAATTCAACAAACTTGAAAACCCGTAAACGCGGCCTCAAGCGCGGCGTCGACGGCGAGCTGTCGCTGAATGAACACGTGTACGTGGAATTCACGCCCGAGGGCAAGTTCAAGATGCGCGATGGGGAGAAACTGAAAGGACAATGGAGCGCGGAGGAAGACGGCCGCCTCGCGGACCTCGTCGCCAAGTACGGCACGCGTAGATGGTCTCACATCGCGCGTGCGCTCGAAAACCGCGTGGGCAAACAATGCCGAGAGCGATGGAATAATCACTTGGCGCCTGATATAAAACGTGGATCGTGGAGCACGGAAGAAGAGGATACTTTCATCAGGGCGCACGGCGAGCTCGGAAACAAATGGTCGGACATCGCCAAGCTTCTCGAGGGCAGAACCGAAAATAGCGTGAAGAATCACTGGAACGCAACGAAGCGGCGCAAGGATGGTGACATGTCGAGATTTCGTGCATACGTTATAGAAACCAGTGACAAACAGCAACGAGATGGTGTAGAAACGACACCACGCTCGAAGAGTCAGTCGATGACGGCGAGCGACTCGCTCGGGAGCTCGATGAGGCGCCCGACGCGACCATCCAGTCCGAGTCAAAGCCAGTCGACGATTAAGCCCAATGTGGATAAGCTGGTGAATACAGAAACGCACGACTCAAACGCATCGACGCAAGACGGTATGCCGATGAATCGTGCTCAAGCGCGATCGGTGGATATGCTCGACGGCTCGATGGCGGCGAACACGTTCATTTACGTCGACGCGAAACTGGTCCCGGCATTACACGACTGCATCGTCGTCAAGGCTCCTGGGAACGCGCACGATTTCATCGAAATTCTCAACAGTCACGAGCAACTGGTGCAAGACCGAACTCACGCCGACGACAGCCGCATCGAAGTGGCGTCGTACGCGTCCACCATCCCGCTGCCGTCTGCGCTTCTCGCCGACGCGCTTGGCACGCTCAGCGGTTTGATCGACGCCGTGCGTCGACACTGCAGCGTCGTCAGCATCGCGCTTGCTGTAAAAAGCGGGGATCACGCCATTCTGAAGCGGTTTGGAGGCAACTGTTTCATGGTATCCGTCTCCGCGCGCAAGTGGGAAGACGCCATGCAAGGCGTCAAGCTCGCCGTGCGACACATCAAAGACGTCAGCGCGACGTCTTAAATGCCTATAAATTATTCGTCACACGTGCTCAAATTGTGCACGGTGTACCATTTATCAATCTTTCGATCAAGGATAAACAGCTCGCTCGCTCGCTCACAAGCTCGCACGCACCGCCATACCCGTCAAATTCATTTGCAATGTCACATTAATCATTCTAAGCTACTACGCGTCACTGATTCAGCGGCGGATGCACCAATACATACTCCTCCGCGTACGCCCCCGTGCGATCATCTCCCTCATCACACGCCACGGGTGCGCACGACTTCGAACACGTGTACACGGCGATTGACCCAAAATCGAGCGCGGAGTCGCTCTCGGCGTCGACGCCGAGCTGACTGATGATTGTGGGCAAAATCTGAAACTCAAATTTTCTCGGCGCGCCGCACCGTTCGCAGTGCGGAATGTTATCCGTATTCGGCGCGTGCGTCACCGACGGCCACAGCGGCTTCGCCCCGGGCTCCGGGCAATACCTCAACACCTGCTCCGGGTCGTTCTTCAGCATGACGTGAAACGTCGCCAACTGCTCCATATCCTCATCGACCACCGCAGCCTCGATCGCGTCGATCTCTTCCGCGGTCATGTCCCCCCCCACGTCACCATCCACGCACTCCACCCCCCCCATCGCGTCTCCCTCCCCTCGCTCCTCCGTCTCCACCACCAACTCGTACTCTGGATACGTCTTCGTCGCCGCCGCGCTCGCGTCCCACCAATCGCACCTCGCGCGCCGCGTCGCCGTCTCCTCCGCCGTCAGCGCGCGCCCCGCTTCTCCCTCCGCCACCGGATCCCACCCGTAGAACGCGTTCGCCCTCGGAAGCTGTCCCCTGAACGCCCGCGCGCCGCCCCTCGCGTGCGTCTCGCCCCCTCGCGTCCCGTTCACGAACACGTACACCGTCCGATGAAACGCGCTCGCCTCCGCGTCCACCGGCGCGTACACCTGGCACAAAAACGCCATTCGCTCCCCCTCGTTCGTCTCCAGCGCGCTCGCCCGCGGCACGCGCACGGGATCCATCCACGCCGGCGCGCCGCCCGCCTTGCTCGGAAACCGCCACGCCTCGAGGTCGTCGTCCCGTCGCGCGCGCTCGAGAAAGCCCAGCGACCACTCGCGGTCGTCGCTCAGCGCGTCGTCGTCGTCGTCGTCCATGGCGCGCGCGTCTCGCGCCGTCGCGCGCCGTCGCGTCGCGCTCTGTCGCGCGGCGTCGCGTCGCCGCCGCCGGTCGCCTCCGGGGGACGCGCGTCCGTCGACGCGCGGCGCGGCGCGCGACGCGACGCGCGGCGCGCGCGACGGACGCGCGTATTTTTTCCGCGCGCGGCGTCGCGCGCGGAACCGCGCGCGCGACGTCGCGGCCGTCGCGCGCGGCGCGGATCGAATCCGTCGTCGGTCGGCGCCGCAGAGCCGCGCGCGGGATTGGATTGGATTCGCGCGCGGCGTTCCTTCGCGCGCGATGTCGACGTCGCCGCGCGGCGCGAGCCAACGCGCGGAGACGAGCGGAGGTGCGCGGAGACGCGCGATCGCGGACGCGACGACGACGCGAGGGCGACGGATTGGGACGATTCGACGAGGACGCGCGATTTGAAATGATTCGCGCGCGAAACGTCGAGGACGCGCGCGCGATCGAGGCGCGAGGGCGAGGAACGGTGAGACTGACGCGATGCGCGCGATGCGGACGCGCGATCGGGACGCAGACGCGCGAGAGGCGATGGAGACGGCGGCGAAGACGGTGTCGAAGCTCGCGGCGGACGCCGAGCAAGCCGACTTGGTGGAACTGCTTCGAGAGGCGCCTCGGGAGGCGTATTCGTTTCAAAACGCGGGATGGCCGAGCGATGTGGTGGGTATGAAGAAGGAGGAACTGCCGGGGGTGGTGCTGGAGCGGTACAACACGCGGCAGTCGGTGTGCTTTTGCGGGGTGCTGCCGGAGATTTCGCGCGCGTGGGCGAGCGTGGACAACGCGTTGTTTTTGTGGAGGTTGGACGTCGCGGACGACGTGCCGGTGGAGTACAGCGGGGAAGAGCAAGCGATCGTGGCGGTGGGGTTGGTGAAACCGAAGAGTGGGGTGTTTTTAGAGGCGATCTCGTACGTGCTCGTCATCGCGACGACGGTGGAGCTCGTCATGGTGGGGGTGTGCTTGGAGGACGACGGACGCGAGCTCACGCTGCATCCGCTGCAGTACTCGTGCCCGACGGACGCGACCATCATGAACGACATCACGTCTACGCCGGAGGGTAGGATCTTCTTAGCCGGTGCGGACGAAGCGCTTTATGAACTCGTGTACGCGCAGAGCGACACGTGGCACAGCAAGCGATGCAAAAAGGTGCGACACAGTCAAAACTTGTCCTCGCTGTTGCCTTCGGTGCTGCGATTGAAGGGCTCGGACGCTTTGAAACAAGTCGTCGTGGACGCCAAGCGCGGGATTTTGTACACGCGCAGCGAACAAGGCGTGGTGGTTGTGTACGACGTCGGCGCCGCGGCGAAGGACGCGCCGAGAAAAGTCGCCGAGGTTAAAAACGTCGCGCAACTCGCCGCGCAGGCTCGCGGTCAAGGGTCTCTGTTTGCATCGGCGACGTCATCGGTGAAGAAAGGGGCGAAGTTAGTGCACGTCGCGTTGGTGCATCCGGAGGAGTCGTCCGTCGTGACGTTGGTGGCGATTTGCGCGGATGGAAGACGCATTTACCTCACCGCTCTTCCGCCGTCGCGCGGGTACTCGTACGGCGTCGCCTCGGGTACGGGTAGCTCTCGACAAGGGCCTTCGCGACTGTCCGTGGTCGAACAACGCGACCCGCCGCCGCAAGGAGGAAATCAGCGCGGTATGACGACGGCGCAGGCGCTCTTGAACACCACGTCGAGGGCCTTGGAAATTGAAGCCGGGTTTTACAGCAGCGGCGTTTTGTTACTGTCGGACGCGACGCCGAACGACTCTGACGCGCGATTGATACTTTCAAACCGCGACCTGGCGCTACCCCCACACTTGCAGTTGCCGCCGCCGACGCCCCCACCGAGCTCGGGAAGCGGCACTCGCGGTTTGCGCGAAGTCGTCACCTTGGAACAACTTGAAGGGCGCTGCGCGTCGAGTCTCGGATCGCTCGGTGAGATTCCTATGCCAAAGAGCGTACAGGACGCGATCGATCCGCCATACCCCACGGGGACGCTTCCAGAAGCACGTGTAAAATCGACGGGACTACTCTCTGAGCTCGTCACGCAATACATGTGCCCGAGAAGAACGTTTGTGTTAATGACCAACGCCGGGTTGGTTCGATTCGAGAAGGCGCGCCCGATTGACACGTTGAGAAGTGTTCTTGAAAAGAACATTCCGGAACAAATCGAGGAGTTCTTTAAGAGTTACGGACCGATTGAAGCTGCGGCAATGTGCGTCGCGTTATCTGTTTCGGGATCCGAATCCAACGCCGTGATCCTCGCCGCGAAGCGGGCCTTTGACGACCCGCGTCTCACCGGCGAGCCGAGCATCGTGGAGGATAGCTACGCGCAAAATCAAGAGAATAATGGTGGATCTTTCAACATGGGGCGTGCGATCGTGCAACCGGTGCTGACTTTTTCGTCGGCGCAGCGTGGACTGTACTTGTTCACGGCTCGCATAATGTCTAGCACGTGGGAACGAGCGATCATTGTGCCCGTTCGCGCGCCCGTTCAAACGAATTTGAACGGCAACTCGCGACCGCTATCGCCGGCGATGAAGATCGCGAACAAAGCGCTCGGCGCGGTGCAAGCGGCAGCTCGGTACATGAGTGAAGAACCGGCGCTCAGATGCTCCTTGGATCCGACGTTGCTCAAGAATTTGCACGATCGCTTGATGCCGTTGGTGACTTTCTTGAAGCAGCGTAGACCGCGCATTAGCAGCGGCGCCACGATGTCGCAGACGAAGCGGCGTCGAGTGCGTTCATCCGGCAGCGAACTCACGGCACTCCAGGAAGAAGAGCGCAGTCTCTCGGCCCTCTCCGCCTTGGTGAGCCGCACGGCGCAGGCTTTGTCTCTCATTAGAATCATCATCACTGATGAACGTTTCTCACGAGTGGCCGACATGCTTCCCTCGGCGATTCGCAAGGAGCTGTCACAGGTACGTTTCCGCGCTCCTACGCCTCGTCTTTTCTTTTTTGCCTGCGCGATGATGATTTCCCATATATCAATCTGTCAATCCCCTGATTCACAGTGATGACAACTCATATGGTGCCCTTCCACTGAGCGTCCACTTTTACTTTTCCGCGCTGTGTTCTTCTGAGACTTTCGACTGACTTTTTGTTTTACACTGCGACAGCTCACCTTGAAGAAGTTGGTTTCGACGACGCACGGGGCGCGTTTGGCGGGTGCGCTCATCGAAGCGATGATGTCTCACATAATGTCTCACGCTCGTCACAGCGCCGAGGAATTAGCTGCGGAGCTCCAAAAGGGATGCCCAGACTTTTTCGGCGCAGATTCGAGGACATTTTACCACGCCAGAGACTTGTTGCAGTTGGCGCGCGACGCGCGCGCGAGAAAGGAAAACGTCTTGCGCGACCAATACGTGAACGATGCGATCGCTTTATTCATGAAGGTGCCGACTTCTGGAGACTTATCGGCCGTTTGTGCTGAACTTGTCGATCTTCGCGCGTTTCATGGCGTCACCGCTGTGCCCCTCGCGGCGGCGGCGGCGCTCGAGGCGCGCGCAGAGGAAGCTCGTTTTACGATGCATTCGCAACCGAATGTGGACATGGTGGTAAGTTTATCTTGACCTCAAATCTCGAAAGAACTTCGTTGCGATGAAGACGAATCTGATACGTGAACGTTCGGCTTACCGCCGGGCGTGCCGTGATGATTAAAAACTACAGAACATCTAAGCCTGAGCGACGGCGAATCATTCTCGGCTCGAGTCACGACGGGATCGCGACAATCTCTTACTGACGACAAATTTTTACCGCATTATAGGATCTCCAATCGTGCTTTGAAGTCACGTGTACCACGATTCGGGCGCTTGCGACTGGAAGGGCTGATGCGGACGCTGAACCAGGTTCGCTGAGTCGCGTCGCGGCGGAAGAACTTCCCGAGGACATTCGTGAACGAGGTCTCGTGAAGATTCTAGAGCAGCTTCAACGAGTGTCTGGAGCTGACTCACAAGATTTCATGCACCGCGTATTTGCGGAGCTGATTGCAGTGAGACGCGACGCCATGCTTTTATCGCTACCCGCGGCTATGTTGGAACCGTACTTGGTGAACAAGAGCGCGTTGACGTCTGCGCAACAAGGCGGCGCGCTCACGCCGGATGAGGCGAGACATCTCGATCTCTTGGCGCAGTTGTACGCCGCCCGAAGTCTGTTTGGATTGGCGGCACAGGTCGATTGCTCGTTAGCGGAGCGTCGATGCGCGAACGACGAAACGTTCAGTTTGGACCAGCGCATGGCTTTGTTTGAGCGCGCGCTCATGCACGCCAGAAAGTCGGTCGACGGGGGATTGACCAATGGTTTGGACACGTCGTTTTGCGAAAACGTCGACAGCAAAATCAAATTGCTCGACATGCAGCGGCGAGTGCTGGGCGTGTGCATAGAGCGCTCCCGTCAAGCACGCGCCACCGGATCGTCGAACGCTCCGGAGGAGGCGTTTGTGTACGAATTGGAGCGCGAGTTGAAGCAACTGAGCGACTTGTACAACGACTTCGCCAAGCCGTGTGAGTTGTGGGACATCTGCCTCGAAATGGTGCACTTCTCGCAATACCACGATCCGGATGGCGAGATTGTGTGTGACTTATGGGATAAGCTCCTCTTACAAGCCGCGTCTCGCGCGCCGAGCGCCGCGACGTGCCTGCGGGAAGCCTGCCTCGTGGTTCGCGCGTTGGGCGTGAAGTTGTTCCCATCGGACGTCGCGTTTCCGGTCATTCACGTGGCTTTGCGTTTGGAGCTCATGGCGGCAGGACTGTGGGGTGTTCCCGATGTCGCAGTCGAAGCGCACGTCGACGATGAGTATGACACGAGCGAAGTCGCGGACGCGCTCGTCGTCGCGTGCAAAGGACTCGCAGAGCCCGTGCAACGAGCGTACGACCGCTTGCTCGCGACCCCGGCCCAACGCATGCACGATAAGCGTCTGTCGAAAGTGGATGCGTTACAAACCCCGCGTTTGCGCCTCCGCTTGCTCAGATCGGTGTACTTTGTGCTCCAGCTTTGGGACCAGTCGCTCGTGCCCAAGGCGACGGCGTACGGCGAACCGAGAGCGTACGCCACCGGAGGCCACGTGCGCGCGGCGATCGGCGACTTGTGCGTGAGCTACGCCTCGGAAAGCCGACGAATGCAGTGTCCGAATGAGGTTATTCGCGCGAACGCCGAGGAACTCGCCGCCGCTTTCGACACGTTCGGCCGCCGCTTGCTTTCTTCGTAGACGAGTAGACAAAGCCCTCGCGACGGGGCGTTGAGAAAAATAAAACCGTGTATGATTTAAATCGGATGTTGTGTGTTTGATATTCGACATCATAAGCTAATCAACGTCGGTGTTTACTCTTCATCTTTCTTTTCCTCGACCTTGGTCGCGGTCAAAGCGTCCGCGAGCGCGTCCGCTTCTTCGGCGACTTGCGCCTTTTCCTCGGCGGCCTCGGCTTCGCCCTCTTCCGCCGGAAGCGCCGCCATCTTCTTTTGGGCGTCATTGAACGCCGCCGTGAAGAGTTCGCGCTTTTCCGCGCTTCCGAACTTGATGCACATGTTGTAAAGCTCCGGGCGTTCGTCGCCGTCCGAGCAATCCACCGTGGTGAACACGCACGCCTTTTCGCTCGCCGCGTGCTCCGCCACCTTGGATTCTTGTTGCACGTAAAAGTTGGCGCAAATCTTCAGCGTTTTATCCCGGCGCATGAGCACGCGAATCTTTTTAGACGTCTTGTGCTCGAGAAGTTTAATCGGACCGAGTCCTCGTTCCTTCCATTCGCCGTCGGTGAACCGGTACGATTTCACCTTGCTGCGTCGCGCGTCGTCGTTCTCGTCGTCAGTCCTCCATCCTCGCGTCGCGCGTCCCATCTCTCCATCCCACGCCTCGCGTCCGTTCGCTTCGCCTCGCACGTACGCTTCGAACAAAATATCTTCGTCCTCCTCCCCCGTGGTCGTCGCCTCCGCGCCCTCCACGATCTCCAGCTTCACCACGGGTTTAAACTCCGCCTTGCACTCCGCCTCGACGTCGTCGTCCCCCTCCTCGTCATCGTTCCCGGTCTTTTCCTCCGCCTTCGGCGCCTCCTTCGACGCGAACTTCGACGGATCGAAACCTCCGCCCGCGGCCGCGGCGCCGAACCCTCCCTGCGCGAACGCCGCGCCGAAGATCGGCGTCGTCGTCGGCGGCGCCGTCTGTCGACATTCATTCAGATCGCGCCTTCGTCAGTCCCTCGTCGCGCGTCGTCGCGCGCGCGCGTCACCGGGTCGTCGCGCGGTCGTCGCGCGTCGCGAGCGTCCGTTCGCGCACCTCGTTCGCGGCGTCCTCGCTCATCGCGCGCGATCGATCGCGTCGCGATGTGCGGCGACGCCCTCGCGCGCGGCACTCCATGTCGACCACCGGAGCGCGCGCGCGCGACGACGGCGGCGGGTCATCGACGCGCACGTGCGTGGGGGTGACGACGTTCGACGACGCGCGCGAGAGTCGACGCGCGACGCCGGTGCGCGACGCGCGACGCGAATCTTCCGAATCCGCGAATCTTCCGTCGACGCGAATCGACGGCGAATCGACCGACGCGCGCGACTGACGAGCGCGCCGACGCCCGCAGACGTGCTACGGATTCACGCGCCGGCGAGACGCGGCGCTGCGCGAAGAGCGGCGGACGCTGCGCACGGGGGACGTCGTCGGACGGTATCGGTACGCGTGCCTGGGACGAAGCGCGCGCGCGGTGCCCTTCTACGCCGAGGGACGACGCGCGCCCACGCTGGAGGAGCGCAAGCGCGGGACGGAGTTCCCGGTGTGCCAAGGGCTGGAGGTGCTCGTCGCGGAGAGAGTGGACGAACGCGCGGCGCGGCGCGGCGACGGCGACGCGAGCGAAGACGACGCGACGGACGCGGCGATGCGAAAGCGCGTCGGCGCGCGGGAGATCAGGGAGACGCGCGAACGCGAGCTCGGCGCGAGCGCGGCGTTGGAGCGGTTCAACAGGAGCGCGGGGAAAATTTCAGCCAACATGCGGCGACACGCGAAGTTCATCGGCGACGGCGCGTACTCGCTCTTCGCCGGCGGTCGGCGGTCGTGAACCGTGGGTCGAGCGCGCGACGCGCGCATTCTTTGTAATCACGATGTACCATCGAATCGTAGCCACCGCGCGCGACGTTCGCGTCGCGGCGTCCGTCGACGTCGTCGACGCCGCACATCGCGACTCGCGCGACATGTTCCGCGCCCCTCCCGAAGGTTTGCGCGCGCGCGCGAACGCGCTCGACGATCGACGCGCGCTGCGTTTACACGACGACGAGCGATGCGTCTTGTCCTGCGACGCCGCGATGACGATCGGCGACGACGACCCGGCGTCGAGCGCGATTCCGGGTGAATTATACATCACCGACGCGCGCGTCGCCTTCGTCCCGCGAGACCCGACGTCGACGTCGGCGTACGCGTGCGAGTATCGCTGTCTCGCGCTGCACGCGATCTCGCGCGAGGACGATCGCTACGGAAGCGGCGGGTGCGTGTATTGTCAGATTGACGGCGGCGCCGACGCGCCGAGCGCGTCGACGACGACGAACGCCGACGACGCGAACGACGACGAGCCCTACGACGAGGACGACCCGGTGACGGCGCACGTGCGCTTCGTCCCGAAAGACGCGACGACGCTGGAGGAGATCTATCGCGCGATGAGCGAGGGGTCGTTATTGAACCCGGATCCCGACGCCGAGCGATTCGACGACGACGACGACGACGAATTCCTTGAAGACGACGACGAGGCGCACGCGCGCGAAGCCGCGCTCGAGCGATTAGATAAGCTCCTCGTCGTGGACGACGAGGTCGAGGCGTTGATGAAGCGCGACCCGGGTCGTTTCGAGGATTAAAGTCGGTCGACGTATGTAACGAGCCGACGTCGCTCGCTCGCGCCGTCGCCCCTCGCCCCGCGACTCGCGCTTCTCGCCTCACAATGTCTCTCGCGACCGTCTCGCGCGCGCTCTCGCGCCCTCGCGTCGTCGTCGGACGCAAGGCATCGCGACGCACCGATTCCGAGCCCGCGGCTCGACGGACGACGCGCATGCACGCCTCGGACATCCAACGCTTGGGCACCGATGACCCTCGCATGAGTCAGGTGGTCGTGCACAACGGCATCGTCTACTGCAGCGGACAGGTTGGATTGACCACGACCACGGTGCGAGAACAAACGATCGAAACGCTGGAAAAGTTTGACAAACTGCTCGCGATGGCGGGGACGGATAAGTCGCGAATATTGACCTCGATGTGCTGGCTGCGGGACATCAAAGACGCGCCCGAGTTCAACGCCGTGTACAACGCGTGGATCGATCCGGATAATAAACCCACGCGGGCGTGCGTGCAGAGCGAGTTGGCGCGACCTGAATTGTTGGTTGAGGTGCAAATTACCGCGGCGTTGCCGCCGTGAGGCGTCGAGACGAACGAGTTGAGTCGCCGGAGGGCGAAGGAGCGCTCGACGCTCGCGTTGAAATCTTGAAATACATATTTATTCATTCATTCATCGACGACGATAGTACACGCGCTACAGCTTGCTGTTCGGCTTGGCGTCGAACATGGGGTACCACGCGAACGGGTCTTCGGACACGTAGGTGACGACTTGCTTTTGGTGCAAGTACTTGTCCATGCCGTTCGCGCCGAGGTCGCGACCGAATCCGCTTCGCTTGCGACCGCCCCACGGGAGCTGAGCGAAGCAGGGTTGCGAGCAATTCACCCACACGATCCCGGTGTCAAACGCGGCAGTCATACGCTCGCGTCGCGCTAAGTCGTCTGTGATCACCGCCGCGGCTAAGGCGTAATCGGAATCGTTCGCCATCGCCACGACTTCCGTTTCAGAGGCGAACGTCTTGACGCACATCACCGGGCCAAAAATTTCTTCTCGCCACACTTCCGCATCCATAGGGACGTCGACGAATACCGTGGGTTCGAGATAGAACCCCTCTCGACAGTCCGGATCGCTCGGTTTCTTGCCGCCCGTCAAAAGCGTGTATCCCTTGCGCTTCGCGCGTTCGACCATTTTCATCACCTTTTTGTACTGCCCTTCGCTCACGAGCGGGCCGAGGCGACACCCCTTGACGAGTGGGTTGCCGTACGGAATGGCTTCCGCAGCCTCCTTGAGACGCGCTAAGAACTTCTCTCGAATGCGCTCGTGAATGAAGACGCGCGACGTCGCGCTGCAGATCTGACCATTCGTCCAGAAACACCCAAACAGAGCCCACTCCACCGCCTTTTCCAAATCGCAGTCGTCGAAAATGACCAACGCGCTCTTGCCGCCCAATTCCAACGATACGGGCTTGACATCTTTCGCGCACGCGCTCATGATGATGCGGCCGGTTTGCAACGAGCCAGTGAACGATATTTTATCCACACCCTTGTGTGCGCACAGCGCAGCGCCAGCCTCGTCGCCTCGCCCCGTGACTACGTTGAACGCCCCCGGCGGCAACCCTGCTTCGACGCACACGTCCCCCAACACCTGACACGTCAAGCTCGCGAGCTCACTCGGTTTCAGCACCACCGCACATCCACTCGCGAGCGCGGGCGCGACTTTCCACGTCGCCATGAGCAACGGATAGTTCCAAGGCGTGATCAAACCGATCACCCCCAGCGCCTCGCGTCGCAACCGTCCCGCGAACTCGTCCATGGGTAACTTCACATCCTCCTCCGCGTACGCCTTATCCCCGAACACTTCATCGCACCGATCGGCGTAATAATCAAAGCACGCGCTGACATCATCGATATCCCACTCGCTCTCCTCGATCGGCTTCCCCGCGTCCAGCGTCTCCAGCTCGGCGAGCGCGCGTTTCCGCCGTTCGATCCCTCTCGCAATCTCCCGCAGCACCCGCGACCTTTCGCGCCCCGGCGTGGCGCTCCACACCTTATATCCCTTGCGCGCCGCCCGCACCGCGTCGTCGATCATCGCGCGATCGCCCGCACCGACGGCACCGATGATTTTATTGTCGTGCGGGTTCACCACCGGCAGCGTCCTCGCGGCACCGCCGAGCGCCTGCGCCTGCGCCGCAGCCTGCGGCGCGCGCACCCACGCGTTATTAATAAATTGTTCCACCCGTCCGCATCGTCCCGGCGGCGGCGCGGCCATCGTCGCGCGCGCGCGAGTGTCGGGACACTTTTCGCGAAAAAGTGAAAAAGCGCACCGCCGCACTGTCGGCCGCGATGCTCGCGCGCGCGCTCGAGCGATGCGCGCGACGACGCGCGCGCGAGGCGATTTCGCGCGCGTCGCGCGACGCGCGCGCGTCGACGCGCGCGTCGTCGTCGTCGTCGCGCGCGGGGACGTCGAACGGTGAACCAGCCGCCCCGGTGGTGCGGACGCCCATCCCGGGACCGGCGTCGCGACGCGCCGTGGAAGCGCTCAGCGCGCACGCGGACGTGGGGTCGATACGATACTTCGTCGACGTCGACGCTTCGCGCGGGAATTACGTCGTCGACGCGGATGGGAACGCGGTGCTGGACCTGTACGCGCACATCGCGTCGCTGCCGGTGGGATACAACCACGAAAAGATGCTCGCGGCGATGCGAGACGAAGCGAACGTGGGGATTCTCGCGCACCGACCGGCGCTGGGGAATAACCCACCGATCGGATGGGACGACAGAGTGGCGCGAACGCTCATGCGAGTGGCGCCGAAAGGGTTGACGCGCGCGACGACGATGGCGTGCGGGGCGTGCGCGAACGAACACGCGATGAAGGCGGTATTCATAAGCGCGGCGAACGCGCGGCGGGGCGGACGCGAGATAAGCGAGGAAGAAAAGGTGAGCTGTCTGACGAATCAAGCGCCCGGGTCGCCGGGATTTAAAGTTTTGTCGTTCGATGGTGCGTTTCACGGACGGACGGCGGCGTGTCTGTCGCTGACGCACACAAAGTGGATTCACAAGCTTGATTTCCCGACGTTTGACTGGCCGTCGTGCCCGTTTCCGAAATTAAAGTACCCACTGGATAAATTTGAGCGAGAAAACGCCGAAGAGGAGGCGCGGTGTCTCGCTGAAGTCGAGAAGGCGTTGACGCGAGATCGAGACGTCGTCGCGGTGATCGTCGAGCCCATGCAAGCGGAGGGCGGCGATAATCACGCGAGCGCGGATTTTTTCCGAAAGCTTCGCGCTTTGACGAAGAGAGAAAACGTCCGCATGATCGTCGATGAGGTGCAGACTGGGTGTGGATCGAGTGGGACGTTTTGGGCGCACGAAGCTTGGGGATTAGAACATCCGCCGGACATTGTGACGTTTAGCAAAAAAATGCAAATCGCGGGATTCTACGCGGCCGCGGATCTCGCGCCCGAGCTCCCGTACCGCATCTTCAACACGTGGATGGGTGATCCAGCAAAGCTCATTCAGCTCGAGGTTGTCCTCGATTGCATAGAAGAGCATCATTTATTGGACGTCGTGAAATCCGCCGGCGAGACGCTCTTGAATGGGTTGCGCGAGTTACAGGAGAAATATCCGAGCATTCTCGCCAATGCGCGGGGCGTGGGCACGCTTGTCGCCATCGATTGCGATACATCCGCGCGCAGGGACGCGCTGTTGCACGCACTCTTGCAAAAAGGTGTCGACATCGGCGGGTGCGGCTCGGCGACCATTCGCGCGCGTCCGGGGCTCTTGTTTACTTCGGCGCACGCGGGGGTGTTTTTAGAGCGGTTCGAGCGAGTCCTCGCTGCTGAAATGTAGTCATTTTTATTCAATCTATTGAACTCTGTAGATCATCGAACCCGTGCGCCTGGCGACGTCTTCGGGAGATTCCACCGCTTCTAAAGCCGCAAACACGGCACGCACGGTGTTGTGCGGATGGTGACTGCCGTGAATCTTCGCTTTGATGTTTTTAATACCCGCCAGCGTGCAAATCGCCTCCACGGTGTCGTTCGCCACGATCCCGTCTCCGCTCGGCGCGGGTAACATCACGCAAATCGTCTTACAGTATTTTCCCCTCACCTCGTGATAAATCGTGTGATCCTCGAAGCGTTGCACGTACGTCAACGACCTCGCCGCCTTGCGATACGCCTTATCGATCGCCATCCCCACATCCGCGCCTTTACCCGTGGCGAACCCGATGACGCCATCACCGTTCCCCACGACCACCATGGCGGTGAAATTCGTCAAATCGCCTCCCTTGGTTACCTTTGTCGTCCTGTTGACGTCGATGACGCGCGTCTGGAGCGCTCGCCGCTGGCGTCCGCCCTCGTTTTCGTCCCCACCATCTCCACCAACGTCCGCGTCCACGCGTCCTTTCAGCGCTAAATTCAGTAAGAATCGCTTTCGTTTATTCGGCGCGTTTTCGAATCGTTCGAACAGCGCCTCGTACTGTCGCCGCAGCGCCTCGTCTTCGTCTTCGTCGCCGTCCCGACCGCCTGAGCTCGAGCTCGAGCTCGCACCCGCGTCGCTCGACGCCGCGAATCCCCGTCGCGCGCCCGCGAACGCGTCACGACGGTTGTGATCACGCGTTCGCGCGTCCGCGCCGACGCCGATCGTCCGCGCGCGCGTCGTCGTGGCCGGCATCGTTCTCCCGGCTTCGAGCGACGCCGTCGCAAAGGTTGCCGACGACGACGCGCACGCGGTCGCCGCGCGCGCGCGCGCGGCGAGGGAAGTCGCGAACGTTTTCACGGCGCTGCGTGACATCGTTCGAGCGCGCGCGCGGGGCAGCGCGCCGTCGAGTGCGGCGCGATCGAGATTGAAGGGTTTTTTGAAGCCTTGGCGCGACGCGCGGCTCGACGATGTTACAAGAAGAATAAGAATCAAGTGCTGGTGTGAGACGTCACGGAGCGAGAAGCTCGGACGCGAGGAAGTTGACGAAAGCGCGGGTGTCGTAATGCGCGACTTTGGCGCCGCTGGGGGATGGGACGGGGATGGAATCGCACTCGTGAACGGCGACGCCCATCGCGGCGAGCGCGTCGACGTCGACGGTGATGCCTCCGTTCTTGGGGTATACGACGTCGGTGATCAGTTCTTTGACGTCAAAGTTGGTTTCAGCGGCGGTGTAACGCATGTTGACGGCATCGACGACGGCGCGAACGATTTCGCTGGCTGTCATCGTGCCAGTCTCGCGATCGAGCGAACCGTTGAGCATGAGAAGTTTTTTGGATGTGGAGCTCGCGATGCATTGCGCCATGCCTTTCAGGCCGACGTTGGGGATGATTGAGGTATAGAGCGAGCCCATACCGTACAAGATGGCGTCGCAATCCGTGATGTTTTCCAGCACCGTGGGGTTCGGTTTTGGCTGCACCTCAAAGTTGTCGTCCGCCGGATCGAGACTCGAGGCGTAAAAGACGCGCTTGATGGGCGACTCCAACGGATCATACGCGGTGACGACTTTATCGACGTCCCAAACACTTAAAGGCGTGTCGGCGATGTCGACGAAGCGCGACTTCAACAGTTCGCCGGCGTCGATGAGGCTGCCGCTCGCGAGCGCCGAGCGCACGCTCTTGAAACCTCCCGAACTTTGTTGCAACCCGCCCCACATCTCGTGCGCCTCCGTCTTCGGCACTTCGCCCAATTCCAGAACTTTCGTCCAAAATTCTTTGCTCACGACGTCCGGGCTCTTGCGCGCGGATGACGATGACATGGAGACTTCCTTTGAAAACTTTTTGCTGTCGATGGACGGGTGTGAAATTTCATTCTGCCCGCGGAGAATCGTCCCGTTCATGAGCTCAGCCGCGAGATTTACGCGCTCGTTTTCCTTGTGCAAAAGGCACGGCACGATGTGCGTGTCGTCTGGAATGCGACTGACGCGAGAGTACAAGAAAATGGCCGCATCCATCGAGCGAAAGAATAGTCGCGCGCCGGCGAAGAAGAAGTTTCCGATTGACCCGTTGACGAAATCAAACCTCTCCTTGATCGGCTTGGACGTCACTTCTTGATGAAAGTGCACCAAGAACCGGCGAATGATGTTCGCGTAGTCCTGTCCGATGCCTTCCCACAGCTCGTGATCGCCCTCTTGAATCTTGTACCACTCGTCTCGAGCGAGCGCGCTATCCGTCGGATGCAGACGGTGCCCGAGCAGCGCCTTGACCGCCACCGCCTCGGGCGTGGACTCATCCGTCACCCTCAGACACCGCGATCGCAGATCACCCACCGCGGGCCCACCCAACACGCGCACGATCTCGCTCGTGGACCCACCGTTATCGCTCACGGGTATCACGTGCGTCACCTTTTGCGTCAACTCGCTCAGCTCCACCGCGATCACGTTCATCGCCGTCCCTCCCGAAAACACCACCACCTTTGGCGCCGAATCCGCGCGCGCCTCGAAATCGTTCACTCGCACCGCGACTCGCCTCTCGCCGCGTCCCTCGCGCGTCTCCGTCTCCGTCTCCGTCTCCGTCTCCGTCGCCGCCGCGTCGCCGTCGTTCCACGTATCCACCACCGACGCCCGTCCCCGCGCGCATCCCCCCCCCCTCCCGCGCGCCCGCGTTTCACCACCGCGCGCGCGCCGTCTCGCGACCGTCGCGCTTCTCCCCATCGCCGCGCCGCGCGCCATCGCGCCCCCCCGCGCCCGCCCGCGAATCACCGCGCGTCGTCGATGAATCCCCCCCCGTCGCGTCACCGTCGTCCCGATCGCGTCGCCGCGCGCCCCGTTCGACGTCCCGCGTCGTCCCGCGTCGTCCCGCGTCCGCGTCGCGACGCCGTCGTCCGCGCGGTCGCCGCCGCGTCGACGATTGATGATTCATTCGCGATTCGCATCCATCGCGCGACCCGTAAGTTTCGCGACATCGCGCGCGCGCGACGGCGAAATCATCCCTAGGGTTCGGGCGACGCCGCGCGACGCCCTCGATTTCGCGTCGCGGCGACGCGGCGACGATGAGCGACGACGACGCCGGGTGGGACGACGACGACTACGAGGTCCCCGACCTGACGCGCGTCGGAATCAGAGCCGCGACCGAGGACAAGTTCGCGGACGAGGACGCGGAGACGGCGGAGGAGGTCGCGGCGCGCGAGGCGAAGGCGCGAGCGGACGCCCAGGCGCGCGCGGCGCAGAGCGCGCGGGAGAAGGCGAAGGCGGCGGTGAAGACGCGCGTGGCGTACGACGACGACGCGCTGGACGATCCGGTGGCGGAGAAGGCGCGACGACAGCGGTTGGTGGAGGAGGCGGATTTAAGGGCGGCGCGCGAGCTCTTCGGCGACGCGGAGGTGAAGTTGGACGAGTTCGAACCGAAGGGTAAGGGGGAGTTTGAGAAGTTTGGGAGCGCGATCGCGTATAAATACTTGACGTCGAGGAGTGAGAGTGGGTTTTACACCGCGGGGTTGAAGGCGCTGTTGAGAGTGGCGATGCGGGACTTGACGGCGGCGGAGGCGAAGGACGTGGAGACGCAGGTGGTGGCGACGCGCACGGAAAAGGTGAAGAAGGAGAAGTCCGACGCCGAGGCGGCGAAAAAACTCGCGAGTGGGTCGAAGAAGGGTAAGGGCAAATTCTTGAACGCCGGGTCCAAGGGCGGGGACTCGGGCTTGGACGATTACAAGTACGACGTCGCGAGTCCGGACGACGATTACGATTTCATGTGATCGCGCCGCTCGCCGACGATGAACGCGGACGAACACTGGAATATACACACGAATATATTACACACACACGCGCATCTAGTATGGTATGCTATATCGCCTCTCCGAAGGCGACGTTCCAATGAACGTCGAGCGCCCGCGCGCGTTTCGTCGACTCGTTCGCCTCGAGCGCCGACGCTTTGTTTTGAATCAATCGGACGACGTCGCGCAACTCGTCTTTGGAAATTTCAATCGAACCGGCGGCGGTTTCCGTGATCAACTTGCTCACGAAAGCCAACGCGCGATCGGTGAGCGCGGCGGAAGATTCGGAAGACGCGACGACCGCGCTCGCGACGGGACCAGGCGTCGTCGAAGGCGCGGCGCGCAACGCTCGCCACGCGACGTCGACGTCAACGCCATCGCCGTCTTCAGCGCGCAAGATGAACCAAGCGAACATCTCTGGAATGGCGCCGGAAACGTTATCGTCATCGATCGATTGACCCGATTGACCCGACACCGATCTTGCGAATTCAGCCGTGCTCGCGATGAGCGCGACGAACCCGCTCGCCGTTCGCGTGGCGCCGTCGACGTCGCCCTTTTCCACTCGACTGCTCCACATGTGCTTGAGCGTCACACTGGCGAGAGATGCCCCGGTCCACGGCGCGTCGGCATCACTAAGCGCTACTAAAGCGGCCGCCGCGCTCGGAATCGCTCGACGAGCGATGAGCCAGGATTTCTGTTCCACCGTCGCGACGTCGCGCTTGCTCGACTTGTCGAGAAATTTCACCCCGGCGGCGCCGACGAGTAGAGTGGCGTAGAACGACATCGTTAACTCTAAAGGCGCCGCCAGCGCGTTGGCTTGCATGGCCTCGATAGCGATGACGCAAAGTTCTTCATTCACGCGGTCAACGTCCAGACACATCTTGGCCAACGCCCGAATCATCGGCGGCGTGAGCGTCGGCAAGACGCCTACGAGACGCACCGCCGCACACTGCGACGGGAACGGAAGGCGGGCGAACGGACCGGGTCTCGATTTCGCGCCTTCGGGTGACCCCGCGGGTGGAACCATGAAGAAAAGCACCGCCATTTCTGCCTCGCACGTCGATAAGACGTCAGCCAACGGCGATCCCGGAGGATTTCTCGCCGCGACGTCGTGTAGCAACGACAGCAACTTTTGCGTCGCAGAGGGGTTTTCATGCTTGAACGCCCACAGTACGCGAGGAATGTGACGCACCCATCCCGCAGCGGTTTCGATCGGCACGCGAAAGTACCCTTGTCGCGCTTCTTCAGGCAAAGTTTCCGTCAACAAAGCGACGCATTGCGTGATGCGTTCGATGTCTTCATCCGCCACGGCGCGCTCCCAAGTCTCCGTCACGGCGACGAGAAGATCTGCACACGCGCTACCCGTGATGCTCGCACTGAAACACCACGCCGGTAAAGTAAGTGCGTCACGCGCGAGCGCCAAGACGTCCCCGTACGCGTCATCCGGCGTCGGCACGTCTTCGCCCATGGCGCCGCCGTCGAGGGCGACGCCCCGCAGCGTCGACGTGACGTATTGCAAAGCGCGCGCGAGAACGTGCGGAAGTGCATCCATCACTCCTGGCGCTAAATGCTGCGCGAGTGCTTCGTGAGCAACCGATGAGGACGCGTCGAGCAAGAACCGACACGTCTCGAAATTCAAATCCACCATCGCCTCGCGCGTTCGCGAGATGTCTTGCTTCTCCGCCACGCTCGCCGGCGACGTCGATGGGAACATGCCGAGAGTACGCCGCGCGATTTCCGGAACGACACTCACCGCAGTCGATGCACTATCAGTGTTTTCGAGCATCTCCGATTCTTCCGCACCGTCGGCGAGGCTGAGCGCTAACCGAGCGCACGCCATGGATTGCGCCATTACTCGAACGCGATCAACGTCGACGCCTCTCTCATCCGTAAACGTCTGCGCTGCGTCGTCCCAGACGCACATCGCCAACTCTACAAGGCGTTTGGCGTTCACGCGCACCGCAGCACGACTTTCACCGGTGATTCGTCCCCCGGAATCTTCAGATTCGTCGTTGGACGCCGTCGTCGCCGCGAGCACGCTCGGCGGCGCTTGGCGCGATCTTTCCGCATACATCGATCCGATAGAGCGCGTGGCGGCGCCGCGGCGCGCCTCTTCTCCCCAAACGAACGTCGTCGTCATCGACGAGGTCGACGAAAGACCACCGCGATCGCCGTCCGTCGTGCCTACGCCCTCTGCGAGCGTCTCCAAAAAGCGCCTACAACTTCGCAATAGCGCCAATCGCGTCGCGGGCTTTTGCGATCCGACGCCACGCTGCACGGACGACCCCGAACCGACGCCACCGTCGTCTCCGCGCCGCAAGAGCTCGCCCAAGTGCCCCAGCGTGCTCGCCGGCGCGTGCGCCGCCACGAGCGTCGGCGCCGCCTCCAACAGCGCGTCCAGCGCCGCGGGCGCGTCCCTCCGTACATCGTCCGCCACGTGCGTCAGCGCCGCCCCCGCGTACAAAATCAACGTTTTCGCAAACGGCGCCAGCCCCTCCACCCCTAACGCCGGCACCACGCCTCGCCCCAGGCACTCCCTCGCCGCTCGTCTCGCCTCTCTCGCTTCGTCCGCCAACCGTTCGCCCACGCGTTCGATCGCGTCCCCCGCCCTCGCTCGCACCGCGCCCGGATACCTCTCGCACACCTCCAACAACCCATTCAACCCATCGCATCGCGTCTTCGCCGCGTAGTGTCCGCACTGATTCAACAGTTCGTTCAGCGGCGTCCCTCGCGCGCTCGCCGCGTCCTCGTCCCGCGTCCCCTCACCGCTCGTCCCCGCCCCCGCGCTCTGCAAATTCTGCGCCGCGAGCCGTATGCGCTTGCTCCGCACCGCGCTGTCCGTCTCGTTCGCGTGTTTCGCCACCTTTCGACCGACTTTCAGGCGTTTCTTCGCGAACTCCACGCCGCCGCCGAGCGTCTTCCCGGTGCGATGCTTCGTCGGCCCGCTCGTGAACCCGACGCCGCGCCTCGGCTTGGTCGCCGGCGCGGACGACGCGGCGGACGACCGCGCGACGGCGCGCGCCTTGGCCTTGCCCATGGCGCGCGCTCGCGCGACGCGACGCGACGCGCTGTGTCGCGTCGACACACCCGCGCGCGAACCGACGCGAACCGACGACGACGGGATGACGACGCTCGCGCGCGCGACGACGACGACGACGACGACGACGACGCGCGTCGACGCGCGGCGAAGGACGCGCGCGCGACGCGTCGTCGCGCGCGCGGGACGATCGATGGTTGACGAACGCGACGAAACGATCGCGACGGCGAAGAGCCGACGCGCGGCGGTCCTGAGCGTCGGCGCGGCGCTGCTCGCGATGCCGGTGGCGGTGAACACGCCGCGGGCGCGCGCGGTCGTCGCGCCGGAGTTCGTGGAGGAGACGATGGAGGTGATCGACATGACGCGCGCGCTGCTGCGAGGCGAAAAGACGGACGAGGCGTTCATCGATGAATTTCAAACGAAACGCCGCGCGTGGTTCGCGAAGTATCAGTACCATCACGGAAAGTCGTTTTATGGGTACGCGAACGCGTGGAACGCGCAGGCGAAGGTTGGGGTGCAAATCGCGGTGAACCGAGAGAACGGGGTGCCGTACGATTCGGAGCACACGGCGTATAACAAGGATTATTTGCTTTCGATTTTAGATAAAGCGGAGGCGGAGTTGTTCGACATGCAAAAGCGCAATGGGTTTTAGGCGAAACGCGTCGCTCGAGCGAGCGATCGCGAGGACGGGCACGACACTAAATAAGATTTGTTATTCAATTTCTTCGCTGCGATTTCGACGCCTTATCCGCTCGCGCGGCGTCGCGCGGCGACGAATGATCGCCGCGCACACGACACCGCGACGCGACGAACGCTTAACCGCAGCACTCACTATCGCGAGTTCGCTCGCGTCTTGACCAATTTCACCTCGAACACCATCGGTTCGTCGTTCGCGCTCAGACGAATAATCTGACGCTGTTGGCCAAACTCGGGTGGCCGCGGCGCGAATCGAGATAACTTTGGATCGTCCTTATACCCCAAATCGGCCTTGATGAGCGCCTTGCGCTTCGCTCCCGGTTTCATGCCCGTCAAGAGCTCGTCCAAACCCGCGATCAAGTTCCCATCCGGGCCTAACTTTGCCTCGAACGGGTCGCCGTTTCCGCATCCGATGCCGCAGTCGACGGTGCCGTAGATGAAATATCCATTCGCGCGGCGCATGACGTATTCAAAAACCGCCACGTCACCCGCGCGCGCCGGTTCACCGATGCCCTCGTTGACGTCCTCGTACACCAAACCGCTCGGCGTTTTCACGTACTTCGCCGCGGGTCCGCTCGACGCCAAGCCCGGCGAGCTCCAGTCGCCGGCGTCCGACGCCGCGCGCGCCGCGTTCGTCGTCGTCGCGCTCGCCGCCGCCGCCATCGCGAGCGCGAGCGACGCGAGCGTCATCTCGCGTCGTCGCGCGGAGGTCGTCGCGCGCGCGTTCGCGCTCGCGCGTTCGTCGTCGCGTTCGTCGTCGCGAGAGGTTGACGCGCGCGCGACGCCGACGCGCGCGCGGTGCGCGACGCCGGACGACGCGGTGCGCGCGCGCAGGACGCGCGTTCGCGGGCGAGCGACGGGCGCGTTCGTCGTCGCGGACGCGAGCATGGTGGATCGTCGAGGGGCGTCGCGCGTCGACGTGTGACGTTTCCATTACAGAACGAGGACGCGCTCTATGTAGCTCGTCGTGAACGAATGATGGATGGATGGATGGATGGATGGATGGATGTTTGAGTGATTGCGTGCAACTCGATTCTTTCCTCGACGTCGCTCACGCGTCGTCACCGAGCATGCCGGCCAAAATTTCTGGATGCGGCGTCGGCGGCAACGGCGGCGCGGCGGCGGTCGCCGCCGGCGCGCTCGTGGTCGGGGCGAAGATGTCTTCGTAACCGCTGCGTCCGCCGTTGGCGCCGTCGCTTCCAACTCTCAACGCAGACGTGAACGGGTCGTCGTCCGTGCCCGTGGTGCTGGCCAAGAAGGACTGAATAGCTCCGTCGGCGAGGCCCCACTGGTCGTACGCGGCGTCGAAAGACGTCGACGACAGGGGCGTCGATGGCATCGCTGATTCAAATCCAGGCGGCACGCGCACGGATGAGTGATTCGGCGACGCCGGCAGCGCATCGATAGCGTGCGACGACATGCGTCGGACTTCGCCGAGAGGCGCCACGGGGGGCAACGGCGGATTGATTTCGCTCGGCGGACGCGCGTACTCGGGCGGCGGACCTTTCGGTAGCGGCGGTGGATCTCGCGGCAGCGGTGACGGAACCGGCGGTCGAACGCCGATCGCGCCGATCTGTTTCGGCGCGTTCGCCATGCGCGGCGTTGGGATCTTTCGAAGCGTCAAACCACTGGGCCGCGGCGCCGGCGCTTGCTTGCGAGGCGACGCGGGGAGTGGTATTTTCTTCGACTCCGCGCCACCGGCGGTCACCTTGATCGACGTCATCGTTTCGGACGACTTCTCCGTCGGTTGCTGCTGTTTGTTCGTCTTCAGAGCCTCAACCTCTTGCTCTCGCTGTTTTTCTAGCTCGGCCGCCGCCGCCGCCTCGGCGACGCGAGCCTCCTCCTCTTCTCGCTTCTTCATGGCTAATCTCTCCTCCTCGGCCGCGACTCGCTCCGCCTCGCGCTTGGCGCGCTCCGCCTCGACCAACTGCGCGATCTCGGCGCGCTCTAGCTCCTCTCGTTTCGCTAAAAGCTCTTGCTCTTCGCGAAGCCGACGTTTACGCTCCTTCGCCGCCTCCTTCGCTCGAGCGATCTCTTCTAAACTCCGCGGCGTCCCTCTCGGCGATCGCGATTCGGGCGTTCGCGGCGATCCATCGTCACCGCTTCGCCCGCCATCGCTCGCGCCGTCGATTCTCTCTCCCTCGCCCCTCGCGCGCTTCCCCTCGCCGTTCGTCGCCCCTCGCTCCGCCGTCATCGCCGCCACCGCGCACGCCGCGCTCGCGCACGCCAGCGCCTTCGCCGTCGCCCACAGCGCGTCTACAAAATCACCGCTTCCGACGCCGCCGTCCCCTCGCAGCACGTTCGCCAGCAGGCTTCCGCCGACGTACGGTTCGTCGCGCGCGTCGCCCCTCGCCCTCGCGCGCGCGTCCGATCCCTCCATCCGCGTCGCCGCCCCCGCGCACGCCCCCGCGCACGCGCCCAGCGCGATCGCGAGCGCCCACGCGATCGCGCGCCGTCCGAACGTCGCGCGTCGCGCCTCGCGCGCGCGCGTCGCGTCCGCGCGCGCGATTCGCACCGACCGCATCGCGCGAATCGCCGCCGCGCCGCCGCGCCGCGCCGTCGCGACGCTGGTTCGCGCCGCCGCGCGAGTCTCGCGGCGCGTCGTCTCCCGCGCCCGGTCCGCGCGTCGCGCGCGCGTCGCGACGCGCGTCGCCGCGCGCGTCGATCTGTCGTCGTCGTCGTCTCGTCGATCATCGCGCGTCCGCACACGCGCGCGCGCGCCGTCGCGCGCCTCGACGCATGACGCTCGCGAATCGGACGCTCGACGCCGCGCGCCGCGCGCGCGCCGCCGCGTCGCGCGCCGCGAGCGCGACGTACGACGCGATCGCGCCCGAGGTGATCGCGCGGTACGAGAAAACCATGGCGGCGAACGCCGAGTACGTCGTGCGAGACCCGGCGCGGGCGAAGCGACTGGGACGCGAGTTCGTGTACACGAACCTGGCGCGGCTGCCGCGGGCGATCGAGGCGGCGACGGCGGAGGCGGCGGCGGCGAGGGCGACGGCGGCGCGAGCGCGAGCGGGCGAGGCGGACGTGGCGACGATCGGGACGGCGGTGGTGTTCGCGGCGGAGGTGTACGCGTGGTTTTGCGTGGGGGAGATCGTGGGACGGGGAGGGAAGCTGACGGGGTACTAGACGAGGGAGAGACGCGGGAGGCGCGCGCGCGACGCGACGAGACGAACGCGCGAGGGTCGTTTGAAAATAAAAATCCTACTCGAATCCTCTGGGCGCGCGACCGGGCGGAACGTACGCCGTGGGATCGAAACCTAACGCGGTGAAATCGTCGAGGTCGCGCGCGCCGGCGCGGGCGCGATCGGCGCGACCGTCGGTCATTTTCGGCGGGACGGGCTCGCCGCGTTTGGGAAGCGCTTCGATCGCCTCGCGCGCCTCGTCCTCGGTGAAGAACAGGTTCATCTGGCGAAGTAATTGTCGACCGTCGCAATCGCCCACGCCGAGGTACTCGCCCACCAATCGTCTGCGCTGCACGACGCCGCCGAAGTCGGCCCAGACGTCGGCGTCGGCGTCGGCGTCGGCGACGAGCCCCCACTCGGCGAGCGCCTCGCGCGTGAACACCGCGCGATCTCGGTCGGCGCGGCGAGCGTCGGCGATCGCGCGCGCGATGTCCTCGCCCTCGCCGTGCTCGACGCCCACGTTCCCTCGCGCGTGCCACTTTCCGTCCTCTTTCGCCGAGCTCACGCGCGTGCCCATAAACGCGTGCGCGGCGTCGGGAAAACGTCGCAAAAACGCATTCCTCAGCTGCCGCCCCGCGGTGTCGCAATCGAACAACACGACGATCGGTGCGTCATACTTTACGCTTAATTCCTCGATCTCATCCATTCTCTCGCGCTTCACCTCCATCTCGCCGTTCGGTCGCCTGCGAAACGCGCCTCGATGTCGCACCGCGACGACTTTCGCTCGTTCGCTCGTAAATCCCGCCTTGTTTCGCACCGCTCGAACGTCCGCGCCGCCCTCGACGACGACGACGTATTCACACGCGTGTTTTCTCGCCTCCCTCGCGCGCTTTCGCGCGACGTACGCGTCGCGTTCTTTCCGCCGCGTCTCGCGCCGCGCGTCCCGCGGCGCGTCGTCGTCGTCGTACGCGCGAACGAACGTCGACGCCGCGATGGACGTCGACGTCGACGTCGCCGCGTCATCGGTCGCGCGGCGTTCGTTCGCGTCGTCGTCGGCGCGCTTCGCGTCGTCGTCGGCGCGTCGTCGCGGTCGCCGTCGCGGAAGGAAAGCGCCGAGCGCGTCGTCGTTCGCGGCGGCTGGTCGCGCCGCGCGCCGACGCGCGCGCGAGACGCGCGACGCGCGACGCGCGAGCGCCGCCGACAGCGCGCGCGGCGCGATGGACGGCGCGCGGAGGGGCATGGGGCGCGGCCGAATGCGGACGACGACGGCGGTCGAGCCGCCGTAACAGAACGGGCGAGCGAGGAGACTACGATTTCTTAAGTGTGATTATTCCTTGGTCGATCTGCGGGCGCCCATGGCTAAGCACAAGTTACGCCTTGAAAACTTGACGCGGAACACCGGGGTGTTCTTGGTCGGGAACGTCTCGAGCGGGACGCGGCGGATGACTTCGCGTCTGGCCGCGGCGGCGTCGGCGGCGGCTTTCGCGGCGGCGGCCGCAGCCGCGGCGGCGGCGAGCGTCGCGGCGTCCGCGTCCGCGGGGACTTCTTTTAGCTTTTCTACCTCGTCGGCGGGGACGGTTGCGTCCCAGACGCGCACGGTGTCGTCCGCACCACCGGAGACGAGTAAATTGCCGCCGCCGGCAAAGTCCATGGAATACACCGGACCAACGTGACCTTTGTACGAGATCACGCACGAGGCGCGCCTGAGATCCCACATGCAAATGCGACCGTCATCCGAGGCGCTGGCGATGGTTCGACCGTCGGGCGCGAATACTATGGCGCGCACACCAGCGGCGTGACCGGCGAAAACGCGAACGCATTCGCCATCGAACATGTCCCACAGACGCACGGTGCGATCGGCGGAGCCGGTGGCGACGTAATTACAGTTCGGATGCCACGCCACGCAATCGACGTTCGAAAGATGACCCACGAACATACGACGCGGGAAAGGCGCGTCCATCGCGTACACGCGCGCCACGCGGTCGTGACACGCGGTGGCGAAGTAGTGCCCGAAGGGACTCCACTGCACGTCCCAAATCGGATGCAGGTGACCTTCGTACGCGCACAGACATATCTTCAGCTCCATGCTCCACACGCGCACGTGGCAGTCTCGCGACACCGATAACAAAAACTTTCCACACGGGCTAAACGCGACTTGTTGCACGGGCGCGCTGTGGCCGACGAACTCAGTCATCGGAATCGATCGCGGCGTCTTTGCGTCGCGATCAACCGGAATCTCTTTGTCCTTGTCGTCTTCATCTTCTTCTTCTAAATGCCAAACGCGCACGACAGAGTCCGAAAAGCCACCAGCCACGTGCTTGACGTCGCCCGTGGCGTCGGCGCAGATTAACAATCCGTGCGCGTGCGTGAATGTGAAGAACGCCACCGTGGGTAGGACATCCTTCGAAAGCCTTATTCGCCACCGCAAATCCTCCAAAGCCTCTTCGAATGCGTCGTAATCGAGCTGTGGCACCGGTACCTTGCCTTTGATCACGTTCGGCGGATCTTCGAGCATGGCCACCGGATACTCGGCTTCCGTTTTCTTCTCGGGCGCGTCCTCCATCTCCTCATCCCCACCCGCGGCGTCTCGTTCTTCAGCGGCGGCGGCTTCTTCCTTCTTCTGCTTCTTCGACTTCTTCGCCTCTTCGCGCGCCTTCGCCGCCGCTTCTTTTTCCTTTTCCTTTGATTCCTTTCTAAACTGCTTCACCCTCTCGATTTCCAAGCACGAGTCCACTAATCCCCATCGGCCCTTGATGCTGTTAAATTTGCGTTGCGCCTCAGGCGCGCGTCCGGTGATGACCACAGAACCCTCTTTCTCGTCCTCGTACGGACTCGGTTCGCCCTTCAACACTTCCACGCACAGGTGCGCGTTCAACACCGCCAACATCGAGATGAGATTTTGCGCGTGTAAAAACTTGACCAGCAACTCAAACGAATACTGCGTCATTTTCAGGCTCACCTTGTTATCCAAAAACTTCCTCGCGACCGGGTCCGTGAGCACGTGCTCGGGATCGCTCAGCGCGCTCAACGCCGCCAAATCCTCCCCGTACAGCCGCATGTGGTCCGCGTGGTGCGTCGCGTAAAACTCTCGCGCGTCCTCCGCGTATCCCTTCTTCACCAAATCCAGCAACACGTGCGCGAACATCGGGAACAGCACCCTACACAGTTCACTCTTGTACATATCCAACGAATTTTGCGCCCACTCTCGCAGCGTCGCGTATCCGCTCGCCGCGCCTCGCGGATCCGTCTCCGTCTCCGCGTGGTACAGCAAGTGATCGCTGATCGCCGCGTCCGCGCCCATCGCGCTCGCGACGCTCATCCCGCTCGCCGCGTCCGCCTCCGCCAATCGCTTCGCCAGTCCGCTCTCCGTGCGCAGGACGCCCGCGGCGTTCCTGTACCCTCGGCGCTGCAGGTAGCGCAGCACGACCCGATCGAGCGCGTCGTTTTCGCTCGGCGTCTCTTCGCTCGGGTGCGACATCGAGCGCGCGCGCGCGTCGCGCGACGCGCGCGCGTTCCGCGCCGCGACGACGCGCGGTCGAACGCGCGCGTTCTGCGCCGCGCGCGGCGACGAGTGCGGCGATCGGGCGTCGACGATCGAATTCGACCGCGGGCGACGAGAATCGCGACACTCGACGGCGCGCCGCGACGATGGAGATCGTCGCCAACGCCCTGGTGTACGTCGGGGGGTATGTGTTCTTGGTGTTCATGGCGGTGTGCCTCGCCACCGGTGCGTGCGACGCGCGAACGCGCCGACGACGCGACGCGATGATCCGATTCGTTGGGTGACGATGGCGCGGCGACGGGGGGCGCGGTGGCGCGCGCGCGAGGCGTGGATCGCGGCGATGAGACGCGAGGCGCGGTGAGGCGCGCGCGAGCGCGAGGACTGACGGACGACGCGGCGAACGCGCGACGCGCGCAGGGTTGTACTACCTCGCGGAGATGGTCGAAGAGTACACGCGGTTGACGAAGAAGGTGCTCGATTGGTCGATCAAGGCGTCGTACGGGTTTCACGCGCTGCTGTTCATCGTCGATCGCATGCCGTTCTTCGCGTGCGCGGTGAGTTGTTTGGCGCAGTTCGCGTACTCGCGGATGTTGAAGCGGTTTCCGTTCATAGACTTTACGAGCGGAGAGTTTTTGGGTTCGGTCGCGGCGATGGGCGCGACGCACTGGGTGTGGGTGCGACACTTTCACAGCACTTATCACAGCACCGAGTACGTGCTCGGCTTTTTCTTCATGATCGTCTGGTTCGTGCCGTTTGGGTTCTTCATTAGCATCGCCGCGAACGAGAGCGTTTTGCCGGGCGGAGCCACAGTGCCGGGGGCGCCGAGTAGCGGCAACCTCGGTGGATACGACCCCAATAGAGGTGGCGGCAAAAAGACGAGGAACGCGTTGTTGATGCTGTTAGATACGCTCAAGTTGTACTGGACGCGACTCAGCGAACGCTTCATGCCCAAAGGCGGCATCCCGGGAACGTATCGCGATACCCATCAGAAGGGATGGTAAGATCAGCGAGACGCGCGCGCGCGTGATTTGAACGACCAACGACATTGCAATCGAATTTATTTCTATCATCGCTCGGCGCCAGAAATGAGGGACTAAGGTTTTTGTTACACGATGCGCCGTACACGCTACGCCGTCATTTGCGAACTCAGCTTGGCGTTGAGCGAACGCAACACGCTCAAAGAGCTCCCTTGAATGAAGTGCTGCTTCACCGCGTTATTCGCCATCACCACCGGATCGATACTCGTCGAGCGCTCAGGCATGAAACCGCCGGTACGCTGCATGGCTTCGGCTTGCGCCAACAACGGTTGCAACTGCTTCGCCGTGTGCACGATTGCCCCCGCCGCGTTCAGTCCCTCCTTCACTCGCGCGTTTTCCTTACCAACCGCCGCCGTGATGGCTTGAATTCTACCAACAACTTCAACGTGCGATTCTAACTCCTTGTCCAACGCCTTACACTCCTTTTCACTCGTCGTCTTCAACGCCCTCGCTCGAGAGATTCGCGCTCGCAGCGAGCGCAACTCCCCGTCCAACGCGCTTTCCTCCTCTTCACTCACGCTCGGCAGCGCGTCAATCTCTTCCACGCGCGACTCATACTCAATCACTTCGCTCGGAATCGCGAAGCACGCCGCTTTGGCGTGCGAACAGAACCGATTAAAGTTGTCGCCAATCTTCAACTGCAGCTTCGCGTACAGCGCGTCCAAACCGTGCTTAAACGCCGCCTTCGTGCGCTCATCCGGGTCCGTCTCCTCGTTCAAGCACGACTCGAGCGCGTCGAACCCTTCGGCGGCGTAATGTTCCACCTATTCGCGTCGTCACGTCGCGTCGTCAGTCCTCATTCGCGCGTCGCGTCGCGCATTTCGCGTCGCGAGGGGAACCACGACGAATTTGAAATTTTCAAACCGTCGCGCGCGTCGCGTCGCGCGTTCGAGCGCTCGCGGGCGACGCACCGCGTTCGTGATGTCATCGCACACGTCTTTCGAGCGTTCGCGCTGTTCGCGCGCGCGCGCGCACGGAATCGGGTCGGGCATGCGCGCGCGATTATGCGGCAACAGCCGGGCGTTTGGCACCAACACGACTAGACTACGGCTATCGCTACGGGTATAGCGCGTCGCGGGCGTCCGCGTCCAACGTCAACTCGCGATCGCCGAGGTTGACGTACCAATAAATAGCGCCAGAAACGTACACGAAGGCGATGACGGCGAAGACTAAGGACCAGGAATCGGAGGCGTCGAGGATGGCGCCGCTGACGGGCACGGCGAGCGCGCCGGCGAGCGTGGCGGCGGTGTTGCCGGTGGCGAAGACCATGCCGGCGTGTCGAGGCGCGATGTCTAGATGCGAGACGCTCACGCCCGCGAGTGTCAGGGCGGAGAGCGCGAGACCGAGGTCTACGGCGACGGCGGCGAGCGTGGCGTTGCCTTCGGCGAGCGGCGACGCGGCGACGAGGAGGCACAGCGCGGGGCCGAGCGTGCCGGCGCACTGCGCCGCGCGTCTCACCGTTTTCACCCGCACGTTTTTGTTGTGAATGAGGTCGTCTGCGATGATACCGACGCCGAATCCGAGGACGCCTTGAAGAATGTACGGCGCGAACGTGAAGGCTGGGAGGTCGGCCAAATCGACGCCTTGCGCCTCGTTAAAGTACGTCGGCAGCCAACTCAGAAGGCCGTACATGCCCCAGCTCTGCGTGAATTGCGCGACGCAAATCGCGCGCACTTCCTTGCGACGTATGAGCTCCGTCCAAATCGCGAACGACGCCGGCGGCTTCGTCGCCGTGGCGCTCGATTCCGCGATGAATCGTCTCGTCTCCGCGTCTTCGATTTCATCGTCTACGCCGCGCGGCTCGCGATGGTCCGGAAGTGCGAACCAAAACGGTGCCCACAACAGCGCGATCGCGCCAAAGCTATAAAACGCACTCGGCCATCCGAACTCGCTCACTAATCCCGGCGTCACCGCGAACGCGAACGCCGCGCCCGCGAAGGAAGCCGCAGTCACCGCCGCCACCGCCGTCGACCGCTTCTCCCTCGGCACCTCTCTCGCGATGAGCGCGTGACACGCCGGAAACGCCAAACCCTCACCCATGCCCAAAATCACCCGCATCGCGATCAACGGCGCGATCCCCGCGCGCGCCGCCGCCGGCGTCAGCGCCGTCGCCGCCGACCACGCCGCGACGCCCCAACCCAGCGTCGTCTTCCCGCCCGCTCGATCCGCCCACCGTCCTCCCACGATCTGCGTCGCCCCGTATCCGTAAAAAAACGCGCTCAGCACCAACCCTTCCTCGAATTTATCCCACCCGAACCCATCCTTCATCGCGACGATCGCGGTCGAAATGTTTGAGCGGTCCGCGTAGCACGTCGCCACCGCGAACGCGCACGCCGCCGTCGTCCCGAGCCAGGCTCGTCCCGCGTCCGCCTCGCGCCGATCGCGCGCCGGCGCGTCGCCGCCGCCGTCGCCGTCGTCGCCGTCGTCGCGCGCGAGCGTCGCGAGCTCGATCTCGCGCGTCGCGCGCGCGTCGTCGTCGTCGCGCGCGCGCGAGAGTTCGTTACGTCCTCCCGTCGCCATCGTCGTCGTCCCGCGCGTCGCGCGCGTCGCGCGCGTCGCGTCCGCGCGCGCCGCGCGATTCGTCGTCGACGCTCGCGCCGCGCGCGTCGACGCGCGCGCGAGCCCGCCGACGCGAGACGCCGCTCGAGCGCGCATTCGCCGCCGCGCAATGCCGCGCGACGACGACGACGCGCGCGCGGCGCCGCGCGCGAAGCGCTCGAGGACGCGCGCGGGCGCGGGCGCGACGCCGGAGATCAGCGTGCTGATGCCCGCGCGCAACGCCATGCCCTGGCTCGCGGCGTGCGTGGAGAGCGTGCTGACGCAGCGCGACGTCGCGCTCGAGCTCGTCGTCGGCGACGACGGCAGCGACGACGGCACGCGCGAGTGGCTGCTGACGCTCGAGCGCGCGCTCGAAGCGCGAGACTCGAACGCGTCGAGCGACGCGGGGACGCGCGCGAGCGATGGGTTCGCGGAGGACGCGCTGACGGGGGACGCGACGCGGGCGCGGAGGCGAGGCGCGGAGGACGTCGCGAGAGCGGCGTCGAGGACGTGCGAGATGCGCGTGCTGTTGCTCGATCGCGACCGGGAGGGGAAGAGTCCGAGTGGACAAGGGTTGGCGCTGAACGCGTGCTTCGAGGCGTCGCGAGGAGCGTTGGTGGGGGAGATGGAGTCGGATGATTTGCGGCCGCCGGACGCGTTTCGATCGCTCGCCGACGCGCTCGAGGCGAACGCGGAGTGGGACGCGGCGACGTCGCGCATCGAGCTGTGTGGGACGGAGCGCGAGGGGATGAAAAGGTTCGAACGGTGGCAAAATGGCTTGCTCGAACCGCGCGAGCTGGCGCGAGGTCGATTTATTGAGATTCCCGCGCTTCGCGCGTCGGCGCTCTTTCGGCGAGCCAAGCTCGAAGAGTTGCGCGCCAAGACGCCCGAGGGGGCGTTGTACAGAGACTTGTGGCGCACGGACGACGGCGCGGTGTCGGATTTCGCGACGTGCGCCAGAGGAACGCCGGCGCCGGACGCGCGTCCGCATCGATGGTGGCCGGTGGATTCCGACTTTTGGCACCGCTGGTTTCACCACGGTTTCACCGTCGGCAAGGTGCCGCGCGCGCTGTATTACTGGCGACAGTACGACGCTCAATCCACGCGCACACACTCGCGGTGCTCGCTCGAGCAGCTTCGTCGATGCAAGGCGTACTTCCTCGTCGCCGCCGCGCTCGAGGGCCAGTTTTCCGCGACGCCGTTGCGCGAAATTCGCGTGTACAGCGTCGGCGAAACCCTTCGCGCGTGGAGCGAAGCCGTGCGTCGAGAGATCGACTGCCAGTGCCCCCGACGCCGTCCGAGCGACATTCCGCGCCTCATCGTCGCCCCTCGCGCGCACAAACCCGCCGCACTGTGTGCGTCCGGGTTTCTCGCGCGCGACGTCGACTCGGACGACGATTCCGTCCTTCGCGTCTTCGCCTTTGGTTCCGAGCGACCTCGCGAGCGCGTCGCCGCCGCCGTCGCCGCGCTCGCGCGTCCGGACCGTTTTCCCCACGTCTTCGTCGCCTAGCCCATCCCGTCGTCGTCGACTTTGTATCGCATCCCACGATTCCGCCCTCGCGCCGCGCTTCGGTCCCATCGCGCGCGTCGTCGACGACGCCGCGTTCGCCGGTCAACCGTCGTCGTCGCCGCCGTCGCGCGTCGCGGTTCGCGCTGCATTGCTCTGCAATCCACCGAGCGACGCGCGTCCGTCGTCACAATCGAGCGCGCGTCAGAATTCGACCGCGGATCGCGCGAACGAAAGAAAACACCCTCGCGCGCGCGCCTCGCGCCTCGCGCGACCCGAACGCGCGCGCGCGACGCGACGCGCGACGCATTCGTCGCGGCGCGAATGTCGTCGCTGCGCTGGACGCCCGAGAGTTTACGCGCGACGATTCGCGATGCGGACGCGCTGAGCGCGCACTGGACGCGCGCGAGCGCGAGCGGACACGGGACGATTCGAGGCGAGCACGCGGTGGCGTTCTTACGACCGAGCGGGTTGAGCGACGGCGCGTTGAGCAAGATCTGGAAGGCGGCGACGCGAGGCACGGGACGGCTGGCGTCGGCGAAGGAGCTGGGAGAGTGCTTGGAACTCGTGGCGCGGGAGATGGAGGCGCCGAACGCGGCGTTTGTGACGCCAGGGGCGGGAGGGGAGGGAAAGAGCGTGGGAGGCGGGATCGTGGAATCGCCGAGGACGCCGGCGAGCGCGAGCGCGACGACGGTGAAGGCGGCGCCCATGACGGATGCGGAGCGAAGGAAGTACTTTGGACACTTTCGAACGCTCGATGTGGAGGGAAAGGGCGCGGTGAGCGTGGATGGAGCGGTGAAGTTTTTATCTAAGGCGGCGCTGCCGATGCTTTCGGTGCAGTTGTGCGTGGCGAGGGCCTCGCGCGGGGCGTCGACGGTGGATCGAGAGGCGTTCGCGGCGGCTATGCACGATGTGTACGCGCTCATTCGCGCGCAAGGTAACACACCGGTGACGCCGATGATGACACCAAGCGCGAGCGTGGCGCCGAGCGCACCCGTACCGTCGGTATCGGACGCGAGCGTTTCCAAACTGGAGGACAACTTTTTTGCGAGCGCGGGCGCGCCGACGCTCGGCGCGAGTGCGCTCGAGGCGACGAGTGCCATGTCGCTGGATTCGCTTAATGATAGCGGCGAAATCGAACGACTAGAACGCGAGTCTCAGGCGCGAGCGGAGAAGGCAAAACGCGAAGTACAAGCCGCCGATGCGAAGCGGGCAGCCGCCGAGGCTCGCATCGCTCGCGCGCAACGAGCCATCGACGCAGCGGACGAGGACGTCAACGCTGCGCGCGCCGCCGTCGAGGCCGCGGAAGCTGAGGCAGAGCGAATGAAGCGCGACGCAACAGCGCGCCTCGACAATGCGCGGCAGCAGCACGCGGAGCTCGTTCAAAAGGAGAGCCGGGTGAAGGCAGACGCGCAACAGCTCATCGCGGCGAAAAAGGCGCAGTACCAGTCAACCTTGGCGGAGTACGAGCGCTTGAGGGCCCAAGTTGCCAACGCTTCTGCTGTTGCGGCTTTACCAGTGAAAGCGATGCAAGACAAGCTGTCGAAGATTGAAGCCGAAACGCGCTCGCTTAAAACGCAAACTGATAAAGCCGCCGCTGACGCTTCGCAAGCGCTCATGAAGCGAGCGGTCGAAGTCGCCAAGGCGGAGCGCGCGAAAGCCGCAGCGATGCGAGAAATGCAAGCCGTGGATGCCAAGCTCGAAATGGAGACTAGTCGAAGTCAGAAGCAGTTGGAAGCGCTACAAGCAGAAACCGAAGCGCTCATCGCGAAACGTGAAGCCAAAACGGCGTCGCATCCCGCGGTGATGGAAGATCTCAGCGCGAAGATTCAAAAGTGCAGAGAAGACGCGGTGAAGGAAAAAGAAAAAACGGAAAGTACGATCGCTGCGTGCGACAAGGAGCGTTCTGATCTCGAAGCGAAGGTTTCGCTCGCGAAAGCTGAACTTGAAGCCGCGAAATCTGTCATGGACAGCGATTTGGCCACTCACAAGCTCAAGCTCGAAGAGAAGAGGACGTCGCACGAAGAGGTTTCCGAGGCCGTTAGACAGGCCCTGGAGAAGCGCCGCGCGTTGGCGGAGAATCAAGCCATGGAAATGTCCGTCCTCGACGACAAAATAATCGAAGCTGAATCTGCGCTCAAGGCAGAAGAAGCGGCTTTCGACGCACAGGAGCAGTCGCACCAAAAAGAGATGTCTACGAAGGAGGGCGTGCTCGCGAACCTCAACTCAAAGATTGACGCGATGCGAGCGCAGATGGAGGACAAGTATCTCATGTCTCAGCAAGCTCTCAGTCAAATCGAGGCGCGCATCGATGCCGCGGAGTTGAAATTCGAAGAGCAGCAACAAGAGATGGAGCTTGGAATGGCGCGGTTGGGGCAAGAAAGCGACGAGTTGACAGAGAAGCTGCGCGTGGCAAAGGAAAAAGACGAACAAAACGCCAAGGACAAGGTTCAAAACCAAGTGCTCGTCGCGTCCAAGCGCGCGGAAGTGGAAGAGCTCAAACAAGAAATTTCTACCGAGTCGTCGCGAATCGAACGCGAGGTGTCTGAAGCGCAGACCGAGTTCGCGACTGCGAACGCGGCGCTGGATGCGGAACGATCGGCGTTGAGCAACGCTCTGCAAAAGTTGCGAGAGACACTTCCCAAATCCGCCGCGGTGCTCGCGCAGATTGAAGCACTTCGTTCTTCCAAGGAAACCACAGAGTTGTACCGCATGGAAGCCGAAGACACCGCGGAAAAAGCGATGACGTCTTACGAGGAAGTATTGCGACGACTCGAGAATATCGCGATGCAAGAGGCGGAGAACGCAGCCGATGCCGGCGAACCCCTATTCGCCGACGCACAAGCCGCGCTCGCAAGCGCAGGTGCTGTGACTTTTGATTCAAACAGTTTCCAACCCACGGAAGGTCCTGGGCACGAACGACTTCCCTCTTTCGTCGATTTCGAAGTTTCCCCGGTGATGGAAACGAAAACGCCGACGCTTGACGCAGACTTTGGTGAGCCGTTTGGTGCGTCGGATGCGTTCGGAGAGCCCGACGACATCTTCGCGGCTGGCGGCGGCGACGTCTTCGCTGCGCCGCCCGCGACGGACGTTTTCGCGACTTCCAATGCGACTGATTTCGATGACGTGTCGTTCACCATGGCACCAACGTCGGAAAGCCAGTTTAGATCTTTCTCTCTGGATGAACCGGAACCCGAGGTGCCTCCAGCGGACGACTTTACGGCTGCCGAAGAGCCGATCGAATCCTTCGGCGCGTTTGAAGAATTTCAGCCCGAAGCAACCGGTGCAGATA
>Ga0315330_10000058_pt1 | contig 52827 bp, 46 predicted proteins | sample M140m34915metaG_FD_203453 | JGI IMG/M metagenome (GOLD analysis project Ga0315330, IMG submission 203453) | Ammonia-oxidizing marine archaeal communities from Monterey Bay, California, United States - M1 40m 34915 | ecosystem: Environmental > Aquatic > Marine > Intertidal zone | place: USA...
TCTAATTTTCCATATTTATCAATTATTTTGCGATTATTAGATATTTTTGTTAATGCTGAAGTATATCTCTCGCCTAATCTTGGTTTTAAATAAGTTATTTTAGTTTTAAACATTTTTGCAAGATCTTTGATGGAATAAGATTTTTTATGGCTTATGCTATAATGAAGACATTTATTTTTTTTCCAAGCCTCAATACAGATATTTATAGTATCATCAATATGAGTAAACCTCCTTGTTTGGGTTCCAGGTCTAACAATGGTTAATGGTTTATTTTTTTTGTATTGATCTTCAAAAATTCCAACTACAGTTGCCATGTCTCCTACTTTGATTTGACCAGGTCCATACACATTATAAAAATAAATAACTTCAAATTTAAAATTAAACCATTTTCTTAAGTTTTCTAATAATTCAAGATTTTTAGATTTTGTAAAAGCATAAGGAGATAAGTTTTTATCATTTCCCTTATTACCAAGTGATGCTGAGGTTGCTGAATAAATTAGTTTGATATTATTGTCTAAACAAAACTTAAAAACTGCATTTGACCCTATAGAATTTGACTTATAACATTCATCAAATTTTTTAAAACTTTGATAAATTCTTGCAAATTCACCAAAGTGAAAAATTGAGTGAATTCGTTTTTTCACAAATTTTAAGTGTTTTAAAATATCAGTAGTTTCAGTTTTAATGTATTTAACTCTAATATCTCTAATATGATTTTTTTTATTGCCTGATGAATAATTATCTAAACTAATAATTGTTTTATTTGTTTTTTTTAAAAGAGATTTAATTAAATTAGAGCCGACAAACCCAGCACCACCAGTTACAATTATGAGATTTTTCATTTTAGATATGCCTGGCAATGTCCTACTCTTCCGTGTCTTAAGACAAAGTACCATTGGCGCTGAAAGGCTTGACTGCCGAGTTCGGAATGGGATCGGGTATTACACTTTCGCAATAATCACCAGGCATCGTTAGATACTAAATAAATATCATAATGTAAAGATTATTCTATTAATCTCTCTTCTAAAAAACTCAATTTTTAACTAATAAAATCATCTCCATACCTATTTATTTATTTTATAGCTTTTTTTGAATAAACAGATTGAAGATAAAAACCTATTGGTAAACTATAAGCTACCATCAGCCAATTATTAAAAAAATTACCATTTGGAGTTAAGGGCCAAACTGTTATTAAAATACTAGCTAACAAACACACTTGATAATCTGTTAAAGGTTTTTTCTGTTTAAAAATTATAGATTTAAATTGTCTTAAAGCTGTCAAAATTACATAAATTAAAACACTAAATAAAAACAAAAACCCAATAATTCCAGTTTCAGCCAATAATTGAACGTAAAAATTATGTGGATGTGTCATGCATGGAGAAATACCTGTTGCATATTTTTCATCTGCGCAAATTACTCTAAACATTTTTGGACCATGACCAAATAGAGGCTTATCTTCGAACATATTGTAAGCTGTTCGAATTAAACTATCATGAACTTTTGAAAAAATTACAGCTTCTTTTGAGCTTTTAATTAAACCCATATCCTCTGCTGGGCCTTTAAACATTCTCTCATTTAATTTTGATGAATTTAAACTTAAAATGACAACACAAATAATACCAATAATAAAGGTTATTAATCTAAATTTTTGATACTCTTTAATTAGGATGATTATAAATAGCGTTGATAAATTTAAAAAGAAAAAAGCAGATCTTTCTCCTGACATAAAAATAAGCAGATCTACTAGGATAAATAAAACTCCTATAAAATAAATTTCATATTTTTGTTTTTTCTTAATTAAAAACAAAGCAAATAACAAGGGAAAAAATCTTGATAAATATGAACCCATGATAAGTTCATCCCCAAAAAAAGATGAAACACGAATACCAGATATTTTAAAACCTGTTAAATTAACACCTGTAAAATATTGAGTATAACCATCAATTACTAAGACCGAAAAACATAAAACTAATGCATAATAAAAGAAAATTAAAATACTTTTGTCTTTGTCAATTAAATACCAAACTAAACAACTAAACACTCCTATTCTAAAATAAAACAATGAGCTTTCAAAACTAAGCATTGTATCTTCAGCGATAAATACACTTAGTAAAACACAATAAATACAAAAAATAAAAAAAATGATTAATGGTTTATTGTTAAATAAATGAAATTCTTTATTTTTAAAAACATAAAATAAAAAAAATAAAGCTGAAAGACTTACAATTAAATCTGGGAAAAAAGGTCCCCATATTAAAAAAGGAGTAATCGATACTATTATTAAATTAATTAAAACTGAATTTGAATATTTAAGATTCATTAAATTTCTATGTTATAAAACTATTTAGTTTTAATTCTTATAACTTTATTTTGATCACTGTTAATTATTTTAGCTGATTTTATATCATTCTTTGAATTTGATTGTTGTTCATAAAAATGATCAACTATTTTTGAATTTGATTGATAAGAGGTAACTAAATTTGACAGCACATGTTTAACTTCCTCTACTTTATTTTCTTCTATTAAATTTGTTAAATGATCCAAATCAATTTTAAGTTTACTAAAAGAGATGAAAGGATCTTGAGCTTTTTGAATTTTTTCATGAAAAGTTTTTTGAGGATTATCTCCTATTAATAATTCTTCATATAATTTTTCACCTGGTCTAAGGCCAGTTATTTTTATCTCAATATCTCCCTCTAAATTTTTATCATCTTTAATTGAAAGCCCTGAAAGTTTTATCATTTTATTAATTAAGTCTTTAATTTTAACACTTTCCCCCATATCCAAAACAAACACCTCACACTTTTCAGCCTTAGCCCCTGCTTGAATAACTAATTGGGAAGCCTCGGTTATCGTCATAAAATAACGGGTTACATCAGGATGGGTTAGGGTTACAGGGCCCCCTTCTTTAATTTGTTGTTTAAATTTTGGAATAACAGAGCCTGAAGACTCTAATACATTGCCAAATCTTACAATTGCAAATTTAGATTTTTGATTTTGATTGTCATAAAGAGATTGCACACAAATTTCAGCAAGTCTTTTAGTGGCTCCCATAATATTTGTTGATCTAACTGCTTTATCACTGGATATTAAAACAAAATTTGAGACATTATATTTTAATGCGGCTTCTGCTAAATTAAACGTTCCAAAGACATTATTTTTTATACTTTCAGTAATATTTTCTTCAACCAAAGGCACATGTTTATAAGCTGCTGCATGATAAACAGTATCTATATTAAAAGTGTTAAACAAGTGTTCAATTTTTGTTTTATTTTGAATATTTATTAGTAAAGGAATAATTTTTATAATTTTATTTATATTTTTTAATTCTTCATTTATTTTATAAAGAGCAAACTCACTTAATTCGACAAGAATAAGTTTTTTAGGATTTAATCTTATAATTTGCCTAGATAACTCTGAACCGATAGATCCGCCTGCACCAGTAACCATTACAGTTTTTGAATTTATATTTTTAGATAATAATTCTAAATTGGGTTGAACTTGTTCTCTATTTAAAAGATCCTCAATGCTTAAATCTTTAATATCTGATATAGATACTTTACCATCAACAATATCTTGCACACTTGGAAGTGTTTTAACAATTACTTTGTGATTATTTAAATTATTAATAATTTGATTTCTTTTTTGCCTAGTAATTGAAGGAAGGGCCAGTAAGACTATTTCTATATTTTTTGTATTAATTAATTTATCAATATTTAAAGGATCATAAACCATTTGACCTAATATGATTTGTCGATGAAATTGAGAGTCATCATCTAAAAAACCAACCACCTTCATCTCAAGATTGCTTTCTAAGCTAGCTAATAACAGTCTTCCGGCACTCCCTGCTCCATAAATCACAACATTGATTTTTTTTTTTGTTTTTTTAAAATTGGATAAAAATAAATATTTAATACTTATTCTTGTAGCTGAAATTGATAAAAATAATAAAATAGGTTGAATAATACCAATAGATCTTGGAATGCCTTGAATTCCATAAATACTAATCAATGCAAAATACAATAATGCATAAACAGAAGTTGCAATAAGTACTGTAAATATTATTGAAGAACCTTGAAAACGAAAAATAGTTTTATACAATCCCATTAGCCAAAATATTGGGATTGCGAGTATTACTGAAATTATAAATACTAAAGATGTTACATCATCAAACTTAATAAATTGCTCAAGTCTTAAATAAAATGCGGACCAAGTGCAAATAATACATAATCCTATGTCTATAATTATAACAATAATCCTTTTTGCGTAACGAGGAATATGAATGGAACGATTAATTATATTTGTTAGTATTGACATTTTTTTGATATATTTTTAATTTTAAATCAAAAAAATTGTAAAATACAGTAAAACAATAATATTATAATTTGATGCTCAGTAAATTCAAAAATAAGGAATTTATATACCTTAATTTTTAAAACTTAAAATAAACGAAATAATTTTTTATTTAATAGATATTAACTAATCAAATTGAAGGTATTTAAATAGATTAGGTAATTTATTTATCCAAAAAAGTGGTTGGTAATTTTTATTTTTAGAAACTTTTTTATGTATATTGTAATTATTTTTCTTAAGACCAATAGTTAGCCATTTAAGTTTGTTAGGAGCTAAAAAATCTTTAGATACATTGTCACCAACATAAACATAATTTTGAGCAGGAATTTCTTTCATAATTAATTTAAATCTTTTTAACGATGGCTTAGTATCATTATAATCCTCTGATATATAGTGAGGCAAATAATTGACGCCTAAAGCTTTTAATTTTAATCTTTGTGTAATAGATCTTCCATCAGTAAGAATTGCAACACCTACACTCCTTTTTTCTAATTTTTTAATAGTTTGTTTTATACTTTTTTTTAAATAAATTTTAGGCTTATGAAGTCGGTAAATCCAAAGTAAACTTTTTGCAATTTGTTTTTTAAGATTAAATTTTTTACAAATTTCTTCTAAAACATTTTTTTTCCCCCTAATACACTTTTGGATAAATTGATAACTTATATTTATTTTATAATTTTCTTTAAGATACTTTGAAACTTCTCTAAATCCTGAACTTTGATAATCTATTTCTCTATATAAAGTGTCATCAAGATCAAAAACAATTACAGTTTTGGAGAGATTAATTTTATGAAACGTCATGAATTAAAACCTTAGAGTCATATCGAAGCATTAATAAATTTTTTTTCCAATTATCAAAAAATTTAATTTCATGATTCAAAAAATATTCTTCTAATAACCAACCTGGATAATTTGCATTGGCACTATAAGAAAGCGGAAATCCACCACCAAATCGAGGATTGACTTCTATAAAATATATCTGTTTGGTTCTGCTATTATAAAAAAGTTGAACAGTAATACATCCTTTTGCACCTTCGAAATTTTTAAAGTGAGTTAACAAATAGTCATAAACATAATTTTTTCTAGTAATACCTTTGCTTATTTCACCTGAGCGAACCTCTATACGCTCTCTTGGTACTAAACATTTCAATTGTCCTAATTGATTAAAATACATATCAACTGTATATTCTGTAAATTGATCGCCTATAAATTCTGTAAACATTAATTTATCATTATCAAGAATAGAGATTGATAAATCCTCTTTTTTATTAATTTTAAAACAACCATTGCTACTACTTCCTGAATATGGTTTTGCAAAACATGGAAATTTTATTTTTTCTTTTTTATATATTAATGGACAATTTAGATTTAAATTTTTAAAAAAATTAAATGTTAATCTTTTATCGCCAAAAGTTTTAATTAAATATTGATTACTAATAATAATATGAATTCCATAAGATCTAAATAATTCAATATTTTGTGATAAAGTTAATAGTTCGGTATCAATGGTTGGTATAATCATTCCAATATTGTAGAGCTTTGATTTTTCCAAAAGAAAATCGATATAATTCGGATCTTCAGCTTTTATCGTTGGAAAATAATTTTTTATCATTTTACAAGCTGAAGAAAACTCAGGATTAATATCAGTTGCGAAAACTTTAATATTATATTTTCTTATATTTATTTCTTTAAAAAAAGACTCAACCAATTCAACACGTCTTCCAGCTGATAAAACAAGTACATTTTTCATTTAAGGTTTATATTATAAAATATACTTAAAATGTTTTTCTAAAATCATTATATTGTTTTTTTTTAAAAATAATTAATTTTAATGTCTTAAAAAGTATTTGCATGTCCAAAGAAAAACTTAGGTTTTCTACATAATAAATATCTAATTTTATACTTTTACTCCAAAATTTTACTCCTGAAATTTCTGGATTGATTTGCGCTAAGCCTGTAATACCAGGTTTTACATTGTGTCTTTTTTTTTCATATTTTGAATAGTTTTTTAAATATTCAACTAATAAAGGTCTCGGCCCAACCAGACTCATGTTGTTTTTTAATACATTGAATAGTTGTGGTAATTCATCTAATCCTGTTTTACGCAAAAAAATACCTAAATTATTAAGTCTTCTATTTTCAGAAACATTGCTTGAAAAATCATACATGGTTTTAAATTTATATATTGTAAATATTTTATTATTTTGCCCAGGTCTTTCTTGTTTAAATATTGGAAATCCAATGAAAAACCATATTATAAAAAATAAAAATATCATCACTGGAAATAATGCTAAAATTAAAGTTATACTAAATAGAATATCAAAAAATCTTTTAAAAATTTTTTTGTACATAAGTTAAATAAATTTATCTAATATTTTTTTTATAACATTAATTTCATACATAACTTGTTTTGAAGTTTTGTTGGGGTTGATTGGAAACGATAAGCTAGTTTCGCCAAGCAACTTTGCATTAGGTAATCTTTTTTTAGGAGATAATTTCATTTTTTTAAAAATTTTTTCTCTATAAATTTCAGGACATGGGCCCACTCCACAATTAATTTTTCTTTCATTTAGTTTCAGTATTAATTTATTTTGATTAATTTTATTTTTATTTATAAACAGATTTAGTCGATAAAACGCATGTATGCATTTATTACATTCTTTTAAATTTTCTTTTAAAGGACAAGTTTGACATTTGAAATCTTGTTTTTTTAGAAAATCATATTTAAAAAAATAATCTTTTAGACCATCTAAATATAAATTTGCTATTACATTTCTTTTTTCAATTTGTTTATCCAATAATTTTAACTGTTCTTTTCCAATTACTGCTTGCATTTCTGTCATACGATAATTTGAACCAAAATCATCATGCAACCATTTAAATCCGATTTTGTGTTTTTTATTAAAAACAGATTTATAATTTTTTCCATGATCTTTAAGAGACCAGCATTTAAGCCATAATCTTTTATTGTTAGTTGAAATCATTCCACCCTCACCGCCTGTAGAAATAATTTTGTCCTGACAAAAGGACCAGGTTGATATATGTCCAAAGGAACCGATTTTTTTATTTTTATAAATTGCACCGTGTGCCTGTGAACAATCTTCAATTAGATAGATTTTATTTTTTTTAACAAATCTTAAAATTGGATTTAAATCACAAGGTAATCCATTTAAATGAACAACTATAATAGCTTTTACATTTTTATTATAAACTTTCTTAATTTCCTCAATACCTAAATTTCCATTATTATCGATATCTGCAAACACGGGTTTCAATCCCAAATTTAATACACTGCTTGCTGAGATTATGAATGATCTAGGTGAAACAATCACTTGATCATTTTTTTTTAAGTTTAATGCTTTCAGAGCAATTTCTAAAGCAACACTTCCGTTACTTAAGGTTATAGAATATTTATTGCCTATATATTTGGAAAACAGTTTTTCAAATTTATTACAATAATTACCTGTCCAATAATTGATTTTTCCTGACTTTAAAACTTTTTGAACTTTTCGCAATGTAAGATCATTAAAACTGGGGTAATTTAATTTCATAATATTAAAACATTATCCTCTTCAAAAAAAGCACTAAACTAAATTTTATATTAGATAATTTACCTTAGCGATTTAATACTAAATTAATAGCAAATTTATAAAGCAAAAATTTAATCTATAAATTCATGATATTAAGCATATTAGTATTCACTTTATCAATTTCATATTTTTCTCTTGCAATCAAATAACTTTCTTTAGCCATACTTTTAATTTTTTTATCCTTTTCTTTAATCAACTCAATCATTGCATTTGCTAAAGCCATAGAATTTTTTGATGGGACCAGCAAACCATTTTTTTTATTAACTACTGTTTCTCGACAACCTGGGACATTAGTAGTAATTACCGGTCTTCCGATTGAAAGTGCCTCTAATATTGTCCTTGGGGTTCCCTCACGGTAAGATGGCAAAACAAAATACCTACAAGACCTTAAAGCGGATTTTACAGAATTTCTTCTTCCTAAATATTTAATTTTAGATTTTTTTAACCAAAATTTTAGCTCTTTCTTATTTAAACTTGATGGGTTTTGATCTAGACCTCCTATTAGACGAAACTTAACATTAGGAAATTTTTTTTTTACAATTATAGATGCTTTAAAATACTCTCTTATACCTTTATCGATCAACAGTCTAGCAATCATTAAGAAAATATGCTCGGTTGGTAATCTTGAAAAACGAAAAGCATTTAAATCAATACCTGAACCATTTACGACAGACACTTTTTTTTTATCTTTAATTATTTTTAATTCTAAAAATAATTTTTTGTCATCCTTATTTTGAAAAATAATCTTTTTAGATTTTTTTAAACCAAGATAATACAAGAAAATCATCAACAGTCTTAATAAATACCCTACAATTGATAAATTATTTGTAAATGCAAAACCTAAGCCTGTTATTAAAGGAAAATAAATAATTTTTGGAAAGAATTTTAAAATTAAACCTGAATAAACAACTGGTTTAGCAGTATAAGAAATAATTATATTTGGTTTGGAATTTTTTATTATTCGCGAAAGATCTAAAATAGATTTGAATTCTCTAAATATATTTAAACCTGTTCGCGAAAGAGAAAATAAATTAATTTTTACCCCTAAAGCTTTAAGTTGTTTTTGTAAAGTTTTATTAAAATTTTCAGAAGAAGATGCAACGCTGACTTTGTAACCTTTGGATAATAATAATTTAATTAAATTTAATCTGAAATTAATCAATGATGGGCCATGACTAGCAATTATTAAAATATGTTTCATAATTCTTAAAATTTATTAATAAACAAATTTTAATAAAATGAAATTAAATTAATCATTAACAAAAATTTAAACAATCAATGATAATAAATTAAAATAACTTTACACTAAAGTTTTATAAATTTCTTATTATAATGAATTAACTTTTGAATATCTCAAGGATTTAAGATATTTAACTCAGGTTTATGAAAATAATAAATAATACACAATTAATATTTGATTTTGTTGTAGGCAGTATTTTTGCTCTTATTAGTATGACAATAATAAGGTCTATTATTCCAGATGGACTCACAACTAAGTTTTTAATACTGAGTACTAAATTAGTGGGTTTAATTATTATAGCTTTAATTGTTATGTTCTTAGTTTCTTGGTTTTGTAATAAAAACTTTAAATTCAAAAAAAAATTTGAACTACCAAAGTTAAATGATTTTATTTTTTTAACCTTACCAATGTCACCTATAATTGATTATATCTTAATAAATAATGAATACCTTGATTTAATTGGCATAATTTATCTAGTGGGTACAACATTATCATTCACTTTATTTTTTAGTTTTATAATTCCTATATTTTTTAGTTACTTTGCATCATTCAAAATTCTCATGTTCGCTGGATTGGGGCTATCTTTTCTAGTTTTATCTATGGCTAAAATATCCATTAACTTCAACCCTGGTGATAATATATTTAGTAGTAAAATGATAATTGAAGGGATATATTTAATTATTTTATTTAGTGTTATATATCTACTCTACTCATTCAATAAAAAAATAGCTTATGTATCAGTAATTATTTTTGTATCTTCAGGTATAATATTTAATTTTTATAATCATTCTCTAAAAAATCATAGCCAAACTCAAAACGAAATATCAGATAGACTTTCAAAATTTTTAATAAACAAAGATAACAAAATAATTAAAAAGAAAAATATTTATATACTTGTTTATGAGTCATATGCAAGTTTAGAAACACTTGATCATTATGGATTTAATAATCTTCCACAAATAAACTTTTTAAAAAAAAATGGATTTAAAGTTTATCATGGAGTATATTCCAATAGTGCAATATCAATAGGCTCTACATCCAGAATTTTAGATATAAGTGATAAAATTTCTCGAGATGGTAGACATTACACTTCTGGAAACGCTTTTGGTCTAGAAATATTTAAAGCAAATGGCTATAAGACTATGGCATTATTTAAATCCTCTTATTTTTTTGGCTCATCAAAAATAAATTGGGACAAATACTATCCACAGGAAAATATCACAAAATTAGGAGGTAAGACTTTAACTAAAGCTATTTTTGAGGGAGAATTTAGATTTGATATTTTTGATGAAGAGTATGATTATGAAGATTATCTTCAATTAAAAAGAGATTATCTAAGTTCAAGTAAAAAAAAATCATTTTTTTGGACTCATAATCTTTATCCTGGACACTCACAAAATTCAGGGAACTGTTCCCCAACAGAAAAGCAATCATATTTTGAAAGAATGGAAAAAGCAAATTCAGAAATGAAAAATGATATTATAAATATATTTAAGAATGATAAAGATCCTATAATAGTACTTTTAAGTGATCATGGTCCTTATTTGACAAAAAATTGTACATTACTTGAAGAATATGAAATTAGTAAAATTGATAAATATGATATTCAGGATAGATATGGTGCATTTTTAAGTATTTATTGGCCCAAAGATATTTCAAGCGGTGAACAAAATATAGTAGTCACACAGGACATTCTTCCTGCAATACTATCTAATATTACAGATAATAAAAAAATATTTAATGAACTTAAGGTTGAAAGAAAATTTTTTGATCGATTTAAAAGTATTGCTGGTGGTGTAAATGTCGATAATGGCATTATTAAAGGTGGAAAGGATAATGGCAAGCCACTTTTTAATAAAAGAACTTATAAATTAAATGATTAATTTTATTTATATAAAATTTTAGATAATTCTCTCAACACACTATCGGGAAAACTAGTATAAAAATTGATGTTATTTTTTTAAATAAATTTTTTAGAAATTCAACTTTAACTATTTTTTATTAAACTGATTATTTCATTTATTGAAATGATTTTTTTATCAACTTCAAATGCTCGTTGATTTTTTAAAATAGTTTTTACAGTAACTTTCATCGCTGGATAAGCTGCCCTTAATAGTTGATTTGCATAAATAACCATTCTAAATCCATTCTTAATTAAATCTTTTTCATATACTTTTGAGTAAGTAGAGGGTACGCATACAAGGGGTAAATAGAAATTATTTTTTTTAAATTTTCTGGCAAATGAAAATATTTCTTTGGTCGTTTTTTCTTTACTGTGAATTAATATAGCATCAGCACCTGCTTTAGCATATGTTTGAGCTCTTTTTAAAGCGTCATTTATCCCTTTTCCAAGGATAAAACTTTCAATTCTAGCTATTACCATAAAATCTTTAGACTTTCTGACAGTACAAATTTTTTTAATTTTTTTTGCAAATATCGATGGCTTATCCTGCTTAGACTCGTTTTGATTTTTAAATAAAGAGTTTTTTTTAAGACCTACTTTATCTTCTATAATTATTGCTGACACCCCTGATCTTTCTAAAGACCTGATCAAAAAAGATAAGTGTTCTATTTGACCACCATTATCACCATCAAATACCAATGGTTTAGATGTTACATCCATTATACTTTGCAAAGATGCAATACGAGCAGAGAAAGACAGGGAGGAATTATCAGGAAGACCTTTTGTTGCAGAGTCAGTCAAACTTGATGACCACATGCCATCAAAACTAAATATTTTATTTCTTTTGGTAACTTTTGTGTTTTCAATCATCAAACCAGTCAATGAATTATGAGACTCTAAAATTCTCACAATATCTTTTGACTCAATTAATCGTTTTAATCTAGAAACTCTGTTTTCAGGTGTAGAAATAATGTTCGCCATTTCTCTTTTAATTGACGTTGAGGATATATTTTTAGTATATTCTGGTTCTATAAGCCTTCCTCCCCATTTTTTTAATACTTGTATCACTTTTTTTCTAGTTGATTTTTGAATACCAGTTTTCCAATCATTACCGTGAACAACAATATGAGGTTTAATAAGTTTTAGGTTATCAGAGTAATCTAGTGTTTTTTGAGGTATTACTTTTTTGACAAATTTTATATTTTCTAAAATTACTTTTCTTTTATCATAATTTAAATAAGGAATATTTTTGTAACTTGCTATAGCTTTATCTGTTAAAAGGCCAACATAAACATCACCATATGAATTAGCAATTTTTAATATATTTATATGTCCTTTATGCAAAATATCAGCTGACAAACCTACATATACTTTTTTTTTCATATTTAGTTTATCAATTTAATTAATTTAGTCAGATTAATTTTTATAGTATATCTTTTAATTTTGTATACAAAAATTCTTTTGTACAACCAAAATTAAAATAATGTGATTTGACAAAGTTATCAAAATTATTTTTATTTATGTTAAAGTTACTTTGTGCTAAATTAATAACTCTTTCAATTTTATTGAAATCTTCCTTTTTAAAAAAATAACCAAAATTTTTTTTAAATTCATTATCCAATGTATTTAAACTTTTAAAATCTTGATAATCTGAATTATGAATTTTATCATATTCATCTAAATACAGTACTGGTCTTTTTAAAACAACCATATATTCAATTGCTATTCCAGAACTGTCAGTAATTAAACATTTAGCTTTTTGCATAGAAACAATGTTGTTATCATCATAATCAATTTTAAAATTTTTATTGAATATTCTCTCCATTTTATTCAAGATATTTTTTGATCTTTTAAAATGCTCAGGATGGGGTCGAAAAATAACTTTAAAATTTTTTCTTAATAGGCTCTCGGTTAATAGAATAAAATTTTCATTAATAAAGTTTTTCAAATGTTTGTTCCACGATGGTGCAATTAATATTTCATCAGGGCTAATATTTTTTTTTAGATTTTTTTGTAAATAATCAAAATAAAAATAGCCAGTTGAAATTAAATTTTTTTTTTTAAGTTTTTTTAAATTTTCCCGTAACCTAATTTCGTTTATTTGAAATTGACCAATACACATTATTGTATCATAATTATCAAAAGCCCCTGAAGTATAATTTTTAGTTGTACTAACGGGTGCATGAAAGTAATAAATATATTTTTTAATATTTTTAGTCTTCTTTAATAAATTATTATCCAAATCAGTTAATGTTAAAATTAAATTTTCTGCATTAATGTTGCTAAAAATAAAATTAATTAAAAAAGGATTAATATAAAAATTTTTTATCCTATCATCATAAATTATGTCCTGCCTATCCATGCTTAAGTAATATATTTTATTGGGATACATTTCTGCAGTAGTATCAATTAAAATTTTTAAATATTTTTGATAAGATTTATTTTCTGAAAAAAAAATAATTTTTGGAATTTCTTTTTTTGATTCTATTAAGACGTCTAAAGATCGAAAAAAAAATTTTATCTCTAATAAAATATTTTTTAGTAATTTGATCATAAATTTAAAACCATTTGGTAAAACGTAATTTAATAAGAATTAAGATAATTAAGCTTTAAATTAAAAGCAATCGATTACTCAATATCTTTTTTTTTATTTTTATTTATTTTTTTTTTAAAGAAATCTCTAATTTTTTTCCAATAAATTTTTATTGTTAAAGTAGTAGCGGCTAATGCGCCAATAATACCCTGTATAATGATACTCCCCATGCCTGGATCAAAATAGGCGTATGCGTTTGTACTTAATGAAAGAAAAAGAAAAAGAAAAGATAATATTTTATATAACATAGATTTTTTAAGTTACTTTATTGTCATACTAAAATAAAAATTAAATCTTAATAAACCATAGACTTATACTTGCAATATAGGCGCTAATAAATAAAAAAATTATATTTTATAAACATTGTACCATAATTTATTATACTTATTTATCATTTTATTAATTGTAAAATGCTGTCTTATTCTTAATCTTGGATTATTGTATTTTCTTTTATTAATATTGTTAATAGTTTGCTCTATTTTTTTTGCAAGTTTTTCAGGTGAATTTGGTGGCACCACCTGACCCGTTTTGCCAACAATATTAGATGCGTCTCCAACATCTGTAACAACGCAAGGTATTCCACAACTCATTGCTTCTGCAACAACATTTGGGAAACCTTCTCCAAAACTACTGCTTTGAACGTAAATATCGATTGCATTTAATATTTGCAAAACATTATTACTTTGACCAAACAATTTTATTTTATCTGAAAGTTCTAATTTTTTTATTAAGGAATTTAATTCTTTATTATGCTTTGATATCTTGTGGCCAACTAAAATACATAAAAAATTATAATTTTTTAATTTTAATAAATTAAGCGCCCGAATTAAATTAGCATGGTCTTTTTTGGGATCATAACGAGCAATATTACCAATTAATTTTATGTTATTTTTAATTTTTAATTTTTTTCTAAATATTTTTCTTTGCAATCTGTCAGGTTTAAAAATTGATAGATCATAACCGTTAGGAATAAATACAAATTTTTTTTTATCGAAACCTTTAATTTTGTATATTTTTTGAGCTTTTTTTGAATTCAAGATTATAGAAATTGGAATAAAAAAAGATAAATAGGATAATATTTTTACTAGGATTATAGAGGTTAATTTAGATTTTCCAAATTTGAGGTCTGTATAACGAATATTCCATATTATATTTTTAACGCCACATAACTTAGCGGCAATACCACCAATAAAATCTGCATGTATAAGCCAAGTTTGGACAATATCTGGTTTGTAAAATTTTATAAGTTTTAGAATAAAAAAAAACTTAGTAAAAATTGTAAAAATATTTATATTTAGATAATAAGTGTCTACTCCTATTTTTTTTAACAATGGATAATACTTTTCTGGCCCTGTAAGGGAAACAACTACATGTTTATTAATATTGTTATATTTACAAATTTTATATAGCGTTCTTTCAGCGCCACCGTCTCCAAGAGATGTAATAATATGTAAAATTCTCATATTTTTCTAATAATCTTTCTTTGGTAATCAAGCCAAGATTGAAACATCAGTATACACCATAGATGCTGCTCTCTTCCTATTCGGCCATGACTAAAATCTTCCCAAGCAGTACGAACTAGTTTTGTATTGAAATAACCTTCCTGATTTAAGCGACTTTCATTCAGTAAAGACTCGGCCCAGTCTTTAAGTGGGCCGCGCAACCATTCATCAATTGGTATACCAAACCCTTGTTTAGGACGCTCTAATAATTTTTTTGGCACATAACGGTACAAGGTCTCTCGTAAAATCCATTTTCCCAAACTCCCACGGACTTTAAATTGGGAGGGTATTTGTAATGCAAACTCAATTAATTTATGACTCAAAAATGGAGCACGTGCCTCGAGACTTACTGCCATACTGGCTCGATCAACCTTAGTTATAATATCATCAGGTAAATAAGTCTGCATATCTTGATAAATCATTTGGTCAAACAACTTAAAATTGGAAAATGAATTTTTTTGCAAACAAAATGAACTGCCTAGGACAACTTTGTTTTCCTTCCAATGTGTACGTATTAGCTGATAAAACTCAAAATCATTCTTAGCATCTAATGTGCTAAACAGCTTAACTAATTTCGCTTCAAAATCAGGAAATTGTAAATGACGAGGCAAGAAATTTCGAAAAACATTCATATTTAAATTGGACGTTCGTAAAATTTGACGACTTAACATTTTACGCAAAACTAAGGGTATATATTTAATAATATTCCAAATTTTTGGACCAAAAACATGTCTATTATATCCGCCAAAAATCTCATCACCACCATCACCTGTCAAAACGACACCTAAATCTCGACGAGCAATCTGGCTGACTAAAAAAGTTGGTATCTGAGATGAGTCTGCAAATGGCTCATCATAAATTTGTGGTATTTTTGGAATTATAGACAATGCATCCCCCGCAGTTGGGTAAATAGTTGAATGGTCTGTACCTAAATAATTGGCAATTTTGTTAGCATGTTGAACTTCATCAATTTCACTATTTTTATTACCAATCGTATAAGTCTTCACGGGCTTAGATGAAACTGCTTGCATCTGAGCAACAACCATTGTTGAGTCAAAACCTCCAGAAAAAAAAGCCCCAATAGGAACATCAGCTTGCATTCTTGAGGCAACTGTATTTCGTAATAGTTTGTCTAGTTCAGCTATAAGTTCTTCAGCACTAATATCAGATTGTGAATGATTAATATTAGCGTCAAACTTTCCAGCAAGGGACCAATAACATTGTGAAGTTGATACTTTTCTACCTCTGTCGCTAATTACTACATAATGCGCTGGTAGAAGTTTTTTAATACCTTTGTAGATACTGTATGGACTTGGAACATTATTATATTTTACAAATAGTGCGAGTGCATCTCGATTAATTTCACCTTGCCATTGTGAATGCGCAGTAATAGCTTTAAGCTCTGAAGCAAACAAAAAACTATCTCCATTATGTCCATAATAAAGTGGTTTTTCACCCATTCGATCTCGAGCTAAGTATAACTGTTGTTCGTATTTATCCCAGAGAGCAAAGGCAAACATTCCGTCAAGATTATTTAAACATTTCTCAATGCCCCAATGACGTAGTCCAGCTAATAGAGTTTCAGTGTCCGAATGTCCAAGCCAATTGAATGACCCACCTTCTTTTTCAAGCATATCACGTAATTTAAGGTGGTTATATATTTCACCATTAAATACCAATACGAAACGACCACATGGTGAAATCATAGGTTGTTTGCCTGCACGCGATAAATCTAAAATCGATAACCGACGATGAGCAAAACCCAAATTAGCTTTTTCATCAATATAGATACCATTGTCATCCGGTCCTCTGTGAATAATGGCATTAGACATTAATGAAAGATCATTTTTCAATGATGAATTAATTGACCAAATTCCAGCTATACCACACATAAATTATATATATAAAATTCGTTTTATATGAATAAATTAGTTATAACAAACAATTTACTTTTGAGGTTTAAAACCAGTATAATAATAATAGTATAAAAAACCTATTACCAGCCAAAATACAAAATGCCGTGCATAGAAATTAAATAAGCTACAAATAAAAAAGGCTACAATAATAGTGGCAAGCAAATTATCTCTGTTTTTTATAGATTTAAATAAAGCAGCAAAGATTACAAAATAAAGAATAATTGGAACTATAATACCAAATTGCATTGAAAGATCTAAAAAAGTATTATGTGCTTCTGAACCTTGAAACGCATATTCGAGACCACTGAACGAACCTACCCCCAATCCAATAAATGGTGAGTGTAAAGTTGCTAAAAAACCATTATACATTAATTTCAGCCTCACTAAATCGCCATCTGCAGATTCTAAAAAAATAATTAATTCTTGGAAGTAATAAAAGATAGCTAAGGCCACTAGACCAATTAAAACAATAGACATTATATACATACGTAAGAAAAAATTTAATTTGATATAATTAAAAATTGATAAAAAAATAAATGTAAAAATCATAGAAGCAATAATAACTAAAAATGTATCACTGCGACTTTCTAATCCAATATAAATTAGAAATGGCAAACTTAAAAAGAAAAGCTTTCTTCTAAAAGCCACAAGCATCAACATTAAAGAAGTAATATAGATTATTAATTGGTTTGGGTTATTAGAAAACCCTGAATATCGACCTGGATCGTAAATGCTTATTTCAAACCAGAGAGCGTAAAAATTCATTATGATAAAAATTACCAAAAATACCAAACTAGCTAATTTCAAGTTAATCAGATCTGCTCTTATTGACTCAGTGATTAGAAAAATCAATGTAATGCCTAGTATAAAACTTAAAACATATATTTGATAGCTGATTTGAGAGTTTGATAAATAAATAGAATAAAGAATAGTTGTTAATGGCAATACCAAGAAGGTTGAAAATAAAAGATAAGACCTAGTTATAAATTCATAGAAATTATTTTTTTTTAAAAAAAAATATGGGGATTTACAAAATAAATACAAAATAATAACTAAAAACAAAAACTCTGATAAACCTACAAAACCAAAAAAACGAAGCGATGTAGCATGACCAGTTGCTGCTGCAATACCAAGTAAAACCCCAAATATATTTGGTTTAGAAATTTTTAAATTTGTGTAATACATAATTACATTTTTTTAATTTCTGAAAGCATTTCTAAAGCTAGCTTACGCCTTGAATACTTTAATATTTCATCAATATTTGGCTTATACCAACTCACATTTGTTGGTTTTTTTATCAATTCTAATAAAATTTCTGGCAAGTTTTTGATTTCATTTGGACCTACAACTATTCCAGTCCCTGTTTGACTTAAAACCTGTCCTATTTCATATTCGGGACAACTTCCAACACAAAGAATTGGACGACCAGCGACCATATATTCAAAAAGCTTTCCAGTTAAGGTGCCTCTAGCATCTGGATGTGAGCTTTCTAACAATAGTAAAATTCCTGCATTTTTCTGGGCATCAAGGGCTATTTCACGCTTAACATGTCCCATTATGCGAACAAATGGTTTAAATTTGGATTGCTGAGCATATTCCTTTGCAACTTCAATTCTGTCACCATAAAAATCTACAGTGATATCACCAAAGTTTATCTGATTTGTTTCTATAAGATGAGAAATTGCATCAAGTAAAGGTTTCGGATCTCTAAAAACGCGGTAAATCATTCCAGTATAAATAATGCGCAGAGGTTTTTTAATCTTTATATTAATTTTAGAGCTAATTTTTTTTATCTTTTTTTCATCTGCATCAAATCCATTTGGAACCTTGTAAACTGGTTTTTTCAATAAGTAAGATAACTTATTAACCATATCTTCAGAAACAGTTGTAATTTTATCTGCATACTCACCAACGCTAGACATTTCTTCTGATACTATAGACTTACGAAGTTTTTCAGATATTTTTAGCATATAATTGTTACTCCAAAGATCACGATAATCTGCTATCCATTTAATCTTTGGATTTATCTTTTTCATATCCATAGCAATTAAATGAGCGGAAGCTGGTCCAAATGTGCTGATAACATAATCAGCATTTTTTGAGAGTTTTATAGCATAAGGTTTAGTGGCCAAACACCATGAAGCTCGGGGATCAATAATAATATTTAATTTTTTAGTTAGCAGAGAAATTAAGCTCTTTGAGATAGATCGTACCCAGGGTATTTTAAATATTTTACTTAAGAAATTAGCACCTTTTTTTTTATTTGAAGTTTCAATAATAGATATTGGCAATTGAGGTAAGGATAAATCTAAAGGTTCATCGAATGGTTGCTTAGCCGCAGTAAGTACGGTGACTTTGATACCTTGTTCCGCCCAATATTTTGCCCATGAGTAAGGACGATGTACGCTAATTGAGTTTCGTGGAGGCCAATCATAAGTAATAATTACTATATGCATTTATTTATTATATTAATTTTAACTAAACAATAATACATTTTTTTATATAAAAAATAAACCATTGTTAGTTAACTTAGAGAATTATTCTTTTATATATCTTTATTTAGATTGATGAGTTCAATTTTGCCCAACGACAAAAATTAATTTTTCGCCACACCTCTGTGCTGAATGTAGTTTTACCACTCAAAATTTTTTTAACTACATTTCGACTTTTTGTTGCATTAAGAAAAGGTAATTCATCTAATACTGATAACCATCGATCAATTTCCATACGCTGATCCAATAGCCACTCTTGCTCTGGAGTTTGAAAACCTATTTTATCACGACGATTAAGAATTTTATCCGGAACTATACCTTGCATAGCGGCACGAAAGATATGCTTGGTCTCACCATCAGGACTAAGCAAGTAAGACTCTGGAAGTTGCAATAAGAATTCTGCTATATCGGTTGTCAAAAAAGGAACACGGCTTTCTATAGACCAGCGCATTGAATTACGATCGCCATGTCGTAACAATGATGTCAAACCATAGCCTGTCAACGAATGACGTAAAGCATCAGCTAAACGACGGCCATGCGCATCAGGAGGCGACTTGCGTCTTTTTGGAGGGCTAAGACGAATACCTTTTTTAGAAAGATACTTAATATTCAACCAACTTGGTGTTGGTGATCTACCCATAATTCTATAAGCGAGACTAATTAAAAAATTAGGAGTTAGTACACGCATAAGCATAACAAAAGCATCAAGATAACTTCGTCCTGGCCAATTAGCCCAGCGGATAAGAAATTTAAAAGCACTAAAGTATTGATTCTGATCTAATAAACTGTGGACTGCATCTGATGGATATCCACTATACCCCGCTAATAATTCATCTGCACCCTGTCCATCCAAAGTAACTTTGATTTTATATTTATGAGCTTCTTTAAATATACAGTATTGGGCGTAAATACTAGTACTACCAAAAGGTTCTCCCTGTGTTCGAATTAAATCATTTATATCATTACCCAGTTCTTTTGATTTCACTTCTGTTTTATGCGAAACGGCACCCACTTTCGTGTTAACGATATCTGCCCAAGCTTCTTCATCAACTGTAGAACCACTTGCAACATAAGTAAAAGTATGAATTGGCATATCTGGTTTGAGGTTGCGCATAGCACACACTACTGCTGAAGAATCGATGCCGCCTGAAAGAGCCGCACCTACTGGCACATCACTTCGAAGATGAAGACGTACGTTATTAAGAAACATTTCACGAAGCTGCGCAGCTGCATCTTCAAAACTTAAATCAGTTCGTTCTTTAATTGATGGCCACCACCAACGCTCGTGAGCAGCAACATGCATGGTCTTAAGATTAATGCGTAGCCAGTGACCAGGTAGCAAATGTTTAATATTATTATAAAAAGTACACTCCTGATTATCATAATGGCCATAAACCAGATAATCATAAGCCTGCTGCAAATCTAAGTTAGGCTTAGATGGTAAAAGCTTGAGCAAAGCTGGAATCTCAGAAGCAAAATAAATAGATATTTGATCCAATGAATAAAAAAGCGGCTTGATACCGAAAGCATCTCGAACCAGTGTTAGTGATTGATCTTCACGATCAAAAACTACGAAAGCGAACATTCCTTTCAAGCGACGCAAGCCTGAAACGCCCCAGCGCTCCCAAACAGCTAATAATACTTCGGTATCGGATTTAGTGCGAAATATATAACCAATCTTTTTTAATTCAGTGCGTAATTCTCGATAGTTATAGATCTCTCCATTAAAAATAATAGTATAACGTCCATCGCCAGAATACATTGGTTGGTGTCCTGCTGATGAAAGGTCAATGATTGACAGCCTTGTATGACCCAGTGACAATGAACCTGGTGGAAGGTCATTATCACGTGGAATAACAAAAGTATCTAGACCGGTATCATCAGGGCCACGATGATGAAGAGCATGTTGCGTAGATAAGAAACGAGATCTAAGAGTTTCTTGATCTTCACTAACTTTCAAGGAATAGTATCCAAAAAGGCCACACATAATTTTACTAACTTCTTCCCAAGGCTAAAATATAGTATCGCACAAAAATAAGTAGTAAAGAAGCTAAAAATGACAATGTTGATATTATCGGAGAACTTTTTAAAAGAAAGGCGGATAATAATAAAGGTGATACGCAAATAATGGATAATAAAAAAGCAGATAACATTGGTTTTAAAATTATATAAGAGGAATTCTTACTAAGATGAGCAACCCAAATAAGTAAAGCTAAATAACATCCAACATTTGCAACTGATAAGGTCATAATTGTTTTTGTGGCATCTCCGAACGAAATTCCAACTAAAACTGCAATAAGATTTGTCAAAAACAAAATTGTTTGCCAGGTAAGTGATTGACCCATTTTTTCAGTAACCACAAAGATCGTGCTTAAAGGAGATGATATAAACTGAAAATATAACCAGGGAGTTATCCACTTTGCAAACTCACCAGCTTGGCGCCAATTCTCTCCAAAAATTATTGAAAATAATTCAGGACCAGTTAAAAAAATTAAAAAAGCTGGTGGCAATCCTATGTGTATTAATTTTGAACTTATTTTTTCAACGAAGACTTTTAGTTTGCCTTCTCTATTTGCTTCTGGTGCGCTGGATAAAAAAACTTGACCAACTGATCCACCAATTAGTGATATTGGCATTTGTAATACTCTCTCAGCAAGACTTAATAAACCTGCAACTATTGGTCCAAACATTGAAAATATAACAATCGTTGGTATTTTTAAGCTTGCTGTATCTATAAACCCACCCCAGGTTGAAAAAAGGGGGAACTGTCTATAACGCTTTGCAACCTTGAAAATCCCATCTCGACTCACATGCTTAAAAGCGCTCATCCTCAATGAAAGTTGTGCAAGCCTAGCAGTTCCAAAACTATGTCCTACAATTTGTCCTACTATCAATCCAATACCTCCTAATTTAAATGCTGTGAATTGAGTCACTATAAGTGCAATAGTTTGGGCAAACTTTGTGCTAGCAATTGCACTAAAGAGCTTAGTACGAATTGCCCAGTAGTTAAATATTGTATAGGTTCCTGATAGCAGTACACTTATAGGCAGTAACCATAAAATGTAAGTTAATGAAGGAACACCTAGTAATTCAGCAATAACATCACTGAATACTAGAACTAATAATCCGGTTATTATAGATGTCAAAATAACTAGTAGCAAGCCAAGGATAGCTATATTAGCAGCTTCAACTTCATCTTTTGGAAGTGGAATCGCTAATTGATAACGTAAACTCGATATAACATTTAATAATGCAAGTAGGCTGACATAAATAGCGAGTAAGCCAAAATCCTCGGGAGCATAAATTCGTGTGAGAATTGGTGCTGCAATAACTAATAAAATTTGTTCACCAGTAGTTCCACCGACAAGCACACTCACTCCTCGCATAAAAGAATTTTTAGGCAAAAACTTTTGAATAAATAATTTTAATCGTTCAATCACTTGGTTAATTCTGCAACTATCGCGTTTGATGATTTTGCATCTCCGTAGATGTGTTCTATTTGTTCATTACATATGAATGAGGTGTGCCAAGCATTAAGGATTTGTTCTTTATTTGCACCAGTGAGTTTATTCCAACCCAACTCAACTGTTTCCACCCACTCGGTTTCATCACGTAAAGTTATACAAGGTACTTTATGAAAATAAGATTCTTTTTGTATACCACCAGAATCGGTAATGATCAACTTGGCACTCATCTGTAAACGTTGCATTTCCAAATAAGATAGCGGTTTTAAAATAGTTAAACCTTGCAGAGCATCGGCGTTTAATTGCTGTTCAATTTTTTTTTTTGTGCGAGGATGTAATGGTAAAATTAAAGGTAAACTTTTTGCTATTTCTCGTAAAGCACTTAAAATATTATTTAGACACTTAGGATCATCAGTATTTTCTTGTCGATGCATAGTGCATAATACATAATTATGGTGTTGCAAATTAAATGCATCTAAACTGATCTCTGCTTTGGCGCGATCACGATAATATAATACTGCATCAAACATCACATCGCCAGTCTTGATAATACGCTGCAACTCAGTTTGACCTGATGAACTAATTACTGAAAATGGAAAGCCTTCTTTGTTTAGATTGTTCACAGCAGTTTGTGTTGAACATAGTAACAAGCTAGATACGCGATCAGTAAGTATACGGTTGATTTCTTCTGGCATGATAGGATTATTTGAACGCATTCCAGCCTCAACATGAGCTAATGGGATATGAAGCTTTGAGGCTGCCAAGGCTCCAGCTAATGTAGAATTGGTATCTCCGTAAACCATCACCCAGTCAGGCTTTTCTTTCTTGATCAAAGTCTCAATACCTTCAATCATTCTTCCCGTCATAGCGCCGTGACTTAAATTTGAAATATTTAAGTTGTAACGTGGATGTGGAATATCAAGTTGATCAAAGAAAATATCTGACATATTGCTATCGAAGTGCTGACCGGTATGTATGATAATTTCTTTAATATCATTTTTTTTTTTAATTACTCTGCTAACATTAGCTGCTTTGATAAACTGGGGTCGTGCACCAAGAACAGTTAAAAGTTTCATGTAATTTTTAATACTATTTTTTTAATCATGAACCTAACTTCATGACATTGTTTACAATATAATCAATCTGACCATCATCTAAAAATGAGTTCATAGGTAGGCTTATAACTTCTTTAGATGCTTTTTCTGAAATTGGAAAATCATCATGTTTACTCTTTAAGTATCTAAAACATTCTTGCAAATTAAGAGGTATTGGATAAAAAACTGATGTTGGAATTCCTTGATCTTTAAGTTTCAATTTTAAATTATCTCTATTATTAACTCTTAAAGTATATTGTGCCCAAGCACTTGTTCTATTTTTTTTAATGATTGGAGTTTGAAAAATTTTTGATAGTTTGTTTGAGTATTTATCAGCTACTCTTTGACGATTTTTTAATTCTGTTCTAAAATTTGGTAATTTAGCCAGCAAAATAGCTGCTTGCAAAGTATCTAGGCGCCCCCCTATTCCAATCAACTGATGATGATAACGTTTATTTTGACCATGAACTCTAAGAAGTTTGATTTTATTTGCATACTCTTCTTTATTTGTAAAAACCGCACCACCATCTCCGTAACACCCTAGAGGCTTTGATGGAAAAAAACTTGTCGTAGAAATATCTCCTAAATTACTATCAGTTTTATTATTGTAAGTTGAACCAAAACTTTGAGCACCATCGATAATCACTTTTAAATTATACTTTAAAGCTATTGATTGAATATGCTCTAAATCTGCAGGTTGACCATATAAACTCACTGGCATAATAGCTTTTGTTTTTTTTGTAATTGCTTTCTCAATTAATTTTGCATCAATATTAAAAGAGTCTGGTTCAATATCGACAAATACAGGTTTTGCCCTTAATAAAGCAATCATCTCTCCTGTAGAGATCCAGGTAAAAGGTGTTGTAATTACTTCATCATCAGGCTGAATATCAATTGCCATTAAAGCAAGTAACAATGCATCAGTTCCTGATGAACAGGTAACAGTATATTTTGCACCAGTAAATTTTTGCAACTCTTGTTCAAGTGTTTGCACTTCTTCACCTAGTATATAATTAGATTTATTTAATACATTTTGAATATTAGTATCAATTTCTTTTTTATAAGTTTGATACTGTAATTGTAAATTAGCAAAGTCAATCTTCATATAATTTTTTTCCATGTATTAAATTTTTTTAGTACTTTAATTTGTTGATACTCTGTCATAGGTTTATTGGCCATTTGATAATTTAAAATTTTTTTAGATTTAATATTATCATTTTTTTTTAAGTATTTTTTACATATCTTTTCAAGTTCTTCTAATTCAGCTAGGTTAATTTTATGCTTTATGTCTTCTATTCGATCTTCTAAGTTAATTTTTACTTCTTTTTCAAATATTCTTTTTCCAGCATCAATTTGATTATCTATAAAATGAGTTGTTACATACGGTTTTATGTTTTTACTAATACTCCACAATAACCCATCTAATCCACTTGCCTCAGGAATTTTTCCTGGATGAAAATTAATAATTCCATATTTTAAAGATTTTATAATATTTGATTTTAAAATCCTTGCTCCTGCAATTATTCCCAAATTAGCATTTGTATTTTTAATTATTTTAATTGTTTTATCTGAATTATGATCAGATGTATAAAATGGTATGTTGTATATCTTACATAATTTTCTTGGTTCAAAAATAGGTCTGATAGGAATATTCTTATTGTATATTTTTTTTGGTAAGTTCAGCTTAATTTTGTTGGCTCCAATATATGCAGAAATTTTAATATTATTTTTTTTTAAAATATGAGTAAAGTTCTCACATTTTAAATGGGGGAAATCATATCCAAAAACAATAACTCTAAACATTATGAATTTGTTTTATAAGCTAATGAAGCAGCAGTTAATACTTTAAGCACTTTCAATCCCTCAAATGCATCTGTAAATGGTTTCAAGTTATTTTCTACTACATTAATAAAATGCTGGCATTCATTTTTTAAAGGTTCTTCCTCTGTAACTTTAATATATTCTTCTTTAGTTTTTTTAAGATTTAATTCTTTTAATTGATCTATTGCATAAGAATGTAGTACTAATTTTTCATTCCAAGGTTTAGTATCATCAAATACTAGCATCCCAGATTTTCCAAATACAACTAATTTAACTTCTTTATATGGGTTAAGCCAAGAAACCTTGATGTCAGATTTTAAACCTGATTTAAATTTCATATGAATTGAAGCTATGTCCGCGAGATTATTTTGTAAGACGTTAATTGATTTGCAACTAACAAGCTCTGGATCTTCGCCCGCTAAGGATAAGATCATCGATACATCATGTGGTGCAAAACTCCAAGTTACATCTTCTTTTGATCTAACAATTCCAAAACTTAAACGATTAGAACAAATATAATTTAATTTACCAATATTATCATTCTCTACCATTTTTCTAATAGTTTTGAATATAGGATGGTATTGTAGTAAATGACCTACCATCAATTGGACATTATTTTTTTTTGAAGTAGCAATCATTAATTTAGCTTCATCTTCATTTAGGGCTAATGGTTTTTCTACAAATACATGCTTGCCTTTATTCATTGCTTTGACTGCCATTGAGGCATGCATTTGTGCCGGAACCACAAGTGCAACACCTTTTATATCAGCGTTATCTAAGATTTGTTCAAAAGAGGAAGCTTGGGTTTGGTATTTTTTAGATAACGTATTTGTAATTGACTGGTTTATATCACATATAGAATGTAACACACCCAATTCATAAAAATTTCTAACTAAATTTTTACCCCACTGTCCACAACCAATAACGGCAATATTTTTTTTCATATATTTTATATTCGACTTTTTATAGGATCATTTTTTTGAATTACAATTTTTTAAAAAATATATTTAGTTACTATATTGAGATGTATTTTTATGTTTAAATCTATAAACGGTATCTATAAGAAAAACAAAAAAAATTGCCAAGAACAAACCGGTTGTAAATCCAAAAAGTGTAAAAAATAATGCAGATTTTGAGATTTGAATAGGTTCAGAGGCTTTCTCTAAGATAGGATTAAATCCTTGATTGAAACTCTCATATTTATCTTTCATTTGCTCAAATTTTTGTAACTCATAATTGAGTACTTTGAATCCTTTCAAGAAAAAATTTTTAAAGTTTTGTGGTTCAAAATTATATCCAGGTTGTGGAAATTCATAATTCAATTGCTTCGCAAGTTTTATTTGCTCATTATAAATTAAAATTAATTCTTGGGTATTCCTTGAATATATTTCAGCCATATCCATTCCTACTATTTGATTTGTATAAAGAATGTAGTCATTTAAAAACTCTTGACCAGGCAAAGGTTTTGAAAAATCTAAAGTGTACAATAAAAATTTGTTTCTTTTTTTATATTCATGATTAAATTTGCCTTTAAAATAATCTTCAATATTAATATTGTTTTTTTTAATATGAGATTTAAATCCATTTATTTTTTTATATTGTTCTACAAAAGCCATTAGATGATCAAATGATGATAGCTTTGCTTGAAAATTAGTATTAAACGCGTTAATAGATTTTTTCTCATCGATAAAAAATTCTTGGTATGCTTTAAATGAATAAACTTTCTTCTGATTTATTTTAATTTTTGTTTGGTAAAATTTTGTTTGATTCGTGCCGTAAGTATAAAACGCAACTGTAAAACTTAAAACAATAATGAGAACATGAAATTTTTTTCTCCATAATGTTTTAATGAATTCACTTAGGTCAATATCATCTGGATGTAAATTTTTATTTATAGTACTCATTTAATTTGACTTTATACATTAATTTTAAAGGCTTTCATTAAAAAACTATACATATATAGCTTTTTTAAAAACTATAAAAATCTTTTACAATCTCACTTTTTTTTCTCTCGCTTTGTTCACTACAATACATATCCAATAAAACTTTTTTTAGAACAAATGCACTCTTAATACTCTTATTATTAATAATTTTTTTTAATTTGGAAGAAAATTTAAAATTATATTTTTTAACAGCTTGTTCGTGTTTTTTTAATTTATCGATTATTTTATTAGAAAATTGAAATCTACCTGATATGTCACTAAGTCGAATCTCGTTCTTGTAGATCATCTTATTTGTAAGATTATTAAAAAATATTTCCTTAACAATTTGTTTGATTAGGATAAACCTTCCATCAAATATTGAGGTAGTTTTTCCGAATTGAGAAATTGTATAGTGCCTCATGGTTCTTACCCAAAAAGGTTTGTTGTCTAAATTATAGCAGTAACCACCTGATTCTATCACTCTATTTTCTAATTTTTGGTGACCATAATCATAGGAAGAAAAAAAATTTTGATTAAAAATTGAATATAGTGCCTGAATACTATAATTTTTTTTTCTAACTCTTATAAATTTTTTTTTAGACGGATAAAAATACATTCCTTCCGGTGTATCTATCAAAACTTTCTCATATTTTCTAACAAAATTGCTCTTTTTGAGGACATTAAGTACATTAATTATATAATCATTAGAAAATACATCATCAGCATCAATTCTTATTTCGATAATTTTGTCATTTGCTTTAACGCCAATATTTTGAAAAACCTTTTTAATATTTGGTCTAGTTGCTTTTTCTAAAAATGGGTCATGAATATGTATGTGCAATAAATCTGGGGGTGCTAATTTTTTAATTTTTTCACATATATAGTGAGGAGTATTTATATCTATTAAAATAATCCATTTTGTTATGTATTTTTTTTGTACATTTATAGATTTTGCTAAAAAATTCTCTAGATAGACAATTTCTCTTTCGTAAAAACTTTCTAGACTTTGGCATATTCCAAAACGAGTAATGATATAAACTTTCATATTTTTTTTAAACTACTTTAATAACTTATTTTTTAAAGATTCTTGATATTTTTTATACAGTCTATTGTATTGACCAAAATCATAACAAGTTATATTTGACATATTGAGTTCATAACTTAATGCAGAAGCCGTTGTTCCACCAACTAAAACAACAAGTGGATCATTGTAATTTTTAGACTGGTTTGTAATTTCCTTTAATATTTCATCAAACCTTTCAAAAGCATTTTTTTCAGGTATTTTGATGATTTTTTTAGGTTTTAAAAATGCCGGAAAATCTGGATTTTTTCCCTGTAAGGGGCCAGCATAGATTACATTACGACCATCAAATAAACTTTCTAAAAGTTTTAAATAATCATCCATATTTTTATCTAATACTTCAATGACTCTAAAGCAGTAAGGCGACGCATATAACTGATTTTGTTTTACTAAAAATCTCATAGCTAAACTTGCTGCACCTCCAGGATACCAATTGGGTATTCCTCTTTTTTTCTTATAACCAGAAAATAATGAATCTAATGGTAAAGCTAAAAGATAATTCTTAATCGTCGTAGAATTATAATTTTTACAATTATTCACCAATCTATCTCTCAATGCCTTATTATATTTTTGTGTTTTTGGAGAGTTGCCAACCATTAAACCTAATTCACTATTGCCATTCCTAATAATGCCAACTTTTGGATTATTTTTTAAATATAACAACGTTTCTCTATCAGAGAGTAAATTTTTTTTAATTAACTCATGCATATTTAGCCACTTATGCTTCGATGACAACCAAAGCATTGATAAATGATATATTTTAAAAAATTGCAATTTTAATAAATTAATTGATCTAAAAATCATCAGTGATTTAATGCTGCAAAAAAATTTTTTAAATAAGTTGTGCCTGATTTCATTTGAGTAAATAAAATAATAGAATTCTGGAACCACTCCTGTTGCAAAGAATGTGTGTTTCGATCTAAATATGAATTAATTTTATTTCTAATAAACTCTTTTATTCTCCAAAAAAAGTCTTTTAAGAAAAGCATGTTAGAAAGAAAGTATTTAAAATTTTATTTAATTATATTAATCTTATAAACTATTATTATCTACTTAACATCTGCAAACATCTACAATTTAAATAAATTGTATAATATATAACCACAGTAATGAATATTTATATATTTTCTACAAAACAAGTAAATATCATAAAACTAAATCAATTAAAGCTAATACGAATTTAATTAAATCTGGAATTTATCTTATTTATCAAAATTATTTAAGATTGAATAGTTTTTGCGATCAAAGTTTGCCTTTGGAATTTTTGATAATGAAAATATTTAGCTCTTTTCATTAGACCAATTATATCTGTCTAATTTTGAAGATAACAATGATTTATTTGTTGATATTAGTATTTTTGAATTAAATTTTCTTCTAGCAACTTTATCCATTATTAACAGTGATTTTTGAATATTAAATTTTAAAAATTCTTTGGTAGCAGTTTTGTGAAATCCACTTCCCTTTTGCTGAACATTTAAGTCTTTAAAATTCATTTCATTTTTTTTCCAGAAATATTTTCTATTTTTCAAATCAACGCCAAGTAATATGATCTTTGAAAATCCTAGTATCATGCCAATAGATACAGCTCTTTCTATACTTGAGCCTATTCCTAAACTACATACATTTGATTTTCTACTTGATTGGATAACGTACTCAAGTGTTTTAGCAAACTCTAATTGGATATTTTTTTTTATTATATTTGGCCTAAGATATTCATAAAAAAAAACCCTTGGATGTTTTGCTATTTTTGACCATTCTTTCATTTCAGTTAAGTTAAATTGTGAACAATAAATCATGAAAACTGGCTTTTTTTTTTTATTATTTAATAGAGCTGTAATGCGATCTTTGTATTTGAAATTTAAATCTTCAAAACCTCTAAGTTCATTATATTTGTTTGATTTTAATTCTAATAAGTAAAAATCTGCTATAAATTTATGAAAAATCCATTTGTTAATTCCTACACTTATATTTTTACTTATTTCTTTAAATTTATAAAAATTTAAATCCCTTATTGAGGGACCACTTCCCAAAATGAAAATTTTGTTAATATTTTTTGTTTTTTTATGAAGAAAATTTATAACTAATTTTTTTTTATAATTTTTTAAATATAAATTTTCGATTCTTTGTAACCTATATTTTTTAACATAATATAAAATATTTAAATATAGTGAAGTAGAGAAAAAAAAATAAACAAAAATCTTTGCAATATTTAACATTTCTTTAATAACAATTTTCTAATTTCTCAAGATACTCGTAACTATCAAGTTTCATTATTTTATCGAAAATTTTATCACCAAAAATTTTTTTATTATTATATATTTTTTTAAGAAATTCATGATGTTGCATTGGATCGTGATCTAGAAAGCTTATCAATTGCTGTTTTTTTATTTCTTCACCTTTTTGGTAAAAATTTGAGCAATAATGTTTGTCTCTATCACTTAGAAACAAATCTGAATTAAAAATTTTAATCTTTTTCAGGTTAGTTTCTAATAAATCTAGCAATACCATTGGCAATACATTAAAAGATGAGTTAAACAAAAAATTATTATAATTTTTAGCCATCTTAACTATGAGATTTGGATTTTCATATTGAAATTTATATGCTTGGTTTGGTTTTTTATATTTAAAAATAACAAACTTAACATTTCTTGATAATTTAATTTTTTTTGAAAATAAATTTTCAGATATATTACCATTTAAAAAGGTAATATCTGTCCTTGAACCCATTTTCTTTTCGTCTAATATATTGGTAGATATGTGATTAAATCTTAGAATTAAATCATATGAATCTATTTCTAACCCACTATTATGTTCGTTATAACAAGGGCCAACAATAGCTAGAGTTTTGTTTTTTAAAGTCTCAAAATACTCTCTTTCATTATTTGCAAAAGCTCGATGTTTTAGGATATTTATCGAAAAGTCTTGATTTTGATTTTGGTATAAAAGAGATAAATAATAGTTAATTAGCTTTTTGTTGAAATTATATTCTAGCGGGTTTTTTTTTAAATGCTCTACAATATTTTCTGTATTTAAAATTTTATCAAGCCGTGCTCTTGACTTATTCTTATTATGCAAAAGGGGCCAAGTCTTAGCCTCTAATATACTACAGATTGATTTCTTTCTGCAAATTCCTCCCAAGGTCATTTTTGATTTAATGTAGAATAAATCTCTAAGTCTTAACCAGGAGTGAAATTTCATTGAATGTGACGATAAACTTATAAGATGATTTACTAAAAAAGATTTGTTTTTTTTTTTATCACTAGTGTCAAATAAATAATTAAGTAAAACGGTGTAGAAATTTTGATTATTAGTTTTAAAATTAATCCCAAATGATAAAAATATCTTTTTAATTTTATCTTCAGAAAATTTGTTCCTCTTGGCATGTAAAAGTTTTGTTAAAATTGTATTGGCATTTTTTATTTTATAATAATTTACCCTAAAAAAAAATTTTTTGTGGGGTAATAAAATATATGCAAGTTTTGTTAGCATTGATACGAAATATTTCATATTTAAACTTTAGTTTTTATATTAATAAAACTGATTTAAAATCTATTAAAAATTAATTCTTTAAATTCTTTTATCTGAAATTTCATCATCTAAAATGTATTTAATATCATAAATGATAGAATCTGGTTTTCCAAGTTTTTTGATTTTTGAAGATTGTAATTTTTTAAATTTGTCGTGTGCTACAGCAAATATTATCGCATCGTATTTTCCTTCCATTGGATGCTCAATTAGTTTTAAATTATAACTCTCTAAAACTTCATTTTTATCTGCCAGGGGATCATACACATCGATAATTGCTTCATACTTTGTTAATTCATTTACTAAATCTATAACTCGAGTATTACGAATATCTGTACAGTTTTCTTTAAATGTAAAACCCATTATTAAAATATTTGATCCAAGAACTTTTATTTTTTTTTCTTTCATTGCATCAATTATGCTTTGAACAATAAAAAAACTCATATTATTATTAATTTCACGTCCTGCTGTAATCATCTGTGGCTTATGCCCAATTTCATTTGCGCAATGAAGTAAATAATAAGGATCAATACCTATACAATGTCCACCAACTAGACCTGGCCTAAATGGAAGGAAATTCCATTTTGTCTCAGCAGCTTCAAGTACAGACTTTGTATCGATTTTTAATTTATTAAATATTATCGAAAATTCATTGATCAGAGCTATATTTACATCTCTTTGAATGTTTTCTATTACTTTTGCAGCCTCTGCAACTTTAATACTTTGAGCCAGATATGTTCCTGCTTCAATAATTTCTTTATAAAGATCATCAACCTCTAAAGCTATATTTGGTGTTGACCCAGAAGTTATCTTTTTAATCTGAGATAAGCGGTGATTTTTGTCACCTGGATTAATTCGTTCAGGTGAATAACCACAGTAAAAATCTTTGTTAAAAATTAAATTAGATTCATTTTCTAAAATTTGTACACAAATATCCTCTGTAACTCCTGGATAAACAGTTGACTCGAATATGACAAGATCATCCTTTTTCAAAACAGAACCAACCATGTTGCAAGATTTCTTTAATAAAGTTAAATCTGGTTTTTTTTCATTGTCTATTGGGGTTGGGACGCTAACAATGAAAATGCCACAATCTTTAATATCATTTATTTTGTATGTTAAAGATAGTTTATTTGAAGATTTAATTTCTTCAGTTGAAAATTCTAAACTTGAATCGTTCCAATTATTCAATTCGTTAATTCTTTTTTCATTTATATCAAAGCCGACAGTATCTCTTTTTTTTCCAAACGCTAACGCAACAGGTAATCCCACATAACCTAACCCTACAACTGCTATTTTAGTTTTTTTATAATCCATTTTTTGTGTATTTTTAAATTTTATAGTGTTCTTTATACCACTTTACAAAATGAGCTATTCCCTCTTTAAAATTAGTTTTCGGACTATAGCCAGTTAAATTTTTTAAAAAAGTTGAGTCTGCCCACGTAGCCTGTACATCGCCAATTTGCATTGGCATATAATTTTTAATTGCACTTTTGCCAATGCATTCTTCTATTGCCTCAATAAAATCAGTTAATTTAATTTTTTGTGAATTTCCAATATTAACCACTCTAAAAGGGGCAACAGTAGAATTGCCAAGTCCACTCTGGCCTTTATCAGATTTTAATGGTGGTTTATTTAATAATAAGAAAATTCCATTCACTAAATCTTCAACGTATGTAAAGTCCCTAAACATTTCGCCATTGTTATAAATATCAATTGGTTCATTATTTAATATTGATTTTACAAATTTGAATAATGCCATATCTGGTCTGCCCCAAGGACCATATACTGTAAAAAATCTAAACATTGTAATTGGCATTTTCCATAAATAAGAATAGGAATGCGCCATGTTCTCGTTTGCTTTTTTTGTTGCTGCATAAATCGAAAGTTGCGTCTCTGTCTTTTGGCTTTCATCAAAAGGCATATTAGTGTTAGCACCGTAAACAGATGAAGTTGATGCCATCAAAAGATGTTTGACTTTTAATTTTTTTGCTATTTCCATCACATTAAATGTTCCAACTATATTTGAGTTAATATAAGACCTTGGGTTTTCAAGACTGTAACGTACCCCAGCTTGTGCAGCAAGGTGAACTATGATGTCAGGTTTAAACTTTTCAGATAATACCTCAAGTTTTTCATAATCCTCCAACATACCCGTTGTTGCTTTGAAATTTTTTTTCTGGAATAGTATTTTGTGACGATTTTGTTTTAGTTCGATATCATAATAATTCGTGATTCCATCATAGCCATGAACTTCATACCCTTTTTTAAGTAAAAAATTTGACAAATGAAACCCGACGAATCCTGCAGAGCCAGTAACAAGAACTTTATCCATAATAATTTAATTATTCCAAATGCTGTATCCACTATTTTCTAAAATAAATCAATTTAATAAACATTAATGTCGACCAAAATTATTTTAAGATCAGCAAAAACATCTTCTCCAGATTAAATTAATAAAACTCAAAACCTAATTTATTAAGTTTCCCAAGTTTTTTTTCGGTCAAAGTAATATGAGTAACATCTCCATATCTATCCCACCTAAATTTAAATTTCCTTTTAAAATTATTTTTTAAAAATCTCACGTTATTAGTCCTACCATCAACCAAAATTCTTGTACCTGGTAGGAGCGTACTCTCCAGCAACAAAAGATCTGCTGAAATTGGAGTTCGCTCTAAGCATTGAAATGAAATATTATTTATATCTCCTTTTGGGTCAAGTGGATGTGGTCCATCTAAATAAATAAACTCAGGATTTATATTTGGTATCTTTTTGTAAACATGACAAATCTGATTATCAATATTTCTGATTTCAATATCACTTCTGCTTATAGTAATAAAATCTCTTAAATGATCAGGTATTTTTTTTTCTACTTCGTCAATCCATTTTTGAGAAGCATCAACAGAAAATAATTTAAACATTTTAGAATTTCTAATTAATTTTTTTTGTGAGGTATTGAATTTTTTTTTATTTTCATACAATGCCTGAGCTATAATAATTGTGCTGTACCCAACTCCAAATTCTAAAACTGTAAATGGCCTATTATTTTTTATTAAGTTATACAATCTAGATAGATCAGGAATTATTGGCGGGTACTTTTTTGTTAAATTTAAAACAGGATCAAAAATATCTATTTCTTTTTTTTTATCTTCAGTTAAATTTGTGTTTACGTCATTTGAATAATCGATGCTTAAAATTTTGTTGAGATTATTTCTATAAAAACTTCGAATTAATTTTTTTTTTATAAAAAAAACGTAAAAAGGATCAATAAAATATTTTAATAACCAAAACCTGTCATACATAAGATAATAAAAAAAAGTCTTAATTTTAAAATTTAATGACATTATTATTATATATACTTATAATAATTGTATATGAAAAACAATTTATTTGTAACAATAAGAGAAGCAAAAAAAAAATTTCAACAAAAAATAAATAAAAAAAAATATGATTGGGTTGAAGCTGCTGCAGAAGACGGGTATACGAATCAAAAAAATTTTGAAGATTTAAAACTTTTAAAAATAATTCCATTCTTATTACAAAAGCCAAAAAAAATTGAATTAAAAAAAAATATTTTAAATTTCAATATTAATTCAGCCTTAATTTGCTGTCCAATGGGTCACCAAACACAATTTGATAAAAATGGAGAAATTGAAACTGCAAAAGGTGTAGATATTGCAGGTAGTTTGGCTTTCTTTGGAACACAAAGCAGGTTATCATTAAAAGATATAAGAAAAGAGAATAAAAAGGCAAAAATTGGTTGGTTAATTTTTCCTTTTGGTAACAGAAAATGGATTGATGAACAGATTTACAATGCAGAAAAGTACAAATGTATTGCCCTAGCAGTTTGTTTAGATGCAAATATTAGATCAAAGAGATACCAAGATCTTGAAGCTAGATACGATGCAAGAAAATTTGGAAGAAGGACTAACCCGGAGCCACCAAACCCAAGAGCAAGTGATTATTATGACTGGTCTCTAATAAAATATATAAAAAATAAAACTAAACTTCCTTTAATTATAAAAGGTATTTTAAGTGAACAAGATGCAAAAAAATGTTTAAAGATAGGAATAAAATATCTTTGGATATCTAATCACGGTGGTAGAATGTTTAATTCTGGTATATCAGTTGCATCTGCAGTTAAAAAAATTTCTAAAATTAAAAAAAAAAATAATTTTACAATAATTGCTGATGGTGGCGTAAGAAAAGGAACTGACATAATTAAATATTTATGTTTGGGAGCAGATTTTGTGGGCATAGGTAGACCAATAATATACGGACTCCACCTGTCTAAAGCTAAAGGTGTAAAAAAAATCTTTGATATATTAAACGAAGAATTTTATACGGCTATGATTAATGGTGGATTTAATAACTATCAAAGTTTCAAAATTAATAGAATAGAAAATGTTGAAAAAATTTAAACAAAAAGTAATTTGTATAATTCCTGCAAGAGGGGGATCGAAAGGGATCCTAAAAAAAAATATTTATCCAGTAAACAAAAGACCTTTAATTTATTATACCATAAAATCTGCAATTTTAAGCGGCGTTTGTGATAAAATTATTGTTTATACAGATTGTGATCGGATAGCAAAAATATCAAAAAAATACGGAGCTGAAGTTCCTTTTAGGAGGCCAAAAAAAATATCTGGTTCTTTAGCAACTACAGAAAAAACATTAAAATGCGCTTTATTACAGGCAGAAAAGTTTTATAAAACAAACTTTGATATTTGTGTCTTTTTAGCCCCTACCAATATTTTTAGAAAAATCTCATGGATCAAAAAAGCCGTAAATAATCTAAAACAAGACAGACGACTTGACAGTTCATTTTCAGTTCACCAATTGTACAAACACTTCTGGACAACGGAAAAGAAAACAAAAAAAAAAGTTTGCAAATGGATGAAAAATTATACTTCAAGACAAATTGCTCCAAAATTGTATAGAGAGGACACTGGATTAGCTAGTGCAACCAGATCAAAATTTTGGAGGATAGGAAAAAGAATAGGAATAAAAAATAAATTTATTATAAATAACGACAGTTTTACAGGTATAGATATCCATGATATAAACGACATAAAGCTTGCTGAGTATGGTTTGAAAATTCTTCTTAAAAAAAAAGAAAAAGATATGATTCTAAATTAAATTGATTATAAGGAATTTCATTAATGAATATTTTAATTATCGGTTTTGGTACTGCTGGAAAACATTATTTAAATTTACTAAAGAAATTTAAAGAAGTAAAAAAAGTTTTTATATGTGATAAAGCTTCTTTAAAAGTCTCTAAAGATTATGAAATTTTAAAATTTGATAAAAAAATAATAAAAGAAAAAAAAATTTCACATGCAATAATATGCACTCCGTCAAATCAACATTTTGAATTTGCACAAAAGTTAATTAAAATACCAATAAATATTTTAATTGAAAAACCATTTGTTTTAAAGTTATCTCATGCAAAAAAATTAATAAATTTATCAAAAAAAACAAACACTAAATGTTGGGTAGCATTTCAAAATCGACATAATCTAGCAATAGATGAATTAAAAAGAATTATTTTGTCAAAAAAAATTGGTAAAATTTTTTTAGTAGATTGTAGTTTATTCTGGAAAAGAGATTTAAATTATTACAAGGTTTCTTGGAAAGGTAAATATAAAACTGATGGAGGGGTATTATCAAATCAAGCTATACATCTTCTAGATGCTTTAATATATATATTTGGAAAAGTTAAAAAATTTAACGCAATAATGCAGTTTAATAAAAAAAAATTAGAAGCTGAAGATTTAATTATTATAAATTTTTTACATCAAAATAATTTAGTTTCATCTTTTAAAGCAACAACAAGATCTGACTCTAATTATAGATCATCAATGGATATAGTTGGTGAAAAAGGCAGAGTTTTAGTAAAAGGAATAAGTTTAAATACTTTTCATTTTTTAGAATCTAGTAAAATTTTAGATGATAAAAACAAATCAGAAAATTTTGGTGTAGGCTCAGGTCCAATAGGTGCTATGGGAAATGGGCATAAAAAAATTCTTGCTGAGTTTCTAAATTCAAAAATTAAAAAATCTAGTAAAAATTTAGAAATTTCTAAGAATTTACATGTTTTGGATGTTATACACTCAGTATATAATTCCACAAAAAGAGATAATCTAAATCTAGTAACTAATAAACAAAGCAAATTAGGAAAATAATGAATAAAAACTTTGTAAGAAATTTATCAAACAAATTTCCAGCAAAGGATATTACTGATGATGATATCAAGCATAAACTAAAAATTATTACAAAAAAAAAAGTTAGAAAAATTTCAATATCAAAAAATTTATTTTTTGATGACAAAAATATTCCTATTATCGCTGGACCAAATGGTGTCGAAAATAGAGAGTTAATGTTTAAAGTTGCAAGTTTTTTAAAAAAATGTGGAGTTAAAATTCTAAGAGGACATGCATATAAACCTTTGACGTTTCCATATAGATCAAAAACATATTCTGAAACTAAACAAATGGGTATGGATTGGATGGATGAAGTAAAAAGACATTTAAAAATGTCGATAGTAACTGAAGTAACAGAAATTAAATTCTTGGAAAGAATAGCAAAAACAGCTGACATTCTTCAAATTGGGTCAAGAAATATGCAAAATTTAGAACTTTTAAAAGAGGCTGCAAAAATAAAAAAACCAATAATTTTAAAAAGACATTATGGCTCTAGTCTTAGAGACTTTTTTGGAGCCGCAGAACATATTCTATTAGAGGGAAATGAAAATTTAATACTTTGCGAAAGAGGGATTGTGGCTCCCCATACTCATAAAATAACTTCTAGATTTATATTAGATGTGCAAGCTATTGTAGCAATTAAAGAACTTTCAACTTTTCCTATCATATCTGACCCTAGCCATGCATCGTTTTGGAATAAGTGGGTAACACCATTAGCACTTGCATCTATATCTGCGGGATGTGACGGACTTATCATTGAAACTCATCCAAATCCAAAAAAATCAATGGTAGATCCATTGCAACCACTAAATTTTTCAGAATTTTCTAATCTTTACAAATATTGCAAGTTAACAGCCAAAATACATAAAAGAAAAATTGTTTAAAAAAGCTTATATAATTGGATACCCTCTTAACAAACCAAGGTCTGTCCCTATCTGGAAATCATATTTTAAAAGAAATAAGATGAGTATAAAAATGCTCCCCAAACAAATATTACCAAAATTTTTTGATCAAGAATTTAAGAAAATAACAGATGATAAAGAATTTATTGCAGCTGCAATTACTATGCCATATAAGAAGTCAGCTTACAGTAGAGTTACTCCTAAAAATGAAATAACACGGTTATCAAAATCTGTAAATCTAATAATCAAATATAAAAAAAAATTAATTGGGTTTAACACTGACATAGAAGCTGCTTTAGAAATTATAAAAAAAAAAAAGAAAGATAAAATATTAATTATAGGTCTTGGAGGCACAGGAGGTGCTTTTTACAATGTATTGTGTAGTAAGTATAATAGAAGTAATTTTTACGTTAAAACAAGTCAGAATAAAAAAAATAAAAAAAATGTTTTTTTTATAAAAGAACTGAAAAAAAGTTTATTAAATCAAATAGATCTTGTTATTAATTGTTCTCCTTTAGGAAGTGATTTAAAGAAAAAATATCTAGACAAATCACCATTAAGCTCTGATAATATCAATGAACTAAATAAGCTCGGATTTGTTTTTGATATTGTGTATAAACCTAAAGTAAATTTGCTTGCTAAACTTTGCAAAAAAAACAAAATAGAATATGAAAATGGATTAAGAATGAATACTTTACAGGCAGATTATGCCTTGAAATACTTATACAAATTTACAAAACCGATGTTGCAGACAAGAAAATGAAAATTTTTTCTAAAGTTTAAAATTAATAAAATTTAAGCCAATATTGATCTTGTAAAATTGATAATCCATTAGTAATTAAATTATCATTTTTTTTATTTTTAAATGTCCATGATCTCAAAGGGTCATCAGGTCTGCCTAAAAAGGCTTTTTTAGGTTTAAATTTATATACCTTAATTTTTTTTTTATATTTTTTAAAAAATTTTTTTAATCCACTTATAGAATGAATATTCCATCCACTTTGTAATACTTTTTGATTTTTCGATCTTGTTCTATACTTGATAAACACATCAATATTAAATTTATTGAAATGATTAAAAATAAAAATTTTTCCATTCTCTTTAAGAACATCTAATAAATTTTGAAGAGGTTTTTCGTAATTATCAAATATTGATATAACACCTGAAATAATTATTACATCAAATTTTTCATTTACTTCAATTTTTTTATTTATATCAACCTTATGAATTTTTATTTCTTTAGAAAGATTTTTTTTTGCAACTTTAATTAAAGAGGGAAGTAATTCAAAACCATGAAGTTTATTATTTTTATATCTCTTGTTTAGATTATATAACAATTCTCCATTCGCACAGCCAACGTCAAGAATTGTTTCATGAGGTTTAATATTTAAAATTTCAAAAAGTTCAATAAAAGAAAGTTTGGGTTTTTTAAAGCGTCTTTCTTCTTTGTAAAAAGTGTCATGCAATCTTTTTATTTTCATGACTAGTTAGTCTGGCTTTGATTGAAATCTTTTATCCCGCCTTTTGAAGAAAATTTTTCGATATATTTTGGAAAATCTTTTGCATTATCGGTTCTTAATTTGTGATATGCAATAACCTCTTCTTCATTCATAAATTTAAAATTTGACATACAAGGATTTGAATAATTTGCTATCATTGTATATCTTACTTTTGAACCTTTATTGTTAATTGTCTTATGAATTAAATTTTCATGAAACAATAAAACATCACCAACATTCAATGAAAAAATTTCCTCTGCATTATGATCATATTTAATTTTTTCGTCTTTAATGCTTTCACTTATATAATTATCATTATGTCTTATAATTGAATGCGAAACTTCTCCATTTAAATGACTTTTTTTAATTGCCGAAATGGTACCTGTTTCATCTAAACTTATATCATTTACTATTGGAGCCCATAATTGCACTGAATTAGAATTTGGTAAGGTAAAATAGCTCTCTTGGTGCCATTTTAAATCAAACGTTTCATCTTTTGGAGGATCAATTCTACAAAAAGCTTCCCAAATATAAGGTGATAAATTTTGATTGACTGTCTCAAGACCAGATAATCTTTTAACAACTTTTAATAATCTTTCGTCAGAAATTAATTCAAAAAGTTCCGGAAGCTTTCTGATTGTGTTGTAGATTATTTGAACACTATCTAATTTACTCTTATCTTTTCTAATGTCATTTAATTCTATTAAACCAGAGTTTAATGGATCTTTAATATTGCCTAACTGATGGTTCTGTAGTTGATTTAAAATATGACCTGACAGAGAATTTTTAAATCTTTCAAGAACATTTCTCGGAAAGAAATCTCTTAAAACGACATATCCATTAGATAAATAATTTTTTTCAATAGAATTAATATTCATGTTTTTTCATATATCAAACAATAGTTATTTTTCAATACTTTCCGTAAAAATTCAATTAATTTATGATAACAAGCTTTCATTGGTTAGAGTTATTTAAATATATAAATTATTTTTAATATTTTCAATTAATCTTTAAAATTTTTTTAAACCACATTTCACTAATTAAAATTTGGAATACTAAAAAGCTATTACTATGCCTCACATCTTTTGAAAAATTATCAAAATATTTTCTTAATTTTTTTTTATTAAAAATTCCATGACCATTAAAATCACTTGAATTAATAATATCAAGAAATAAATCTTTAAAAATTGTTTTTAACCAAATACTTTGTGGGTCTGCAATTGTTCTTTTGTTCAAATACAAAACTTTTTTATCTATTATATCTTTAAAAGGATGTTTCATTAAAATTCTCTGCTGATTTTGTAAAAGTTTAAACTTTGATGGTACCTGTAATGACCACTCTACAATCTTATGGTCAAGAAAAGGAACTCTTGTTTCCATAGAATTATACATAGATGCCCTGTCGGCATATTTCAAAGATCTTGGTAATTTTAAGAAAAATATGTCAGCGAACTGCGCATTTCTAAGTTTGCTCTTGAAAGGACTAGGTATATTAATTTTATAGTTTAAATTTAAAAAATCTTTTGAAAATATTTCACTATTTCTATAATTACTACCATCAATCGTTGAAGAGCCTGGAAACCTAAATTGACTAAAAGAGCCCTTAATAAAATTCGATGAAGTTACCGTATTGTTTTTAATAAATGGTAAGCTTTTAAAAAATTTTTTTTTTAATTTATCTTTATTTAAAGATTTTAATAAATCTAAATACCAAGGTATTAAATAATAACTATATCCCGCTCCAACTTCATCTCCTCCAGAACCATCAATGACTACTTTGCAATCTTGTTTATATTGATCATATAAATTGTGTTGACTCAAAACTCTCAACGATGAAAAAGGTTCGTATTCCCTTTGCAAAACAGTCGACAGATAACTTTCAACATCACACTCTCTGAGTACTGAAGTTTTATTTTTCAAATTTGCACTATCTGAAATTTTTTTTGCAAATTGAACTTCACTATAATTTTTATTTTCAAAACCAAATGTGTAAGAGTTAAAATTGTATCCTTTTTTTTTGGTCAAACCAGCTAAAACAGCCGAGTCTACACCACCAGATAAATGTACACCAGCTTTAACATCATAATTGTTATGATCTTCATAAGAAGTTAACATTCTATTTTCAAACTCTTTTGCATAAAATTTGAAAGATTTTTTTTCACTATCAATATTTTCATCAATAGAGTCTGCTATATTATAATATTTTATTTTTTTAGGATGAGAGTTTTTTTCAAAAACATAATAATACCCTGCTTCTACTTGATAAACATTTTTAAACCAAGTCTCTGAAGTAGCATTAATTAAACCTTGATTAAAATATTTATATATTTCCTTGATATTATGAGAAAAATTTAATTTTGAAGCTTTTATAATACCTGTTATCTCTGAACAAAAACTAAATAAATTATTACAAATATGAAAATATAAAGGTTTAATTCCAAATCTATCTCTAACTAAAAAAACTTTATTAACATTTTCATCAATAATTGAAATTGAGAACATTCCTTTTATCTTTTCTAAAAAATTAATTCCAAATTTTTGATAAAGATGTAATAAAATTTCACCATCACCGGTTGATTTAAATTCTTTTCCTGGAAAGTAAATTTCTCTCAATTCATTAAAATTATAAATCTCCCCATTATACATAACCTTAACTTTTCCATCAAACGAGACAAATGGCTGGTTGGAATTATCTGATAAATCAATGATTTTTAATCTTACAAAACCAAAAGTGCCAATTTTATTTTTAAATATAACTTTTTGATCAGGTCCTCTGTGATCAATAGAATCTAACATTAAATTCATCTCTTTATTTAGATCTCTGTTTTCAAAGGAAAATAAACCAGCTATTCCACACATAATGTTGCTTTTAAATTAAAGATGGGCATTTTACAAATTCTTTAAATCAATTTAAAAACATGTACACTTTGACTAATTTGATTTATCATTTAAATATAATCAAAAAAACTCTAACTTTGATACTTTGACTCAAAAAATCGATAAAAATTTTTATGATACTTTAAAAATTCTCAATAGTTCAAAAAACATTTATTACTGCTGTACTCAAGGAACTATGCTAGGTTTGTTACGAGATGGTGATCTCCTACCTTGGGATACAGATATTGATATTATAATTTCGACTAATAAAATTGGTTACGAGGAATTAATTAATTTAATGAAATCAAACGGTTTTAAAGGAGGTTTTAACAGGAAGTTTCGTCCTGGCTTGCCAGTTATGAAATTTTATCGCTCTGGGGGACGAGTTGTTGAATTTATCACTTATCTAAAAAATTCAAAAGATGAATATTGCTTGGAGTGGTTTGAGTGTGAAATTCCACAAATTTATGAAAATTTGAAATTATATCAAAAATTTATTTATAAATTTTTAAAAATTATTGGAAGAACCCCTTATCAAGAAGTGCAAGTGGGTTTAAAGCCTTGCTTATACGTTGAGAATAAATTTAAGAGAGTATTATGTTGCGCCTTAAAAAATTTTTTTCTTTCTATAAACTCAATAAATATTTGGTTAAGAAAACTTGTAAATCTTGATAGCTTAATCGGTTATTATTCAAAAAATTTAAATCCTCTTAAGACTAGAATTATTAATTATTATGGAGTTGATTGTTTAATTCCAGAAGAGTCTGAGAAAGTATGTGATGATTTTTTTGGCTCAGATTGGCACATAGCTAAAAAGAGTTCTCATTACACAGAATATTTAAAAAAGAACTCTTAGCTTTCTTAAAAAACATAAATTAACTAATTATTAATTTACGTGCCATAAAGCGGGAAATTATTTGAATTAACTTACATTAATTATTGAATTATTTATATATATTTTTTAATTAAATGATAATGGCAACCTGATATTAGATAAAAAAAATACATCACATCTAAAAAATATAAATATAAAAAAAATTGATATAACAAAAGAATCTTTTCAAAAAAGAAAAGTTTCTAAAATGCCTACGCTTATTACACTAGATTTTTTTGCATGTTTTAAATGAAAGGAAATTAAAAAATTTTTTAAAGCCTTATTAAAAAAAATGAAAATAAATGACTATTTTTTACAGAGTACAGAAATAAGAAAGATAAGATGATTAAGAAAGTTACAGAAAAACATTTTAGAAAATATTATAGTCCAGATTTTATTTCTTCAGTGGCTCGTAAAAATAATTTAAGATGTATATATGGAGTTGAAGATAGGGTTTTTCCAAATGGAAGAAAGATGATACTTTTGTTTCTAAGCAAATTTATATTAAAGATAAATCTATTTAAAATAAGTTTTTTCTTTAAATAAATCCTCAAAAGTTCCGTAGGTATCAACCTGACCCTTATTGATTTTATAGATTAGATCACAATATTTAATAGTATTTCTACGATGAGCTACCATAATTATAGTTAAGTTTTTGCTTAAACTTTTAATCGTGTCCATTATTTCTTTCTCCGTTTCATCATCTAAAGCACTGGTTGCTTCATCTAAGACTAAAACTTTTGGACTATGGTACAGTGCTCTTGCAATTCCAATTCTCTGTCGCTGACCACCAGATAATTTTACACCACGTTCACCAACCTTAGTCTGATATTGATTTGGTAGGTTATTTAAAATAAAATTATGTAATTGTACAATTTTTGACACCTTGATAACACGCTCAATATCTATATCTTCATTGCTTCCCTCACCAAAAGCAATATTAGAAATAACACTATCATCAATAAGGTTAATATTTTGAGGTACATACCCAATTAATTTTTGCCATGTATGTAAATTATTTTTATTTATAATCTCCGTGTCGATTATTATTGAACCTTTTTGAGGTTCAAGAAGACCTAAAACGATATCTATAATCGTAGTCTTGCCACTACCTGTAGGTCCTACAAGTCCAGTTATTGATTTTGCAGGAAATGTAACATCAATATAGTTTAATATATTCTTGTTCAAATTTGGATATTTAAAACATATATTTTTTAAAAAAATCTTATCTTTTAAGTTCATTTCAACGTTATTTTTATTTAATTTATATTTTTTTAGATTACTCAATTCAGTAATAATATTATCTAACGATGATTTGAAAAATGTAATGTTCGAAATTGACCCATAAACACTTTGCACTGATGGTAATAACCTATAACCAGCAAAAACATATAAGCTAATGATAGGTAAAGACTCATTTAAATTTCCCTTTTTTAAAATTAAAATAAGTATCAACAAGATAACCCCACCAAATGATATTGCTTCTAAAAAATATCTTGGTAGTTGACTGAAAATTCCAGCATATACTTTTGACTTTGCAAAATTATTGGCTGAACTTTTGTAAAGCTCTAAATATCTTTGCTCAAGTCCTCCAATTTTTATTTCTTTAATAGCTTCAAAAGCATCGCTCAAAATTTTAAAGCGTGATTGATTTTCTTTTGAGCGTATTTCTCCATATCTTTTAAGTTTGCTTCTTAACCAAAGGTATATTGTTAAATAAGCAGTTCCTATGTAAAAAAAAATAAATAATGTAAGTTTTGGATCAGTTAAAAATAATAAAGCTAAAATAGCAATAATAATAAAAGATTTTGCAATCAAATCCATGAATGGTTTCAAATAACCACCAATAATTGCTTGCACTTCTGATAAAACAGTCTTCCCAAGATCTGAGCTATGACGATTTAAAAACCAGGAATAAGGTTGGCTTAAGTATGACTCTACTAGTCGTTTACTAATTGTATATTCACGCATTTCTACAAAAGAAATCTGTATGTAAGCTGTTAAAGCTTTAAAAAATATTGAAAATATAAGTATCAAAAATACACATACTCCTATAACGATATTAAATTGAAAAATGTTTTCTACACCATAATATTTTGTAAGATTAAAAATTTTTTTTATTATTGTATTTGTTTCAATAATATCAGGGTTTGCTAAAATTGTTATAAATGGCAATATTGAAGCAATTCCAACCATTTCAATTATTGCCATTATTAACATTACTAAAATTATTTTGAATGCATTAATACGCTCTTGTTTATTCAATAAAAAATATAATCTTTTTAAAATTTTCATTCAAATTTCTCAATTATTAATTTTTTTTGACTGTAATTGAATAAATTGTTTTTGATTTTTAATTTTCCATATTTCATTTCTTTTTAAAATTTTTAAAAATTTTCTATGGCTATCGCCCTTGCCAAAATACTGTAAAGATTTAAATCTGATCTTCTTAAGTTGAAATTTATTTATAAAGTAGCCTAATTTTTTAAAATTATTAATGTTTATGACTGAATTAATTTTAGCCCTATTTTTTTGCCTGGATCCAAGATCAATTGTAGGAACTCCATAATATGGCGCCTCCATTACTCCAGAGCTTGAATTACCAATAATAAAATTAGAATTTTTTAATAATGATAAATAGTATTCAAATCTCATTGAGCGCATTATTTTAAATCTCTTATTTTTTATCTTTTTATAATACAAAATTTTTTTTGAGATAATCTCACCGCCAGTATCGTTGTTTGGCAATATAACAACATAATTAAATTTACTTTTAATGAGTGATTTAAATAACTCGTCAATTTGATACCTTATTTTTGAAAGTTCAGTAGTTACTGGATGAAATATGCAGATTGCATAATCTTTAAAGTCAATACCATATTTCTTTTTGACTGAATTAATACTCACTAACTTTTCTTTTAAAATTATGTCAACATCAGGCGAACCTATAACAAAAATACTATTTTTTTTTTCACCCATTTGTAAAAGACGTTTTTTTGCGATGGTGTTTGTTACAAAATGCACATGAGATAATTTTGAAATTGAATGTCTTAAAATTTCATCTACTGTTCCAGATATCTCTCCACCTTCTAAATGTGCAACCTTTATATTGTTAAGACATCCACATATAGCTCCAGCTAATGACTCGACTCTGTCACCATGAACAACAATCAAGTCGATATGGTTTTTTAAAATATAATCATTTAAACCTTTAATTGTTTTTGCTAAAATTAGATCCATACTTGGTTTTTTTGGAATATTGTTAAAAACATAACAGTTTTTAATTCTGTCCTTAAACATTTCTGCTCTAGTATTTCCATATTTTTGAAGATTATGCATGCCTGTAATCATTAATTGAGTTTTAAATCGTCTCGTTTTTTGCAATTCTAAAATTAAAGATTTAATTTTACCGTAATCTGCACGTGTTCCTGTGATAAACAAAATAGACTTCATTTAATATATTTTTTTTTAATCTGAACATTTGAAGGAATATCAATGTTAGCTATTTTACCTATCAATTTTGAAAAGTCTTTTGCTAAGAAATTTCCATTACCTGGTCTTTTTAAACATATATTTGCTTTAGTTAATTTAGAACCTTTTTTAATAAAAGTTTTTGAAACAACTGATGCAAATGCAAAATTCATTGTGACAAACTCCTCTTTTATTGGTTCCTTTTTTCCTGGTAAAGAGCGAGGAATTAATCTGGAAGCTTTTATCAATTCTTTTAAATCATTTTTATTCATTGAGCATGATACGTCAGGACCACTTCTACTGTATTCATCCACATAGTGTTTTTCAATAATCTTAGCTCCTAGGCTCAATGCGGCAAATGACGCATATAAACCTACCGTATGATCAGAGTATCCAATAACATTTTTTTTAAAATGTTTTTGCATCTCAGTAATAGATTTGAGTCTGCTTTTATCAATTGGAGTTGGGTACACGTTAGTACAATGCAACAGTGCCAGTGGTATTCTTTTCTTATTAATAAAATTTACTGTTTTAAAAAGATTTTTAATATTACTCATACCAGTACTCATAATAATTGGTCTTTTAAATTTACAAATATATTTTACTAACTCAAGATTGTTCCATTCTCCAGATCCAATTTTAAAAGCAGGCACTTTAAATTTTACAAGTCTGTCAACAGCAGCTTTGGAAAATGGAGTGCTGATAAAAATTTTTTTTTTTGATTTTATGTAATCCATTAACTTGTACTCAGCTTTTTCTGTCAAAGTGCACTTTTTAATAATGCTATAAATTGAATTCTTTGAATTTCCTGGAATAACTTTGCGAGATTCTACTGACATTTCTTCATCTGGTATATGGGTTTGGTGTTTAATAACTTCAGCACCAAATTTTATAGCACTATCAGCAATTGCAATTGCTTTATCTAAGCAACCATTATGGTTTATGCCTATTTCTGCAATAATTAATGGATCATATTTGGCACCTACTGGTCTATTGGAAATTTTAAAATTCATTTTTATGTTTTTAGATACTTTTTGCTTAATTCCTTCGCTAATTCGTAATCCTCTTTATCGTCAATATCAATACTGTTGATTTTACTCATTTTGTAATATCCAGAATTTGTAAAATTAATTTTCTTATTTTTTAAAAATTCGTTTGCATAAAAAATATAAATAGCACCATTTGGAGAATAAATTTTTTTTAAATTTTGTCTATTTTTTGTAACATATTTTGTATTAAAAATAGAATTAGCAATATTATTCTTTAATTTAAATGATTTAAAAAAATTTTTATTTTCATTCATACTTATCAATATACTAAGTTTATTTTTCAGAAAAAGTTTAATAGCTTTATCAATATGTTGATCACTCCTAAATGGTGATGTAGGTTGTAAATATATTATAATACAATCTTCATTGCTTTCTTTTTCTTTTATTAAATAATTTTTAATGAAATCTAATATAACAGAATCTGCAGTCGAATCATTTTTACATAGGGACTTTTTTCTTTTTATTGTATTAATTTTTAATTTGTTTGCTCTATTTAAAATTAAATTAGAGTCTGATGATAAATAAATTTCATCTATAAATTTAGATTTTTTTGCGTTTAATATAGCAATCTCAAATAAAGCAATACCATTTAATTTTTTTAAATTTTTGTTTTCAAGTCCTTGTGAATTTTTTTTTGCAGGTATGAAAGCTATAATTTTATTTTTTTTAATCATTATTTAAATAATTATGATAATATTATTATTTATTAAATGAGAATAATTGCAAGAATTGATATAAAAAATGATAACGTTATCAAGGGCATCAACCTTGAGGGACTTAGAAAAGTTGGAGAACCATCAAAAATTGTAAAAGAATATTATTCAGACGGAATTGATGAAATTCTCTTGATTGATGCAGTGGCTAGCCTTTATGGAAGAAATAATCTTTTTAATTTTGTAAAAAAAGTTACTGAAAATATATTTATACCTGTCACGCTTGGTGGGGGCATAAGAACTCTCAAAGATATAGAAAAATCTCTAAATTCAGGTGCTGACAAAGTTGCAATAAATTCGATGGCTTTAGAAAATCCAAATTTTTTATCAGAAGCAGTTTCAAATTTTGGTAACTCTACTATTGTTGCAAACATTGAAGCAAAAAGAGTGGAGGATAATAAATGGGAACCATATAAATTTTATGGTAGAGAGAAAACAAATCTTAACATGGTTGATTGGATTAAAACTATTCAAGATAAAGGGTGTGGTGAAATATTAATAACTTCAATTGATAATGAAGGAATGGAAAGTGGGTTTGATATAGACTTAATAAATCATATTTATAACGAAATTAAAAAACCTCTAATTATATCTGGTGGATGTGGTGGATTAAATCATATTAAAGAAGTTAAAGAAAAATTTAACAATTCATCAGTGGCAATAGCATCAGTTTTGCATTACAAAAAATTAAAAATTTCTAAAATTAAGGAGCTTTTTTAATGAAAAATATTACTATAATTGACTATGGTCTTGGTAATATACAAAGTTTGTATAACACATTAAAATTTTTGGGATACAGTCCACTTTTTTATTCGCAAGAAAAAAAAATTAATTCAAATATATGTATTTTGCCTGGAGTTGGGGCTTTTAATCATGCGATGAAATTATTAAAGGAGGAAAAAATTGATCTTGATTTAAAAAATTTTATAAAAAATGAAAATAATCTTTTAATTGGTATTTGCTTAGGTATGCAGTTGTTTTTTGATGAAAGCTCTGAAAATTTAAAAACTTCTGGATTAGGGATAATAAAAGGCAAGGTTGAACAGCTCAATTTAAAGAATGACGATATAGTACCGAATGTAGGTTGGTTTAAAACATTGATAAATACTAGTGGGAACCTTAAATATCTAAATCAATTTAATAAACAGAAATTTTATTATGTGCATTCCTATGTTGCGGAAATACAAAAAAAAAAAAATCAAATTGCAACGTCAAATTATAATGATAGAAACTTTTGCGCTATGGCAACAAATAATATTAATGTAATGGGCACACAATTTCACCCAGAAAAAAGTTCTAAAATAGGGTTGGAATTTTTAAATATCTTAATCAAAAATTCTATTAATTAAAATATAATTTATGTCAAAAAGTTTTTCTTTGTTTGGATTGCCTGATGAGGTTATTTTTTGTTCAAAGTGCGTCATGAGCAATCAAAGGCCGCGCAGTGTTGTTGAATTTAAAAATACAGATAATCAAAAAAAGGGATTAAAAATCGACACAAAATCTAATGAATGTGATGCATGTAAATATAATGAAACAAAAAAAGAAATTAACTGGACTGAAAGAGAATTAAAACTAAAAAATTTATTAGATAAATATAGAAAACCAAAAGGCTATGACTGCGTGGTTCCTGGTAGCGGTGGAAAAGACAGCGCGTATACTGCACATATTCTAAAATATAAATATGGCATGAACCCTCTTACTGTTACATGGGCTCCGCATATTTATACAGATATAGGATGGAAAAATTTTGATAATTGGATTAAAGTTGGAGGTTTGGATAACATCTTATTCACTCCCAATGGCAAGGTCCATAGGCTGCTAACAAAACTGGCTTTTAAAAATTTATTACATCCTTTTCAACCGTTTATAGTTGGCCAAAGAATAATTGGACCTTTAATTGCAATGAAATTCGATATCCCTTTGATTTTCTATGGTGAAAATCAGGCGGAGTATGGGAATGCTATTGAAGAAAATTCAAATCCCAAAATGGATAGTAAATTTTTTTCAAAAAAAACTAATGATGAAATTACACTTGGTGGTGAAAGCTTAAAGGATATTATAAAAAAAAATAATTTTAATCTAAATGATTTTGAACCATACATTCCTCCAACTATTGAAGAATTAAACAAAAAAATGATAGAGCAGAGATATTTAGGGTATTATTTAAAATGGGACCCTCAAGAATGTTACTATTATGCTGCAAAAAATACTGGCTTCAGACCAAATTCAGAAAGAACTGAAGGGTCCTACTCTAAATATTCAAGTATTGATGACAAAATAGATCCATTTCATTATTATTTAACATATATTAAGTTTGGCTTAGGTAGAGCCTCTTATGATGCGGCTCAAGAAATCAGAAATGAAAAAATTACAAGAGAAGAAGGTATAAATTTAGTAAGAAAATATGATCATGAGTTTCCAAAAAAATTCTTTAGAGAATTTTTAGATTATATTGATCTTAATGAAAATGAATTTCAATCAACAGTAGATAAATTTAGATCACCACATTTATGGATAAAGAAAAAAGAAATTTGGAAATTATTAAAAAAAATATAAACAATATTTAATTATCAATAAAAATTAAGATAATTATATTTTTACTTGTTAGTTTTACCTTATTTAAAATAAAAAATTTTTTTCAGTGCATAAATCAAGCCAATTGAGCTATTAGTACTGGTCAGCTGCACGCATTACTGCGCTTCCACACCCAGCCTATCAACGTGGTGGTCTACCACGG